>Ga0126383_10001515_pt1 | contig 14526 bp, 12 predicted proteins | sample PanSoiMetPlot_35_FD_96882 | JGI IMG/M metagenome (GOLD analysis project Ga0126383, IMG submission 96882) | Tropical forest soil microbial communities from Panama - MetaG Plot_35 | ecosystem: Environmental > Terrestrial > Soil > Tropical forest > Bulk soil | place: Panama | collected 2016-02-17
GCCCCAGGATCAATCGCAGAAAGAATTCGAGCCCGCGGAGCGGGCGACAGCCCATTGGAGTCGACGTAGCGCCCACCGCCAGGGCTGTCGCCCGCTCCGCGGGCTGGATCATTGTTTGTGACATCTCCCCGAGGCTCACGCCCCGGGCTTTACGCTGTCGTGCGCTCCGCGCACTGCCTCAAGCGAACCGTTAACGTTGATTAAAGTAGTGAGACATCGGAACGCAAAATGTACCAGTCCGCCGAGCGGACCTCAGCGTAGACCCGGAGGGGAGCTCAGCGAGCCCCTGGGAGCCAGACCAAAAATTTAGGAGCCGAGCCCACGGAAGCGGGACGGCTGGTTATCGAGGGTCGTGAGCTGGTTGTGAATTAGTTGTTCCAGAGGCCGTCGCCCGCGCAGCGGTCTCATTAATCAATTGGTGTTTCGTGTCCTGGGGTTTCACTGGCTTCCCAGGCTTGATGCTCTCGGGCGCTCCGCGCTTTTCTGCCGACCGGCCAATTACTTCAATCCTTCTATCAGAATCGCATCGTGAAGCCATTTGCCCCGGGTAAAGGCGAGGCTGCTCCCGTCCGGCGAAACTGCCAGCTCTTCAACGTCGTCGCTGCCCAGATTGGCAATCAGGCGGGGCGCACCATCGTCGAGCGGCTGCTGCCAGAGGGCTTTCTGATCACCCTTGCCGCTTACGTAATTCAAACTCCGTTGGTCATTGGCCCAGACCATTTTGAGAGTGTCCTTGTAGTCACCATTCAGCGGAAAGATGCGCAGGGTCTGGCCATCTGCGATCGACATGATCGCAATCTTTGAGAGCTTGTCGGCATCGCGGAAACCGCAGGCTACCAATTTGCCGTCGGGAGAAAACGCCGAGGCAAAGACGGTCCTGGGGGAGAACTCAACCTCTTCGCCGCCTTCGATTGAAACCCGCCAGATCGTCTGATGAAATCCGGATAGATAAAAAACATACTTGCCGTCCGGGGTGACTACTTGCGGGTATCCGCCTTCCCGTTGGGTAATCTGAATCTGATCGCTGCCGTCGGCGTTCATCCGCCAGACCTGATTAGATCCGGTGCGGTTCGACGCAAAGAAAATGTAGCGGCCGTCAGGCGATACGCGCGGAGAGAAGTCCTTGAAGCTGTTGCTGGTCAACTGACGTTGCCCGCTGCCGTCGCGATTGATAATCCAGATATCACCGTCGTCACCCGAATAGACCAGCCGGCCATCAGGCGCAAAGGCAAAGGTGCGGGCCGCGATTAAGTCTTTCGGGTTTCCCGCTCCGTCGGCCGCCGCCAGATTCAGCCGAAAGGTGTTGCTGAGATGCGTCGCCACCAGCCGGTCGCCGGCCTTGCTCAGACTAAGATCGTCATAATCCGCCGAGTCATTGGTCAGAGCCCGAGTCTCACCGTTGGCCAGGACCGCATAGATTCTGGAGGTTCCATCGAGGGTCTCTTCCGCGCTGAAGAGCAGCCCATCGTCAGCCGGCAGGACTTCGAGATGATGCACCACAAAAAAGGTGGATTGCGAGATCTGCTTCTCGACTCCGCTCGCCAGATCCGTCTGGAACAGGTGAAAGTCGCGGCTGCCATTGGCCGACTGACCGGCGGCAAACACCATCGATTTGCCGTCGCGGGAAAACTTGTTGGCGGTAATCCGCATTGGTTTCGCGCGAGTCAAGACCCGGCGTTCGTTCCGGCCGTCATTGTCGATGATAAAGAGCGAACAATTATCGTTTGGCTGATTAGCGCAGCGGACAAAAGAAATCTGCTTGTCATCCGGAGAGACGCCGATCCAGCCTTCAGCCTGATCGGCGACCTTGACCGGAATCCCGCCGAAGGTCATCACCCGGTAAATTGCTGAAGACGCTTCCTCGGGATGGTCAAGCCGCGCGAAATATAGAGAGTTGCCGTCATGCGAGATTGCCAACCCGAGATAACGCACGTCGGCCGACGGCACGACCTGGATGTTTTCCGAGCTTTCCAGCTGGCGTAACCAGATGCTTTGCTTGCCGCCACTCTCGTTGGTATAGGCGACGTATTTGCCGTCCGGCGTAATCAGCGCGTGCAGGCTGCCGGTGTTGGATAACTTTTGAACTTTGAACCGCGCCGCCAGGATGGGCGTGGCGTGAGCATTGACCTGTGTGCCCCCGTGCCACAACCAGGCCGCGACTACCGACACCACCAGCAGAATAATTGCCAGCGATAGTAGCCAGAGTGCTCTTTGCTTGTGACGTGGGGCGCGGGCGGCCGAAGTGAGTTGACTGCTTTTCGCCGGGGGCGGCGAGCTCACCTTGATTTCGGCGATGAACCGGTATCCGCGGCGCGGAACGGTTTCAATAAAGCGTGGACTCTGAGCGTCGTCGCCTAAGGCGCGCCGCAGCATTTTTATATTGAAGGTCAGGTTGCTCTCTTCGACGAACCGGCCCTGCCAGAGGTGCTCCATCAGCTCGTCTTTCTCAAGCAGACGGCCGGCGTGTTCGACCATGAATTGCAGGGTATCGAAGACCTTCGGAGTGAGGGCGACCGGTTCGTTTCCGCGGCGCAGCGCTTTCGCGGTGGGGTCTAAGCGAAACTCCCCGAACTCATAAATCTGTCCCGTTTCCGCAGACATCACGGCTCTCACCAATTTCTCAGCTCAGTCTCATCGCATTCTCAAGACTTCGGCGCAGACGCTTTTCTAAGCTGCTTTTCAAAACGGGGCCGGGGAGAAGTGGGGACGAATCTTAGCACACTTAAGTTAGATCCAAATGGCGCGATGAGCCGGCGGAGCCGACGACTGCCTCTTCCGGCAAGAGTGTTGACGGAGGGGTTTGGAGTCAGTACCGGGAGCGGTAGCGACCGGGTTGCGCGGTCAATTATCAGATGCGGCTCCCCAGCGACCCGGTCGCTAACGCTCCCGGTTCGGCTCGCTGACCAAACGGTGCGGAATACAGCACGGTTTTTACTTTGGCTGCACGGCGTGGCGATAAGTAGTTCGCTCATTCTCTTCGCGTTCTTGACCGCCTGCCACATCGCTTCACCTGTACGTCCACTTTCTGCCGGCGCCCTACTCAGCGAATACCAGCAGTCGAACTCCAGCGCGCGCCAGAAGTACGACGGCAAGGAAATTAGCGTGCGCGGATTAGCTCGGTCGGCCGCCACCTTGCCGCTGAATGGCGGCGACCAGGGCGCCTTATGGCTGCGCGAGGCTACCGGCGATACGAGCGGCGAAGTCACCTGCTGGTTCAGCAATCAGCAGGCCGCTGACTTCTCCAAAATTCGCGGCGGCCAGGAGCTGACCATCAGGGGAGTTTTCAACGGCGAAGGCGGAGTTCAATTGAAATTTTGTCGCCTGGTCAGGGTCGAGTGATCAAGGCTTCAGGGAGAAATCGAAATGAAACATCAACTTTGTGTAACAGCATTAACAGGAACCTTTATCGGTATCTTCTGCTTTCTTCTTATGACCCCGGTGCGGTCCGCACCCGGTGATCTGGATACTAGTTTCAATGGCACTGGCGTGGTTATTAGCGGGTTTGGCCAGGGGGCGGACAATGCTTTCGGCGCCGCTACCCAATTGGACAATAAAGTACTGATCGCTGGTTCAATCAGTGGTTATGTTGCCGTCTGCCGCTATAACCTTGACGGCTCATTGGACGCCACGTTTGGAGGCACGGGCAAGATACAACTTTTGCAGGGTTTCTCTTCAAGAGCAAGGGACGTCAAGGTTCAAACCGACGGCAAAATCGTAGTTACCGGTAAGGATGTGAATTTGATCAACAACGTGCAGCATCAGGAAATTCTGTTAATGCGGCTGAATCCTGACGGGACTGAGGATGTAACGTTTGGACCCGGCGGCGCGGTAGAAACATCATTCGGCTCAGACCTTGACGAAGGCCGGGCCTTAGCGCTGCAAACGGACCAGAAGATCGTGGTTGCCGGCAACACCAACAACGGAATTGCCCTGGTTCGTTACAACCCCAACGGCGCTCTCGATGCATCATTTGGCGGGAGCGGTAAGGTGATCGCGGGGCTGACCGGCGATACGGCATCGGCCGTAATATTGCAGCCGGACGGAAAGATTGTGGTCGCCGGCAGGCACCCCGGCAGTAGCCCCGGCAGTAAAAGTGTCTTCCTGCTGGCTCGTTTCAACAGTAACGGCTCAGCCGATGCTACGTTTGGCAGTTCAACCGGTTTTCAGGTGACGCCGTTTTCCGGAGACGCCTCTGCCTCTGCGGTTGCTTTTCAATCTGGCACTCCCAACAGAATCGTGATTGCCGGTAATAATCGGCTCTTCGATGGGACGGAGACGTTTGCGCTGGCGCGTTACAACCTTGACGGCTCGCTCGACACCACCTTTGGGCCAGGCGGAGAAGTCACGACCTCCATCGATAGCACTAACCGCGCTGCCAGTCTGCAGGGCTTGGCAATCACCAGTGGAGTCTTACCCAGGATCGTCGCCGCGGGCAGCGCGGGACCAATTCTGGGTAATACCAGCTTCGCGATTGTGCGTTACAACCTCGACGGTTCGCTTGACAGCAGTTTCGGCGGCACGGGAAAAGTAGTCACCCCCATCGGCGAGCCCGGTGACGACGAGGGCTACGCACTCGCTATTCAGTCAGGCAAAGCTGTGGTGGCCGGCTCATGTTTCGTTAATTCGTCAAGGGACTTTGCGCTCACGCGTTACAATTCTGATGGCTCACTCGATACTTCTTTTGATGGTGACGGGAAGCGGACTGATGATGGCGATCCGGATGTCTCACCCAGCGCGGTAGCCCTGCAAGCTGACGGTAAAATTGTTATTGCCGGATCTCTGGCAGACAATCCCACGACCAACCAGATTGCCCTGGCGCGATACAACCCGGACGGCACTCTCGACAATTCATTTGATAGCGACGGGCGTGTGATTACTCAGGCCGGGCTCGGCTCGGGAGCAAGCGCCGTTGCCGTACAAGCCGATGGCAAGATTGTAGCCGCCGGCAGCGTGATTACGTCCGGCAACTTCCCGGATTTTTGCGTGGTGCGTTACAACCCGAACGGATCGTTCGATACTTCATTTCAGGGCGGCGTGGTTACCACTGCGGTCGGTACTGCAAGTGATGCGGCTTCGGCAATCGCCATCCAACCTGACAGCAAAATTCTAGTTGCGGGAAACACAACTTCAGGGTCCAACACTCAGTTCGCGCTCGTCAGATATAACAGTAACGGGACGCTGGATGGATTGTTTGGCAACGGCGGCAAGGTTATCACGGCGGTCGGCACTACCGGCTCCGCGGCGGCGGTCGCGGTTTTGCCCAACGGCAAAATCCTGGTGGGTGGCAATGCCGATTTTGCCGATACTGAATTCGTCTTAATCCGTTTTAACCCGGACGGGTCGCTTGATCCCACGTTTGGATCCGGTGGAAAGGTCTTCACTTCTTTCGACAGTGGGTTTGCGCTGGTTAACGCGATGACGGTGACGGCGGATCAAAAGATCGTGCTCGCCGGACAGAATGACGGTGGAACTCGCGCAGGTCTGGCGCTGGCCCGTTACAATCAGGACGGTTCGCTGGATACCTCGTTCAGCTTCGATGGCAAGGTCACGGGCGACCCAAACACCGTGGGCATAGCGAGCGCGGTCGCCGTTCAAAGCGACGGCCGGATCCTGACGTCGGGTTACAAATCCAACGCAGCGAACTCGTCTGATTTCGCGGTGGCGCGATTTAATTTGGACGGCACGCTCGATAGTTCATATGGATCCAACGGCGTCTCGATCCATGATTTGAGTAACGGCAAAAGCGATGCAGCCAAGGCGATGATGCTTGACACGGCGGGTCGCGCCGTGGTGGTGGGTGGTTCTAAGGTCGACAGTGAGAGCAATCACCTTGCGATCATCAGACTGCTTGGTGGCGGTAGTGCGCCTACGCCAACACCCACCCCGACACCAACGCCAACTCCGACGCCTACACCAACCCCAACACCGACGCCAACACCCAACGTCGTGCAGTTCAGTTCCTCGAATTACAACGTGCAGGAAGATTGTACGACCGTGACGATAACGGTGAACCGCGTCGGTGATACCTCAAGCGCGGCGGCGGTTGATTACAGCACTTCGGATGTCACTGCGACTGAACGCAAGGACTACATCACGGCGCTCGGGCGGCTCGCCTTTGCACCGGGTGAAACCTCGAAGACCTTTCCGGTGCTGATCAATGAAGACTCGTTTGTGGAAGGCAATGAGACTTTCAACGTCAATCTCAGTAATCCATCGGGAGTAAACCTGGGCGCTCCAGCTATCTCCAGTGTGACGATTATCGATGACGCCAGCGAACCGGCGACCAACGCCATAGACGATCCACAGGACTTTGTGTGCCAGCACTATCATGACTTTCTCAACCGGCAACCCGACGCTCCAGGTCTGGCCTTCTGGACCAACGAGATAACTTCCTGCGGAACTGATGCGGCTTGTATCGAGACCAAACGGATCAATGTCTCCGGCGCTTTCTATCTGTCAATTGAGTTTCAGCAGACCGGTTACCTGGTCGAGAGGTTTTACCTGACAGCGTTCGGCAGCGCTTCCGGGTCGTCCACCTTTGGCGGCGCGCATCAACTGCCGGTGCCAATCGTACGGCTGAACGAATTCCTGTCCGACACGCAGAAGATCGGTCAGGGAGTGATAGTCGGGCAAGGGAACTGGGAACAGATTCTGGAAAACAACAAGCAAGCCCTGGCGGCAGAGTTCGTGCAGCGCGCGCGATTTACCGCACTTTTTCCGGGTTCGATGACTGCGGCCCAGTTTGTAGACGCCTTGAATGCGAATGGCGGCCGGCCACTGTCACAATCAGAGCGAGATCAATTGGTCAACGATCTCTCATCGGGCGCCAAGACCCGAGCCCAGGTCTTACGCGCCATCGCCGAGCATCCAAACCTGGTAAATGCCGAGTTCAATCGGGCGTTCGTCTTAATGCAGTACTTCGGATATCTGCGCCGCAACCCCAATGATCCTCAGGATACCGATTACACCGGCTATGACTTCTGGCTAACCAAGCTGAACCAATTCAACGGCAACTTTATTAATGCCGAGATGGTAAAGGCTTTCATTAGCGCGAATGAATACCGGCAGCGATTCGGACCATGAACTGATCAGAACCGCCTGCGGTAGGGCGGGCCGGTCACCCTATTGGATCATTGATTCATTGAACCATTGATTCATTGAAGCAATGAATTATTAAAGCGTGACTGGCCCGCCCGCTACCGCAGGCGGTTCTGACTCGGCCAGCCTTAACGGCGCAAACTGATTGACGAGGCGGGGGCTGCCAATTACAATTGGCCAGTTTCTGACGATGAACAGTTTCGCCAAAAGGATCTTCGCGGGTTTCGTCTTCGGTGTATTCGGACTCGTCTGTGTCGCGCAGGCGCAGCAGCGGCCGTTGATTACCGAAGACGTCGACATCATCTCGCCGGGATCAATGCGAGTCTCGGCCGGGGTCGATTTCATGCAACGCGCCCACTATCCGGTTTCCGGACTGGAAGGTGACCTGACGCGCGCCGGTGTGCTCGGGGTGGCGATTGGGCTGGCGCCGAACGTGGAAGTGGAAATCCAGGGCGTGGCGCAAAACTTTCTTTCAATCAACTCGCGCACGCGCAGCGCTATTCCGCTCGATGTTGCGGCAACGGCGAACTCGACGCATGACACGGGTGACTTCACCCTTTGGACCAAAATCAAGGTGCGCAACGAATCGGCGCGCTGGCCGTCAGTCGGCTTTCGCTTCGGCGTCCAGTTGCCGAACTCCAACCAGGCTGCCGGCATTGGCTTGAATCAAACGAATGCGTACGGTCAGGTGCTCTTCGGCAAAAAGTTTGGCCAGGATGCGCGGGTGAACACCTTCGCGAATTTGGGGATTGGAATCCTCGGGGTGCCAACCCAGACCTTTGCGCAGAACGACGTGTTTACCTACGGGGTAGCCAGCATCATCCGCCTCGATAAGACTTTCAGTTTGGTCGGCGAGGTGAATGGCCGCGCAAACACTCGCCCGGGAACCGGTCCGCTCGGCACGGAATCGCAAGGCGAAGCACGACTGGGAATGCAGGTGCATGCCAGCGGATTACGTTTTGACTTTGCCGGGATCGCAGGCTTGACGAAATTCAGCCCGCGCTCGGGACTGACCGTGGGCGTTACTTACGACACTCCTTCAATCTTCACGCCGGCGAAATAATAAATTTTAAGGCTTCGTCATTGTCGGGTGTTAGAGTACCAACCTTAGTTGGGTTCTGTGCTGGCAAAATCCCGACTGAAGTCGGTACTCTGACACCTGTATGTTTGATTGGCTTCAGGTCCTCGCGCGGCGGCTGGGTTACTTTATCGTTCACGTGCCGATTTACATTGCCGGGCCGGCGATGATTTTGATCGGGGCGCTCGATTCGTCGCTGTTGTCGTTGCCGGAAATTAACGACTACCTGGTCGTCGCCCGCTGCTTTACCCATCCGCGCGCGGTGTTTTTCTTCCCGCTGTTTGCCGCGACCGGATCGGTGCTGGGTTGTCTCTTGCTGTATACGATTCTGAAGCGCGGCGGTCTCGCGGTATTGCACCGGCGATTCAAACTCGAGCACGTGCAACGCGTCGAACATGCTTATGCGAAGTTCGGGATTTTTGCCCTGGCCATTCCGGCGTTGCTGCCGCCGCCGATGCCATTCAAGATATTCATCGCGACCGCCGGCGCCCTGCAGTTTCCCCGGCGGCGGTTTCTGATAACGATTCTCATTGCGCGTTCGCTGCGGTATTACACCGAAGGGGTGCTCGCGGTTTTTTACGGCGAACGGGTGCTGCGGTTCCTGCGCGATAACGGATTGATGATTGTGACGGCGGTCGGCGGGCTGTGTCTGATAGCGCTGGCAATTTACTTGTTGTCGGGTAAAGGACGCGCCGCGTTTAAATCTGCAGAGAAATAGATGTCTTATTCTGTAGGGCTCTGTTTACTTTGGGGCAGTAGCCCGACTGTCAGGGAGAGCTCAAACGCAATTGGGATCGCGGACGCCCCGTCCGCAGGCCCTGCCGTGGCGAGCACAGTCGTCGGAGGACAAACGGGAGGGGGCGTCCGCGTTCCCAGTCGTCCATATAAGCCCTCCCTGACGGTCGGGCTACTGCCCCGGGGCTACTGCCCCGGGGCGCAAAGGCGCAGAAACGCCTGGAGCAAAGTTCACACTATTAAATAATGAAAGGTTCTCATAACTGTTGAAATCCCTGATTCACAAAATTACCAGCGGCCTTGGCAAGTTTTCGCATTGGCTGCTTTCCTATGGCCCCTTTGGTCTTTTCGCCATCGCGTTTCTTGACTCAGTGCTGGTGCCGATCCCCGGCGGCGTCGACGCCATGTTGATGGTGCTGTCCACCGCGAGACCCTCGTGGATGTTGATTTATGTCGTCTCCGCCACCGTGGGTTCGACCATCGGTTGCGTCTGTCTGTACAAGATTTCGCAGAAGGCCGGACATCGCGCGCTGGACCGTTTTTCCGAGTCGAAGCAGAAGCGGGTCAAGGATCTGATCGATCGTTACGACGTCTTGTCGGTGCTGGTCGCTTCCGTGCTGCCGCCGCCATTTCCCTTCAAGCTTTTCGTCGTGTCCGCTGGCGTATTTCGCTTGAACATTCTGCGTTTCACTATTGCCATCGCGGTTGGGCGCACCTTCCGTTATTTGCTCGAAGGTTATCTGGCGGCGAAATATGGCGAACACGCAAAAGAGATTCTGGCGCACTATTACCCGGCGATTGGCATTGGACTGGCAATCACGCTGATCGCGATCTTTGTCGGCAAAAATTTGTTAGGCCGGCGCCGGGTTGCGCCGGTGTCAGGCGTGGAAGGCTAGTTCCGGTTGCCGTTCGTCGTCGCGCGCCCGGAATTTTCGCGCCTCGGCCAGGGTCTTGACGCCGCGCATGTCCAGCGCCTCCAGCAGGTGCAGTAGTACGCGCGCGGTCGCCTGAGCATCGCCCGCGGCGCGATGCCGTTCAGATATTTGAAATCCAAAGTGCTCAGCCAGAGCGTCGAGGTGGTGCTTTTCGAGATATGGCAGCACGCGACGGGCCAGTTGCACGGTGCAGACTTCGGCGTTTCGCATGCGGCACCCGGGAAAGAGCCGGGCAATTTCCTGGTTCAGCAGGGTGATGTCGAAATTGGAGTTGTGCGCCGCGAATACCGCATCGCCGGCGAAATTCAGCCAGGCCTCGGCGATTTCCGAAAATCGCGGCGCGGTCGATAGCGCCTCCTCCTTGATTCCCGTCAGCGTGGAAATGAATGGCGGCAGCGGCTGATCAGGGTTTACCAGGGTTTCGAAGTGGTCGATGATTTCGCCGCGGGCGACACGACAGGCGCCGATCTCGATTATGCGCGTGGGGATCGCCCTGCCGGCGCTCGCTTCCACATCGACGACCACGAATTCGATGTCAGTTAAAAGCTGATGCTCGATTTCGCCCGGCTTGATGTGGAGGTGCGTGGCGTCGGCGCTGAAGCGCGGATCGTTTTGAATGAGATCGCCGACGAGTTTGGCGGCCAGATCGTCCGTGGTGTTCGCCAGATGAAAGATCGAATCAGTGATCTCGGTGAAAGTTGCGCGACCTCCGCTTTCGAGTACGAAGTCAAAAGTTTCCTGCACCAGCGGAGAGTCAGAAATTAAGTTATGCGGCCTTGGCACTTTTCGATTGTAATGGTTGATCGGGAGTTTCTGAAATCACGCCACTGTCGGATCGGCGCCGCCTCTGTATTACTCAGGCGCCGGGCAGTAGCACATGACGACATCTACGAGCCCTCCCTGACGGTCGGGCTACTGCCCCGCCTCTCGAGACAGCAGCAGACGATTTAACGTAGAGTGCAGACCATGACCAGCGACCAAGTTATCGATCGATTCAAACAAACCGGAGCGTTGCTCCAGGGGCACTTCCTGCTTTCCAGCGGCCTGCATAGCTCAGTCTACTTGCAGTGTGCGATCGCTTTGCAGCACACCGCGGATGCAACGGCCTTTGGCGCTGCCATCGCGAGCAAATTCCGGGATCTGGAAATCGAGACGGTCGCTGCTCCGGCGATCGGCGGACTAGTAATCGGATATGAAGTCGCGCGACAAATCGGCGCGCGGTTCATATGGACTGAGCGGGACAGTGGCGTGATGACCTTGCGCCGCGGCTTCACGCTGCGCCCGGGTGAGCGGCTCCTGGTGGTCGAAGACGTGATCACCACCGGCGGTTCAACCCGCGATACGATTGATGCCTTGCGCGCCGCATCCGCAGAGATAGTTGCGGCGGCATCGATCATCGACCGCTCCGGCGGGCAAGCCGAGGTCGGCGTGCCGCGCGTATCGTTGGCCACGCTTCAGGTAGCGGCGGTCACGCCGGATGCGTGCGATGCCTGCCAACGCGGCGAACCGTTAGTGAAACCCGGGAGCCGGAAGAGCAACGCCTCAGCCTGAAGGTCGGTCCACCTCGTCATGGCATCCGGTGGACAAATCTCGCCGCGAAACTTGTAAATGAATTATCGCCTGCTGCTCCAATACGACGGCACAGACTTTCATGGCTGGCAGATTCAGGCGAACCTGCGCACCGTACAGGGTGAACTCACCCGGGTGCTGTCGCTGCTCGACGATCGCGCGGTCACGGTGCACGGCTCTGGCCGCACCGACGCCGGCGTGCATGCTCGCGGTCAAGTCGCCAACGTCGTCCTGCAGCGTGACCTGGCGCCTGAGAAACTCCGCAACGCCATCAATGGAAATCTCGAGGCCGACGTTCGCGTGATCGCCGTCGACATCGTGGCGGATGATTTCCACGCCAGGTATTCGGCCGTGGGCAAAACCTACAGCTATCGAGTTGTGAATGATGCGGTGATGTCGCCATTCTGGAGAAACTATGCGCTCCACGAAGCCCGGCAGCTTGATCTCCCTTTAATGATTAAGTGCGGCGAACTCTTTTTGGGCGAGCACGACTGGACCGCCTTTTCGTCCGCGCAGTCTGACGCTGCGTCGCGGGTGCGGACCATCACGGAGTTGAAAATTTCCGCGCCTGAAGACGTGACTTCACGAGACCCCCTGGTGGAATTCACCGTTTCGGCCAACGGTTTCCTGCGTTACATGGTGCGTTCGATGGTGGGCACGCTGCTGGCTGCCGGCAGACATGAAATTGACGAAGCAACTGTTCGTCGTGCAATCGACGAGGGTGATCGATCATTGGCGGGCCCCACCGCCCCGCCGCATGGGCTGACTCTTATGCGGGTCCACTATTGACGGTAGGCACGCCGCCGGCCTGCTGGCTTGAGGTACGCTTGCCGCCGGCGTGCCGGCTTGATCAAACTCTTCGTTTGCGTTCCCCATACGCGCCGATTAAGATGCGCGTGACTGCACGCCGCGCTGATGCTTTCCGATTTCACTGAGGTGGTTCGCTCCGGTTCGCCCGACCAGAAGTTGCTGGCGTCGATGGACTGGGAGCGTTTGCCAAGACACGTCGCCATCATTATGGACGGCAACGGCCGTTGGGCCGCCCGCCGCGGGCAGCCTCGCATTGCGGGACATCGGGCCGGCGTAGAGGCGGTGCGCGCATCGGTCGACACGGGCGCCCGGCTGGGTCTCGGCGCGCTGACGCTCTACGCCTTCTCAACCGAGAATTGGAAACGACCGCGTTATGAAGTTGAGGCCCTGATGCGGATGCTGAGAAAGTATCTGCGCATCGAGCTGGAAGAAATTCACAAACAGAATATTCGCTTTCAAACCATCGGCAGAACCGACGCGCTGGCCCCGCGTGTACGCGAGGAAATTACGCGGGCTTCGGAACGGACTGCCGCGAACACCGGAATGATTCTCAGTGTCGCCCTGAACTATGGCGGTCGCGCGGAAATTGTCGATGCTTGTCGCGCGGCGGCGGCGAAGCTCGAGCAGCAGGGCAAGTCGATTAACGAACTCGACGAAGCCAGGATCGAAGAGGAACTCTATACCCGGAATCTCCCCGATTTGGATTTGCTGGTGCGGACGAGCGGCGAGTTGCGCATCTCGAATTTTCTCTTGTGGCAGAGCGCCTACGCCGAGATTTACGTGACCGACACTCTCTGGCCGGACTTCCGGCGAGTTCACTTGCTCGAAGCTATTGTCGATTATCAGCAACGCAACCGCCGCTTCGGCGGCCTGGAGCTCGTACCCAAACCGAAGGCCGCTGCCAGCCGATAAACCGAAGGCCGCCTGCAGGCGAAACTGCGAACAGGTACATTTGAAGCCCAACCAGCCACAAGCGAAAGCCAAGTCATTTCTCAGTAAGTTGCCACCGTCAATAGCTCGGGTTTTGACCGCCGTGGTCCTGCTTCCAATTCTGATCGCCTCGATTCTGATCGATCAACTGGCCATCGTTTTCTGTGTGCTGGTTCTGTTGGCAGTGCTGCTGGGTGAAATGGAAGTGTGGGCCTTAGGCCAGAAAAAGCAGATCAGAACTGACCGCACGGCGCAAATACTAGGCGCCTTTGCCTTGCTGGCAATCTTTTATTTGGGTTCGCAGCCGGGAAAGCCGCCTGACTTGTTGGGGATACAGTTGGTGCTGTTGCTGCTGACGGTTGGCACCTTAACCGCCGCGATGGTCCGCGGCGCGCCTTACGATCGGATGCTGCCGAGCGTCGGGGTGACCCTGTTGAGCGTGATGTACGTCGCGCTGCTGGGCGGGCACCTGGTGGCCGTCCGCGTCGGTTTTTCGCCCCCGTTATCAAGACATCTGCTTTCCTTCTTTTTTCTCGTGACCATGGGTTCCGACGCGGCCGCGTATTACGGCGGCCGGACCTTTGGACGTCATAAACTCGCGCCCAGCATCAGTCCCGGCAAGACCTGGGAAGGCGCGATTGCCGGAATGCTCGCCAGCCTTTTACTGGCCGCTGCTTCGCATTACTGGTTCTTTCCGAATCTGCCGCTGAAGTTCGCCCTGCCGCTGGCCGCAGTCATGAACGTGCTGGGCGTGCTGGGTGATTTGACCGAAAGCGCGCTGAAACGCAGCGCCGGCGCCAAAGACACCGCGCAATTTCTGCCGGGCCATGGCGGCATCCTCGACCGGATCGATAGCTTGCTGTTCAATGCGCCGGTCATCTACTATTTTGCCTGGGCCTACTTTAGCCGCTAGCCACGCCATGGGTACCAAAAAGATCGTCATCATCGTTGGCAGCGTCGTGGTGGGGCTCGGGCTGATCGTTGCGTTGTTTGTCGGCGGCATTCTTTTCCTGGTGTTTCATACTATCGGCACCAGTGCCGCAGCCGACACCGCGCGTACCTATCTGCGCAACAACGAAAGGCTGAAGCAGGACATCGGTGAGGTAAAAGACTTCGGCTCGATCGTCAGCGGCAATATCAATCTTTCGAATGGTGATGGAGTCGCCACCCTTAATCTGAAGGTCATTGGCGAAAAAGGTAACGCAGAAGCGCAGGTTGAACTACAGTGTCGCAGCAATCGCGACTGGCGCGTGACGGGCGCTTCGTATAATCGTAACGGCCAAACCATCGACTTAATGCAGGCATACGGATCCCCGGCTTCTGATTCCCCGTAGAGATAATTTCGAATTATGTCTGAGCGCGGTATTGCCA
>Ga0126383_10001516_pt1 | contig 14525 bp, 6 predicted proteins | sample PanSoiMetPlot_35_FD_96882 | JGI IMG/M metagenome (GOLD analysis project Ga0126383, IMG submission 96882) | Tropical forest soil microbial communities from Panama - MetaG Plot_35 | ecosystem: Environmental > Terrestrial > Soil > Tropical forest > Bulk soil | place: Panama | collected 2016-02-17
GACTTTTCGTCCGAGTGAATAACTTCCGACTGGCCGACGACTCAGGAGCGATCGGCGCCGCCTGGTCCAAAACAAAGGGCTCGAACCCGGCCAGCGTGCACATCACAAGCATCCTGACGGCCACTCGCCGATCGCCTTGAGCCCGTGCGCTATACCACGCGGTCCGTATACAAAAGCCCAGGCCCGTTCAGCCATTCGCGGTTTCGGGCTAAGTTCCGGGCACGAGATTCTCTCGTTCGCACGTACGGTCTCCCGGGAGGGTTCCAATTGACCGTCGGCCATATAGAAAACGACCTGACGTCTCCGGCCGCGGATTCACGAGAATCGGATACTTAGCGAGTGGATCCGGAATAGAGGATTAGCTTTGCCGTCGACGCTCGCGTTGGCGAGCGGATCGGGAAACACCCTTCTTTTATTATGCCTTTTCCGAAGGTGCGGCTTTGTGTTTCTCAATGCTACGGTTTCGGATCCGCTGTTCGGGCAGTTCAACGGTGCCGGCGCAACCCGCCGCATTCAGATGGCTCTGAGGGTGAGGCCGTGGCCCGCTTCTGACGCTTTTGAGCGGGTCTGCCGGTGACAGGCGCTGGTCACAATCGACGGCATCCACTTACCGAATGCTGTCGTTTGAAGCGCCACAGGGCCTGAAGCCGATCATTTCCCTAACATCTCGAGCGCCATCCTCAGATGCTCCTGCCCCTCGCGGTTCGAAGGCTCCAGACGCAGTACGATCCGGAATTCCTCCACCGCTTCCCTGAGCCGGCCCTCATCGGCCAGCGCGTTGCCAAGCGCGAGGTGCGCCTGCACGAAGCCAGGTTTGCGGCGGACGAGTTCCTGATATTCTGCGATCGCTTCTGCGGCACGGCCGGCCGCGTTCAGAAGTTGCGCCCGATTGTAGCGGACCTCTGACAGGTCAGGGGCGAGTTGGAGAGCCTGTTCCACCTGCGCGAAGGCGCCGGGCAGGTCGCCACCGAGCGCCGCAATGCGCGCGAGATTGTTGAGAGCATCGGCTCGTAGTGGCAGGCTTCCGGCCGCAACCCGGTACATGCGGCCCGCTTCGGCGGTATCCTGCGTGAGGCGCGCGATGCCGAAGGCCGCCGCCGGAATGCCGGGATCGGCCGCGTACGCGGCTCGATACTGTTCCAGAGCACGCGTCTTCTGTCCGCTCTCTTCGAGCAGCTTGGCGCATTCGGCGCGTAAGGCGCTTAGCCGCGGATTCACCTGCAGAGCCGCTCTGCAAACTGCCGCGCCCTCACTCGCCTTCCCAGACATGCTGAGCGCACGCGCCAGGGCGGCCTGGGCCTCCACCGGCGGTCTCGCGGTCCGCGCCAGCGCATCTCGCAGCATGGCGAGGCCGCGCGGCAGGTCTGCGCCATGCTCCACCAGCGCCATCCCCAGGTACAGTGAGCGCTCCGTGCCGGTGATCGAATCCTCACGCAGGAACCGAATGTCTCCACGATAGACATCGTCCTTCTCAGGCAATGGGGCCGTCGGATTCCCTGGAATCGGCCCACGCGGAATGCGATGGTCGGAGAGCACCACGTGTACCGCATCCTCCGTGCGCCGCTTGGGCATGTGGCAGGCGACACAATCGCCTCCCCGGTCATCCGTATGCGGCTGGTGACATCCGACGCACACTTTCGCCACGTCTCGAGCCTGTGCGTGAGGTGAATGGCATGTGATACACGTCAGTTGCCCGCTTTTCCGAAAGCAAGGCGATTGCAGCAGACGATAGCCCGCGCCGTTCACTTCAAATTTGCCCGACCGGCCGGCTTCGGCCGGATGATCGAACTGGACCAGGTAGTCGGAGAGCTTCTCTCCCGGCAGAAAGGAGAACACGTCGCGCCCGAAACGGCGGACGGCGTGCGGCAGTTCGGCACTTGTTGATTGCAAGTGGCATTGTAGGCAGACGTCCAGACTTTCCGTCTGCGGAAGGCGCGCCGGATTTACGATCGCCTGCCGGATCTGAGCGTTTGCCGCACCCTGGGACGCAAGCTCGATGTGGCGTTCGCCCGGCCCATGGCAGCGCCCACAGTCGATGCCGGTTTCGGGCAAGGCCGAGGTCCATGGCTGGCGGACGCCATACCGGACCTTGACCGCCGGGCGCGCCATGTGGCAGAAGAGGCAACCCGCATCCACCACGCGCGTGAACCTCGCGTTGTCCGGCCGGTCGTATCCGGGGCTCATCGCCCACCGCCGCTCCTGCTGGTACCAGGTGAGGGGCAGTTCGATCAACTCGCCCGCCTCATCCAGATGCAAATAAGTCCGCGCGTGTTGACCCGAACCGAGGGCGTGCGTCGCCTCCAGTTCGAACCGCCGGACCTCACGGCCCGCCGCATCTTTCTCGAATGCCTCCTGGTACACCCGGCCCTCGCGCTTCACCACGCGGTAAAACTGGCTACTCTCTCGCGGCGAAACCTCAACCTCATCGTAAGCTTCGAGCCGCGCCGCCTTGGCCAGCGGTCCGAAGCTGCGAGACATCGCGTTGTGCCGGAAATGCTCTGCGATATTCGCATGACACGCCCCGCAGGCCGCCGCCTGCACGTTCCACCCTGAGCAGGGAAACAGACAGGCAAAGAACGGCAGCAGCCACCGCCAGGCGTGCTTGCCCGCCGAACGGTGGCTGTTACCACCCAACGTATGCGGTATCAGAAGCGTACCGCCAACTCCATCTGAATCAGTCGCGGCGTTACGGCGGTGGCGGTCACCTTACCGAAATCAGGCGAAGTGAAGTCCCGCTGCGGATGCGCGAAATCGGGATGGTTCAGAAAGTTCTTGAAGAAGGCCTGGTAGTCGAGCACCACGCGTTCGCGGAACACCTGAAACCGCCGGCGGATCGAGAGATCCCACTGCGTTAGTCCGTCGGTGCGCACATCGGGGAGGGTGCGGCCGACATTGCCGAGCGTGAACGGCGCCGGATTGGTGAACTGGCTCTTGTCGAACCAGAGCAACAGGCGATCCTCAGCGCGGCCGCTGAGTGCGGCGCTCTTGCCGGTGCTGTTTGGACGCTGGGTACCTGCGCCGAAGCCGTGATAGGGCGTCCCGCCCAGCACCTGGATTGGAATGCCGTCGGAAAAGGTGTGGATCGACGAGATCTGCCAGCCGCCCGCGATCTGCTTTGCGATGCCCTGGTTCAGAAACGGCTTGTTTTTGCCAAAGGGCAATTCATACGAGTAGGAGATCACGAGCCGCTTGGACACATCTTCCTCGTTGATGGCCCACTCGCGCTTGGCGTCGTAGTACGTGCGATCGCGCGCCGGACCGGAGCCGAGCCACGTCGGAATACCGGAAAAGTCATCCATCAGCTTGGAGGCGGTGAACGACCCAATCAGCGACAGCCCCTTGGAGAACCGCTTCTCCACCTTCGCCGACACGCCGTTGTACTCCGAGTTGGCGCCGTTGCGGTCGTACGCGGTCACGTTCGTGAACTGGGGAAACGGTCGCAGCAATTGGCCGAGTTGGACCGTGGGCTGCGCCAAAATAGACGACGATGGGATGCCGGCCGCACCGGAGAACGGATTCGACACTAGCGCATTGAGTTGATTGCCCAACGATACGTACTCCGGATTCAATTCGTTGATGTTGATCGGCGGACGATTGAGCTGGCGTCCGAGCGTGGCGGTGTAGCCCAGCTCTACCAGAAGCTTGCCGGGCAATTCGCGCTGGATGTTGAAGTTCCACTGATACATGTACGGAATCTTGTCGCTGTTGCTGCCCAGGATGGCGTAAGCGTCGGCGCCCACATTGGTCAGATCGCCTAGCGAGCCGCGCGTGGGATATAAGAGGCCGTTCGGAAAAGGATTCGAGAGCACGTTGAACGGCCGTGCGCCATCGAGACTGGCGACCATCTGGTTCGACGCGGAGAAGCTGTCGCTAGGCGGAATGCTGGCCTCGCCGATCTGGGAATGGTACAGCATGCCGAATCCGAAGCGCAGCACCGTGGCGTTATTGAGCTGATAGGCTGCTCCGATGCGCGGCGCGAAGGCGCAGCACTGAACCGACATGGTGTTGTCCGTGCCTGCCAGTCGGCCTTGTTGCGGGAACTCTTCTCCACCGAGAATGGTGGTGTTCATGCCCGCCGGCGCCAGCGCCTTATTGATGCTCGCGCCGATTGGATTCACAACTGTGGTGTTGAAGAATGAAACCGCATTGTGCCGGTCGCGCAGGGGAATGAACAGGTCGTAGCGCAATCCGAGATTCAGCGTCAGCGTGGGCGAAACCTTGAAATCGTCCTGCACAAATGCGGCATAGTAGTCGCTGATGGTATCGGTCAGGACCGGCTGCGAAATGCTTCCCGATGCTGCGTAGCCCAAAAGGAAGGACGCGATCGCGTTGCCGCTACGGGAGGTGTCGGAGACGTTGCTGATCTGGCGCGTCATCTGATCCGAAAATGAAAAGCTGCCCGTGCGGTCGGAGCCGCTGATGCGCACATAGTGCTGCCGCCGCCATTCGGCCCCGAACTTTAACACGTGCCGGCCGAGGATGCGCGACCAGGTGGCTTGGCCTACCAGGCTATTGGGTGTGTACCACTGGTTATTGCCGATGCCGAACGTTTGATAGCCGCCCGAAAAGGTGAGCGTCGGGAAGCCCTTGAGAGTCGAATAATTGTTGATGTAGGACGGGAAGCCGGCCTTGCTCGGATCGAACGGGTTCTTGCAGGAATCGAACAGCGGCTGGCAGGCGAACAGGTTGGTGGAGGAAGAATCGTAGCGCTGGTAACCTGCGCGCACATCCAGGATCGATTGCGGGCTCAGTGTCCAGGTGTAGCCGATCATCCCCTGGTAACTTTTGCGGTGCAACGGAATTAAACCATTATCCGCAGGGTTGGGGTTCGACTCGCTCGACCCAGGCAACGTTCCGACGCTATTGGTGGCTATGTTCCACGCCGAGTACCGCGCCACCAGGTGCTGGCGATCGTTGAGGCGATGGTCGACCTTCAGGTCCCACTGGTCTTCATTATCCGCGGCCGGCGCCGAGTAGGTGTTGTTACCCAGCGCGGTGTACAGATCGCCCGGCGAACGCCGCTGCGTGGGCAGGAAGCTGATGACCTTGAGCGCCGTGGGGTCCATGCGGTCGATGGGGATGCGGTTGCCGGGGAAGGCGGTGCGCACCTGGCCGGCCCCGGCAGTCAACGGGTCGTAGATGGTGATCACCTGGCCTGCCGCGTTGCGCAGATTGGAAAAATCGCCAGACAGCATATCCATGGTGGGCAGGCTGCTGCGCGTGGGCTGCCCCTGCAGGATCTGGCGGAAGCCCTGGTAGTCGAAAAAGAAGAAGGTGCGGTCCTTCCACACCGGGCCGCCCAGCGAGCCTCCGAAGATGTTCTCGCGCAGCTTCGCCTTGCCTACGCCGGCCGAGTTGGTGAAGAAGGGATTGGCATTGAGCAGGTCGTTGCGGAAGTACTCGAAGGCGCCGCCGTGGAACTGATTGGCGCCGGCCTTGAGCGTCATTACCACCACGCCGCCGCCGGACTTTCCGTATTCGGCCGAGAACGTGTTGTTGAGCAGCTTCAGCTCTTCCGTGGCTTCGGCGGTCGGATAGATCGCCGGACCGTCCGTTCCGGCGCCAGAGTTTCCGCCCTCCGGCACGTTGACGGAGAGGCCGTCCACAATGATCTCGTTCGTGACGCCCCGCGATCCGTTCACCGAGAAGTTCGAGATGTTGTATACCGAAGGCCGCGACGTACTGTCGTACATGCTGACCGGTCCGAAGGTTGATTGTGGAATCACGCCCGGCGCAAGCTGCACCAGCGTCAGGGGAATGCGGTTGGGCAGCGTCAGACCCTCGACCAGCTTCTGCGAGATATAGGCGCCGGGAGTGGAGTTGGAAGTTTCGAGCATCGATGCATCGCTCTCCACCGTGACGGTCTGGGCCACGCTGCCGAGTTCCAACTGCAGGTCGATGTGGGCTCGCTGATCGATCACCAGCATAATGCCGTCGCGCACCAGCTTGCGGAAGTTGGTCGCCTCCACTTCGAGCCGGTACTCGCCGAAGCGCGACAGCCGTGGGAAGTCGTAGTTCCCCTCCTGGTCGGTCACGTAAGTCGTCTCAGAGTTGGTGGCCACGTGAATGGCGCGCACGGTCGCTTTGGGAACCGGCGCTTGCGAGCCATCCACCACACGTCCATAAATGGAGGCGCGGATGGTCTGGGCGCTCGCGCCTATGTCGGACAAGAGCAGACACACGAATGCTAATGCAGTTCTCATCATAGATATCTCCAACAGAGTCAATTCGTCGTTTCGGCCGGGTTCAAGGCCGTGCGCGTGGGGCAAACGTAACGTTCCGAGGCTCGATCGACGCGGTCAGGTGGGTCGCCTCGGGGAAGTGAAGCTCGCCCGGCGTGGGATGCAGGAACACGCTCTCCTTTCCCTCCAGCGTGATCCGGCCGCCGGCATCGATGGTTACAAACGTAAACAGCGGGTCGCGATATCTGGCTAGGCTGCCATACTGCTCCCCGACCCAGAAGTACGACGCACTGTTCACCAGGAAATAGTTCACACCGCCGAATTGCGAGAAGTCGTCCACGTGATGGTGGCCGCTGAAGCAGGCCGCCACCTTGTTGCCGGCCTCGCGATTCATCTGAGAGAACAGCCCGCGTACGTTAGCGCGCGTCCTTTCCGCGCCCTGATACCAGAAGCCGTTGATGCAGGGATGTGTAAAGACGAGGGTAGGCTTGTTGGTGGACTTCAGGTCGGCGGCGAGCCATTCCAACTGCCCCGGATCGACGTGGTTGATCTCGTCCTCACTGTGCTTGAAGTAGTTGCCTTCGAGGTAATCGATTGTCTTGCCGTCCTGCAGTACATGCATGCAGTCGAGCACCACGAAATGGACGCCGCGCACATCGAAGGAGTAGTAGTTCCGGGGCATTTCGAGCACGTCCATGATCTGGCGCTTGCTGCCGCGATCCATTTCGTGGTTGCCGAGGACGTTGTAGCGCGGAATGCGGACCTGGTGCCAAGTGGCCACGAACCGCTTTTGATCGGCCGTCAACTGTGCGGAGTAGCCATCGCAGAAATCGCCGAGCTGGATCAGGAAATCGAGATCGCGCGGAGCGGCCGCCGCCAGGAATGCCTCTAGCCGCACCTGTGCGTCCGGCATCCGGTTGTGATGAATGTCGGCCAGCATGCCGAAGCGCACCACCTGGGGTGAGACGTCGGCCAGTGCCGCGGGAGCGAGCAATCCGGCGCTGGATTGCAGGAGCGTGCGCCGAGTCAGCGTCCGATAGTGCGATTTCATTACGGAGTCCTCCTGGGGGATGCGGCGCCCGGCACGGGTCCAGCACTTTGCAACTCGGACGCCAGACGCCGTAATTGCGTAACGGCGTCCTCCTCCGGCGCCGGCGCTTTGGCGGTGATCTGCGTGGTAAAGAGCTGGTTGAAGTACGCGTCTGTAGTGCGAATCTGGCGCGCGAGGGTGAGACCGGCCTCGCGCCAGTGGGTCTCTTGCACGGGTGTGGAAGGAATCGCCGCCGGGCCGGCTTGCTGGACAAGGCAGCCATTTAGTACAGGATTCACAAGAGCCAGGAACTGCAAAACGTGGCGATGCGCTTCCTCCCAATCGCCGTTGGCGATGCGCCGCAGCTTCTCTTCGACCGCCGCCGATGACGCTGGCTGATCCGGCGCATAGCGCTGGGCCAGGCGCTCGAGAGCCAGAGCGGGGGCCAGCGCTGCACGAACTTCGCTGTGGAAAGAATCGATCAGCTTGTTGGCCTGCGCATCGGATCCCAGACAGCGCGTCAACTCCCGGGCCATTGGCGCGGTGGTCCGGTACAGCTTGGTCGTCCGTTCCGAATGGGCCTCGATCGGGAACGAAGTGGGGATCGAGTCCGGCGTCCAGATCTCTGGCACGACCGCGGGAATCCGGGCGAGAGCTTCGCTCCACTCGTCGCGGTCTGTTTCGGTATCGACGATCATGTGCACGACTACGTTGCGATTCTGGCGTACGATCTGTGGCTCGAAGCGGATATCTGCCCGCCGCTCATGGAGCAGCAGCCGGGCGCTGGCTTCGGCATCCTCGAGTTGCGCCCTGTCCCACGTCGCGAGTGCAGGCGCTGTCGAGACCGGCGCCTTCCGCACGTGTTCCGTTACTGTCGGGACGAGTTCGGCGGATGGAACCACCGAATAGCTCAGCTCGCGGATCTCGAAGCTGCGGCTGCCGAACGCGGTACGGATTGCCACAGTCTGCACGGTGGGGTGCAGATCCGGCTGCCTCAGGGTCAAGGTCGACTGCTGAATAGGGCCCCTGGCAGAGAGCAGGATCGTTATCGAGCGATCGCTGTTTTCGCGCACCGCGGCGGTGGTGGCGCGCGCCTCCGCTCGCCACTCGAGGAAGGCTGCCGGCGAGAGCGGCCGGTGGCGATTCAACCGGGTGCCGACATAGACCTGCAGGAACTCCTTCTTGAGCCCTTCATCGCCGCTCCACTGGGAGCGCAATTCCTCACCGGCCGGTGCGCGCCAGGAGATCCACTCCGCGCGTCTCGCATCGGAAGTGACCTCGAGCCGTTGACGGATCACGGCGTTCGGCGTACTGTGCAGACTCTGCAGGTCACGCCCTGAGGCCTGAGTCAGAAGCTCCGCGGCGCGCGCGCTGGCCATGGTGCCGTCGTGAAAAAACGCTACCGTGATGCAGATGGACAGGGTGGTCGCGGCAATGGCGGTGGGCCGCCATCGCGGGAAGGCCATTTCGAGGGGCTTGCTTCCGGTGGATTTGGGGAGCCGGCGCGCAATTCGCGGCCAGTCCGGCGCCGAGCCGAGTCCGTCCGTCACTGCATCGCAATGCTGCACGAACGATAAGATGACGCCTTGCAGCGCATCGAAGCGCCCACGGCAGTTCCAACACTGCTCCAAGTGCCGCCGGGCTTTTGCCGCGCGGCGGCGCGAAAGCTCACCATCGCCCAACAGGATCATGTCCCGGTCGCTCAGATGGCGCTCGCCAAATCTAGCGAACATAGATCTCCCGGTGCAGCCTGGTAATGGCGCGGGTCAAGTGGTCGACCGCAGTGGTTTCACCGATCGCCAGGACGGTCGCAATTTCGCGGTAGCTCAGACCCTCCTTGCGCAGATACAGGCAGTGCCTCTGCACATCGGGTAGCCGCTCGACCGCCGCCGCCAGTAGCGAGTCTCGCTCCCGTTGCAGGTAAATCACCTCCGGGCTTGGTACGCATTGCGCCAAGCGCCCTTCCAGAGTTTGAGCGTTGGGAGATTCGGAGAGCGACGTCCTTTCCCGCGAGGTCCGGCCTCGATCGATAGCGGAGTTGTGCGCCACGCGGAACAGCCATGCTCGGATATTGTCGATGCGCTTGCCTTCCACCACGTGCGTATGCAGTTTCAGAAATCCTTCCTGCACGATCTCCTCCGCCTCCTCCCGGCTGCGCGTGAGGAGGAGCGCGTGGCGGTACAGGGGATCACGGAGCTCCTCGTAAGCAGCGCCTACCATTTCTTCCTGCGGCGACGCAGAGTTCGGGGTCGATGCCGTCAATTGGGAATGAGGCACGCTGCCCAATAAGGCCTGGCTGAGGGCAGAATTCACAATGGACCCTCGCCTTCCAAAGGGGCGCCCGCCGCGGACGAGGAGGGTTTCGTTGCCATGCTCTCCTATGACGAACTACTCGAATGGTTCCTCGGTTACGACTCGGAAAAAGTTTGTTGAAAAACGGTGAATTTGAGCGCGGAACCGCACGGTCGACTGTCCAGGTTGTTGCTCCACAGTTACCGTCCTGTCCCACCTCAGCACACAGTGACCCGGCAGCGCGGACTACCGCTCGGGACATCGCAAGTACCATGCTCCTCTCCCAGTCGGCTGGCGCGGCGGAGTCCGGGACTCGGAGCTCATTTGTGACTGCAGGAGTTGCGGAGAACCGAGTCAAGAGAGCTGCTTAGATTGCGTAACTTTAGGAGCGTATCGGCATCGGACAACAGTACTCCATCGGAGGCAATGGGGGCGTAGAATTTTTCGATTGCCTGCTCATGTTCCCAAACTAGGTCCGCTGCTCTGATTGCTTGCGACTCCCACGACTGGCAGGGGGGATCGGAAGGCGCCGCAATCGGAAGGTCAGCGGCGTACTGCAGGAGCACGGAGATGGCGTTCCTCTCGTCATCAAGGTCTCGCCGGATTTTCGCGCGAAGGTCATCAACTATTTCTGCTAGCGTTGCACGGGCTTCGAGGCTTAGCTCCCGCTCGACGTTGACCGGGTACCGCTCGGCAAGCAATCTCCATTCGGCAGCGCAACTGACCAGCCGTTGCGCTGCCTCGACGCGACGCACTTCTTCTGCATGGACCTCGGAATCCGTGTTGAAGAACATCTTCAACCATTTGCTGGCGAGAGGTTCCCGTAATTTAGCGCTGGATGTCGCGCCAGTTGGTGGATTGTTAATTACAACTGCATCGAGTACGGCCGCTTTGGTGTTGAGGATAGAGATATTCACCCCTAGGATTCGCCCTAATGCGGATCTAAGCTGCTGCTCCTGCTCGAGTGATGTCGGCGCAAGTCGAACGTCAATTGTCGTGCCGTTCCCGATGACGGTAGCCGCCGTGGCGAGCTGCAGAGCATGGAGTTCACGCCGAACTTGCAATTCGCGCTCTTCTGCCTTGGACTCCACGCCTGCCGGTGGGGAAACTGTCCGGCGCGGCTCAATGGAGGCTCGGAGTCGTTTATCGATCGAGGAAGAATTCGCGGACGCCCGAAACAAGGGAGACGCCGCCACAGGAATTGTTTCGGTCGACGATTCGCTGAACACGTATTCACCCATCTCCAAAGAGAGTCTTTCCTCGACCGGCCGATTCGTCGCACGATCCAAAACCAACTCTGCAGACCCGATCCGGATGATCGTGTGGTCACCAGCCGTCACTACCGCGGCACGACCCAGCGGACCCGCGGCGGCGACGAAAGCGTCGGCGGATGGTTCGAATTGCCAAATCGTTTCTTCCTTCACTGGCGGGAATTGAGACAGCGGGCGGCTGACTTCCGAGAGGACCCGGCCCGACTCATCGGTCCATCGGCTCAACTTGATCCGGGCATCCTCCCGGCGCCACACATCAACAAAAGTGCGCTGCGCTGGGCCGCCGCTGCGTTGCTTCGTCAGGCTGAATCGGCGATGTAACACCGGGGTTCGCGTCGTTGTGATCCTTTGCTGCCACTTCTCGGCTCGGATTAACAGTTCGGACGCGCTCAAGGTCGTCTCTGTCGCCGGAATGAATAACAGCAGGATAATCAACGCAATTGCAATCGCCGTAGAAAAGGTTGGTGTGGAGAAGCGCCAGAAGCGGCGGTTCTCCGATCTCTTCCCACGTAACAGAACAGTATCGGCTGATGACACCAATTCCGGCTCTCTGACTTCAGAGAGATGTTCGTTCGGCCTGCACTGATAGTTGATCGCGATCGTGGGCCACGGTTCCGTGAATCGCAGGTTCAGTTGAAGCCTTCGTCCATTCAGTTGGAGCGATGCCTCCTGTTCGAACTTGCCGTCCGGCGGCTCGGATATTCCACAAAGAAACAGAAGGCGTGTGGTTTCGTCGCCCCAGATTTCAACGAACTCCAGGGGCTCCCGCAATACGACGGCAACGGAAAAGTTATTATCGGGGCCGTTCACCCGTTCCGTTGCGAGCAGATTTCCATTCACAATCAGCCGAAGCTCGCTGGGTTCCATTGAGAACAAGGCGGCGCGGTTCCGTTGCCAACGGGAAAGTCGGTCGCGATCGCCCGGCGTTGCCGTCGGCGTCGAGCCAGGATCTCGCGGAAATTGTAGCAGTTCAGAGATCAAGCGAAGGCATTTGGAGCAGCTCGCGAGATGCGCCAAACGGTCCTTGGGGAGGTCCGAAGCGCCCGGCGCATAACGGCGCCGGACTTCGTCCGCCGAAAAACAATCCCCGTGGCAGGTGGATGCAATGGCCGACTGTAACTCCGCCATGAGATCGGCTTCATCGGAGCCCGAACGGACCAGCACTGGGGCAGGCCGATGCAGCCAATGGCGCGCTTCTTTCCGGATGACGCTCAGGCGTTCATCGACTGCTCCGCGAGTGGTTTGCATTACGAGGCTGACGTCAAAGAGTGACAAGCCGTGAAAGAAATGCAGCAGAAATGCGCTTGCCCCTTTGCTGGTTTCTTTTCGTTCGCAGACGAAAAGACAAATGCGTCGCAGGTCGTCGCGGACCGTCAGCCGTCGCTCGGGGTCGGCTGACCGCCATGTCTGCATAGCGTTTTCGTGTGCTAGCGGGTCGAATGGCACGGTCCGGCGACGGCTGACCGAAGCGAGATGGGAACGGAACAAGTTCTTGAGAACGACATACAAATACTTATCGATGTTTGAGATTCCCTGTAAGGGCGGTCGTCCTGCCGTGAAATGAAGGAACGCGTCCTGAGCCAAATCCTCTGCCAGGGCCGCATCGCCGCCTGTGATCTGGTGTGCCCAGTGCAGCACCTTGCTGAGCCGTTCGATGAAAACTTGCTCGTGCTGGTCGTCGGAAATCGGGAGCCGCCATGGGAGAAACATTATGTCGAAAGAAGCACATCGACCGCCGCACGGTCGCACGCTCCATAATAAAGAAGACTCTTAAGGTACGGCAGTTCTCACGTGGTTTCGCGTTACGATTTCATAACAAAAACCCGTCGCGTGTAGCGATCCTGTAACTCGATTTTCCGTGAGAAGGTCGATTGGCATGCGTCCTCGTTGCTTGAGAGAAGGCACTTCGGTCCTCTCGAAAATGCGCGGTTTGAAAGGAACTACGAGAGCATGTTTCGGCTCGGACTCTTCGCACTTTTGATTTGGGCAATATCGGTCACGGGGCTAGCCCAGACAGCCCAGTTGAGCGGCATTATCAATGATCCGACGGGCAGGGGAATTCCAGAAACAGATATCCAAATCCGCAACGAGGGAAACGGACTAATCCGCACCACGAAATCGACGGCGGAGGGTGATTACACGATCCCGACATTGGCTCCCGGCTCATATGTCCTGCGCGTCCAAAAGACCGGATTCAAGACAGCGGAGCGAAACGGGATCGTCCTGCAAACGGATTCCAACGTCCGGTTCGACCTCGTCCTCAACGTGGGCGACGTGGCCGAAACCGTTACGGTGCAGGAGGCCCCGCCGCTCATCCAAGATACGCCGGAGATTGGCACGAGCATCACACGGCGCGAGTATGAAAGCCTGCCGATGATCCAGATCGGACGTATTCGTAGCCCGGCGGCATTCGTCCTGCTGGCTCCGGGAGTCCAGGGGTCTGTTCGTTTGGACGGCGGCCAGTATACGTCCGCCAGTAATCAGGTTCAAGTTCACGGCCAGGCGAACTTTACGATCGAATACCTGATGGATGGTTTGCCGGCGGGTTGGCAAACCGCTAATCTCAACGAATCCGCCCCGGCGGTCGATGCGATCCGGGAGTTCCGTCTGATCACCTCTCAGTTGCCGCCTGAGTACGGGGCATCCGGCCCGGCGATTGCCAGTTTTTCGATCATGAGCGGAACCAAGCAGTTCCACGGTGATTTCTACGACTATTTCCGGAACAGCAGCCTTGATGCAAGGAGTTTCCTCGCGACGATTCGGCCCGTCTTGAGGCTCAACGAATTCGGTGGCGCGATTGGGGGACCAGTTACATTGCCCGGAATCTACAAAGGTAGAGATCGTACCTTCTTCTTCTTTTCATACGGTGGATCGCGAAAACGCGGCGCCGACACCATCGCCACTGCGCAAATTCCAACTCCAGCCCAGGTGAAGGGAGATTTTTCAAGCCTCAAGAACAGTGCTGGCCAGCAAGTCACGATTTACAATCCGAATGCGACATCGACGGATGCCAACGGCAATCCGATTCGCGTTCCCTTCGCGGGTAACGTAATCCCAGGGAGCCTCATCGATCCGGCCGCCGCGAAGATCGCTTCGCTCTATCCGGCGCCGAACTCGGCTCTCGGTTACACGAACTTCCAGGGAGAGCGGTTGCTTGACCCTGACACATTTACGGGAAAGATTGATCATCAGATGTCCGCGCGGAACCACCTCTCCGGAGCGCTGGTCAGAACCGATATTCCGCGCTGGTTTTACGGGGGACCGCTTCCGCTGCCTTTGAGAGCCGGCTCCTTCCGGCAGGAAGTGACGAGTTGGACGGCCCGCGTCAACGACGACTTCATAGTAAGTCCCTCGCTGTTAAACACCTTTGCTGCGGGATTTAACCACTTTCATACTCCTTTGAATCCGCCCACCGATCCACAAGAGTGGTCGTCCACCTTGAATATGCCGGGCATTGGCAACTGGGCATTTCCCAACATTACGTTCGGCAACGGATACGCAACGCTAGGGAGCACCAATTTCTTCAACTTTATTGATGACACGGTGCTGGCCAAGGACAGCATCGCCTGGCAGCATGGTGCTCATTCATTTAAAGCCGGTGGCGAGTGGCGCTATAACAGGCACAATAGCATCGTCAATGGCAATACGATGGGAGTCTTTAATTTCACCAATGCCTATACAGCAAACCCCAGCTCCGTGAGCTCGACCGGGGATTCCTTTGCCAGCTTTCTTCTCGGCGGCTATAACAGC
>Ga0126383_10001517_pt1 | contig 14521 bp, 29 predicted proteins | sample PanSoiMetPlot_35_FD_96882 | JGI IMG/M metagenome (GOLD analysis project Ga0126383, IMG submission 96882) | Tropical forest soil microbial communities from Panama - MetaG Plot_35 | ecosystem: Environmental > Terrestrial > Soil > Tropical forest > Bulk soil | place: Panama | collected 2016-02-17
ATTGTAGGATAATCAGTTCATTGAATTGAACGGTTATCTTAATTTGATTCATTTCTTCTACTCCCTTCAGCCGATGGTACTCATATATTATCATGTGCCGGTCAACTTTTGCGCCCGAACGTGCACAGCCGGCTGGTACCCCCTGTGTACAAATGGGCTACTATGCTATACATAGTATCATTTCACGATACTATGCAATGCAAGGTATACCAAAGTACTAGCCCATGTGTCGGTATTTACGCTACTGCAGCGTATCCTATTGACAGGCTCAGGCCCATCTGCTACTATTTCCGTAGCACTGGCGGTGTTGCCCTGTGTCGGATGCTATTTCCGCTGGTGCCTTGCTGGTGTGGTGTAAATTTGGAGCATAGCCTACCAGGGTGCACAGCTTCACACCCCGGTGGGCAGGCGGTGGGACAGGACCACCCACCAGCACCCAGAAGGAGTCACCCGTGCCTACCATTGAAACGAGTAGCCCCTTTGCGGAGTTAATCTTGCAGCCCATGGGTGATTCCGTGGGGGCACTTTTTGAACACTATCAGCACCTGCTGACCCCACGGGAAGAAGCGGTATTAGGTGCCCGGTGCATTGGGCTGACCTATGCTGAGGCTGCAGCCCTGTTCAAGGCCCCACAGGTAACGATCAAACAGGTAGAACGTCAGGCACTCCGGCATATCATCTTTTTGTATCGTCAGGGCCGGTAAAATCTAGCCAGAAAGGCTGTGTGCATTGGATGACATCCCCACGCGCAAAGACGAGACAGGCCTACAACGCATTGAAGAAGACACAGAAACAGCCCTTAATGACTTCTCCCAGCAGCTTAGTCGGGAACGGGCAGAGCTTGAAGCCCTTAGACTCCGGGTGGCAGAGCTTGAGCAACAGCCAGCTGCTGAGCCTGACGGAGACGGAATTGACGGAGATGGAAGCGCACCTCTCCCAGCCGGAGAAGGCAGCATTGGGCCAGAAGCTGATAGCCGCGCTGAATCAGGAGCAGGGCAGCCCGTCTTACTCGTGGTCACCACCACCGCTGAATCAGACAGCCCAGAACGGGCACCCCGCAGCACCCACCCCCTTTTCCGACGGGCATGGGGCAGAGACACAGACGGCGAGCCACCAGGCACCCACCCCTTACACCGACGAGTCTTCCCAGACTGAGCCAGACCCGGATGACTTCAGAAGGCCATTAACCGGTAAGCATAAGAAGCAGGCACAGGAACTGCAGGAAGTCTTAGGACTGGCTGCTTTTAGCTGTGTCATGCTGGGTAAGACCACCCACAACACTGCCTTCTATCAGGATGCAGACGCCATAGGCCAGTATGGGGAAAATGTGGCTGACTCGTGGGCCAGGCTGGCCCGTAAATACCCATGGTTGTATACGGCACTTGATCGCTTTGTAGGCATCACAGCTGCAGGCCTGGCCCTGCAATCTACCATGCAGCTAGTCCAGAAGATAGCAGAGAATCATGGGGTCAAACTTCCCAGTGTTAACCCGTTCAAGAGACCTGCCCCAGCCACAGGAATGGACCCGCAACCAATTCCTTTTGCACATGCAGCAGGAATGGCAGCAGGGTGAGCACGTCAGCATCTGGGGTGGCACCGGGTCAGGGAAGACCACCATCTGTGCAGGCCTGGCCAATCTCAGGCAGTATATCTGTGTGCTGGCGAGCAAGCAGGAAGACAAGACTCTTGACCTGTATAAAGGCTTCAAGGTACTGGATGATTGGAAGAAGCGCCAGTGGTATCAGACCAGGGTGATCGTCTGGCCCTATGCCCGTTACGGGCAGGATGTAGACCAGGTATTCAGGCGGGTCAGCCACGAGACCATGGATGATATTTACTGGGAGAAGCACTGGACCCTGCAGCTGGACGATGCCAAGATGCTCAGGCACTTAGGTCTGATGGGAGATGTCAAGAAACTCTTCGCCCATATGCGTAGCCAGGGCAGCAGCCTGGTCTTCAATGATGTCAGGCCCTTTGAAACTATTCAGGAAGCACTCGACCAGACCACCTATAAACTGTCCTTTTACATGGAAGACAGACGTGACGTGTGGCGTATGGCTGAATCGGCTGGGCGCGACCCTAGACGGCTGCAGGCATACAATAATCAGCTACGTCGCTATGAATTTGTGTTTCTTCCCAAATGGGGTGACCCCATTCTTGTGAGGAATTAAAAAACATGCGTCACATTCACGTCTCGTTCCTGTCACCGCTGGTGGTGCTCTTCAGCCTGTGGATTATTATGCCACTGGCTCGCATTATCAGCATGTGGCACCATGACCAGCCGTGGGCACAGGCTTTGGCCTTCAGCACCAGTGGCTTTTAGGGAAGGGGTAGCACTATGTCTGCAGCTGCACCTGTGCAGTATGCACCCTACGGTATTAATTCTAATCCCAATCAACAGACAGCTCCCAGCACCAGCCAGGCCCAGCAGGCTGCCCCGGCTGGCCTGCCGTTCAACTTCAGTGCCAAACGGCTGGAAGTGGAAGGCAATCAGTTCTCTGCTCAGCCGCTGGATGGTACCGGCTTCTTCAATGCCCCCATTCCGGCTGAGGGCTTCATTGAAGGTGTTGAAATTGATGTCAATGCCACGGGTGGGGTCAATGGCGCGAAGACCGTCACCGCCCACGCCGATAGCCCATGGAACGCCATAGCTTCCTTGATCGTCTCGGATGCCCGGGGCACCCAGCTGCATACCCTGGATGGCTATGCAGGCTACCTGGTGCAGCGCTACCTGGGTAGCAGCCTGTTTGCGGTAGAAAATGACACCAACAGCTTCACTGCTGTGTCAACCGGTGGCTCAGGTACCGGGAACTTCAATTTTAAGCTGAAGATACCGATTCAGTACCGCCCAGACGGGGCAGGCTGCCTGCCCAACAGCAACCAGTCAGCAGCCTATAAGGTCGCGACCAAGTTTAACACCGCCACCAACGTCTATGCCTCACCTTCCACCGGGCAGCCGGGCACCCTGCCCACCCTCTCCGGGGTAGTCCGGCTGAATGGGCGCATCATTCCCCCTACCACGGATGTCTATGGCAGGCCCACGAGCATCACCCCGCCCATTTACAAGTCGTATATGGTCACGGAATCGGAATCAGTGCCGGGTGGCACCGTGGTGGGGCAGAATACCTACTACCTGGCCCGGGTGGGCAATCCTTACCGGGCATTGATGTTGATCTACCGGGCATCCGATGGTACCCGGGCCACCGCTGTGTCAGCCGGGAACTTCCCCACCATTCTGGGCCTGCAAATCGATACCTTTGTGAAGTATCAAAGTATCAACGTGGGGGCACTGGCCAAACGGGTCTATGAAAAGACGGGCCTGGTGGTGCCCGCTGGCGTGGTGGTGCTGCCCTTTGACAAAGACATTCTGCATGGCATCGGGGTAGACTATGATGACATCATGGCGACCCTGGCAGGCACCAGTGCCAAACTCTTCTGGACTTCAGCCGCTGGTGGTGGTACGGTGCAGGTGCTGACTGCTGATATTGTCAGCCCCGATGGGGGGCTGGGTGTCACCGCTGGCATCATTAACGAGGCACTCTGATGAGCATGTCAAGTCAGCAGGTGATTAACACCACGGGGCAGCAGACAGCCCCCATGGACCCCCGGGCAGCCTGGTGGGTAGCCGGGTACATGGTGGCGGGCATTGTAGGCCTGGTGCTGATTGCAGCCATTTTTAGACGGCACAGGGAGCTATAGGCATGGTGATGATTGGCTTTGTGCTGGGGGTCAGCTTTGGGCTGATTCTCAGCCTGATGCTGGATGATATTGCCAAGCTGTGGAAGCTGGCCATACGGCGTGAGGCCTATGCAGCCGTGCTGGCAGCACAGGCAGCCCACATGAAGGAAGGCAGTTCTGATGAAAAATAACGTGCACTGGTTGACCCTGATTATCGGGTACTTGCTGGGCAGCTTTGTGGGGCTGCAGGTGCTGCTGGGCTTTGTGGCGGGCTTTGGTAAGCCCAAGCAGGCCCAGCCTGCCCCGGCTGCCTGATATGCAAGGCCTGGCCTTTATTGCCATGGTCAGCCTGCTGGTGGGCCTGCTGCTGATCTTCTCAGCAGCAGGTAACCAGACCATTGGGGACTACACCAAACAGGTGTTACAGCTATGAATGGGGAAAAGCGTATCATCATTGCCGGGGTGGTGCTGCTGGTCTTCGGGGTCAGCCGGGCAGCCTTGCACCAGCAGCCACTGGATAAGCCGCTAGTGGGGGGCATTGCTTTTGTGCTGCTGCTGAGCCTGGTATCAGCTTTTGGCCCATCCCTGAGCTATCTGGCGGGCAACTTTGCCTTACTGGCCATGGTGGTGGTCTTGCTGGCAGATGGGCCACAGCTACTGCAGGCAGCCGGTCAGGTGCAGACCAAAGGGCTGGGCAGCCCATCCGGTGCCCCCAAAGCCCAGAAACAATAGGAAGGAAACAGCCATGATATGGGCTGACTTGATTAATGTGTTAGCCTTGATCGTCACCGGGGCAGCTGCTATCGCCATAGCCACGAATGCCAATACACAGGGCCTGGTAGCTTCCTTTTTTAAGGGCTTCAATGGGGCCATTAGTGCAGAAACGGGGCATTAAGTATGGCTGACCCACGGCTGCCCACCACGCCATTCGAAACGGAATTTGTGCAGGAGCAAGACAGCCTGACAGGCCCCACGGGCAGGCAGCCCATTAATGGGCTGTTTTCCCACCAGCTGGAAGTGGCTCAGTTTCAGGCTGATTTGTTCTTCGTGTGTGTGGCCTATCCCTACTGGCAACAGCCCTACAATGTGCCGGTGTGGAACGTGCCCCGGGTAGAAGGGGCTGGGACGTATCATCACCAAAGCAATCTGGGCATTGTTGGCAGGCCATTGGGCATTAATGATTGGAACACCCCCCTGCAGACCCCCTATGGGGTGCTGCCAGATGAACTGCAGTAAACTGGTCTTATATAAGACCAGGGTGAAGGGGCAGGTATGGCTGAGGGCATTAATCTTGAACAATCCTTTCATAAGCTGCCCAGATGGGGATGGGTAGCCGGTGCCGTGGGGGCTGGCCTGCTGTTTCTGTGGTATAGCCGTCAGCAGCAGGGCAGCAGCAGCACCACCACCAGCACCACCACCCTGCCAGGCAGCACTGACCAGGCACCGAACACCAGTACCCCCACGGGTGGGCCTGCCTGTCCTTCCTATAGCATGCCCAGCTGCAGCCCACCCGGGGTGATCATTTTTGAAGCTGATGACAATGGCTGCCAGAAGCCCGTATGTAGCACCAGCCTGAGCGGTGGGGGTGGCACCCCGGCACCCACCACGGCCTGTCACTCGTCTCAGCACGGGGGGCACTGCACCGTGGGCCAGAACTGTCCCGGTATGACCCTCAGGCAAATATTCACCGCTGAAGGGCAAGATGTGAATTGTGCCCTGTTGTGGAATCCCACAGCGATTAACCGGGGGCTAGATGGGCAGCTGTGGACCACCCCGGTACCCTTTGTGGTGTATTACTGATGGGCACTATTATTGGCATACCGGCTGGTTATACTCGGGGTGGTGCTGCAGGCTTACTGGCCGCCGCACTGGGGGCACCCACCATGGCCAAATGGCTGGCAGGCTGGTCTAGCAATGAAATACAGTGTGGGGTAGGCTGCAGGCATCCGCAGAATAATCTGTGGGCCTGTGGCCAGGCTGCCCCCGGTGCCACTGACTGGAATAGTGCCGGGGTGAAGAACTACCCTTCCCTGTCCGAAGGCATAGCGGCCACGGTGGCCAATCTGAACGACCCAAAGTACCCGGCCTATCAGGCCATGATACATGACTTACAGCAAGGCATTGAAGACAGTACCAATATCCGGGCCGGGCTGTCTACCTGGTGTGGCAGCACTTGCTACAGTGGCTCAGCCGGGCAGTTTGCGGCACAGGGTGCTGCCCATTTCAATGACCCGTTTGATGACAGTAGCAGCGGTGGGTCGATTGTAGCGCCACCCAGCACCCCGGTACCGCCCCAGCAGAGCAATGCCACGTGTGGCAGCAGCAATGCTGGTTCGTGTCAGGCCTGCAGTGGGCTGGGCATCGGCACCTGCCCCACAGACCAGGTATGTGTGGTCTTCAATGCAGATGGGAGTGTGTATGATGCCCCGGTGGCACCCGGTCTCAATAATGGGGTATGCGTGACGAATGCGTACTATAAGGCCCACAAGACAGCGCCCACCCCCTTTAGTCTTCCAGCGGCACTGGGCCTGAATTGGTCTGGTGACAGGGTACTCAAATGGGGCATTGGTGCCCTGCTGATTGTCTTTGCGGTGGTCATTATCGGGGCGGTGTTACTCGACAAGACAGCCAGTAACCCGGTGGTGCAGCAAGCCACCAAACTAGCAGCTATAGGAGCATAAGATGAGCCAGACAGCCCCACCGGGCATCTATCCGCTGCAGCAGCAGACCCTGGCCAATATCCCCGGGGCACCCGGTACCGGTGGGGCAGCTGGCCCTACCACGGTGCAAATAGCCCCAGCCACCGCTGAAACACATTATGGTAGCCCATCGGTGGGCATCGGGGATGGGTCAGGCAATGCAAGCACCCAGCTGGGTACTTATACGGTTGACGGGCCAACGAGTCAAACCCTGGCCAATCGTATCAGCATGGAATTTTACAACAACGGCACCCAGACACTAGAAGTATCAACCAACCAGAATTTCATCTATGGAAAAAATCAGGGAAGAACGATTCCAGCCGGGGCAGCGTGGGTGGTGGCTATTGGCCCGGCGAATGTCAGCGGGGGGGTCAAGCACTATATCTTGTGTGCCCCCGGGCAGGTCTGCTCGGTAGAAGTCTCAGAAGTAGGCCAGTAAATGGTGGCCTATATCAACAGCCAGCCGGCCCCCAGCCAGCCCTTTACGCCAGTGATTGATGAGCTGACCATTGCCAACGGGTCCCCGTTGACTATTAGCGCAGCGAACACCGTGGTGCATAATCCCAGCTGGACGCAACCAAATGGCAGCACCCGTCTGCGCTGTACCTGGAGTGTCAGACTGTTTGAAAGTAACGGGTCAGGTGGGCCATGGGCAACAGCGGTGCTGAAACTGGACACGGTGCAGGTGTGGCCCCGGGGTGACCAGACCAGCACGCATGGAACCAACCCAATGGTAGCGGTCAGCCAGAATAACCCGGCAGAATGGCATACGGTCAGCTTCTGGCTGACTGGGGTGACAGCTGGCAATCACCAAATGGTGCTGACCCTTTCCAATAATGTTGGGTCAGTGGGTACCCTGGCCCTGATGTGGTCAGCACTGGTGATGGAATTTTACCCATGACAGAAGAACAGATTCACGAGCTAAAACACAAACTGCAGGTGACGGCGAGAGAGAAATATCCTGATGATACCGCAAGACAGCAAGCCTACCTATACGGCACTCTCAGAAAACTTGGCTGGAAGCCTGAGAGAGAGAATCAGGGCACCAGGCCAGAAGGCCCCACTTGACCCGGTATCATCCCTGACCCGGGGCATGGTCTGGGTAATGCTCGTGGCGGTGCTGGGCATTGTCGCCAATATCCTGCTGCGGGATGGGCCAGACGTGCCACATGAACTGGACTTTTTAGAAGGTCTGATCGGTGCCGGGGTATCAGGTATGGCCCTGCTGAGTGCCTATCATACCTGGCTGGCGCACAAGCGAAAAATGGGGGGCAAAGAATGACCCAGCCGCTGTATATTGACATCTCAGCAAGCAATCCGCCCCTGACTGATTGGGCAGCCTATAAGGCCTGGTCAAAGCAGGGGGATGGGGTCAGCCGGGTCAAAATCAAAGTCACGGAGGGTACCGGCTATGTCTCAGCCGCCAATCATATAGCCATGGCCCAGCAGGTAGGTATTGATTCGATCATTTACTATCATTATGCCCGGCCTGACCTCAATCCTACCTGGTCTGGTGCACAGGCTGAAGTGAACTTTTTCCGGGCGCACCTGCCCAGCCTGAGACCAGCAGATTTTGTCAGCCTGGACTATGAAGGCTTTCCCGGGGTGCCTGACGGGCCGTGGCTGCCAGACTGGGCATGGGATTGGCTGCACCTGTTCTCGGGTGATGCCCACTTCCCGGCCCTGCATACGATGCTGTATAGCTACCTGGACTTTATCACCCGCAAATTGCAATACAGCCCACTGGCCAGCTGGCCACTGGAATTAGCCCAGTATAATGCCAACAAGACCAGCAGCCCGGTACCCTCAGCCCCAGCACCCTGGTCAGCTGCTACCATGGCAGCCTGGCAATACACAGACCATCAGGCTGGGGTACCCGGGGTGGTGGGCTATGTTGATAGCAATGTGTGGCTTCACCCCGTGGCAGCGGTGCCCACACCACCAGCCATAGACGTGCCCGGGGCTATTGCTGACCTGCAGGCAGCACTCAAGAAGTTAGGAGCATAACGTGACCATTTCAGCGGAAAGTGAAAAGACGTTTCAGGCCCTGTGGGCAGCAGTAGACAGCTATGCGGCCCGTCAGCTCTTCAGTCATGTCTGGGAAGTCTTGAAGGGTGACCAGCCAGCGGCACCGGCTGCCCCGGCTGCACCAGCTGAGACCGTGGAAGATCTTGATGCCCAGATTGCAGCCCTGTTGGCCAGGAAGGCAGAAAAAATGGCTGCAGCTGGGCAGGCCAGCAGCAGCCAGTCAGGTAGCCAGACAAACTAGGCCGGGTTGCGCCATTCTTTCAGCAGGGTATGGATGTCATCTTGCAGCAGGTTGACTTGATGGGCCACCTGTTTCAAAATGGCTGTCTGCGCGTCTGTAGTCTTCTCTAGCAGGCTCAGCCTATTCTGGATGACCGTGATACCATCCGGTGGGTCAGGGGCCTGCTGGTGGCCATTCTGCGCAGCCTCAGCCTGTTTCTGCTTTTCCAGGTAGTCCAGCAGGGCAGGTTTATAGGCCACGAGCATGTGCTTTTGACGGCTGGGGTAGATATTCTGCAGAACGATGATGGGCAGCCCGTCAGGCAGCCGCTGGGAATTGACGGAATTGATGCCCAATGCATGGGCAATGGCCCGCACACCTATGGCCCAGTCTGCCTGTTTGGTGCCGGTCTTTGACAGCAGGTCACCCAGTTCTTCCAATGGCTTCACCCCTTCTGTTGTTTCACTCATTTTTGTGCCTCAGGCCTGGCCAGGCCGGTCATACTGAGCCAGGCCCAGACGGCACCAGCGGCAAAGATGTGCTGATGTGGTTCTCCCAGCCCATCCAGCTGTGCCCGCCTCAGTGCCCGGTGATACAGCCCGTGATTCCCGTCTTTGTAGGCCTTGCAGACCACCACACAGGCCGCCCCGTCGATGGCATTGTCGAAACACCAGGTAGTACAAATTTGTTCCTCCGGGCTGGTGGTCTCACCCTCAGGAGCCCAGTTCTTGCCCTGATACTTGATTTTATTCCCGTTCTTCATGCTGTTGCCCTTTCCTGTCCAGTAAAAAGTGAGAAGTGGTCTTCTGACGCGCTGTAGTGCCCGTACGGGCCTGCTTCAGTCTGGTAAGCCTCTTGAGTATCCTGTGGGCATACCACCGCCCTAGCAGCTTCTCAGTGAGTCTGGAAGGCATTAATACACCACGGTGCATATCCAGCCAGAAGGCAAAGCGGTTGCGCAGCTGCTTCCATCGGGGATAGGGCACGTAGTAGCAGGAGCGGAACCCAAAGATGCCCACGGCCTGCTGGCTGCAGACCACCCGGCCCTGCCCACGTTTGACCAGGCTGCTGACCTTCTCTCTGATAGGGTCAGGCGGTGCCGGGGTATCACTGAAGAGCATGGGGGCAGGCAGGGCAGCAGGCCAGGAATAGGCAGGCCCAGACCATAGCCCTGCTTGCTTCAGCCAGGCTGCCCGTCTGGCGAGCCCACGCAAGTGAGGATATTTGCCAGCTGGAAACATACAATCACCCTTTCTGCCCGTCTAGGCCAGGTAGCACAGCCCACGAGACACTTACACAGCTGAGGAATGTTGCCCCACAGACTTATTGGCCCACTGCTGCCTGACGGTCAGCACCTGGGGCTGAATCAGGCTGAGAAAGTCTTTACCTTCCTGTTCAGTCATCAGGTCAGGGTCAGCCGGGGTAACGATCACCCCATTGCTCTTGAGCATCGCCACCAGTGCAAAAATTTTGCGCTTCGTGGCATCGGTGATAGGAACGGCTGCCAGTGGGTCAAAGCCTGACTCAAGCAGGATAGCATTAATTTCAGCCGGGTCAGCTTCCACCACCCCACCAGACAGCAGCAGGGTGCTGGGCTGGGCTGGCTGTTGCATGCTGGCTAGTGCTGCCTCCCATGGGCAGCGGCTGTCATCAGTGGACACTTGTGCCAGTTCATAGCCATAGCTGCCTGATTTTGTCTGGTAACGGTCAAAGCGCATGCAGTGCCAGGGAAGGGGGTACTTTTTGAGCAGAATACGCATTTCAGGGGTCACTTTGTAGGTGGTGCTGATGGTCTGCTTGTGCCCGTTGGCCATGAAGGCCAGGCCCAGACTAAACAGGGTGGGGGCAGGATTTTTAATCTCATCATACCAGGGATTATCCTGTTCCTCACAGGCCCGCACACAGAAGGTGACCTTTTCGTAAAACAGCCGGGCCTTGTCCCATTTGTCCGTAGCAGCTTCTTCCTGTGCCTCTTGTTTTGCCTTGTTGTAGTCAAACATACCGGGTAGCCTCACATGTTGTTAGTCACCCACCATAAAGAATGGGTGCCACCACAAGTGTACCCCCGGACTTGCCCACATGTCAAGATAGTTGCAAACAGGCCCACCCAGATGGTACACTTGTGGATAGAAAGGGGGTGATGAAAACATGGGAACGCCACATATAGCCGACGCCAGGCCACAAGAGGCTTTGCCAGCTCAGAAGTCGATGAGCTATAGCAGCCGGGTCAAGCCGGTCACGGTGCTGAGGCTGGAATTGTTGTCAGCGGTCAGGGGTGTGCCGATTGGGCACCTGATAGACCAGATGGTCAGCCTGAACTTCCGCGCCATGCAGAACAGTGGCCAGCTGGATGCCTACATGGCCACACTGGAAGAAGAAGGGGAGTAGCCTGTGGAAGTGACCAGTTACCTGCACCGCTCAGGCAGCCCGGCCCAGCTGCTGCTCGGGGCACTCAACCAGTTCGGGGGCTTTGCTGAAATGGCCCAGCAGTTTGGCGTGCAGCAATCAACCGTGGAACGGTGGTTTCGTGGTGGGGGCAGGATACCCGGGGCTGACATCCGGGCAGAGATGCAGAACTACCTGCCAGGCCAGCAAAGAACGTTTATCATCACGGGCACGAATGCAGAAGCCCGGGAAGTGCACCCGGTCAGGGATAGGCGCCTAGAAATCACGATGAACCGGGAAGACAATATCCAGTACCAACGCATGCTGGCTGAGGGCAAGCCAGAAGCTGCCCGGGTCTTCCTGCTGGCAGCTGAGCATGGGCAGTGGGATGGGGTGCCAGCCCTAGCCGGGGCGGAATGGTACCCCGAAGACGAAGACTATTATGATGATGATGATTACGAGTATGACACAGACTACATACTCGTGTGAAAGGGGCAACAGATGGAAGGCATGGACCTGCTGAGGGCGGTCACCCGTCAGGCCTGGCTGCAGCAGCCTGCACAAGACTTGACTTTCTTTGCAGACCACCACTGTAAAGATGCCTGGTATTCAGAAGTCAGGGGGAAGCTGACCGGGCTGTATCAGTATGACAAGAATGCTGCCTACCTGGCCTGTGCCAGCAGTGTGCTGCTGGGGGTGGGCACCTACACCCACGGCACCACCACAGCCGCTGCAGCGGTAGCCGACAAGAGGCCGGGCATCTACCTGGTGGAACTGCCCTCTGTGGGCTGCCCGGTCTACTTTGCCCAGCCGGGCAGACAGTGGCTGTATACCCCGTGTGTCAGCTACCTGCAGGAACGGGGGCTTTCCTTTGACATTCTTGAAGGATATTACTGGCCAGAAAGCCACACGGTGCTGAGGGCCTTCTATCAGCACTGTAAGGCCCAACGGGAAGGGGGGCAGCCCATTAAGCATATCTATACCCAGGTCTTTGGGATGCTGGCCCATGACCCGCTCAGGCACTGGCAGGGCATGATTTACCGGCCTGACTGGTATAACTTGCTGAAGGCAGAACTAAAAGCTCGCATGTATCGCCATGCCTATGCGGTGAAGGTGGCTGAAGGGGTGGCCCCGGTGGCCATTCACATTGATGCCCTCTTCTATCAGCAGCCGGTGCACTCGCTCAAGATGGGGGAAGGCATCGGGGCATTCAAAGAAATACCGCTGTGACCTCCCCGGCCTGCATGGTGTGTGGCACAGAAACACACCTGCTGACAGACAGAAGCAGAGGGGTCTATGTCTGTGTGGACCATGTACCCCGGGTCAGGCAAGACTGGCAGGGTTACCGCTATGCGACCTTTGAACCATTTGACAGCTGGGTGACCACCTACCGAACACCGGTACCGGCACCGGCACCGGCACCGGCACCGCCTACCGATGAAAGGAAGACAAAGAAAGCTATGGCAGCAAAAGACAGGACAGAAGCCCAGAAAGAGGGCAAAGACTTTGCCCGGCTATTGGGCAGCCTGGTGGTCAAGCAGACCACCCCGGACTTTGAGGCAGTGACAGACTTCGCCAGCTATATGGCTCAGTCAGTCATCGGGTACACCGATGCTGACCGGGCTAACGGCTGGGCGAAGGGCTTTATGGCCAAATGGCTGGAAGCCCCCAAAGCAGTGGGCCCCCACACGGCGACCGGCCTGGAGCAAATTAATACCATGCGGGCCTGGCTGGGCATGGAACCGCTGGATAGCAGTGCCTCCCTGTTGACGGACGGGAAGGAGTAAGACCTTGGTGACCAGTGTGCCCCTGACCGCTCAGCAAATAGATATGCTGCTGGTCGCGTGTGAAGCTATGGCCCGTCAGCATACCGGGAAAATGGCAGAAGCCTATAAGCGGCTGCATGACCGGCTGAGACTATATAGGCCCTAACCTAGCACCCGCCCGTATAGGAAAATAGTACTATACGGGCACTTCTGTACCCCCAAACTATTGCACGAGTGCAGAATATATGGCATACTCTCAGTGGGACATTGAACGAACACAAAAGACACAAGGAGAAAGCAACCGATGACAAGCTACACACTGGGCCTGACTCTTCGCACCACCAACCGCAAAGCTACCGCTATTACGCGCACGCGGTATAGCCGCCCTGTCCAGACGGCGCTGAAGGATGGGGTCATCCGGTTCTACACAAAGGTATTCGATTATGGCTGTGGACGTGGGGATGACGTGCGGCTGCTGCAGCAGGGTGGCTACATGGCCCGTGGGTTTGACCCGCACTGGTGCCCTGCAAAGCCGAAGCTGGCCGCCGATGTGGTTATGCTCAGCTACGTTTTGAACGTGATTGAAGACTACCAGGAACGTGCTCGGGTGCTGGCAGATGCCTGGAGCCTGGCAGGTCAGGTGCTGGTGGTCAGTGTTCGCACCAACAAGGAGACAGTCAAAGGTATTGCCATGGGTGACGGCATCCTGACCAGCCGCAACACCTTCCAGAAGCTGTATCACCCCCTGTCAGCAGTTCATTTCATCGAGTCAGTCACCGGGGTGCCAGCCATTCAAGCAGCCCCGGGCATCTTCTACTGTTACAAAGCCTAACCTGAAAGGAAAACGAGCATGCTGTATATCATCACCTACACCAAAGAAACGGTTTCAGGCACCCAGCTGGCAACTGAGGCAGTGCAGGGCACCTTTACCGATGCCATGTACAAGGCCCACAGCCTCACCAACTGCAGCTATGTGATTCACAGCATCACTGAGGAGACCACGGGGTACCATCTGAGTTATGACCGCCCACCCCGTCAGGGCCACCGGGTCACCAAACAGGCCCGCCGCTATGTCGCCCTCAGTGCCATTGATCGTAACGTCAGCCACCGCCCCAGCTATGAAGTCTGGTGTGTGGGTGGTGCCGGGGTCAGCAAACAAGACGTAGCTGACCAGGCCCACGCTGACATCCTCATCAGCAGCCGCTCAGGGGTGGAAGCTGAGGCCTTGCTCCGTAACTTGTTTGTCGTCACCCTCAGCACGGCTACCCGGTCTTATAAAGCGGCCTGGCATGCCTGGGAAGCTGAGGCCTTGCTCCGTAACTTGTTTGTGCCCACCCCCAGCACGGCTACCCGGTCCTATAAAGCGGCCTGGCATGACTGGGAAGCCACACAGGTAGCTGAAGCTGAGGCCACCGAAGCAAGGCATCAACGTTACGCTGAAATCACCTATCGTGCAGCCACACAGAAGGAGGACTAGCCTCATGTTTCGTGTGGTTTACAGCCTGCCAGACAGTGAAAGGGTCTACCACCGGGTCTTCGGCACCCTGGAAGAAGCGGTTGACTTCAGCAATGAAGTTACGAATCAAGGGGGCACCGTTCACGGCATAGACCCAATAGACTGACCATCATACTGACCAGCCACCCAGTTATACTGTTGATAATTGGGTGGCTGGTCAGTTTATTCCCGCATACCTGACCGGTGGCCCAGTTTTTCGTATAGCCACGGCACGGTGGAAGGGAGGGAG
>Ga0126383_10001518_pt1 | contig 14517 bp, 16 predicted proteins | sample PanSoiMetPlot_35_FD_96882 | JGI IMG/M metagenome (GOLD analysis project Ga0126383, IMG submission 96882) | Tropical forest soil microbial communities from Panama - MetaG Plot_35 | ecosystem: Environmental > Terrestrial > Soil > Tropical forest > Bulk soil | place: Panama | collected 2016-02-17
CTCCCACTTTGAGCAACGAAATCCTGGACATCTTTCTTGGTCACCCGCCCCCCGGCCCCCGTTCCTCTTACCTGCGATAGATCGACTCCATGTTCTGTCGCGAGTTGGCGGACAGCGGGAGAGTGATGGCCTTGGCCCTCGAGCGCCGGTTCCATGGGACGGACGACAACCCCACCGACCCGGTTGATGACTTCGGAGGGAGGAGCACTATCGATTCGTGCCAGGAGCGTACCCACGGGAACCGTCTCTCCCTCCTTGACGATAATCTCACTCAATATTCCTGTCGCCGGTGAGGGAATTTCCAATGCCACTTTCTCCGTTTCCACTTCCAACAGTGATTGGTCCTTCTGAATCATCCCTCCGACCGGGATGAGCCATTTCACGACAATGCCTTCCGCGATACTTTCTCCGAGCTGTGGCATGATGATGTCAGTCGCCACCGAAGCCCTCCAGCTGTCCTTGTCGGCTGGCCCCTTACCAACGATCAATCAATATGCCGCCAGTCTCCGCGCTGCCGAAATAATGTCAGCCGTTTTCGGGAGAAAAAACTCTTCCAGAGGCGTGCTGAAAGGCACCGGCGTGTCAGGCGGAGCGATCCGAATAATCGGTCCGTCCAAAGAGTCGAAGCATTCTTCAGCCAACAGCGCGGCGATCTCGGCGCCGACCCCACCGGTCTTGTTATCCTCATGCAACAGGATGACCTTGCTGGTCTTGCGAACCGATCCATAGACCGTCTCTTTGTCGAGCGGAATCAACGTGCGGAGGTCGACAACTTCGACATCAATCCCTTCGTTCGTCAACATCTGAGCTGCCTCCAGCGCTAGATGCACCATCGCCCCATAGGTGATGATCGAGAGGTCATTTCCTGGGCGTTTGATGTCCGCCTTCCCGATCGGAACAATGTAATCCTCCTGTGGCAGCACCGCTTTCACCCGCCGGTAGAGATATTTGTGCTCGAAGTAGATGACCGGATTGGGATCCCGGATGGCTGCCTTCAGAAGGCCTTTGGCATCGTATGGAGTAGAGGGGGCCACAAGCTTGAGTCCAGGTGAGTGGAAGAACCAGCCTTCTGGACACTCTGAATGAAAGGGACCTCCATGCACGCCGCCGCCGAAGGGGGCACGAATGACCATCGGCACAGCGGCGCCCCAACGATAATGATTCTTGGCGGCGACCTCCGTGATCTGATCAAAGGCGCAGGAAATGAAGTCGGCGAACTGCATTTCGACGACAGGACGCATGCCCATCATTGCAGCGCCAATCGCTGCCCCCACGAAACCTGATTCGGCTAGCGGCGTATCCAGCACTCGCCACTCGCCGTATTTTTGCAAAAAGCCCTCGGTGATCCTGAAGGCACCTCCATAGATGCCGATGTCCTCGCCAAGCAGGAACACCCGCTCGTCACGGGTCATTTCTTCATCCAGGGCTTGCGAGATGGCTTCCAGATACGAGACTTCGGATGCGGCTGTGGCGGTCGTCATGATTCCACCTCACTCTCGGTGGCGAAGACCCCCTCAAGCACCTCTTTTCCCTCCGGCAGGGGACTCTTCTCGGCAAACTCGACACCGGCCTCGATTTCTTTCTTCGTCCGCTCGCCAATTTCATGAAAATACACCTCATCGCCATAACCAAGCTGCATGAGCAGGCGCTCAGCCTTCAGGATCGGATCTCTCGTCATCCACTCTTCCAACAGCTCACGCGGAACATACTTGGCTGGGTCATGCTCGGAATGGCCATGCATTCGCATCGTTTTGAATTCCAAAAACGTCGGTCCTTCACCCGCGCGGGCCTTTGCAATGGCGTGCTTTGAAGCGAGATACACTGCGGCCACATCGTTCCCATCCACGATCTGGCCTGGCATACCATAGGCTTTGGCCCGCTCGACCACGTCGGAGATCGCCATCTGCAAGCGCTGCGGCGTCGAGTAGGCGTATTGGTTGTTGTTGCAGAAGAATACGACTGGGAGCTTGCGCACGGCGGCAAAATTCATTGCTTCGTGGAAATCGCCGCGGCTGGTTCCTCCGTCACCGGTTCCCGCGAATGCGACCCGGGATTCGCCTCGAATCTTGAAGGCCAGCGCAACGCCGGTTGCGACCGGTAGATTGTCGGCCAGGTGGCTGACGAAGCCGATCACACCCCGTTTGAGATCGCCCATGTGTACGTTGCCGTCTTTCCCTTTTGTTGGTCCGGTTCGTTTGCCGAGATATTGAGCAAGGACTTCTCCGGGTGTGAATCCACGAATAAGGAAGGCCCCCATATCGCGGTGAAAGGGGGCGATGACATCATCTCGCTCAAGGGCGGACGCGTACCCAACTGCGATGGCTTCCATGCCGTGGCTCGTATAGCACCCCCCTACGATGCGACCCTGCCGGTAGAGCGCTGTCACTCGATCCTCTAGGGCTCTGGTGAGCCTGAGGTAGTAGTACATCTGGAGCAGATCAGCCCGTTTGATATCTCTTTTCACATCTGCCAACTCCATATGTTCCTCCTCGCCGACCGGTGGACGCGCCTTATAGTTCAGGTATGTCTTTCCACGATAGTAATGGTTTGTTTAGCCGGCACAGAGGACAGTTCGCCGGTTCCCACTGTGGCATATCGAGATCGGTTGCATAGTAGAAGGGATGCTTGGCAACCAACTCATTCATCAATGGGAACTGGCCACTGTCACGTCGTGCGAAGACCATCATCCCGGCCAGATGGCCCCCATGGTCGGTGATCACTTTTCCGAGCTTCCCGACGCAATTTCCGCGCGTAGTGACGTCGTTGAGCGCGAGGAATCGTTCGCCGGGTTTGATTGTGCCAACCTTGATGTCGGTCCCGATCCGTCCGGTGTCGCAACTATACGGCGTCAACGTCAGGCGCAATCGCATCATGTCGTGGAGTTGATCCTCAATTCCTTGCGCGAGTACCTCTGCAGCGGAGGTTGTGGCCACGATCCCGGTGACCGGATCGTGATGGAACGTCCGCCTGATCCATTCGACCATATCTTGGGCCAATAGCCTAATCACTTCTGGAAATCGGGCGATGGACTCGAATCGCAGGTAAGTCGCCGTGTGGTGGCCCGACACCACTTCTACATGTGCATCGAAGAATACTGAACGCGAAGTTCGTAACAGCCGGAGAATATCCCCCTCGGTGAGCTGGGTGTGAGCACCGGCCCGGACAACCGATGCAAGCTTGGCGTCAATCGCTCCTCCGTCGTAAAGTGCCCGGTGCCGATCCACTAATTCGACGAGTGCTTGCTCAACCATGTTGACGCTCATGGCCAACCCTCTAGCTTCCGCCCACCACCTTTGTTTGCAGGATACCGATTGGTTGAATTTCCAGCTCCACGATGTCGCCCGGCTTTAAATACCGATCCATTTCAAGTCCACACCCTCCACCTACGGTGCCTGAGCCGAACACATCGCCCGGGTAGATGGTTTCTCCGCGTGAGACATGCGCAATCATTTGCGGGAAGGACCAATGGATTGTGCCGAACCGTCCCCTCGACCATTCTTCCCCATTCACTCTCGCAATCATGGTCAATGCGCCGAGCTCGGCAATCTCATCCGGAGTGAGGAGGCACGGGCCCAAGGCAGTTGCAAAGTCTTTGCCTTTTGCCGGACCCAACCGGCAAGCCATTTCTTGAAATTGGATATCGCGCGCACTGAAATCGTTCATGATCGTGTAGCCGGCGATATAGTCTTGCGCCTCGCGTTCGGGGATGTCCCTGCCGCTGCGTCCGATGACACAAGCCAGTTCTAGTTCATAGTCCAGCTTCGTCGTTTCTAGTGGCCAAGGGAGGTCTTGGTCGGGACCAATGATGGTGCGGTGGTTCCCCTTGTAGTAAATCGGGAACTTGTACCACTCAGGCGGAATCGGCTGGCCCCGTTTCTTCGACGTGGCGGCAATATGGTTTTCAAATGCGATGAAATCACGCAACGAGGAAGGATTCGGAAGCGGGGCGATGGTAGTAACCTCACCGGTCCGATACAACACGGTCTCGCCGGAGGGACCGTGGCTCGTTGCACCTACCGTGACCACGTAGTCGAATCCACGTCGCGCGGCCGCCATCGCCGAGGCGCCTCCTTCGAGAAACTCCAACATGGTTGAAGGCACCTGCGCGTTGGCTAAACGGTATGGCTGCGCCTCACGTTGGTCGTGCAACCATCGTGCGTAGGCCATGTTCAGGTCGACAATGCTCTCGCCATGCATCGACCCTAGTCTCGTGAAGGTGCCAACTGGCGTCTTAATCAGAAAACTGACGAGTTTCATCAGCGGCTCCAGCTCAACGCGTAGTCTTTCAACTCCGCCGCTTCCATCGCCGGCTCCACAGTAAATGGTTTCTGGGATTCGATCATGACCGCCACCTCGCTCGTGTGTGTCTTCTGCTCGCTTGTTTTCACCGCCTGTGGCTGCGGTCCGTGGTGAATGCCCTGCGGGTGCAAGGTCAGCATTCCCGGCTGAATTCCGGCACGGCTGAAGAACTCACCCTGGTGGTAGAAAAGCACTTCGTCGTAATCCATATTGCGATGGTAGAACGGGATCCGGAGCGATTCAGGATCAGTTTCCAATGGCCGCGGAGCGAAGGTGGAGATGAGGCACCCTCCAGCTCTAAACGTGACATGAACACTCGGCGGCAGATGGTAGCGAGGACTGGTAACAGGCCGGAAATCGCGTACGTTCAACTTTGCGACCCAAAGATCTCCTTTCCATCCTACGACGTCCATGGGATAGAAAGGATAGACCACCCGCGTCGAAGTGCCTTGACGCTTAATGTAGACTTCCCACTCTTGGTCCGGCACTTCCGTTGGTTCCATCGTACCGAGTTCAGGTACACCAAGGACACCCCTGTCAAAGAGCGCATGCTGGCCCAGCGGTCCGCGATCCGGCACCGAGAGGGGTTCGGGTGTTTCGATGATGAGAAAGAAGGAAGGGCTGGCATCAACGTGAATACGGTAGGTTGTCCCCTTGGGAATGACGACATAATCGCCTGGTTCATACGACAGTGTCCCGTAATCCGTTTCGAATCTCCCGCTGCCTTGATGTACAAAGTACAATTCATCGCCATCGGCATCGCGAACGAAATGGCGCATCGTTTCCGCACGGTACGAAACATAGAGGCTGACATCTTGGCTGTGCATTGCAAGCGTCGGTTGAGGATGCCGGCTCGTGTTGGATAGCTGCGTGCAAGCAAAGGCTCGCGGCTTGAGCGGTCCTTCAATCTTCACCCAGCGAGTCGGTGGATGTGTTCGGTATAGGTGCGATACCGGGCCGGCGAACCCTTCTCGCCCATGTTCCTCCTCGCAAACCCCCTCGGGAATTCCAACGTGAGCTTGATTCGGAACCTTGCCTTTTTTATTGAGATACATGGCCGGCCTCCTCGCAGTCAGGCGCGGTTCATGAGGCCTGTTTCAATGGTTTCTTCGTGCTCGGAATGGGTGACGATTGATAGTCAATAATTGTCCGTTCCACGCCGGAAGTCTGCTCCCGCTCGATGTCCTTGTATAAAGATTCAACCGTTCCTCGAACAAAGGTCTTTGCCTTTTCTGCGCCGTGCGCTCGTTGGGTCAACTCGATGAACAATCCCCCACCCTCGAATAGCGGATAGGTAAACCGCTGCTGCAACGGCCCAAACCCGTCACGCCCTTCCTTCAATGGCCCGCTGAATTTCACGCCATGAGCTTCCCACTCACGACACACGGCCTGAATGTCATCAACCTCAAGCGCGAAGTGCTGCACTCCTTGCCCATACTTCTCGATAAACTCGGTAATCTGCGACTTCGTCGCTTTGTCGCGACCCTGCATGAGCGCAATTTTCGCGGCGCCTCGTTGCACCACAACCGTGTCCATTGACGACTTATCGGTACCCACATCGCGGGCTGACCAGATTACTTCAAAACCTAGGATCTTGGTGAATAGGAATTCCGCCGCAGCGAGGTTCTCCACGCAGAGCGTGATGTGATCAATGCCGGTCTCGTGGTCCATGGTAATGCCTCCTCTCCACCTGGGCAGAATTCATCCTCTTTTTACCATCGCCTCTCCAGTGTTTCCGATCGCTTGGTAATCACAATATAACATATATTTGCAATCACACAATAGAATTATTATATTGCTAGCTGTATGCCACAGAAATATGATGTATATGCATGATTAATGCTATCATGTGGGATAGTATCGGCCTTTATTTGGTCCATCATAAATAAAATTTGATAGAATGATAGTAAAAGTATATTATTTTGGCGGACAGAGATGTGCGTCACTTTCCGGGAATTCAGGCGCATCGTTGTGATGGGGAGGTGACCGATGACGTTTTATCAAGCAATGAGAAGCTTCGTGCTCGGACATGGCGCGATCAACAATTCATACCTTGATCGCTTTCAAACCGGAGATGTGACGGATGCAGAGCTCAAGGAATTTGCCATCGAGTTCTACAGCTTTGCACGCTACTTTCCTCGGATTCTGATGTCCCAACTCGTGAATACGGAAGACGAGAAGGTTGCTGAGGAGCTCACCAAAGTTCTGTACTCCGAATTGGGTGATGGCCAGACGGGGCACCGGCACGAACTCCTCTATCGAGATTTTCTGCGCTCCATCGGAGTCGAGGTTCATGACGCGATGTCTCGTCCCATGTTGTCATCAACCCGCGCCTATATCGAAGGGATGGAACAATTGTACAGCGACGGCAATCATGCCAAAGCCTTGGGCGCATCATTCGGTCTCGAAAACATGGCCATCACGATGTGGGACCACCTCATTCCAGGACTCACATCACTGAAATCTGCCCGACATCCTCGCATGGACATCACCTACTTCACCTTTCATCGGGAGCTCGAATCCACGCACGAGGAGGCGATGGAACATGCTGTCGCAGCCGTGGAAGGCGCGAGCAACGCCGGAATGTCAGATAGGGACAAGGAAGAATTCCAGATCGGCGTGAGCGCAGTCCTGAGTTATCTCGAAGGTTTTTGGATGGGACTGGAGCGTAAAAGGCCCTCAAGTCATGAAACACACGAGATCCACCCTTACGCGGCATGACGTCTGAACGCAATGAAGTTCTGATCGGATTGTGAGGACCAGTGCATGTCCGAAATCGCGACCTATCTCGAGGCTGTCAAGGAACGGTTCGATCTCAGCAGCGATTACGCGCTCGCAGAAAAACTGGGGATCGCCCAACCGGACGCCAATCTCATGCGACGCGGTCTCAAGGTTCCCAAACCCGAACTCTGCATCAAGATCGCAAAACTCCTGAACAAGAATCCGGTTGAGCTTCTGTTGATTGCACAGAAGGACAAGGCTCCATCCTCAGCCAAAGAGTACTGGACCCTGGCACTCACCGCGATCGATGTGATGCTCCACGTCCCCAAGAATCCTAAGTACATTCCGCGGAAAGTCGAAGCCATCGGACGCGAGTTGCGACAACTCGAAACGCAGACCTTGACGTATGAAGGGGCGGAGGCAAGCGCGGAAGCAGTCCGTCTTGTCCAGACCGCTGAACATTCCATCGACGCGATCATGGAGCGTTGGAACATTTGGAAGAAAGGGGAAGCCTTATATCCGAACTATCTCATGGCTAACCAAGATGCTGCCAAACGTGGCGTCGCAATTCGCCGCCTGTTGGTTCTGACGCGCGAGCAAATGCAGCAGGAACCGGCGGTGGCTGACGCGGTCCAGGTAATGGAAGACCAGCATCGGGCGGGGATCAACATCTTCTATGCATTTCGCGAGGAATTGGACCGGGCTCCCGCCTTTCAACGCTTTGAAGAGGACTACAAGATCCAAGGAGCCGCACGGGATCTTAATGCCGCCATGTTTGATCGGGAGATTCTCATTTTTTCTCAATCCTATGGCGAAGCGCAACTCGGCGTGTTCGGTCGTCCGACGCCCATTACGATGATCAATCAATTGGAGATCACCTGGAAAGCGGAACTGTTGCGCGATCTCAATCCCGCACCGCTCTTTGACATGACGCGGTACGTTTTTGAATACGGAGGTCCACAGGCCTTCAAATCGGAGCTGGCACGGTTCAAGAGGTCCATTGCGTGAAATTCCCTTCAGAGCCGTTCAAGATCAAGGTGGTGGAACCGATCCGACGTACGACACGCGAGGAGCGGGACCGGCTGCTGCGCGCCGCCGGCTATAATCTGTTCCAGGTTCCCGCCGAAAGCGTCTACGTCGATCTGTTGACGGACAGCGGCACCTCGGCCATGAGCGATGATCAATGGGCAGGTTTGATGCTCGGGGACGAGTCGTACGCAGGCAGTAGGAACTATTACCATCTCGAAGAGACCGTCCGGTCCATCTTCGGCTACAAGCATGTGATCCCCACGCATCAGGGACGCATGGCGGAGAACCTCTTGTTCTCCACCGTTGTCAAACCAGGCATGTGCGTCCCGAACAATATTCACTTTGATACCACTCGCGCCAACGTGGAGCATCAAGGAGCTCAGGCTCTGGATGTCGTGATCAAGGAAGCCTATGACCCGCGGTGCGAATTGCCTTTCAAGGGCAATATGGACTTGATCCGTTTGGAGGAGGTCATTCACCGCGAGGGAGCGAGTAGAATCCCGCTGGCGATGGTCACGATCACGAACAACAGCGGTGGCGGCCAACCGGTGTCGATGGACAATATCAGGAAGACCCGGGCGTTGCTGAATCGCTTTGGCATCCCTCTGTTCTTTGATGCCTGTCGATTCGCGGAGAATTGCTTCTTCATCAAAGAGCGGGAACCGGAATTCGCCGATAAATCGATCCTCGACATAGCACGCGAACTGTTCAGCTATGGCGATGGCTGCACCATGTCCGCAAAGAAAGACGGCCTCGTGAACATCGGCGGATTCCTCAGTTTGAATGATGATCAGTGGGCGCAGGCTATTACCAATATGCTTATCCTGGTGGAAGGCTTTCCCACTTACGGAGGGTTGGCGGGCCGTGATTTGGAAACAATGGCCAGAGGACTTCGTGAAGTCTTGGACGAGGACTACCTCAACTTCCGGGTTGGACAAGTACGGTATCTCGGAGAGTTGCTGGATCAAGCGGGCGTGCCCATTCTCAAGCCTATTGGCGGGCACGCCGTGTATCTCAACGCCAAAGAGTTTCTACCGCATATTGAGCAGGCCCAATTTCCTGCCCAATCGCTGGTTGTAGCTCTGTATCGCGAACATGGGATCAGAGGAGTAGAAATCGGTACGGTGATGTTCGGAAGAAGGGATCCGGCAACCGGTCGAACGATCCATCCGGAACTCGAGATGGTCCGTTTGGCTATTCCTCGCCGCGTCTATACGAACATGCAGATCGCCTACGTTGCAGAATCAATCGTTGACTTGTACCGACGTCGTGACATGATACATGGTCTTCGATTGACGTATGAGGCGCCGGTGTTGCGTCACTTTACTGCACGGTTTGAGGAGCTAGAGAGGCAACCCCTCTTACAGCGAGCGGCATCCTGAGAACCAATGGCATCCCTATTCAAAGGCCTCGAACGAATCGAAGAAGCGCGGGAGCGGTTGACCGGCCATAGTTTCATTGCAGGGGTTTTCGTCGGTAAGCCTGATTTTTCGCTGCTAGTCCCACCGGAAGAGTCGCCGGAACACACGGCTGTCTGGGAGCGATTTCAGCCGCAGTTGGAAACCTTCCTCAGAACGCACGTCGATCCGGAAGAGATCGAGCGAACGGCCAAGATTCCCGATTCTGTGTTCAAAGGCTTATTCGCGCTCGGTGCGTTCGGTATGAAAATTCCCAAGGAGTATGGGGGACTTGGATTTTCTTACACGAACTATGGTCGTGCCCTCATGCTCATCGCCGGTTGGAGCAACATTCTGGCCTTGACCGTCGCGGTCCCGCAGTCCATTGGCATCGCCATGCCGATACTGCTGTTCGGCAGTGAGGAGCAGAAACGCAAGTACTTGCCGATCGTCGCCCGCGAAGCGATCTCTGCCTTCGCACTCACCGAGTCACTCACGGGGTCGGATGCGGCCAATATCCGCACCGATGCGGTACTGGATGCCAGCGGCACGGCGTTTGTCGTGAACGGCGAGAAACTGTGGTGTACGAACGGCTCCATCGCCCGCTATGTCACCTTAGTCGCACGAGTGCCGGCGAAGAAGGTCCGGCAGGACGGGCAAATCGCGTGGGTTCCGGTCCGGGCAGGCAAGGATGCCGATGAGCAGGTTCACACCGCCTTTATTCTCGATATGGAGACGCCAGGGGTTCAGGTTCGGCAGCGGTGTCAGTTCGAGGGCTGCCGGGGCATTGAGAACGCCTACATGACCTTCACTGATGTGCGCGTACCAGCCGCCAATGTCATCGGTGAAGTAGGTCGAGGGCTCAAGTACGCGCTGAGTATCCTCAATATAGGGCGGGCGATTAGTATCCCGGCCATTTGCCTGGGAATGGCCAAGCAGGCGTGGCAGCCGACACTCGACCGTGCAAACCAGCGAATGACGTTTCAAAAACCTCTGAGCGAGCGACAAACGCAGCGAATGAGGCTGGGTCGCATGGCGGCGGATCTCTTTGCAATGGAAGCGCTTGCGTACTCCGTGTGGCGCATGGCCGACCAGTATACTTACGACGTCCGCATTGAGGCGGCGATCACGAAAATTTTCTGCTCGGAACAGACGATCCGATTTCTGAAAGATGCGCAGATTATTTTTGGAGGGATGGGGTATGAAACAGCGGATTCCAAGCGGGTCCGCGGCGAACCAGCGTTCGGCATCGAGCAACTGGTTCGCGATGCCGAGATGTATCGGATCGGGGAAGGGGCGACAGACGTCATGCGACCATTTGTCGCCCGAGAAGGGCTGAGTCCACATCTGGAGCGTGCGCAGCGGTACCTGAAGGCAGGCATCTCGACAGGCGAGCGGCTTGTTGAATTACTCAGACTGGTTCGATTCTACGCGCCTTGGTATATCGGCTTGTGGCGGCGTGCTCAACTCCCGGACAATGCTGAATTTCGCCATCCAAAAGTCGCTCAACTTCTTGCGTATGTGGAATACTCCAGCCGTCGCCTCGCTTCCTCTATCTTCTGGGCGATGGTTCGCCATGGTGAAGAGCTCCGGGATGATCAGGGTCGCCAAACTCGCATGGAATTGATCGGGGAACATCTTCTCACTATTGCAACGGTCGCCCTGGCAGCTGCTTCACCGGCCTATGCCAAGTCCAGTGAACACATCTGGGAGCTCGTAGACCGTGTCGCGGCGGGGGCCAAAGTGCAAGTCGATCGGGCGATCGCCGAACTGCGCGGACGCAATCAGGATTATATGATTGCATCCGTAGGCCGGCAGGGCGTCGAAGGCGCCTATGGGTGGTTGTCTCAGGGGATCATTCAGCGCGGTCTCTGCGATTATCTTCCGCCAGATTCTGTATCTGCCAAGCCAAAGCATTAGCTCGGTATTCCCGGCATGCGATATGCCTCACCTCAACCGCTCCCCCGGCATTTCACCCTGTTGACAGATGCCAACCCTAAGGCGTATGAGGACAATACAGGTCACCATAATGTGATCCTCCGTGTCGTTCCTGGGAGGAACAGCTGTGTTTTGGGACACACGGCCTTCGCCGAAGCCAGAGCCTCTCTGTTCATTCTGCGGAAGAAACCAAAGCACCGTTCGCAATCTCATCGCGAGTCCTGCGCAATATACCTGCCACTCCTGCCGGACCACCTCCACGTTGTTGATCTGCGAGGAGTGTCTTCAACGCTGCACTGACTCCATGACCAAAGGGAACGGGGGGCAGGTCGCGTCTTCGTCCTTACCCCTGGTCATTCCCAAGCCGAACGAGATCAAGGCGACGCTCGATGATTATGCGATCGGACAGGACCAAGCCAAGAAAGTCCTTTCCGTCGCTGTGCACAACCACTACAAGCGCATTGTGAACCGGGAGCGGCTCAAAACTGTCGACCTCCAAAAAGGCAACATTCTGATGATTGGGTCGACCGGGACCGGCAAAACGCTCCTGTCCCAGACATTGGCGCGCGTACTCCATGTCCCCTTTGCGATTGCTGATGCCACGGCACTGACGCAGGCCGGTTATGTAGGCGAGGATGTCGAAAACGTCGTACTGAAGCTGCTCCAGAATTGTGATTACGACGTCAAGCGTGCTGAGACCGGCATCATCTATATTGATGAGATCGACAAGATCAGCCGCAAATCTGAGAATCCATCACTGACACGAGATGTGTCAGGTGAAGGTGTTCAGCAAGCCTTGCTCAAGCTGGTCGAAGGGACGATCTGCAATGTTCCGCCGAAAGGTGGACGGAAACATCCCGAACAAGACTACATTCGCGTGGACACGACCAACATTCTGTTTATCGCAGGCGGAGCCTTCGTGGGACTGGATCAGATCATCGCCGAACGGACGATGCCAAAGCGACTGGGATTCGAAGCGAACAGCCAGGCGGGCAAAATCGATGGTCACACCGACGTGCTTCGCCGTGTGCAGTCAGAGGATCTGTTGAAATTCGGACTCATTCCGGAATTTGTCGGGCGGTTTCCTGTCCTCACAACCCTCTCCGATCTGGATGTTCCAGCCCTCATTCGTGTCCTTACCGAGCCGCGCAACGCCCTGGTGAAGCAGTATCAGGCACTCTTCGAAATCGAAGGGGTCGAGCTCCGATTTGCCGATTCCGCTGTGAAGGCAGTTGCTCGCCGCGCGGCTCTCATGAAAACAGGGGCGCGCGCGTTGCGCACGATCCTGGAAGAGGTCATGTTAGATCTCATGTACGATATCCCGGCGCTCAATGGAGTGAAATCCGTGGAAATTACGGAAGATGTCATCGCCGGGATCGCGCAGCCACACATCCTCAGCTGAAAGCTCCACCTCATCAGGCAAGCCATCTGTGATCCGCGCTAGTAGGCTGTACGCGGAGAGAGACACCCCCGCGCCCACCTGGCGCGAGAGAAAGTCTCCTCGTATTACGTGCCGATGAAATAGACCTCAAGCTGCGTGCCTGGTCTGTGTCTGGCTTGGGATAGTGTCGGCAAAGCGATCGCTGCCCCGAGACATTGAGATCCGCCGCTGCTCGGAATCACTCTCCCCCGCCATCGACCATGCAAGTAGCCACACGAGCGCACTCATCACTCCGAGACCGATGATCTCGACCATGTGCCACCTCACAAATGACCCACCGATAAAGGCAGGTCGTTTTCGATTAACCTTATGCGGCGTATCGGCTACGAACCGCCGGTTGCTCGGCTGCCTCAATCGGCCTATCGTTCGTAGCGCTCAATCCCTTGCCCGACCCCTTCGCGTTTGGATACACCAAGTTGAAACACACGAAGAAGGTCGCCACGAGCGCCGCAATCCCGAACACAATTCCCCAATAGACTACTGACATATGCCACACACTCGTGTGCGAGCCACACGAGTCCCTTCTCTGCACCCTGTCACGCCGCTGCTCGATCCAGATATATGGCGGCGTCGTAATGCCTCTCGCGCGAGTCGGTGAAATGGTATTCGATAAACACCGAATGGATTTGAGTGACTCCATTCCCACAGGTTGGAAAATCCACTGAATGAGGGCGACCTGGTAAGTTTGTGGGGAAAAGTCTGATCGGGAAGGAGGCCACACCTGCCATGTCCGTTCCGTCGGGGATCTGCTCTACGGAATGTCATGGCTCCCACCTCCAGGATGAGGCGGTGATCAACGAGTCATCACTCTACGCCTCAATCAAGGGCCGGTCAAGGGCGAGAACAGCAAGGCAGTGGCCGAATAACGCCGCTTTCTCGTCCCTCCCTCTCTGCAGCATAAGATTTGGCGGGGGAACTGCTGGAAACCCCTGTTCCATGTGCAGGGACCCGAGGAGTACACTAAATTGAAAAAGGCTTTCAAGCCGAACGCACAAACATTTGTCAGGCGGCACATCACCTTCTTTCAGGAGGTGCGATCATGTTTTCCGCATGGGATTTCGATAGTTGGATCGCCAGCGTCGGCATCGTGCTGTTGCTGGGCAGTATCATCACAGGCTTCGGCTGGGTGGTGACCCTGTTGCTCTCATGGATTTGGGGAGAAGAGCCCGAGGTTGCTGCGGCCCCTCACATGAAGGAGACTGCGAAGGAAACTCCGATCAGAAAAGCGGCGTAATCGGTCTGCACCGTCGCGTGAGTTTGGTCGTCCTCTCTGGTGCATGCCCTGTTGGAGGGCGGAGAAAGAGCGGTGGTCTTAGCGGTATTGTCCGGTTGCCATGAGGCAATGGCGCTATCGATCAAGTCGACCGATAATGCCGAGGAGTATCGCTTTTCGCTGCTTTAGGTCCTGCCGGAACTCCATGTTCTCTGTATCGGCGATCTCCGCCCCGAGGTCTGATACGGCACTCTTGAGCGCCCATGCCAGAATCTCCTGCTCCCTGGGTTCCAGAGAGATATTCAACATTGGGCCACCCCCGCGTTGGTACGTTCTGTTGAGGGTGTTTATTGTAGCGAAGGACCGTCTGGAAAGGTAGGGGGACTACTTCAGGTGGGTTGAGCTTCGCTATTGGAACAGGCGTATGATGGATTATTCCACGACGTTCGGAATTCTCTCTGAGGGATCAAGCGGTCTGC
>Ga0126383_10001519_pt1 | contig 14514 bp, 8 predicted proteins | sample PanSoiMetPlot_35_FD_96882 | JGI IMG/M metagenome (GOLD analysis project Ga0126383, IMG submission 96882) | Tropical forest soil microbial communities from Panama - MetaG Plot_35 | ecosystem: Environmental > Terrestrial > Soil > Tropical forest > Bulk soil | place: Panama | collected 2016-02-17
CCGCTCCCTCACCACCACTCCTCCCTTCATCACAAAATCCACTCTCTCGAGAACTGTCACGTCGCTGAAGGGATCGCCGGTCACCGCCACAATATCGGCAAACTTCCCCACCTCAATCGACCCCACCTCGTTCTCGATTCCCAACAGCTTGGCTGCCGACAAGGTTGACGCCCGCATCGCCTCGAGCGGAGTCATCCCCCACTTCACCATGTATCCAAACTCCTTCGCCGGATCGATCCCCCAATCAAAACCTCCCGCATCCGTTCCAAACGCAATCCTCACTCCCGCCTTCAGGGCCCGTCGGAACGTGTCTTCATGAATCCCCACCATCTTCAACCACACCGGCGCCCCTGCCTCCGCCCTTCCCCGGGCCACATAATCCCCGACAAAAATCGTCGGCACATACCAGATCCCGCGCGCCGCCATCGTCTTCAAGTCTTCATCGCTGATGTAATTCCCGTGCTCGATCGTATCCACTCCGGCTTCAACCGAGTTGTGCACGCCATTCAACGCCATCGCATGCGACGCCACCCTGTGCTTCTCGCGGTGCGCTTCATCCACAATCGCCCGCAACTCATCCAGGGTAAACGTGGGAATGTCATCCAGCACGCCATCCTCGCGCACCCGGTAACCGCGGTCGCTGTATACCTTGATCCAGTCCGCGCCATAACTAATCTGCTCCCGCACCGCCTTGCACGCCTCCTCGGCTCCGTCCACCAGCTCGACGCCATGCGGCACCGCTACACCCGGAGCGTACCCCTGCAACGGATAGGCCCCTGTCACATCCAGTGCGCGCGTCGCCACCTGCATCCGCGGTCCTGGAATCACACCGTTGTTGATCGCCTTCTTCACATCGACGTCGGCGTAGCCCGCGCCTTCCGTCTCGAGATCGCGAATGGTCGTGAAGCCATACTCGAGGGCGCGCCGCGCATTCTGCGTCGCCACAATCGTCCGGTACTCGGGAGACTCCTTCAAAAGCTGCACATCATAATCCGCCGCTGTGATATCGCCCTGCAACAGAATGTGGGTATGCGTATCAATCAATCCAGGAAGACAGGTCTGGTTTGAAAGATCAACGTGAGCGACCGATCCCGAAGCCGTTCCCAATCCGATGTTCTTTTGGTGCGGCTGGACAGAGACGATCTTCCCCTCCGGCATCGCGATGGCGATTCTCACCTGCGGAGTTGCCTTTTCCGCCTTGCCATCCCAAAGCACACCGCACTCCACATACACAGTGCTCCTACCGGTCTCGGACTTCCCCGCCGAGACTGCCGACTGACCCGCGCAAACTCCTGCGATCCCAATCATCACCACCAGACTCGAAATTTGTCGTCGCATCATCATCTCCCCTGTTGTTTCTTGTGCGCCCTTTGCGGCTTGCTTCGCGTCCTTTGTCGTAGAGAGCTTGCCCACCGCAACCGGGGCCCGCGTTCCCCAATCGCCTTCACTGGCAAGGGAAACCCGAACGGCGAGAGTCCCCGAGACCAGCTCGAGGACCGGCGACTGTCTCTCTGCAAATTCTGTGCTCTCGCTGTGGAAATAACCGGGCGCGAGTTTAGCAGACTTTTTTTCCTCTCCCTTCTATTCCAGCAAACACAAGGCCCGGTGCGAGTTGCCAGCCACAACTGAACAATTTCTTCTATCGGGAACCGCGCCCTCAAACTTCTCGACAGGTTTTCCTGCGACTGCACCAAAACTATGGAATTGACCCCACGGGCCCTCTTGCGTAGATTCTCCACACCACCACCGAAGACGTCTCCTGCCCCCCGGAGCAAAACCGATCTTCGGTCGCGTAGGCGCTTGATTTTTGAACTCGACCATTGACCATCGAAATTTCGATTTTCCCTCGCAAAGGGTGTGAGCATTATGAAGTCCGCAACCGATTGGCAAATCTACCGTACCCGGTTCCTCATCCGGGCCAGACAACTTACCGAGCCCCTGCACTTCGTCGACGCCCTGGGACGCGAGCACCATGGACAAAAAGGAGACTACCTGGTCGAATCATCTGACGGCCTGCGACGCATCGCCCCGCGCGAGATCTTTGAAGATGTCTATGTAGCTATGAGCCCAGCCGAAAGTACTCAGCCTTCGTTCTCGGTTCGCAAAACCCGCCAGCCCAACCTCAACCCGCATCTTTCCCATCGCGCTGCCTGTGTGGGCCGGATACCCTCTCCTGCCTGATCAGGGCGAAAATGCGACTTGAAGGGGCGGGCGGTTCGCCCGTCCGCCGTTGAAATCGGCCAGACCTCCGCAGGCGCGGACATCCAGTCCGCCCAGCCCCTACGGATCAGGCCGTTACACAGGGACAGCCGGCTCGGCTGTCCCTGGGAGCAAATCGAGGAGCAGTCCAGTGCAAAGCAAGACACCGGGTTTATCGTGTTTCGCGCTTCTTGCAACGTGGAATTCCACGGACGCCAGTGACGCACCTGCGGGGCTTTCTGCCCGGCGCGTAAGCGCCGGGAAAACCAGGCACCCCCAGTCCGCTTCAGCCGGTGGCACCCGGGACATTGTGGAAATTGCCGCTGTCTCCGGCAAATCCCTCTTTAATCGCTTGATACGCTTGGTATACAATATATTGCGGTTTTCTCTTGACAGGCACAATAGGCTGGCGTACTTTAACCATCCCATGGAGATGTAAATCGCCCTTCGAACAACGCGGGCGATCCAAGGAGTGAAGGGATAACAAGGGGCGGATCGAGGTCGAAGTGATCCCGGCCTGCCCCAATGTAAGGTCCGAGGGCTCACGCCCGAGGTCCGACTTTGAGCGGTGGCCGTTCCCCGTCCCCTGCGACTCCCCTCGGGGAACGACTCAGTTTGACAACTCCATGCCTGGAAAACCCTGGGAAGGAAGGGCGGGAGTCCCTTTCTTTGCAAGCAGCTAAGAGCCTGTTCGAAAACGGAGCCTCCATGGAAGGTCTGGCGCGTCTGGTTACTGAGTCCCTGGCAAAGCACAACTTCGAACCTGCCTTTGACCATCGCCGCATCGCATGGTCCCGGTGGTTTCGTTGCGAATCGAACTTCAGCGTTCTGCTTGCGCCCACCCAACCCGGTATCTTCGCCCTGGGCGAGGAGCTCATCGCTCCCGGCCACACCAGCAAGCGCATGCTGGCCCTGTTTCAGATCTCTCAGACCGACGACCTCGGTATGGCCCTCGGCCACCTGTTCCTCCCCGGAAGCCCGGTTCGCGATCGCCTCGAATCCGGGCGCTGCTTTGTCCGCTATGCTGTCATCGAAGATGCCCGGCAGCGCCACACCGCTTGCAGCGCCCTCGAACAATGGGCCGGCGCCTCGAGCGATGTTGCTTCCGGCATCTCGAATCATGTCCAACTGCAATCCGCCCCCTTTTCCGGCGGAGTTTCCCAACACCTGGATGTATACGACACGGAGCCCAGGGCCCCTGTAGAAGCCCCCACTCCGCTCCCCGACGGCTTCTAAGCCGCAGGAGACACGAAGCGTAAACCGAGCCGTGGGGACGGGTGGATGCCTCGTCCGCCCGCTTTTGGAGAAGGCAAACGCCGGACACAAGAGCTGCACAAGATCGATTTGTACTGGCAAGAATCTAATGTATGGAGAGAGCGATGCCTGAAGTCACCACAAAAATCGCCAATAAAACGACAGAGCCGATCGAGTCCAAAAAGCGGGCCCCGGGCCTCACCGTGCGCCGCTTCTTTACCCGGCCCGGCGAGAACCCCTACGACCAGGTGGAATGGGAAAAGCGCCTCGCGCAGATCACCGACGCCCAGGGCAACGTGATCTTCGAACAAAAGGATGTCGAGGTCCCCAAGGACTGGTCGATGACCGCCACTAATATCGTGGCCTCGAAATACCTCCATGGCCAGATCGGCACCGCCGAGCGTGAAACCGGTGCGCGCCAGCTCGTGACTCGCGTGGCTGAAACCATCCGCGACTGGGGCATGTCGCAGGGCTATTTCCGCTCCTCCGAAGACGGCGCCGCTTTCCACGACGAGCTCGTGCACATCCTCGTCCGCCAGTACGCGGCCTTCAATTCCCCGGTCTGGTTCAACGTCGGATGCGACCGCATCGAGCCCAACTCCGACGCTCAGAACTGGCACTGGAACCCGGCGGCCGAGCGTGTCGAATTCTCCGTCACCGGATACAAGACGCCGCAATGCTCGGCCTGCTTCATCAACTCCGTGCACGACTCGCTCGACAGCATTCTGACTCTGGCCAAGACCGAAGGCATGCTCTTCAAGTGGGGATCCGGTACCGGAACCAATCTCTCTCCCTTGCGTTCCTCCACAGAGACCCTGAGCGGCGGCGGCACCGCCAGCGGCCCGCTCAGCTTCATGAAAGGCTTCGATGCCTTCGCGGGCGTCATCAAGTCCGGAGGCAAAACCCGCCGCGCCGCCAAGATGGTCATCCTCAACGTCGACCATCCCGACATCGTCGACTTCATCGAGTGCAAAGCCAAAGAAGAAGCCAAGGCCCACGCCCTCGTCGCCCAGGGATACGACGGCTCCCACCCCGATTCCGACGCTTACAGCTCCATCTTTTTCCAGAACGCCAACAACTCGGTCCGCGTCACCGACGATTTCATGTACGCCGTGGTTCGCGACACCGACTTCCAGACCCGCGCGGTGAAAGACAACCGTCCGATCACGACTTACAAAGCGAAGGACTTGCTGAAGAAGATCTCCGAGGCCACCTGGCAATGCGGCGATCCTGGCATGCAGTTCGACACTACGGTCAACCGCTGGCACACTTCGAAGAACACCGCGCGCATCAACGCTTCGAACCCGTGCTCGGAATACATGTTTCTCGACGACTCGGCCTGCAACCTGGCAAGCCTCAACTTACTCAGGTTCGCTCCCAACGGAACCTTCGATGTCGAAGCCTACCGTCATGCCATCGACATCCTGATCACTGCGCAGGAAATTCTCGTCGACAACGCAGGCTATCCGACAGAATCGATCGCGAAAAACTCACACGACTACCGCCCCCTCGGCCTCGGCTACGCGAACCTGGGCGCGCTCCTCATGGCCACCGGCCTTCCCTACGACTCCGATGCCGGACGCGACTACGCCGCCTGTGTCACTGCCATCATGTGCGGCCAGGCCTACGCACAGTCTTCGAAGATAGCTGAACTCTGCGAGCCGCTGAGCCCGGCGACAGAACCCACCGCGAAGACGCTGGCAGAGACAAACCTGGGCAGCGGCATAGCCCACGTATCGAATCCCGCAGGGACAGCCGCCTCGGCAGTCATGCCTGGTGCGGCCTGCCCCGGCTGGTACCTGAACCGCGAACCGTTCCTGGACGTAATCCGCATGCACCGCGCCTCGGTGAACAATATTAATAAGTCGAACGTCCCCGCCGCTCTCTACCAGGCGAGTAAACAGGCGTGGGACGAAGCCCTCTCCCATGGTGAAAAGCACGGCTACCGCAACTCCCAGGTCACAGTGCTTGCCCCCACCGGCACCATCGGTTTCATGATGGACTGCGCAACTACGGGTATCGAACCGGATTTGGCCCTGGTGAAGTTCAAGAAACTGGTGGGTGGCGGAATGATCAAAATTGTGAATAACACAGTCCCTTCAGCGCTGTTCAAGCTGGGTTATTCGCATTCCGAGGCAGATGGGATCGTCTCTTACATCGACGCGACGGGAACGATCGAGGGTGCGCCGCACGTCAAAGACGAGCACCTTCCGGTGTTTGACTGCTCGTTCAAGCCGGCGAAGGGCACGCGATCCATCCACTACATGGGACACCTGCGGATGATGGCCGCGACCCAACCCTTCATCTCGGGAGCGATCTCGAAGACCGTCAACCTGCCCGAAAGCGCGTCGGTCGAAGACATCATGGAGGCCTATCTCCAGGCGTGGAAGCTGGGTCTGAAGGCGGTCGCCATCTATCGTGACGGATGCAAGAAGTCGCAGCCTCTTTCTGCCGCCGGCACCAAGACCGCGCAGAGCAGTCCCGGCGCCGCGCCGGCTGCACTCCAGGAAGACGAGAATCTCGATGGGCCTCCGCGGGCCGTGCGCCACAAGTTAAAAGAAGAGCGCATGTCGGTGACCCACAAGTTCAACGTGGGCGGCCATGAAGGCTACATTACCGTCGGCCTCTATCCCAACGGAGACCCCGGCGAGTTGTTCATCACCATGGCCAAAGAAGGATCGACGGTCAGCGGCCTCATGGATAGCTTCGCCTGCGCAACCTCGATCGCGTTGCAGCACGGCGTGCCATTGAAGCTGTTGTGCGAGAAGTTCGCCCATACCCGTTTCGAGCCCAGCGGCTGGACCAACAATCCCGACATCGGATTTGCCAAGTCAATCATGGATTACATCTTCCGCTGGCTGCAGCTGCGCTTTCTCACCGGCCAGCAGCAGATGTTGTTCGAGAATCTCAGACCGAAACTGTCGGCGATCAACGCTCAGCCGTCAGAGATTCGAGACCTCAACGGCGCCGCTGAAACGGTTGGACATACCCCCGGGCAAACGAGAGGCAGTGTCCATGCCGCCGATGCTCTTGCCGGAATGGTCGACCTGGGCGACGCGCCGACCTGCAGTTTCTGCGGCAGCATCATGACCAGAAACGGCAGTTGCTACCGCTGCATGAGCTGCGGAAGCACGAGCGGGTGCAGCTAGGGCGGTTTCGAGGTTTCAGGGTTTCAAGGAATCTCGGAGGTGCCCCATCCTGACGTCGCGACCGGTGCGACGTCAGGGTGGGGATTTTGTTTGCAGCGATGAGGATTCCACGACCGGATATGCCACCCTGCTCGGGTTCTGAGCCAGCGCAACATAGCCGATGAGGATCAACCCGATTCGAGACCAAAGGCAATACCCAATTACACCCGTTTATCTCCAATGTCCTTTTGCGCATATAAGGGTCGACTGCTTCAAAGCAGTTCCTGCGCGCTGGAATTGGTGTGAACCCCCGAGGTGAGACGGTTTCTAAATGACAACCCGTAGCGACCACAAGAAGCAGAGAGCGTCACTCTGATTCGGGAGGGTATGATCAGCCGAGCTTCTGTCGGACGCTCTTTAGAATTTCGTCCGAGAGTCGCGGCTCTTGTACGGCGCGAGCCAGCAGGACGCCACCAATTCTCGCGGCTGTCTGAAAGATGGCTCCATTGCGGTCTCCGCCCTTAGCCGCGAGGGTCAATATAGGCTGCGGGAACTTCCGCTACTCGGCGGAAGTGGTGATTCACTTCTCAGACATTCTGGCGCGAGCTCTGGGGAAGAGGGGCGGGGGACACCCGTCTTCCATCGTTGTTTTGCGGGGAAAATGAGTCGTATGCATTGAATCTTTCGATTGGACATCGGCAGGCGGGCCTGCGAAAGTGAGGGTGTTGTTCCACCTGTGTAGACGACCGGGGATGCGAATTCTGGCGGGTTCGCATCCCGTTCTTTTTTCGGTTCCCGCTTATTGGTTGACTTTTGGAGTGCTCGATTACCTCGGTAACCTTTCAGGGGTGCCGGAAGGGCTCTAACATCCGGCATTGGCGGCAGTTGTCCACTGAGGGGGAAGCATGGGTGAGAAGATCACCCGGTCCGGGCGCTCGCCCGATTTGGTGCGCGCGAAGGTGTTGCGGGAGGCGCTGGAGAGAAGCGCCCCGGCGATGTCGCGCGCGGGCGAGGAGGAGAAGGACCTTGCGGGGGCGCGAACGGCTGCCCACAAGGCCTACTTGGAAGACCTGGTCGAATGCGCGCCGGAAGCGGTGAGCATCGTGAACCAGTCTGAGATTCTCCGCGTCAACGGCGAGTTCACCAGGATGTTCGGCTTCACGGCGGCAGAGGCGGTCGGGCAGCGGATCGACCAGCTGATTGTTCCCGAAGACCGTATCGCGGAGACGCAGTGGATCGGCGAGCGGCTCCGCGAGGGGCAGAAGGTTGCCATTGAGACGCGACGCCGGCGGAAAGATGGGGCGCTGGTGGATGTGTTCCTGGCGGCGGCACCGGTGGTCGCGGGCGGTCACAAGCTGGCTTCGTATGTGTTATATCGCGATATCAGCGAGCAAAAGCGGGGGGAGACGCTGAGTTCGGCGCTGTACCGCATCGCGGAGAAGACCAGTTCGGCTGCGGACCTCGAGCATTTCTATTCTTCCATCCATGGCATCGTGGGCGAGCTGATGTATGCGCGCAACTTCTACATTGCGCTCTACGATCCTGAGACGCAGCTCCTCAGCTTTCCTTATTTTGTGGACGAGGAAGATCCGACACCGGCCCCAAAGAAGCTGGGGCGAGGGTTGACGGAGTACGTGTTGCGTACCGGGGAGCCGCTGCTGTGTACACCGGAGGTATTCGACGGGCTGGTAAGAAAAGGCGAGGTCGAGCTGATCGGTGCGCCGTCGGTCGACTGGTTGGGCGTGCCGCTGAAGGTGAACAGTCATGCGATCGGCGTGCTGGTGCTGCAGAGTTACACCCAGTCGATGCGCTACCGGGAGAAGGACAAGGAGATTTTGACCTTCGTCTCGCAGCAGGTGGCAAGCGCCATCGAGCACAAGCGCAGTGAAGAAGCGCTGCGGCGGTCGGAGGCGCGCTACCGGTCGCTGGTGCAGAGCGCAGTGTATGGGATTTACCGGTCGAGCCTGGAGGGCAGGTTCCTGGATGTGAATCCCGCGCTGGTGGCGATGCTGGGATACGTAAACGCGGAGGAAGTGCTGGCGCTTGATCCGAAGAGCGATGTGTTTCTGGACGCGGGCGAGATGGCGCGGTTGATGGCGGAGTTCGGCAAGGGGGCGCGGCTGGACAGCGTGGAGGTACGGTGGAAGCGGAAGGACGGCAGCCCGATCACGGTGCGGCTGAGCGGGCGATTGATGAGCACTCCCGGCGAGACGGAGGAAGTAGTGGAAGTGATTGCCGAGGATGTGACGGAGAGGCGAGTGCTCGAAGAGCAGTTTCGCCAGGCGCAGAAGATGGAGGCGGTGGGGCGGTTGGCGGGCGGAGTGGCGCACGACTTTAACAATCTGCTGATGGTGGTGAGTGGATATACGGAAGTGCTGCTGGAAAACACGGATCGCAGCCACGCCATGTATCCGAAGATCGAGGCTATCCAGCAGGCAGCGGACCGGGCGACGACCCTGACCCGGCAGCTGCTCGCCTTCAGCCGCAAGCAATTGCTGGAGCTGAAGGTGGTGGATGTGAATGCGATAGTGGCGGACATCGAACGGCTGTTGCGGCCGCTGATCGGCGAGAACATCCAGCTGGTCACCCGGCTGGCCAGCGATCTGGGGAGAACGCGGGCCGACTCCGGACAGGTCGAGCAGGTGATTATGAACCTGGTGGTAAACGCGAAGGATGCGATGCCGAGTGGGGGGAGGATCGCGATCCAGACCGCCAATGTGCATCTGGATGACGACTGGCGCAGGGAGTACAGCTACATCCAGCCGGGACCGTACGTGATGCTTTCCGTCGCTGACAACGGGCAGGGGATGGACAAGGAATCGCAATCCAGAATTTTTGAACCATTCTTCACCACCAAAGAGAAGGGAAAGGGGACCGGGTTGGGTTTGTCAACGGTGTACGGCATTGTGAAACAGAGCGGCGGTTACGTTTTCGCGCAGAGCGAACCGGGGCAAGGAACAGTATTCCGGATTTACCTGCCGCGGGTGGAAGACGCGGCGGAGCCGGCCAGCCACACGCAGCAGGCAAAGACTTCTCTGGAAGGGTGGGAAACGGTACTGCTGGTGGAAGATGAAGAGTCGGTGAGGCAGCTGGTGCGGGAGACGTTAGCCGCGCGAGGATACCAGGTGCTCGAAGCCGACGACGGCGAGAAGGCGCTGGCCATGGCCAGAGCGCACCACGGTCCGATTCACATGCTGATGACCGATGTGGTGATGCCGGGGATGAGCGGGCGCGAACTGGCCAAGCAGCTTGTGGCCACGCATCCGCAAACGCGGGTGCTGTATCTTTCCGGATACACCGAAGACGCGATTGTGCACCAGGGAGTTCTGGAGTCAGGAACGGCGTTTTTGCAGAAGCCGTTCACGCTGCAGGCGCTGTCGCGCAAGGTGCGTGAAGTGTTGAGCCCGCGGTGAATCAGGGCAGTTCGGAGGTGTCGCCGGCTGAAAAGGACTCGGTTGGCTTTGCCTTCACCACCGCTTGGGCGGCGGCTAATGAATTCTGCCACTTTCCTGGTTTCATCGCTCGACGGCCGGCGGTCGATTCGCGGTTCCCTCCTTCTCGCCTGGCGGTCAGTTTACGTCTTCCCTACTGCGCTGCTTTCCTTGTTCTCGGGAATGAGCGCTGTGTGCAGGAATGGTTCGCTTTCTTCCCGTAACCGAGAGGCGAAGGGCCTTTTTTTGCCCGCCCCATCATCGGGCACGGGTGATGACCAGGGCGAGGCCGCATGCAACTTTTCCTCCCGGCTTGCGTCCTATTTATGAGGGGTTCAGACTAATCTCGTGAGGCCGGCGCGCGCACGTCGGGTGAAGGCTTTTTTGATGCTGATCAAGAAAAGTGAAGGAATTCGCTGGTCGGAGGTCACGCCGAAGGGTCTGTATGTGAACCGGCGGGCGTTCCTGGCGGGAGCGGCGGTGGCTGGTCTGGGCGGGCTGGCATCGTCCATGACCGCGTGGGCGAACGACAAGATTGGCGGAATCCAGAAGAGTTCGTTTTCCACGACCGAGACGATCACGCCATACCAGGACGTCACCAACTACAACAACTACTACGAATTTTCGACCGACAAGTATGAGCCGGCGGGGCTGGCGAAGAATTTCAGGACGCGCCCGTGGAAGGTGCAGATTGAAGGGCTGGTGGCGAAGAAGCAGGAAATGGATGTGGACTCGATCATCAGGCTGGCGACGCCGGAGGAGCGGATCTACCGGCATCGTTGCGTGGAGGGCTGGTCGATCGTGGTGCCGTGGGTAGGCTACTCGTTGAGCGAGTTCATCAAGAAAGTGAATCCTGATCCCAAGGCGAAATTTGTGGAGTTCACCTCGGCGGACCTGCCGGGAGAGATGCCCGGAGTGCGGTCGCAAGTGCTGGATTGGCCGTACGTCGAAGGGTTGCGGATGGATGAGGCGATGCATCCGCTGGCGCTGTTATGTTTCGGGATGTACGGGGAGACACTGCCCAACCAGGATGGGGCTCCGTTGCGACTGGTGGTGCCGTGGAAGTACGGGTTCAAGAGCGGGAAGGCGATCGTGAAGGTGCGGTTCACCGAGAAGCAGCCGATCAACACCTGGCAGAGGATGGCGCCGAACGAGTATGGATTTTATGCAAACGTGAATCCGCACGTGGATCATCCGCGGTGGAGCCAGGCCAAGGAGCGGCGGCTGGGGGAATTTTTCAAGCGTCCGACGCTGCTGTTCAACGGATACGATCAAGTGGCGAGCCTGTACAGCGGGATGGATTTGAAGAAGAATTTTTGAGAGCTACCGGCTGTCCGAGGCGTTTACCGCCGCGAAGAAGATCTTGAATCGCTGAGGGCGCAAAGGTCGCGGACGAAACAAGCAGGGCTTCCTCACCTTTCGGCTGGGAAAGACAGGGTTATCCCAAAGCTGGCGGGCGGAGCCGGCGCCGGTGTGGTGTCCATTCTTAGGAGAACATTTTTGGTTCGCTGGTTTAAGCCTGTCATCTTTCTTGCCTGTCTAGGTCCTCTCATGCGGCTGGGATGGAAAGCGTATGCGGGACTGCTGGGGGCGAATCCGATTGAGGTAATCACGCACGCGACGGGAGATTGGACGCTGATCTTTCTGATGGTGACGCTGAGCGTGACGCCGTTGCGCCGGTTGTCGGGTCAATTGTGGCTGATCCGCTACCGGCGCATGTTCGGGCTGTTCGCCTTCTTTTACGCAACCTTGCATTTTTTGACCTATGTGTGGCTGGACAAGTTTTTCGATGTGCACGAAATGCTGGTGGACGTGGCGAAGCGGAAGTTCATCACCGTGGGTTTCACGGCGCTGGTGTTGCTTGTTCCCCTGGGGATTACGTCGACAGCGGGGTGGATCCGGTGTCTGGGTGGGAGGCGGTGGAACCGGCTGCATCGCCTGATTTATGTGAGCGCGCTGTGCGGCGTGATCCACTACCTGTGGCTGGTGAAGGCCGACATTCGCAAGCCCCTGGAGTATGGCGCGGTGCTGGCGGTATTGATGGCATATCGGGCGGGGGCGTGGATCTGGCCGCGTCTGGGGCCGCCGGTCGAGCGACGAGCCGAAGTGGCGCAGCGATAGTGTTTTCTCTCCGGGCTGGGTCAAGGATCGGTAAGGTAATTGGTTTCGGTTGTGGCCGCCGGCAGCGCCCTGAGCGCGGCGATTAAGGCGGATGCCCTTCTGATGGCCTCGTCTGGGGCAAGATTCAATGTGTATCCCCCAGATGCACGCTGGAACTTTTCCCCTCGAAGTGTGTTAGAAGTGGGGGGAGGCGGTTTTTCTTTCCTGGAAACAAACCACGCAAGGCGCGTCTATTTCATGAAGGAGTCAGGCAGGCCATCTGCCATTTCAAGACGATGAACAAACTGTTTCTCTCATTGGGTCTCACAACCCTTCTGTTTGCCATGGGCTGCGGGTCGAGCAGCAGTTCGGGGCCGACGCCGACGGGCAACTTCTCGAACTCGAGTTTGAATGGGCAATATGCGTATCAGTTGTCGGGCTTCGATCTGGGGACAGGGAATCCATATACGCGCGCGGGGGTCTTTACCGCCAACGGAGCGGGTGTGATCACCAGCGGAACCGATGACTTCACCGAGGGGACCCTGGCCACCACCGCGACCAGCGGGACGTATTCGATCAGCAACGATGGAACCGGGACCCTGGTCTTGACGTTTCCCACCGGACAACTGCAGTGGGCGATGACGATCCAGGCGTCGGCAACGACGAGTGCGCCCAAGGTCTACCTGATTGAAACCAGCTCGACGCCCACGGGAGGATCGACGCCATTCACCGGGTCCGGAGTGGCGGAGGGGCAGAACTCGGCGGCGTTCGCTGGACCGCCGAGCGGAGCGTTTGTGTTCCGGGCGCATACCTACTTCATTAACAGCTCTTCCATCACTCCGCAAAGCGCAGTGGGCGCAGTGACCATTGCCGGTGGAGCGGCGACGGGCGGGAACGAGGATGTGAACACACTGGGATCGAACTTGAGTTCACCGGTGATTACGGGCGGCGTCTTCAACGCGCCGGACTCGACGGGCCGGGGCAGCGGGAGCATCACCAACAACTCTCCGTCTACCACGACGTTTCAGTACTACGTCATTGATTCGAGCCACCTGAACATTCTGATCACCACGGGGGGCGCGGTTGGCCTGGGCCGGGCGGAGATGCAAACCGGAACCTTCAGCAATGCGTCGCTGATGGGCAGCTACGCATTCGGCAGCCGGGGAGATACGGGAAACAACCTGCTGGGCGTTCACACGGTAGGACTGTTCACGGCAAACGGGAGCGGCGGGCTGACGGCGTTTAATTTCGACGCCATGAAAGACGGGACCTCGACCAGCAACGGCAGCCTGAGCAACAATACTTACACCGTAGGTTCCAATGGGCGGGCGGTGGTTTCGCTCAATTCCTCCGCCGCGACACAGATCTTCTGGCTGGTAAACAGCAGCCGCATCTTCCTGCTTCCCAGCGATCCCACCGTCGCGGTGGACGGCACGGCCGATCTCCAGACGACGTCCTCGTTCTCGAACGGAACCATCAGCGGGCAGTTTGCGTTCCTGAACGACGGCGTGCAATTGGTGTCGACTGGAAACGGCACGGTGGACCGGGTAGCCACCCTGCAGTGGAACGGCTCGGGAGGACTCACGCTCAATGAATTCATCAATGTGAGCGGGAGCACGAACGTTCCCGGATTCCTGTCGGGCTCGTACTCCGTGGGAAGCAACGGGCGCGTCACGGGGAAAATCAGTGGCTCGTTAAACAGCGTGAACCTGGTGTTCTACATGGTTTCCGGAAGCCAGGGATATGTGCTCGAGAACGATCCAAATACGGCGGTGAGCGGTTTTACACAACTGCAGCAGTAAGCGGCAGTTGGGCTCAGGAGAAGGCGGTCCCTTGCCCGGGGACCGCTTTTTTATGGTTAGGCAGGGCGCAAGCCGGGCACGGGAAGTTCGCGTCAGGCGATTTGCCAGACGGAGTCCAGAATGGTGCCGTCCACCCATTTGACGACGGCGGCGGGATTATCACTGAGCTTGGGTTTCGCGGGCTTGCCTCCGCAGATTTTTTCTACTTCTTTCTTGATGTCTTCGAGGGGGCGGAGGGGCAGCCTGGAACCTTTGACCGCGTCGAGCAGATCCTGACGGCGGGGGTTAACGGCGATGCCGCGTTCGGTGACGACGACATCAATTAGTTCGCCCGGTCCGGTGAGAGTGGTAACGTCGTCGACAATGACAGGAATGCGGTCCCGGAAACTGGGGACGGCCAGGATGGTGCAGCCGGCGGCGAGGCAGTTCTGCCATCCGCCGATGCCGTGGAGCAGGCGTCCGTCGGAGTGGGTGACGACGTTGCCGTTGAAGTGGATGTCGACTTCGGTGGCTCCGAGCACCACGGCGTCGACCAGGGAGGCGAAGTTGCCTTTGCCGTGATAGTTGTATGAGGTGAAAGGCGACGTGGCCACGTGGCGC
>Ga0126383_10001521_pt1 | contig 14508 bp, 8 predicted proteins | sample PanSoiMetPlot_35_FD_96882 | JGI IMG/M metagenome (GOLD analysis project Ga0126383, IMG submission 96882) | Tropical forest soil microbial communities from Panama - MetaG Plot_35 | ecosystem: Environmental > Terrestrial > Soil > Tropical forest > Bulk soil | place: Panama | collected 2016-02-17
ACGCCTGGCAGCTTGGACATCGAGAACACCGGCGCCTTGACTGCGACGAGGGGCGGCGCCGCCACCAGGCCCGTTCGCCAGCCCAGGTCTGCCAATCGCTCGCCCAGTGCAGCGCGGCACGCCAGTTTCACCATCGGCACCCCGGTCACCTTGCTCAGGAATGGCACCGTCCGGGAGGCTCGGGGATTAACCTCCAGCACGTAGATCCGCGTGCGATGGAGCACGAACTGGATGTTGAGAAGGCCCACGACCCCCAGAGCCCGCGCGATCGCGACGGTGTGGGCCACGATCAGGTCGGATTGCTCCTGGCTCAAGCCAGCGGCCGGGTAGACCGCCATCGAGTCGCCCGAGTGGACTCCTGCCCGCTCGACGTGTTCCATGATGCCTGGGACCACTACCGTCTCGCCGTCGCTTACCGCGTCCGTCTCCAGCTCGACCCCTTCCAGATACTTGTCAATCAGGACCGTTCCTCTGGGCAGGGCATCCACCGCCCACTCCATGTAGCGCCGCAGCTCGCCGGGGCCGCGGACGACCTGCATCGCCCGCCCACCCAGGACATAGGAGGGCCGGACGATGACGGGGTACCCGATGCGGTCCGCGATCAGATACGCCTCTTCGAGGGAGGCCGTCGTCTCGCCAGGTGGTCGCGGGATTCGCAGCCCCTCCAGCAGCGCCGCGAATCGGCGCCTGTCCTCCGCTGCGTCGATGGCGTCCACCGAGGTCCCGAGCGCGGGGATGCCCGCGGATTCCACGGGTTCGGCCAGGTTGACAGCCGTCTGGCCGCCGAACTGGAAGCACGCACCGCCCGCCCCCTCGGCACGGCCCACCTGGGCCACCGAGTCAGGGTCGAGCGGCTCGAAGTAGAGCCTGTCGGCCGTGTCGAAGTCGGTGGACACGGTCTCCGGGTTTGAGTTGACCAGCACCGCTCGGGCGCCGGCCTCCCTGAACGCCCACGCTGCATGCACGCTGCAGTAGTCGAACTCGATGCCCTGGCCGATACGGATCGGCCCCGACCCGACGACCAGCCGGGGCGCGGTCACTCCACCGCTCCTGGCCTCGTCTTCCTCCTCCCACGCCGAGTAGTAGTAGGGCGTGGCGGCCTCGAACTCCGCGGCGCAGGTGTCCACGAGCTTGTAAGTGGGACGGCCCGGGGCCACCGGCCAGCCCGCAATCTCCGCGATGGCGGCGTCAGCGAAGCCGGTGCGGCGGGCGCGCAAGACCATCTCGGCGTCGGGCTTCACGGCCGCCGCCAGCTCGCGCTCCATGGCGACGATGGCTGCCATCCGGTCCAGGAACCAGACGTCGATGCCCGTGCGGGCGCTGAGCTCGCCAGGGCTGGCTTCCGAGCGCAGCGCGCGCAGCAGGGCGAAGAGGCGCTGGTCGGCGGGCCGTTCGACCAGGTCGGGGTCGGCCAGCTCCGCCTCCGCCGGCGTCCGCTGCTCCAGTGACCGCAGCGCCTTGACCAGCGCTGCCTCGAACGTCCGCTCGATCGCCATCACCTCGCCGGTTGACTTCATCTGCGTCCCCAGCCAGCGGTTCGCATCCGGGAACTTGTCGAAGGGCCACCGCGGCACCTTCACGACCACGTAGTCGAGGGCCGGCTCGAAAGCGGCGAATGTCCGTCCGGTGACCTGGTTCCGGATCTCGTCCAGCCGCCTGCCCGCCGCCACCTTCGCGGCCACGCGCGCGATCGGATAGCCGGTCGCCTTTGACGCCAGCGCCGACGACCGTGACACTCGAGGGTTCACCTCGATCACGAAGTACGTCGAGCTGCACGGGTCGAGCGCGAACTGGATGTTGCAGCCGCCCTCGATCCCCAGGGCCCGGATGATCCGCAGGGCGGACGAGCGCAGCATCTGGTGCTCGCGGTCCGACAGTGTCTGCGCCGGCGCCACCACCACGGAGTCACCGGTGTGGACCCCCATCGGGTCCAGGTTCTCCATGTTGCAGACGGTGATGCAGGTGTCGCCGGCGTCACGCATCACCTCGTACTCCAGCTCCTTCCAGCCCCAGAGCGAACGCTCCACGAGCACCTGCCCGATCGGCGACGCCGCCAGCCCGCCTCGCACGAGGTGCTCGAGCTCCGCCTCGCTCCGCGCGAAGCCGCCACCCGTGCCGCCCAGCGTGTATGCGGGCCGCACCACCAGCGGCAGACCGATCTCGTCGCAGAGCTCCAGGGCCGCCTCCACCGACTCGCAGACCCGCGACGGCGGCACCGGCTCTCCGATCTCCAGCAGGAGCTGCTTGAACGCCTCTCGGTCCTCCGCCATCCGGATCGTCTCGGCGTTCGCGCCCAGCAGCTCGACACCGTACTCGGCCAGGACACCCCTGTGATGCAGCTCCATGGCCAGGTTGAGCCCAGTCTGGCCGCCCAGGGTCGGCAGCAGGGCGTCAGGGCGCTCTCTGGCGATCACCTCACGCATGCTCTCCACCGTCAACGGCTCGACGTAGACGGCGTCGGCCACCTCCTCGTCGGTCATGATCGTGGCCGGGTTGGAGTTGACCAGGACCGTCTCCACCCCTTCTTCCCGAAGCGCCTTGCAGGCCTGAGTGCCCGCGTAGTCAAACTCCGCGGCCTGCCCGATCACTATCGGCCCCGACCCGATGATGAGCACGCGCCGGGACCGCGCCGGCCGCCGCCGGCCGGGAACGGCCCGCAGTGGGGGCCGGCCGGAGGCGACCATCTCGACGAACTCGTCGAAAAGGTGCTGGTTGTCGGTGGGTCCGGGGCAGCCCTCGGGGTGGTACTGAACGCCGAACGCGGGTAGTGAGCGGCTGGCCAGGCCCTCGACCGACCCGTCGTTCAGGTTCACGTGCGACACAAGAAAGTCGCCTTCGGGAACTGAAGCGGCCAGCACCTGGAATTCGTGGTTCTGGCTTGTGATGGAAACACTGCCGGTGACGAGATGGCGGACCGGGTGGTTGGCACCGTGGTGCCCGAAAGGCAGCCGGCCGGTCTGCCCCCCGATCGCGCGCCCCAGCACCTGGTGGCCGAGGCAGATGCCGAACAGCGGGAAGCCGTGGCGCAGAGCCTCCCGGCACAGCTCGACGGGAGCGTCCAGTACGGCGGGGTCACCGGGGCCGTTGGAAAGCAGGAGGCCCTCGGCGCCGGCAGCCTGCACGTCACCCCACGTCGCGGTGTGCGGAAGCACCACGACCCGGCAGCCGCGCGAGCGGAGTGCGCGCAGGATGTTGCGCTTGACCCCGTAGTCCACCACCGCGATGGTCATACCGCGGGCCTCGGCCATGCGTCGGGGCCTCAGCTCTTCGGGTAGCGGTTCCAGCCACTCCTCGGCCTCCCGGCGGGAGACCTCGGCCACCAGGTCCTGCTCGGACAGGGGCGTCACCCTTGTGGCCAGCTCGGCCAGCTCGTCCAGGCGGCTCTGCGAGGGCGGCTCCGGCTCGGGGCAGATCACGGCACGCAGCGCGCCGTGCGTGCGCAGGTGCCTGGTCAGCGCTCTCGTATCGATCTCGTGGATTCCGGGAATGCCGTTGCGCCACAGGTAGTCGTCGAGCGACACCAGCGCCGCGCGGTGGCTAGGCTCGGTGCATGCCCAGCGCGAGATGAATGCCCTGGCCCAAGGACGTTGCGACTCGGCCACGCCGGCGCTGACGCCGTAGTTGCCCTGCAGCGGGTAGGTCATGCAAACCATCTGGCCGGCGTAGGAGGGATCCGTCAGCACCTCCTGATAGCCGGTCATCGCGGTGTTGAAGACCACCTCGCCCTGGCCCAGGACAGCGGCGCCCAACCCCCTGCCGACGAAAGCGCGACCGTCCTCCAGCACCAGGGCCGCGAAGGCCGGCCGCTCCTTCCGACCAGGGGGAGGGCAGGGGTGGGCGGCGAGGCTCCCCTGCTCAGGCACGTGCCGCGACCGGTTCCATCTCCTGGGTCAGCACCGCCTGGAGCGTGGGGTTCTTTGCGATCACGTGGTCCCCCAGCACCAGGAAGTCCATGCCCGAGGAGTAGAAGGTGCGGACCGCGTCCTTAGGAGTGCAGACGATCGGCTCACCGCGCAGATTGAAGGACGTGTTTATAACCACCGGCACGCCCGTCACACGGTCGAAGGCCGCGATCAGCTCCCAATAGGCCGGGTTCACGTCCCGCCGCACCGTCTGCACACGCGCGGTGTTGTCGGCGTGCGTCACGGCCGGAATGACACCTCGCTTCTCGGGCTTGACGTCGAAGGTCAGGATCATGAACGGCGACGAGTGCGGCGGCCGGAAGAACTCGGCCGCCCGTTCGGCCAGGCATGAGGGCGCAAAAGGCCTCCATCCCTCCCGGAACTTGATGCACTCGTTGACGCGGTTCTTCATGGCTGGGTCACGCGGGTCGGCGAGGATCGAGCGGGCGCCGAGTGCGCGCGGGCCGAACTCCATACGTCCCTGGAACCAGCCGATGATGTGACCGGCCGCCAGCAGACGCGCGGTCACCCCCGCCAGGTCAGCCGGCTGGACGGCCGGCAGCTTGTAGGCGCTGATCGCCTGCTCGATCTGAGATCGGGTGACCTCCGGCCCCAGGTACACGTCCTCGAGCTCGTACAGGGGAACGTCCCGACCCAGCCGGCGGTGGGCCGCCAGCGCGGCTCCGACAGCCGTGCCGTCGTCGGTCGCGGCGGGTTGGATGAAGATGTCGTCTACGAGACCGGCTGCCAGCACCTTGCCGTTCGCCTTCGAGTTCATCGCCACCCCCCCGGCAAGGCAGAGGTTCTTGCTGCACGTCAACCGAACGCCCTCCGTAACCAGCGCGAACAGCGATTCCTCGGTCGCCTGCTGCACGGAGGCCGCCAGGTTTCGATCGTCGTCGGAGATGGTCTTCTCGGGGTCGCGGCGTGGCCCGAAACGAGCGGTCAGGCAGGAGAGGTCGCCGTAGGCACGGCCGCTGAGACGGCGGCCGGCGGCCGCGTAGCCGCTGGCCCTGACGCGCAGGAACTCGCTGAGGTCGTGGGTGGGCCGGCCGTAGGCGGCCAGGCCCATGACCTTCCACTCGTCGTTGTTGCGCTCGAAGCCGAGCAAGTCGGTGAAGCTCTCGTAGAAGACACCCAGCGAGTTCGGGTAGGCGATCGCCCTGAGCCGCCGCAGGGCCTGGCCCCTGGCGTGGTAGATGGTCGTGGACTGCCAGGCGCCCCAGCCGTCCACCACGAGGACGAGCGCGTCATCGAAGCCGGACAGCGCGTAAGCGCTCCAGGCGTGAGAGTCGTGATGATCGACGAACGTGACCCGCTCGCGCGGGACCGGCCCGAACCTCTCCACCAGGTCGGCGACGCCCCCGCGGTGCCGGAGCTCGCTGGCCAGGTGGTAGAGCTGGGCCTGCGTCCAGCCGCGGCTGCGCGGCAGCCGTCCCAGAAGAGACTGCCGGATGGTGTGCAGCGGCCCTAAACCGGGGCGGTTCCAGCCGAACGCGATCGCATCCAGATCTGCGAAGCGCACGCCACCGTGGTCGAGCGCGGCCTGGATCGCAAGCCGCGGGAAGGACTTGTCCTTCTTGATCCGTGTGAATCGCTCTTCAGCGGCGGCAAAGACAACGCGACCGTCGAGCATCAGCGCGGCGGAAGAGTCGTGCGCGTGGAAGTTGATTCCGAGGACAGCGTTCGACATCGGGTCGTTGACCAGCCAACGCTAGCCGCCTCACACCTCCGGAATGAATGGGCAGGATCCAGCCTCGGGTCGCGATGAATCATCGGACCTGGGGCGCTTGTCCCGAGGCGCTCTGCGGGGCGTCAGTCCGGCGCCGGCCATGGCGATCGGGCCCTGACCATATGTGAACGAGGGAGGGGCCACTCGACGGCCCCATGAAGTACGGTGTTCGCCGTGCATCGGGTGAACCGGGAGCAGTGGCCGCTCGCGGGGGTCCGGGAGGACCGCCAGCGGCTGGCTTGCCTGGTCCCGGGCTCCGACGAGGACTTCGACCTCCTGTACCGCCTCACCTTCGATCGCATCCGGCAGACCTGCCTGGTCGTACTGGGAGGCGACCCCGCCGCAGCGGAGGACTGCGCGCAGGACACGTACGTGCGCGCCTATCGCGCCTGGCCTCGCTGGCGTCCCCAGGCCCCGGTCGAGGTGTGGCTGCATCGGATCGCCGTAAATGTGGCGCGCAGTTACCGGCGCCGCCGCATGTGGCGGCACCTCCCGCTCCTGACCGACCGCGCCGCCCGGCCCCAACCGCTCGATGAGACGTTCGTCGTGATGCGCGCACTGTCCACGATCTCCATTGCCGACGCGACCGCGCTGTTGCTGCGCTACTACCACGGCTACTCAGGGGAGGAGATCGCGGCCGGCCTGGGCGTCCCCGCCAGCACCGTTCGGGGCCGGATCGTCCGGGCGAGGTCCCAGCTCCGGCGACTCCTCGCCGAGGAGAGGTCGTCAACGCCGGAGCTTCCTGGGTTTAGAGGGATGAAGTGAGTGACCTCGAGCCGGACGGCTTCGATCTCGAGTGGACTCAGGCCCTGGTAAAGGAGCTTGACAGGACCCCGATAGCCCCCCGACTGCCGTGGGGCCGCTACGCGGTCGTTCAGTCCCGACGGTCATCGGACTGGGGCATGCAGAGCCGCCCGGCCGCTGCGGTGGCGGTGCTCGTCGCCCTCGTCAGTCTCGCCATCCTCGTGGCCGGCGGGATGGGGCGCTTCTTCCTCCGGCCCGGGCACGCGCCGGCCGGCTCCGCGCACGTCCAGCAGACAAGCGAGACGCTCCAGCCGGCGACGGCGTCGCCGAGCAGGCCCGCCCTGGCCCCGATCGTCACCACACGGGTCGGCGCGTATGCCTTCAACTGGAACGGCACGCCTGCGGCGCCACAGGCATGGACGCCGGGCGCGGTCAACGACTGGGACGTCATTGCGACCAGCGACTTCCCCAGCGACCAGGGCGGCAGCATGGAGGGCGGCTACGGGGCGGACTGCTCGCCGCCGCCGGCCTCGCATCCGGTCAGGGCACTGGCCGACTCGGCCTACATCTGCCATGACCGGCTGATGACCGCCATCAACGGCGGGGGAGACGCGCCCAAAATCTACGGCGGCGTCTTCTTCTCACCGGCGCACCTCGCGGACTTCAGCGGCGGCACCTCCTCGATCAGCTGGCAGGTCTCGACCCAACGCAGCTCCGCCACCGACTGGTGGGACGTCTGGCTCACGCCGATCGACGAGAACCTGGTCGCGCCGGTAGGTACCGGCGAGGCGCCGGCCTTCAACGGACCGCCGGCCGACGCCATCCACGTCCGTGTGGACAACGGCACCTGCCCTGGCTCCGGGCAGCCGGGAGCGCTGGGGACCGTGAACGGTGTGCCGATCGGCACCATCTTCGACGTCGAGGTGTACACGAACCACAGGTCGAGGAGCATCGGTGGGCCCCGGGCGCCGCCATGCCTGGAGTCGACGCAAGGACGCATCGGGCCAGGGACGCTCAGCAGCCTCCGATTGGAGGTGTCTCAACACCGCGTGAAGTTCTCTGCCGCCAGCGCCACCGGGGCGCCGGTGGTCTATGCTGACGCGCAGGTCGACCTGCCGTTTCGGCAGGCCGTCGTGCAGTTCGCACACCACAGCCTGGACCCGGCCCAGGCCTGCACTGGGGGCGGCCACTGCGGCCCTAACACGTACCAGTGGTCCAACGTGTCGATCAACCCGTCGACGCCGTTCACGATGCTTCGGCCCAACGGCGTCGCCACCATCCACGGCCAAGCAGCGACACTGCGGCTTCCCCAGCCGGCGCCCGCGGGCGCTCACCTTCGCTTCTACGCGTTCGGATCGATCGCGGTTGGATTCGACGGGCACCCGGCTCAGGCGGCCTTTCCCCAGCGGGGCCAGCAGCCGGGCACCGGCGAGGCGAGCTACTGGACCTCCATCCCTGAGGGGACGACCACCATCGCCGTGAGCGGCTCGGGGGCCGGCGGGCTGCCCTGGTGGGTGCTCGACGTATCGGTATGGGCTCCAGGCCCCTAGACACACGGCATTTTTGGGCCTTGGTCGAGGGTCAGCGTTTTCGGCCTGACCGGGGTTTGGAGGGTTGGGCACTAAACCAATGCTGAGGAGGTCAGCGACTGATGAACAGCCGATCGCAACCCGGCGACCCCCGGCCGCAACCCGAGGCTGGGCCTGGGCCCCAGTCCCCAGTTCGGGCGCGCCGGGCCCGCGTGCGCCGGCTCGGGCTGCTGCAGCTCCTGGCGGCGCTGACCGTCGGCGCCCTGGTCGGCGTTCTCGTCGCTACCGACCACCTCAGGGTCCGGCCGGCCGGCGAGGTGGCCCAGCCCACACCCGCCGGGCAGGCCGCTCGCGGCAGCATACGGGGTGAGGTCCGCGAGCCGCCGACGGCTGCGCCGGTGGTGCCGCCGGGGCTGAAAAACGACATCGATCCGACGCTGCCTCCGCCTGCCAACCTGCAGACCACGGGCCTTAACTCGACAATCAGGGTCAACTGGACACCCGCTTCGGACTCCAGGGTGGCCTGGCAGCTCGTCTCCGTCTGGGACGGAGCGACTCTGATGGGCGAGAAGGTGCTTAGCGCCACGACGACGGCAGCCGATGGCAACGGGCTCCAGCCCGACCATGCGTACACGGTGGCCGTCCAGTCCATGAGCGCGAGCGGCAAGTTCTCCAATCCGCTCATGAGCCGAGCCGGGACGGACCGCCAGAGCGCGATGCGCAGCGCGATCTTCTTCGACAATCTCGAGGAGAACGCACCGGGGCCGCTGGACCCCAACTACTTCGACGTGCGCCTGCGCGATGGGGAGACGACGCCTGCGGGCGTGGACGACCGGGCGCGCGTGTTCGTCTCTGAGCACCACTTTCACACCGAGATCATCAGCGGGACCGGCGACGCAGCGGTCATGATCCGGCCCCGCGGCATCTTCGACTTCAGCAACCGCGTCGGGACGTTCCAGTTCGAGGTCGACATGGCCGGGGTGCAGTCGATCCCGGGCAAGTGGTTCGAGATCCACCTGTCCCGCCACGCACCGACCGACGCGCAGTTCTTCGGGCTGGCCACCAATGAGAACGACACCTATCCGGACGATCTGTCGTTCTCGGTCGCCCGGTCGATAAACGCCGCAGAACCGAACCACGTCCAGACGGCTGCCATCGGCGTCAACGCGGGCGGCTTCCAGCGGATGTTCGAGGGCCGAGCGGACAACTACACGCCCAAGAACGTGCGCGTTCCCGTCGTGCTGAAAGTGTCGACCACCTCAGCCGAGATGTTCATCAACGGCGCGTCCGTGGTTCGCGCCACCGGCTTCACCCTGCCTTTCACCAAGGGCGAGTGGACGATCACGCACCGGGCGTTCTACGCTCCGCGATCGCCGGCGTTTCCGGCGTTCCTTCAGCTGATCCACTGGCAGACCGTCCAGTTCGACGGCCCCGATGGGAGCTTCAGCCCTGTGCGGAAGACGTACCTGGCCCCGGGCTGTCCGGGCGTGAAAATCGCCTTCCGGTTCGACTGCACTGTGGACGCCAACAGCGCGATCCACGTCAATATCCCGGACGCGGTCGGCGGCATCGCGTCGGCCCGGCTCCTGTTCAACCCGTTCGACACCGGCGGGTGCGACCACGGCGCCTATACGGTGAACGCTGTGGTAAACGGCCACACGATCTCGGTGCCGACCCAACCCGCCACCCCGGAGGGGCAGGGTGAGCACTGCTACGACCACAACCTGGCCTCCATTGACATCCCCGCCAGCTGGTTGAAGCAGGGCGACAACATCGTCAGGGTGGCGCGCCAGGCGGACCAGCTCGAGATCGAGGCAGCGTTCAACACGCCACGTACCATCGCCCATCCCACGTTCGTCCCGTCGCCGATCCTCGCGGTGACCAACGACAACCTGCTGACCGGCCGGCCGGCCGGTGCCAGCACCCTGGACCTGACTACGTACCTGTTCAGCCAGGGCGGAGACACGCCGATCAACTACACGGTCGGCAACAAGACCGGCGCGCAGACCCCCTGGCTCAGCCTCATGACGCCGAGGTCTGGCACCCTCACCTCGCTCGCCACCGGCGGCTCGCTGATCCCCATCACGGTGCGGATCGACTTCAGCAAGGCCAACGAGGAGCCCGGCAACGTGATACCGGCCATCCTCGAGGTGACCGGCGGGGTGTACGTCGCCATCGCGTACGATCGGACCGGCCCTACGTACCACTACGCGATCAAGACGTTCTCACCGCTGATCACAGAGTTCGACAAGGCGGCGATCCCTGACTACCATGGCACCGGCACGGGGCTCGTCAACCCCGCCATCCGGCCGTGAGCTGACCTCTCTCCTCCCATCTCCTCAGGAACGGCGCCCGCGGGCGCCGTCGCCGTTTCGAGAGTCAGCCCCGCAGCGGGCGGGCCGAGATTGTCAGGGAGTTATACAGGAGGCCGGCGAGGACGCCGCCCGTCAGCGCGTTCAGCGCCCGCTCCGGCTGGCGCAGATGAAATGTGCGGCGCGGGTACATGCACCTGACGTGGGCGTAGCCGGCGATCTGGAAGAGCTCACGCACCGTCCGCTCGGTGAAGAACCGGAGGTGACTGTTGGACATGATGCCCGGACCGTCCACGTAAGTCCAGCGTCCAAGCGCGAGCTTCACGATGACCCGTATCTGCCGCACGTTGGGAACGCTGACGACCACCACGCCAGAGGCCGTCAGGAGCTGACGGACCGAGCGGAGGACCGTCCAGGGGTCACGCAGGTGCTCCAGGCAGTCGGCGAACGCCACCACGTCAAAGGCATGGGCGAACTCGGGAGGCCACTCCGCGGCCTCAACGTCTATCAAGACGACGTCGTCCAGAAGCTGGCGAGCCGCCTTCACGACGCCTGCATCGTGGTCGACGCCTACCACCCGGAGCCCGCGCCGGCGGAGTCCCGCGAACCCGCCGCCGGTGCCACAGCCGACGTCCAGCAGCGAGCGCGCGCCTGGTGGTATCGCGCAGTACATGTCCCACCGTTCCCCGCTGGTCTCCAGGCGCTCTACGAGGGCGAACTCGCGGCTCATCCCTCTCGCGGCGTCCCGGTCACCACGATTTCTTTGTAGCACGCGTCGCTGCTCCGAGTTCGCACACCGTGATAGTGGGCATCGACATCGGGTGGTTGTCCGCGACGTGGAGGCGGCCATCGATCGCCAGACGCCTGACACGGCGGGGTCGTAATCGGGCCGCCGGCAAACGTCAAAGTGCCCGCGACCGCGACCACGTCCAGTTGTGATTGGAGCTGTAGTTCCAGAGAGTGCCGGCGCAGATGCCGACCACGTTGGCCAGCAGGTAGTGCACGCCGGCCAGCTCGTGGAGTGCCGCCAGCACTCCGACGCTCAGCAGCAGCCCGCCAAGCGTCAGGAGGTTGTAGGAGGCAAACCGGCGCGGCCACGGCGCCCCGTGCGAACCAACCACGCCACGGAACGTCCAGCGGTCGTTCAGCATGAAGTTCGAGGCGATGGCACACTCCGTGGCGATGGCGGCCGCGAGCACTGGCGGCAGGTGCAGCCGTTCAACCAGAGCCAGCAGGATCGCGTTGTTGACCAGGACGCCAGAGCCGCCGACGAGCGAGAAGCGGAGCAACCGGGCGCCGTGCAGCCCCAGTTCCAGGCGGAGCCACCGTCCGACCCACAGCGAGGCCGCCGCGATCACGTGCGGGCGAACGTCTCGAGGCGAAGCCTCAGCACCATCGCCCAGGCTTCCAGGAAGATCCGCCACGTCATCTTGGAGCGCCCGGCCGCCCGGTTCGGAAAGACGATCGGGACCTCCACCAGGCGCAGGCCGGCTCGGTGGCACATGTGGTTGACTTCGACCTGGAAGGCGTAGCCGCGAGAGCGCACGGCGCCCAGGTCCACACGGAGCAGCGCCCGCCTGCTGAAGCACTTGAACCCGCCCGTGCAGTCCCAGACCGGGATGCCCAGGAGTGCACGGGCGTACAGGCTGCCCAATCGTGAGACCAGGCGCCGCAAGGGCGAACGGGCGACCGCCTGTCCTCCCTCCACGCTACGAGACCCGATGACGACATCGGCGGCTTCGGCTGCGGCGATGAGGCTGCCCAGGTCCTCCACGCGATGCGAGAAGTCGGCGTCCATCTGGACTATGTATTCGTATTGACGTGCCAGGGCATACCGAAACCCCGCCAGGTACGCCGTCGCGAGACCCCCCTTCCGCTCCCGATGAATGACGCTGACACGAGGCTCTCCCCGAGCCAGGCCATCGGCGATCTCCCCGGTGCCGTCCGGGGAGTTGTCGTCCACGATCAGCACGTCCAGATCGGGCCGCGAGATGAGGATTCGGCTCACGAGCCGCTCCAGGTTCTGACGCTCGTTGTAGGTAGGGATGACCACCACGGAGCGGGCGGGACGGCCCGATCGCTCTCGATCGCGCTCTGCAGCCTCCGACACGCCGAGCTCGCCGACGATCATGAAGATGTCTTACCTTGTCCTCCGCAACCGGCCCAATCGGCAACACCGATCGGTTGGTGGTACGTCTTGCTCGTTGCCTCGCGGACGCGTCCCACCGCGGGCTCCCAACAGTCCCAGGCCACATGGGGCACGGCGGACCCCCGGCCAGGGCGTGTCCTGGGCCGCTCGCCGGCGGGCCCATTGCGCGCACAGGCGCGACACGGCTGTAGTGGAACTGATGAGTTCGCCCCCCGTTCGCGCGCTGCGCGCGGTGGCGACCGATCCGGCAGCTGCGGGGACCTCGCCAGGGCCCGATGTGGCTGCGCAACCGGCGCCCGCCGCAGAAGGACGAAGCCACACCGCTCGCCTCTGGCTCGCGGCCGCGCTGGGGGCCACCGCCCTCGGGCTGACACTCCGAATCGTGGGGCTGGCCGACGGCCTCCCCTATCACTTCCACTGGGACGAGCCGACAATCATGAATCGCGTTATCCGAATGGGTGGCGGCGACCTGAATCCCCACTTCTTCTACTATCCGACGCTCTTGATGTACGTGCTGCTGGCGGCGCAGGGAGCGCTGTACGCGGTCGGGCACGTGCTCCATACGTATCCATCGACCAACGACTTTGCGGTGGCCTACCTGACAGACTCAACGGCTTCGTACGTCGTGGGGCGGATCCTGGTTGCCTCACTGGGAGCGGCAACAGTGTTCCTCACATACGTGCTGGGCCGCCGCTACCTGTCGCCTGCCGCCGGACTGATCGGCGCCGTGCTTCTCGCCGTGTCGCCGGTGCACATCGGCAGCTCCCACTTCGTCACCAACGACGTCCCCATGGCCTTTTTCGCGGTGCTGGCCTGCGTCCTCCTCTGGAACGTGTACGAGCGGGGGCGGGGGTCCGACTACATTGCCGCCGGTGTGGTCATCGGCCTGGGGGTGTCCACCAAGTACCTGCCCGTCGTGCTGCTGGTGTCGCTCGGCCTCGCCCACGCGTTCCGGCTCAAGAACAAGACGGGGTCATGGCGTGCCGTCGGGCACGGCTGGCACTGGCCGGCAGCGGGCGTCCTCTACGCATTCCTGGCCTTCGCTCTCACCTCGCCGTACGTGCTCCTCGACTGGCGTGCGGCAGTCCACGATTACCAGGTACAGGGGTCCCTCAGCGCGGCGGCCGGCTGCACGAGCTGCGGCCTCAACTTCGTGCCCTACCTGACGCAGACGCTGGGCTGGAGCGTCGGCTGGATCGTCTACCTGCTGGCGTTGGTCGGCCTGGCGTCCCTTGCCTGGACCCGGGGCGAGGCCCTGCGCCGCGGCATCCTGCTGGCCTCGTTCCCGGCCATGCTCTTCCTCCTGGTGGGGTCCGAGCGGCAGCCATGGGCGCGGTGGCTCGTCCCGATCGCACCGTTCGCCTGTCTCGCGGCCGGCGCGGTGCTGTGGACGGCGATCCGGCGAGCCGCCTCCGGGCGGACAGTTGCCCGATACTTCCCGACCGGGCTTCCCACGCCTGCGCTGCTGGCGATTACGGCCGCGATGACGGTGATCGCGGCTGCTCAGCCGGCATTCGCCTCGGGCCGCTTCGACAGCTCGCTCTTGATGGAGGATCCCCGCACGCAGGCGGCCTCATGGTTCGAGAGCCGCGTTCCCGATGGGACGACGGTGGCCGTCCAGCCGATGCTCGACCGCTATTTCTTCACGGCGCAGCTGCCGACCGACGCCCAGCTCCTGGACCTGGAGGGTTACCTGCCGCCGACCAGGGCTTACCTGCGAGATGTGGTGGACCGCGAATACCACAAGCGCCCGGTCTACCATGAGGCCAAATTCAGTTACAGCCTCCAGGCGCTGCGTGTCCAGGGAGTCCGGTACGTGGTGATCAGCTCAGCCCACTACCACAACATCGATGTCGCCGGCGAGGACCGTCTCTACGCTGAGCTGCGCAGCCAGACACGCCTGGCGGCGCGTTTCACCCCCCCGATCCAGCTTCCCGACGCCGACAACTATCCCGTGTCGATGCCGACCATCACGGTCTACGAGATCGTCGGGCCGCCCGCCTGACAGCGGCAGGGAGCCTGCTCTCGGTTCGCCAGCCCCGTGGCCCTACCTCCAGTAACCGAACTGCACGTTCACGATCAGGTCAAAGTTCGGTGAGGCGTGGCGGGTAGGCCCGGCTCCGCCGGGCCGATTTCCGGG
>Ga0126383_10001522_pt1 | contig 14504 bp, 12 predicted proteins | sample PanSoiMetPlot_35_FD_96882 | JGI IMG/M metagenome (GOLD analysis project Ga0126383, IMG submission 96882) | Tropical forest soil microbial communities from Panama - MetaG Plot_35 | ecosystem: Environmental > Terrestrial > Soil > Tropical forest > Bulk soil | place: Panama | collected 2016-02-17
CAGGCATAGGTTGAACTCAGGAGCGCATACTGCGTGGCGGTGTATCCCAGATTGGTGAGGCTCGACATGTACGCAACCAGCACAACGCCTGCAAAGCTGAGGCTGAAGTTGTCACCTACCATGACGGCCGCGAAGAGAGGGATGCTGATGTGGGCGAAGGCGAGAACCGCATACGCGGCAGTCGCAGCGGCCTGCAAAATGCCGCCGATGATGAGCGCGCGCATGTAGCCAAGCTTCAGCGAGCAGAATCCGCCGGCTGCTATGCCTAGAAACGTGGCGATGAGTCCGATAGAGCCGCGCACGGCTCCGACCGTTTGCTTTGTAAGACCGAGGTCGTGGTAGAAGGGATTGGCCATCGGACCCATGACGAAATCCGGCACGCGGTAGAGGCTGATGGCCGCTAACATGACTAGCGCCAGCCAGCCATGAGCGCGGAAGAAAGCGACGAACGACCCCACAGCAGCGTCGAAGGAGAAGCCAATCAGCGACAGCGCTATGCCGACAAGAAGGACAGGCAATCCCCGAACGCGGAATCCCAGGAATGTCAGCGACAGGAGAAGCGAAAGCCCACCCACGGCCGCTTGGAGCAGCCCAATGTAAACGAGAAGTGTTCCGAGTAAATTCATCAAACGGGGCCAGGGCATCTCAGGCTTCTTTTCATGCATCGCTGCAGCCGCACGTTCCGGTTCCTTCGCAAACAGGGTCGCAATGATTCCAACGGCCATGAATGCGCCGTAAATACCGTAGGACATGCGCCAGCCCACGTGCGCCGCCACGATGAGAATCAGGGAATCCGTAGTGAGGAGCGCCAAGCGATAGCTGAACTGATAGGCAGAGGCGAGGAGGCCTTGTTCATCTCCGTCGTCGGCCGATTCAATGCGCCAGGCATCCACCACAATGTCCTGTGTGGAAGAGGCAAATGCGACGACGAGCGCAAGAGCGCCAAGCCGGCCGAGCCCGGCGTGCGTGCCCGTTCCCCCCATAGCGGCCAGCGCCAGACCAACGGCGATCTGCGAGAACATCATCCATCCGCGGCGATGTCCAAGCCGCTTAAACAGGGGCAAGTCGACGCGATCCATGACGGGCGCCCACAAAAACTTCAGAGAATAGGCAATGCCCACCCAGGAAAGAAACCCGATCGCCGTCAGCGAGGTGTGTTCATCACGCAGCCAGTAGCCGAAGGTATTGCCGACCAGAAAAAAGGGAAGGCCTGAAGAAAACCCGAGCAACAACATCGCCAGCGTTTTGGGCCGCAGGTAATCGGCGATCCGGTGCTTTTGTGGACTCACGCTTTCATTTTCTATGGGGACCTTACGAAACTCAACGCTCAGAGCACCGAATCTTGTCCATGCTGACACTCTACCAACTGTCACCGATCATTCTGATAGCACACCCTCCGAGAGCGCGTTTGGAAATGTGGACCGTAGACCACTTATTTGTTTAACAGGCCAGCTGAAATCCCGCCATTCCTCGCTACGCCTGCATGCGTAGGCTAGCTCGGAATGACAGTTGTAGGTGATTTGCTCAAGACACTAGGAGTCTCCGGGGGAGGATTTTGGGGCTTTGGCCAATTGGAGCATGGCATCGGCGGAGGTCGAGGGCTTAGCGTCCGCTTTAGCTTCCGTTTTAGCGTCGGTTGTTGTTTCGGCTTCAGGCGGGCGAATACGCTGAATCTTCACTCGGGCCACGCGCTTGCCGTCCATTTCGACGACGGCAAAGCGCAAGTTGCCATAGTCAAAACTTTCGCCACCTTTGGGGATGAAGCCGAGCTGATCAAGTACGAAGCCACCGACCGTGGCGTACGCGGGGTCCTCGGGCAAGGTGATGTTGTATTGCGCGTCGAGATCGCGGACGTTGGAGGCGGCGTCAAAAATCATTGCGCCATCGGCCAGCGGGAGCGGCTTTTCCTCAACGTCGAATTCGTCGTGAATCTCGCCGACCATTTGTTCGATGATGTCCTCGATGGTCACGAGGCCGAGGATGCTGCCGAATTAGTCCACAACCATAGCCATACCGACGCGTCGCGTGCGAAGCTCGAGGAGCAACTCACTGGCGGGCTTGGTCTCGGGGACAATGAGAACTTCACGCAGGACACGCCGCAAATCGAACGCTGGCGGAGCGAGATTTTCTTCAAGGCGGCGGTCGCGGTCGAGAAGAACCCACATCATGTCTTTGATGTGTACGAAACCCAGGACGTGATCGAGAGAGCCACGATAAACGGGAAGGCGCGAACGCTGTGTCGTGGCGAAGGCGCGCATCACCTCATCGAGCGTGGATTCGATAGGAAGCGTGTGCATATCCGGACGAGGCACCATGATTTCCCGGACTTGGATTTGTGAAAGCTCGATGGCGCTGAGAATGAATTTTTCTTCGCCGGAAGCGAGGAGGCCGCGCTCGCGCGCTTGTTGAATCTGGATTTGAAGCTCTTCGGTGGAATGCGCCACACCGTGGGCCGGGGGGACAGAAACGCCAAGAGCTTTGACGATTGCGCCGGACACTCCGTCGAGGAGATTGATTACCCAGCGAAAGGTGTTGAGGAACCAGCGAAACGGAACGGCAACGAGAAGGGCGACGCGTTCCGCACGGGCGAGGCTGACGGTTTTGGGAACCAGCTCGCCAATCACGACGTGCATCGCGCTGAGCAGAGCGAAAGCGCCAGTCAAAGCGAGTGCATGGGCCAACAAGACGGTGTAAGTTCCCGGCTTGCCGGGCCAGAGGTCCTCGAAGGCTTTTGCCAGCGTCATTTCGCCCAAGGCGCCAATGGCCAGGCTGGTCAGCGTGATTCCGAATTGCACGCCCGAAACGACGCGGTGCAGGTCGCTCAAGAGAATTTCGACGACCCGCGCCCGGGCGTTGCCTCTTGCCACCAGTTGCCGGATGCGCGACAAGCGCACCGCGACGAGCGAGAATTCCGTCGCGGCGAAGAAGCCATTGAGAGCAACCAATGCCAACACGCCGATTAAGCGCACTACGAACATCTTTGAGGACCCTTTCCGCTTAGTTCCTACTGCGATTGTAACAGGACAAAGGAGGCGCGTTTGCGACCGTGTTTCGATGCCAGCAGGGTAAGAAGTGTAAGAGGCTTCGGCGCAGGCAGCTTTTTTCGGCGAGACGCAATCAGAACTAATGAGAAAGGGTTGACACGCAGGTTGAGAAATTTCTAGGATATTGTTTCACTGCTACGCTTTCAGTGAAGCTTCGGCGGTTCTTGACCGTTCGAGTTTGGACGTTTTCTCCAAATTGAAAAAATTATGATTAAAGTTAGCGAGCTTACAAAGAGGTACGCACGCACCACGGCTGTCGACAACATTTCGTTCGAGGTCGAGAAGGGCCAGATCGTCGGCTTCCTCGGGCCGAACGGCGCCGGTAAGACCACCACGATGCGCATGCTGACATGCTTCCTGCCGCCTACATCTGGTGGCGCATCTGTGGCGGGTTTTGATGTTCTTGAGCAGCCGATGGAAGTGAAAAGGCGCATCGGTTATTTGCCGGAAATGCCGCCGCTGTATCAGGAGATGCGGACGACGGAATACCTGATGTTTGTCGGGAAGCTGAAGGGGTTGTCCGGAACCGACTTGAAGCAGAGGATCGAGACGGCATGCCAGCGATGCGCGATCACGGACGTGAAAGAAAAGCTGCTGGGAAAGCTGTCAAAGGGCTACCGGCAACGAGTGGGACTGGCGCAGGCGATTTTGCACAATCCCGAAGTGCTGATTTTGGACGAGCCGACCGCCGGGCTGGATCCCAAGCAAATCAACGAGACACGCGATTTGATCAAGAGCCTGGCGGGCGATCACACGATTATTTTGAGCACCCACATTCTCCCGGAAGTTGAACAGACCTGCGAACAAGTGATCATCATCAACAAGGGCAAAGTGGTGGCGACGGATTCGGTGAGCAACCTGCGCGCGCGCGGGCGGGGAGCGGAGTCGATGCTCGTGGAAGTCGGATCGCGGGACGGCTCGCTCGATACAGCAGCTGTTCGAGAGCGCTTGGAAAAGGTCGCTGGAGTGAGCAGCGTGACGTTCAAGGAAAAACGCCAGAACGGAAGCGCGTTTGAAGTGGAAAGCCGCAAAGGAAGTTTCACGCGAGGCGACCTGTCGCGCGCGGTGGTGCAGGCTGGCTGGGACTTGAACGAAATGCGGCCAGCGTCGGTGAGCCTCGAAGAGATCTTCCTGCAACTCACTCAAGAGCAATCCGCGCTGCCAGCCGAAAAGACCAAGGCAAAGGAAGCAGCGCAATGAACGCAATGAAAAATATCTGGGTGATTTGCCGGAAGGAACTGCGCAGCTATTTTGTTTCGCCGATCGGGTATGCGGTGATTGCCCTATTCGCGCTGATCTTTGGGCTGGTTTTCTATGTGGCGGCGCGGGACTACGTCAATTACACGTTCCGAGCACAAATGATGGGAGGCGGCGGGCCTTCCAACGTGAACGAGCAAATCATACGTCCGATTCTGGGTTTCGCTGGAACGGTGTCACTGTTTCTGATCCCGATGATTACGATGCGGCTTTTTGCCGAAGAAAAAAAGAACGGGACGATCGAGCTGCTGTTGACGTCGCCGGTGGAAGACATTGGAATTGTCCTTGGTAAATGGCTCGGCGCTCTGTTGCTTTATCTGTGTGCGCTCGGAACCTCCCTGTTTACCATCGCCCTGCTGTTTTTTTGGGGAAAGCCGGATTGGAAGCCTGTGGCAGTGGCCTATTTGGGTTTGATTCTGCAGGCTGCGTGCCTGTTAGCTCTGGGAACATTCATTTCGTCGCTCACCAGCAATCAGATTATCGCGGGAGGGGTCACGTTTTTCGGCAGCCTTATGCTTTACATGCTGAGCTGGTTCACCAATTTTGCAGATTCGCGCTTCTCGAAAGTACTTAACTATCTTTCGATCATCACGCACATGGAGAACTTCAGCAAAGGCATTGTGGATTCAAAGGACGTGGTTTTCTATGTTTCTTTTATTTTCCTTGCGCTCTTCTTGATTATGCGACAGATAGAATCTCTGCGGTGGAGATCGTAATGGCACCGGCTTGGCTAAAAACGAGACAGACCAAGTACTCCGCTTTTGCGCTTCTATACATCGTCGTCGTCGTCGGGGTATTGGTTTTTGTCAACGTTTTCGCGGACCGCTACGATAAATCCTACGACTCCACTGCCAACAAGCAGTTCAGCCTGTCCGAGCAAACCATCAAACTCGTCAAGGGGTTGAAAGCGGACACGCAACTCACTTATTTCGGCTCAGATTTTACCGAGGCCCGAGACACATTGGACCGCTACTCGAGCGTTTCCCCCAATGTACATACAAGGTACATCGACCCGGACCGAAAGCCGCAGGAAGCCAGGGCTGCAGGATTCCGGTCAGATTCGCCTGTAATTGTTGATACGGGGTCGCGGCGAGAAGGGGCCAAAAGCCTTTCGGAGGAAGAAATCACGGCTGCGCTCATCCGCGCAACGAGGACGGGCGAACGCATGGTATGCATGCTGTCTGCGGCGGGCGAGCACTCCGCAGACGAGCAAGACTCGCAGGGGTACTCGAACTTGAAGGCGCTTCTCGAGCGGGAAAACTACAAGGTCCGAACGGAATTGCTAGCGCCGAAGGCCATGGAAACCGGCAAGGCCTTAACGCTCGGCCAACAGCAGCCCACCTCCAGCTTTGAGATCGGAAAGGACTGCACGGTCCTGGTGATTGGCGGGCCGAAGAGCGAGTACGCCGCTCCGGTGGTCTCTGCAATTGAAAAATTTGTTGAGGGTGGTGGCAGAGCACTCATTCTTCTCGACACCCCTTTACGGCTGGGAACCGCAGAACCGCCCGCGGAGAACAAAGAGTTTGATGACGTATTGTCAAAATGGGGCGTCACTCCGGACAAGGATCTGGTTCTGGACCTTAGCGGGTTTGGGCAACTCTTCAACCTGGGCCCAGAGGTTCCTTTCATCATCAACTATGAATTTCACCCAATCACTCAGCCGCTAACAAGGATTCCCACGGCTTACCCCCTGACGCGTTCGCTAGAAACCAAGTCGACCGACAAAACCACCGTCACGAAGCTGGTAGACACCACGGACAACAGTATCGGCACGGATAGCATTGGTCCGCAAGGAAAGGTCGACCCTCGCAAGGGCAAGAAAGGCCCCTTGACGCTGGCTGCAGCGGGCACCTACAACAGCACTCCGCAGGGCCGGTTCGTAGTCGTGGGAACATCCTTTGCCGCTGAGAATAGCATCGTGGGCTCACGCCAACTGGGCAACCGGGATCTCCTCGTCAACATGGTGAATTGGCTTTCTTCGGACGAAGATCTGATTTCCATTCGCCCAAAATCACGCGAAGACCGTCCCGTCAATATGACAACGCAGCGGATGCAATGGACTTTCTGGCTCGGCGTCGTCGTATTACCTCTTCTCGTCGTGGGAACTGGCTTTGCCACTTGGTGGAAGAGGCGCTAACGCATGAAGCCGGGACGGTTACTGGCCGCATCTCTTCTCCTAGCGATTTCAGCGGGTCTGTTCTGGTGGTTGAACAGAAGGGAGGCTTCGGCGACCAAGCCGCCGGTCACGACGACAACGACGAAGATCGTGGATGTGCCCCAAGACCAGATTCACTCCCTCACGATTGAAAAAGCTGGATCCGAGCCTATTGAACTCAAGCGAACAGCGGGGAAGTGGTCGATCACTGCGCCGAAAGCGCTATCGGCGGACCAGGGCGCGGTATCCAGTATGCTTTCAACCTTCGCGTCGCTTAACGCCGACAAGCTGCTGGAGGGGAAAGCAGCAAGTCTCGACCAATTCGGCTTGACGAAGCCTTCGCTTTCCATCACCGCCACCAAGCAGGACGGAAAGAACCTAAAACTCATGCTCGGAGACGAAACTCCGACGAGTTCCGGCAGCTATGCAGAATTGGCAGGCGACCCGCGCGTTTTCATCATTGCGAGCTATCACAAATCCAGCCTGGACAAGAGCGAGAACGATTTGCGGGACAAGCGTTTGCTGACGTTTGATTCCGAGAAGCTGAGCCGCGTGGAGTTGGCGGCGAAGAAAGCGACCATCGAGTTCGGGCGTAACAAGGACCAGTGGCAAATCCTCAAGCCCAAACCACTGCGGGCGGATCAGTCCGCGGTGGAAGATCTGGTGCGCTCGCTGGGCGATGCGAAGATGGAATTAAGCGCCACAGACGATGAGAAAAAGGACGTGAGCGCCTTCAATTCGGGCACGGCGGTTGCTACTGCAAAGGTGACCGATGTCGGGGGGACACAAGAACTGCAGATTCGGAAGAACAAGGACGATTACTACGCGAAATCCAGCGGGGTTGCGGGCGTGTACAAAGTCTTGTCCTCGGTCGGTACTTCGATGGACAAGAGCCTGGATGACCTTCGAAACAAGAAGTTGTTTGATTTTGGCTTCGTCGACCCAGAAAAAATCGAGATTCACGACGGCGCGAAGAGCACGTTTCTCACGCGAAGCAATTCCGACTGGTGGTCCAACGGCGTGAAGATGGACGAAGGAAACGTAAGCACGCTGTTGGCGGACATTCGCGCGTTGGCCGCGACCAAATTCCCGGACAGCGGGTTCACAAATTCTTCCACCGAGGTAACAGTTACTTCCAACGATGGGAAGCGCGTGGAGAAAGTGCTTATTGCCAAGAGCGGCGACAATTACATCGCAAAGCGCGAGAACGAGCCTGCGCTGTACGTACTGACCGCCACGGCGATTAAAGATTTGCAAGATGCTGCTGCCGGTTTGAAGCCTGCTCCTCCGCCGCCCGCGCCGGCGCCCAAGAAGAAGTAGATGGCGCTTGCTACTTCGGCGTGCGTGTGACGCAGTCTCTACAGCAGTTCCCTACTCCGGTTGCGCAGGCCAAACAGCTCCTCTAAACTGATTCTTTTCCATCTCACCCAGGAGTGAAATTGCGAACTTTCGTCCGAGCCCTTTCCTGGATTCTGGGATTCCTTGTCATTTTGACAGCCGCAGTCGCGTGGTGGTTTGTCTACCGCCCGCTGCCACAACTCGATGGGACTATTTCCCTTTCCGGGCTGCAGCAGGAAGTGACAGTAGACCGCGACGGATGGGGCGTTCCGCACATTCGCGCCGCGTCCGTCGAAGATGCCGCTGAGGCGCAAGGATATGTCATGGCCCAAGACCGGCTGTGGCAGATGGATTTGCTGCGGCGCGTGGCGCAAGGTCAGCTTTCCGAGATTCTGGGAGAAAGGACTTTTCAAGTTGACAGAGATTTCCGGACACTCGGCTTTGGGCGGGCAGCGGACCGGGAAGCCAATACACTCGAGCCGGAACCACGAAAGATGCTGGAGGCGTACGCCCGCGGAGTAAACAAGTTCATCGAGCAGAACCAGAATAACTTGCCGCTGGAATTCTCGTTGCTTCGCTACAAGCCGCAGCCGTGGCGACCTGCGGATACGCTGGCGATTTCGGGCTATATGTATCGCACTCTGGCGGACACACGCGAGCGCGAACTCCACCGCGCCAAAGTCACGGAGCGTGCCGGCGCGGACCGCGCCAAGGACCTGTTTTCCTCCGAATCGCCAATGGACCATTTTGTCGTAGGCGATCCGAATGTTCCCAATGACGGCTCGCAGCGTTCTGCGACGAACCCGGACGAAGACGAAGATGATGACGATATGCAGCCGGACAAGGTCTTCAAGACGGAACTCGCCAAACCCGAAGGCGGACCGTCAGCCAGCAGTGCTCCTGACTTGACTTCGGCGATGGCGGAGTCGGTTGAGAAATTCCTCACGAAATCCAACAACGACATTCGGGCGGGACTGGGAAGCAACAACTGGGTGGTCAGCGGCGCGCACACGGCCACGGGAAAGCCACTGCTGGCCAACGACACGCACCTTGAGCTAATGATTCCTTCCATCTGGTACGAGGTGCACCTCACGGCTCACGGCTGGAACGTCAAAGGGCTCACGCTGCCCGGCGCGCCGATGGTAATCATCGGTCACAACGACCGCATCGCGTGGGGATTTACGAACAACGGTGCGGACGTGCAGGACCTTTACGTGGAAACGTTCAATCCAGCTTCGCCCAATGACTATCGCGTTAAGGGCGCTTGGGTCAAAGCACAGGTCATTGACGAAGTCATTCACGTCAAAGGGCAGTCCGATCGACATCTCCCGATTACGGTTACGCGGCACGGTCCCATCGTGCACCGCGAAGGAAACAAGGGTTACGCGATGCGCTGGACGGCCACGGAACCGGGCGGTCTGGCGAACAGTTACAACTGGCTCGGGAAGGCACGTAACTGGAAAGAGTTTCGCGATACGATGAAACGCGTTTGGGGGCCTGGGCAGAACGCCGTGTACGCCGACGTCGAAGGCAATATTGGCTACGTCATGGCGGCGCGCGTGCCGATTCGAAAAAAAGGGCACGGCGAAGTGCCAGAGCCGGGAGAAACAGACGACTACGAGTGGACCGGTTACATTCCCTTCGAACAGCTTCCGCAAGCGCTGAATCCGGAGAGCGGCCTCATCGCCACGGCGAATGCGCGAGTTGTTGGGCCTAATTACAAGCATTACTTGACTGACCGCTGGGAGGAGCCATACCGCACAGCGCGCATTTACGATTTGCTCCACGATCGGCACGATTTGCGCGTTGAGGACATGCTGAGAGTCCAGACGGACACTTACAGTTACCCGCACGTTTTTCTCGCCGAGCAACTATTAGCTGCAGTGAAAGCGGCCAAGCCCCAAGACCCGCGAGCGCAGCGCCTCATCGACGGCTTGAACGACTGGAACGGCATTGCGGACGCTAATTCGCCGGAGATTTCTTTCCTTCACGGCGTGCGACGGGCAGCACTCCAGTTGGTGCTGGAGCCAGTTCTGGGAAACGACACGCCTCTCTACCAGTGGCGGAGCACCACGTTTCTCCAGAACACGCTTACAGATCGTCCGTCGAAGTGGCTGCCCGTAGCATTCAAAAGTTACGATGAACTTCTGGTTGCAGCGGCTGACCTTGCCGTGAAGCGCCTCGCCGACGATAGCAAGAGCGAACGCGTCGAGGATTGGGCATGGAAGAAGTTCAATTCGCTAGACATGTTTCACCCCCTCGGACGCGAAGGGCTCTTAAAAACGTTTCTCAGCATCACGGCGAAGCCACAGTCTGGGACAATTTACAGCATTCGCGCAGCATCAAACACTCACGGACCTGCGATGCGCTTCTTGGCGAATCCCGCAAACTGGGATGAGTCGATTCTGCTGATTACTTCGGGCGAGTCGGGCCAGCCCGGCAGCAGCCACTACTCCGATCAATTCTCCTATTGGTATGAGGGCAAGCCGATTTTTGCACCGTTCAGCGATGGCGCAGAAGCTAAGGTGAAGAAGCATACGCTTACGCTCAAGCCTGGTTCCTAGCCATCACACCTATGCCTGAGCTGCCTGAAGTCGAAGCGGTGGTGCGAACGCTGCGTCCGCTTGTGCAAGGGCAGCGCATTCGGTGTGTGCACGTTTTTCATCCGATTGCGACGAAGCCGCAAACGGCTTCACGCGTGGCTGCGTTGGCGACAGGGCGCAGCATTCACAGCGTCGATCGCAAAGGAAAATACGTGCTCCTTGTGCTCGACCGAGGATTGCTTACGCTGCACTTCCGGCTGGACGGCCAACTTGTGTGGTTTTCTAGCGCAGCGGAATTGCTCGAGCGCGCCAACGCCAAGGAGAATGGAGTTCACGTGGACGTGGCGTTCGAGTTGGGAAATGGAGTACTTGGATTCGCAGATCGGCGCCATTTCGGACGCGTCCATGCCTGGGACCGCGTTGAAGACAGCCCCGGACTCGCCTCACTTGGACTCGACGCATGTTCGAAGGAATTCACTCCGACACGGTTTCGCGAGTTGCTGGTGCCGTCTGTACGTCCTTTGAAGGATTTCTTGTTGGAACAAACGCGTGTTGCGGGCCTGGGTAACATCTACTCCTGCGAATCGCTTTGGCACGCAAGGCTAGATCCGCGCCGCCGCGCCAAATCGTTGAAAGCCGAGGAAGCGCGCCGCCTGCACAAAGCAATTGTGTCGGTTCTCGCGCGTGCCTTAGAATGCTGCCTTAACCCGGCGCCTGACTTTTGCGACTCGCGATGGTGGTTTCAGGGACTGGAGAAGATTTTGCGCGCTTACGGCCGTGAAGGGGAGCCTTGCCGCCGATGCGGGGCGAAGATTCAGCGGATTGAGCAGGGCGGCCGGTCCACGTATTGGTGCCGCCGGTGCCAGAGATAAATACGATGAGGGCGAAAAGGTTCCATTTGTGAATATTCCTGCACCCAAAAAGCCTGAGGCACCGAAGAAGCCGGATTTCGAGCGTTCGCTTGCGCGGCTGGAAGAGGTGGTCCGACGCCTGGAGAGCCCGCAGCTTTCGTTGGACGATGCGATGAAGCTATTTGAGGAAGGCGTTGCCCTGTCGCGAGAGTGCCAAAAACAACTAGAAGAGGCGGAGGGGCGCGTGGAGATCCTTCTCAAGAAGGCAGACGGCAAGCTGGCGGCCGAGCCGTTTGATCCCGAGCGGGAGGCGGAATCGTGACGCTCTGCCCGCTCGATCACCTGGCAGTTTCTATTCCCCGATGAAACTGTCTCCTTTTTTTGAAGAAGATCGCGTGGCGGTGGATGCAGCGCTTAATCGGCTGATGCCTGCCGAGACCGCGCAGCCGGCATCCATCCACACCGCCATGCGCTACAGCGTCTTCGCGGGCGGCAAGCGCATGCGGCCCATTCTGTGTCTCGAAACTGCGCGCATTTTTGAGGGCGACGTAACGCCTGCGCTGCATCCGGCCTGCGCTTTGGAGTTCATTCACACGTATTCGCTAATTCACGACGATCTGCCGGCGCTTGATAACGACGATTTGCGCCGGGGAAAACCCACCTGTCACAAAAAGTTCGGGGAGGCGCTGGCGATTTTGGCGGGGGACGCGCTGCTGACGCTGGCGTTCGAGACGATCGGAGGAACGCCCGTCCCCGCCGAGCGGCGTGCCGCCATACTCTCCGAAGTCGCGGGCGCGGCAGGGACGGTCAATGGCATGGTCGGTGGGCAAGTGGCGGACATCGAAGCGGAGCGCAAGCCCGCAGATGAGAAGATGCTCGAATACATTCATCGGTCGAAGACCGCCGCGCTAATTCGGGCGTCTGTGACTGCAGGGGCTTTGTGCGCCGGCGCGAGCGCCGATGACGTCGCGCGACTGCGGCGTTTTGGGGAAACCGTAGGCTGGGCTTTCCAGGTGACTGATGACATTCTCGACGTTGAAGAGTCTTCCGCGGCGCTCGGCAAGACGGCCGGGAAAGATTTCGTACAGCAAAAAGCCACCTATCCGTCCGTTTACGGTCTTGAACGCTCGCATCAGATTGCCAACGAACTCGCAACCAAAGCGATTACCGAACTTTCGCCTTACGATGATCGTGCCGCACGACTCCGCGAAATCGCTGAATTCCTCGTTCTGCGGAGAGCTTGAAAACCCGGCCCCACCATGAAGCAAAAGCCAGTTCGGGACCGTTTGGACCTCCTTCTTGTCGAGCGCGGCTTTGCGGAATCCCCGGAAAAAGCCACGGCAATGATTCTTGCGGGCGAAGTGCAGGTGGATGGTATACGAGCGGACAAAGCGGGGATGCAATTCTCCACCAAGGCAAAAATTGAAGTTGCCAGCCGGCAACAGAAATATGTCAGCCGCGGAGGATTAAAGCTGGAAGGGGCTCTCAAAGCTTTCTCTGTTGATCCTACAGGATCGATTTGCCTGGACGTGGGCTCTTCACACGGCGGCTTTACGGACTGCTTGCTTCAGCATGGTGCGACGCGCGTCTATGCTGTGGACGTCAATGTCGAACAGCTTGACTGGAAGTTGCGTCGGGATGCTCGAGTTATTCCCGTTAAGCATAATGCTCGCGAGTTGAGTATGGCGGATACTACGGAATTAGTGGACGTGGTGACGATTGACGTGTCTTTTATCTCTGTGGGGAAGGTCCTAGAACCCGTTCTGAAGCTTGCAAAACCCGGCGCTATCTTCGTTATCCTCATCAAGCCCCAGTTTGAATTGCCTCGCGAACAGGTTAGCCCCGGAGGAATTGTGAAAAGCAAGAGACTGCGCGAGAAAGCCATTTTGTCGGTGAGCAAACATGTGCAAGCTCTCGGACTAAAGTTTGTCAAGGTCCGCCCCAGCAAAATCACCGGCGCGGAAGGCAATCAGGAGTATTTTCTCCACGCGCGGAAAAAAGCCTAGGGTAGAATCGCAAAGACTCATGCAACCCGGCAAAACCTTTCAAAGAATCGGCATTCTTTCGCGCCCGCGCCGCGAACAACTCTCTGTGGTTGTTCCGCCTTTGTTGCAATGGCTTGAATCCCGCGGGATCCAGGCAGTTCTTGACGAAGAGACTGCGGCAGCCTTACCAAGCGGTTCAAAAGGCCGGGCCCGCCCCGCTGTGGCTGATGCTTCGCAGCTCCTTCTCGTCCTGGGAGGTGACGGCACTATGCTGGCAGCGGCGCGCCTGGCCGCGCCACGCAGGATTCCTATCCTGCCAATCAACATGGGCAGCCTCGGGTTCCTCACCAGTTTCACGCTGGACGAGCTCTACCCTGCGCTGGAAGAAACGCTCGCCGGAAACTCGTCCATCAGCCAGCGAGTCATGCTGCAAGCCGAACTTGTGCGCGCAGGCTCTGTGCTTGAAAGCCAAGGCGCGCTGAATGACGTGGTCATCCACAAAGGAGCGCTAGCACGTATGATTCAGCTGGAGCTCAGCATCAATTCCGATTTCGTATGTCGCTATCGCGCGGATGGGCTGATCGTGTCCAGTCCCACCGGCTCGACTGCCTATTCGCTTTCCGCTGGCGGTCCCATCGTGCATCCGGCTGTCGAGGCTTTTGTCATCACGCCGATCTGCCCCCACATGCTGACGGACCGGCCGCTAGTGGTTCGTGATTATTGCTGCCTGGAGGTCAAGCTCAATGGAGACGCAGAGTCCGTTTACTTGACGCTGGACGGACAGCGCGGCATCCCGTTGGAGCCGACGGACATCTTGCGCGTGCAGCGCGCGAAGGATCAATTGCAATTGATTCAACCGCCAAAGAAGCCGTATTTCGAGATTTTGCGCAACAAGCTGAAGTGGGGCGAAGCTTGATTGACAAGCTCGCGTTTTTCCTTCCATTCCGCAGTCGAATTCATCTGGAGCGATTCATGAAAATTGTCTTTGTTGCCGCAACGGTTTCTATATTGGCCTGCGCCAGCGCTCAAGCGCAGCAGTCTCCGTTCGCGGATATGGTCATTGTTCACGGACATGTATGGACGGTGGACGCTCAGCACCCGCGCGTCGAAGCTGTTGCGATCCACGGCGACCGCATTGTCGCGATGGGGTCCGATGCGGAAGTCGCGAAATGGATCGGCCCGGCAACCAGGAAGATCGATGCGCTGGGAAAGACCGTCCTGCCCGGGTTTATTGATTCGCACGTTCATTTCAGCAGCGGCGGCGGTGAAATCAGCAGCGTGCAGTTGCGCGACGCCAACACGCCCCTGGAGTTTGCCCGCCGCATCGGGGA
>Ga0126383_10001523_pt1 | contig 14502 bp, 16 predicted proteins | sample PanSoiMetPlot_35_FD_96882 | JGI IMG/M metagenome (GOLD analysis project Ga0126383, IMG submission 96882) | Tropical forest soil microbial communities from Panama - MetaG Plot_35 | ecosystem: Environmental > Terrestrial > Soil > Tropical forest > Bulk soil | place: Panama | collected 2016-02-17
AAACCGACTTGTACCTCGTCCGCAATACAAACACCGCCCGCAGCGCGAACATGACGATAGACTTCTGCGAGATAAGCGGGCGGAAAAAAGATCTGGCCACCCACGCTAGGCATGGTTTCCGCAATGTATGCCGCGGCTCCCCGGCCTTCGATCTGGAGGCGACGCAGAATCTCCGCGATGTGGCTGGCATACTTGGCGCCTAGGCCGGGTTCTCCCCTTCGGTAAATGCCGCGGTAGTCGTCGGCAATCGGCGCGACGTGAACCCAGGGTTTGCGGCCCTTACCGCCGGGGCCATCGAACTTATAGGGGCTGACGTCAATCAGCGTGTTGGTGTGACCGTGATATGCATGCTCTAGAACGATGATGTCATCGAACTTGGTGTGCGCCCGCGCCAGGCGGAGGGCAAGTTCGTTCGCCTCGCTCCCAGAATTCACGAAATAACAAACCTGGAGTGGCGCGGGCAATCTCTGCGTGAGCCGTTTTGCGTAACGAACGACATTGTCATGCAGGTAACGGGTATTTGTGTTGAGGAGTCCCAACTGCTTGCGCACGGCATCCACAACCTTGGGATGACTGTGACCTACCAGCGGCACATTGTTGTAAACGTCCAAGTAAGCCCGGCCTGTATCGTCATATAGGTACTGCCGCCACCCGCGCACGATTTTCAACGGACGCTGGTAGGAAATGCTGAGATTACGCCCCATCAGCGAACGTCTTTCGAGTAGGGTGTCGGTCAAGCTGGGCTCTTGCGAAGGGAAGCGCTCAACAGGAATGCCAAGCAGCAGATTGGGATCTGGGCATAGGTCGGTCCAAATCGCGCGCTCGGACGCACGAGCTACGCCAGGAAACTTCTCATTCAGGTCCAGCAAGTCCGCAATAATCTGGAAATGCAAATGAGGCGGCCACCCTCCGTTTTCAGCGACCGTACCGATCCTCGCGAACGCTTGGCCCTTGGGTACGGGCTGGCCGATGGAGAGCTTTGCGATGCTTTCCTTAGAAAGGTGGCCGTAGAGAGTGAAGAACTCCACGGCATCGCCAGTCAGGTGTCTCAAAATAACGACTGGCCCATAGTCGAGCGGTGCGGCGTTGTCGGCAATTGTGTGCACGGTGCCATCCAGCGGCGCACGGACGTTGGAGCCAGCTTCCAGGAAGAGATCCATTCCCAGATGCACAGTGCGGCGCTCGTCCACGGGGCTCTCGCTTTCCCCGAACAGAGGTGATGTGTACAGGAGGCGAGGCTCATCATACCGGCCAATACCCAGGGAAGCGCGGGCGATCCGCAACTCGCGCTCGATGGCCACTGTCAGTGCAGGCGTTTCCGCGGTTTTTGGATCAGCCCCTAGGAATGTGCTGGCGACGCTCAGATCGAATACAAGACACGGCGCGGTGCGCAGATCCAAGTCCACAACGGATGCTGCGCTTTTTCCATAAGTCGCCAACGATCGCTGCCAGTGTTGTCCTTTCGGCAACGCCGGCAAACCGCAAGCCTGGCGAAACGCGTAATGCGCGAAGCGCGGGTGAATCTCGGCAAGGCTAGCGAGCGCTTCCCATGCAGGAGCTTCAGAAACGATGACATAGGGATCATCCGGCACAAGCGTCTTGCGCTGAGCCGAGTTTACGACGCTTACTGCAAGGCGGATGCAGATCAGCGGAAACAACACCGACAGCTCATTTTCCTCGAGAGGAAACGCGCCGTGAAATCCCCCCACCAGCGAGGCTGCCGCCGCGAGTGGCTCGCTCTTACCGAGGAGGGCATACGCAGCTGCGACGGCCGGCTCGGCCACGACAAGCCCGTGGTGCATGTCGCCGAAATCTATGACGCTGACTCCTTCGGGTGATGGCGCGCCTGGGCTGCTAACCAAAACGTTGTAATCATTTGCGTCGCCGTAGATCACACTCTTCCGTAGTGTTGGAAGCTGGGAGACGACTTGCGATTCGTACCGCTCCAGGACTTGTTGAACCATCGCCCGGCGCGTCGGATCTTCGATATGGAAGAGGTATTCGCGAATCCACTGGGCCTGCACCAAATCCCATTTCAGCGCGCGTGTGGCTGCGGGGTGGGAGAAATCCTGAAGGGCAAGGTCTATTTTGCCGAGCAGGCGGCCTAAACTGCGAAGCAACTCGGGCATGTGCGGGCGCACCTCGGCCAGAACCCGTCCCGGAAGAAAGCTAAGGAGCCACACAAAGCGTTCGTCCCCATTGCGCAAAGACGTGTTCGCAAATGTCTCACCTAATCGTGTCAACTGAACCCGCGGCAGTGCCAGCTCGGGAGCACGTTGTGAAAGGTGTGTCAGCGCCGCACATTGCATGTCAATGAATGCCCGGTCTCGACTTGAGTGCATTACTTTCATGACAAAAGCGCGGCCATCAGTGGTTAGGAGATGGAAATTGTTGTCATATTCTCCCGGCAGAAAAGTGGCGCTGACTTCCAACCCGTAGAGACCTCGGGCGAGTTGGACTGCCTCGTCTGGTGAGACCGGTTGCGGTGGTCGGGCCTCTGAGATCATGGGACTAACTCTACCGGAATTTCCTTGTCGAGCTCCAAAGCGGCGCCACAGTATACCCGTCTCGCTTGTTAGCGACGCTGTCAAAAGCCTGATCCGTGTACCGCACCGGCTCCAGCACCCACGGAAACTTCCTGAAGAAGTTCCACATCCCTGGCTCTTCCTGGTTGCGAGGGGTAAGGGGACGGCAAATTCTTGCCTAACAGGATTCTAAAATTTGCGAATTGTTTCTGGAAGAACACCGACGCCTTCTTGGCCTATCGTGATCGCTGCTGCTTTCCCATGGGGGAACGGGGCGGTGCCCGATGCACTGCTTCGTCAATGGAGCCACTCTCCGACCACCTGGAGTGGCTCCTTCACGCGGCTAACAAAGCTGAGATTGGCCTTTTCCGTGAGCGAGTGCAACGACGTCAACAAGCTTTCCAGCTCTGAGCGGATGCGCTGGAAGACACGCGCCGAAGGCCGCCGGCACGAGCGGATTAAGCTTATGATGCCGCTGCTGATCATCAATCATGCCGTGACTGGTGATCAATGTAATGAGGGAGTATCCATCGATATCAGTGAATCCGGTGTAGCCTTCGAAACTGAAGCCAACCTGAGTTCCGGGAATCTCGTTGAACTCGTATTTGATGTAAACGAAGAATCAGAGTATCGCCGCTACGCCCGCCTGCACTACAGGTTCGGGTCACGGTACGGAGCTTACTTTACGAAGCTCGACTGACCCCGATTGCGTCAAAAATCGTGCGCCCATACGTTTGTTTGTTCGCAGAGGCACCAATTGAGAGTAGGGTGATTTGGAGCGCAGTCCGCTTCCGTGGGAGTCGTTATGAAAGGTCTTATCCTTACATTTGCAGTAATCGCAGCTCTCGGCTTGAATATTCCCCAGCTAATGGCAGATCACGGAGATAAAGGAAACAAGCACCAGCAGGGGAACAAGCATGGGGACAATGATCAAGGCTGGGAACATAGGGGCGGATACGAATACCGCACCTACACCGACGACTCTCGACCTCCCGGCTGGAGCCAAGGCAAGAAGACGGGCTGGGGCAATTGCGGAATGCCTCCTGGCCAGGCGAAGAAGTATGGCTGCCGCACCTACACCTACGAGGGGCGCCCTTACTATTACTATCAGGACACCACAGGACAAATTATTGTCCGTCGTCCGACCATTGAAATTCAGGGTAGCGTGGTCATCCATTAGCCGGGTGGCGGTGGCTGCCTAAGGTCTGCCGCCACCTAATACCCCAAATGTGAGGAGGCATAAGGGGTGAGGAGGCTCCCCGCTGTTTGCCGTATTTAAGCGCGATCATTTGCCAATTTAAGTTTCGTGTTTACAAATGGCCGCAGGAACTTCCTGGAAAAGGCTGGCCCTGGACGCCCGCAGTTCCGATGCTCCAAGTCCGGTCTATAATCAGTGTCCCGTAACCTCAGCTGTCCCGTTCAGACGAAAAATAGGGTACGACAAACGAGTAGCGTTTCAAGGCACGGCCAAAGCTCAGCCCTTGGAAGTAAGTGCGTAGAGCCACAGTACGGACTAAGGGAGAGCTCAAACAGCCGTATCCCCAGTTGAGGTTTCGATAGAATCGCTTGGCGGCTCGTTGTGATAGTCCCAAGTCGAATACAACTTCACCCAATTCGGCTTGGAAGATCTCGACCGCGGGACCGGCCCCATCGAATTCCGAATTTATAGCACGTGCTGCCGCTTGCCCGCTTACGATTGCATGGTAGATGCCTTCCCCAGTCAGTGGATCCACCAAGCCGGCAGCATCGCCGACTAGCAGCACGCGTCGATGATCGAGCGTATTACACATTCCGCCCATCCCAAGGTACTGCCCGATGACGCGGTGCGCGTCAAATCTGCCTAATTTCTTCTGAATGTACTCAGTGAGCGTACTCCGCGTGATCTTATGCTGATGCGCTTGACTATAAAGGCCGACATTGAGGTGCCCATCCTTAGGAAACACCCATCCGTAACCGTCGCTCACGACGCCAAAGTCGAGATGCATGTCAGAAACATGGTGCGACGAGAGAACTTGAGCTTCCAACGCGAAGCCCACGCGAAACCACCTCTCATCGCCCATGAGCCTGCGGACCCGACTATTCGCGCCGTCGGCCCCAACCAAAAACCGCGCCTGTAAGTCGCCCGCAGCCGTGGAAAGAACGACGACATCAGACATTTCTCGCAGCCCATGAATCTGCCCAATCTTATGGAACTCTACCCAGCTCTGATGGTCTGATTCAAACAAAAGGCGTCAAATTCATCACGTACCGTCATGAGACATACAGCTTTTGAGCTGTTGAGGTACGTCGAGTGCTCGAGATTCTTGCTGACCTGAATCCCATAAATCGTCGCCACCACTACAGGCGCGATGGAATACCGCAGTGCGCACACGGCCTTCATGGTGACCCCGCCACCACAGGCTTTACGACGTGGGAAGTCGCAACGATCGATCAGCAGCACTGACCTACCGCTCGTTGCCAGATCGTACGCAGCGGCACAGCCTGCAGGTCCGGCCCCAATCACGATGACATCAAATGTCGGCATGTGTGGCACGAGCTGGCTCGTTCACCGGCCCGCAAGTCGCTAAATCGACCAACAATTCTAATATCCGCTGTCTCCGCATCGAGGGTGCTCCTAACAATTATTGTATTACAATAAATCAGAATTGTCAAGAGGCGGTTGACATGGTTGGCGAGAGCGCCACAGCAGGTCCCTTTGAGGCGGTTCCAATATATAGTTGACAATGTCAACTATATATGTTGCTATAATCAACTTATGAGATCTATCTATGCCGAAACTTAAAGTTGACGCACAGGTGGGCGCGATTCGCGCATTTAACCGCTTCTATACCCGCAAGATCGGGGTCGTGGATGGAATGGCCAGCAGCCCCTTCGCCCTTGCCGAGGCTCGAGTGCTGTATGAACTGGCGCATCGCGAGCAGGCTACGGCCACTGACATCCGCAAGGAGCTTGGTCTGGACGCCGGATATATGAGCCGAATCCTGAGGGAATTCGAACGCCGGAAGCTCATACGGCGAGAGCAGTCCAAAACGGACGAACGGCAAAAATTCCTTTCCCTGACCGCCAAGGGACGCAAGGCCTTCACGCCGCTGGATGCGCGCTCCAATCGCGACGTGGCTGCCATGCTCGAGGGACTTTCGCCCACAAAGAGAAAGCAACTTGTGGATGCTGTGCAAGCGGTTCGCAGACTGCTTGGCGACAAAGTGCAGACAAGTACTTCCTATCTGCTGCGACAACATCAGCCGGGCGACCTGGGCTGGATCGTGCATCGCCAGGCAATTCTCTATGCCGAAGAGTATGGATGGGACGGAACCTACGAGGCACTGGCGTCGGAGATCGTGGCGCAATTCATCAAGAATTACGATCCGAAGCGCGAGCGCTGCTGGATCGCGGAAAAGGACGGAGCGAGTGTCGGCGGCGTCTTCGTCGCGAAGGCGTCCGACGATATCGCGCAGTTGCGTCTGTTGCATGTTGAAGCGCAAGCGCGTGGGTTGGGAATCGGCAAGCGCCTGGTTGAGGAATGCGTTCGATTTGCGCGGCAGGCGGGATACGAGAAGATGACGCTGTGGACGCAGAACAATCTTCATGCGGCGCGACACATCTACAAGCAGGCAGGGTTCCAGGTCGTGCGCGAACAACAACATCACAGCTTCGGGAAAGATCTCACGGCCGAGACCTGGGAACTCGCGCTGCGGCAACCGGGCTAGCCGCCTGAAGGTGCGCAAAGGCCACCATCCGGAGATTTGACGCCCAAACATTAACCACCCATCGGACCAATGCATGCAGAGCCGGGTCCGGGCACCCACTTGCAAGAGAACTTCCAACCTGCTTCTCCCGTTTTCAGACCTCGCCAGTAAACCGGCAACGTCGCTGCAAAGCTGGCAAATGAGGTGACCGTTTCGGCCTATCCTTGACTTTGATCGGCGTCGCCTTCTTCGCCTCCAAAGAAACTCATCGCCGCGTCATCCTCGATGTCCTGGGGACGATCTACTTCAGCAACCACTTCGACTTTGGTACAAATGGCTTCACCAGCGCGGACCTTCTCGGAAATCTCTTCGAGGTTGCTTTCCTTTGGATCCCAATCGCACCACACCTCGATCCGAACCTTGTAGTACGGCATCATGCCTCCATGAGATGAGCCCTCTTGACGCAACTAAGCTAAACTCTTGTCGGAAGCCGCCTGCAGGGGTTGGGCAAATGGCAGCTCATGTCCATCCAGATCGAGCACGTGAAAATAGCGCTCGCCCCACGACGTGTCCCGTGGGATTTCAGGTTCAAAACCATTGCCCTTCAGATGACTCCAGAATGCATCCACATCCGCAACGTGGAAGATGATTCGGCCCCACCGTGGCACGACATGACGAGGGGCTCTTAGTGTCTGTATCGTCGGCAAACAGGAAACCGACAGTAGGTTCCGTTGGATTCCGGTTTGCCGTCAGCACTAGCGTCACACGTTCACGGGGCCTTTACCCCAGCTATTTCAAAGACGTTGTGGGCGAATACCGGTCGCCAAACCAGTCACTCAGACCCTTTCCCTTAAGGATCAGCGGTATACATTTCTCCACCCTCGCCTCCCGAGTTTTGGACTGTTTGGGTTGAGAAAAGTGAAAGATGTATCCTCTCTGCCGTCCCGGCGTCAATGCGCGAAAGGCAATCTGCAAGGCGGGTATTTCATCGAGTTTCTTCTGGAATTCATCGGGAACTCGGAAATCTTCCGTCTTCTTCAGCTTCACCTTTAAACCTGCTTTTTCCACCTCAATGGCTTCGCGAATGTAGGCTTTGACGATGGTTGCCATCTTGGCGATTTCCCGAACATCGGTAAAACGAATCTGACGCGCCGCCTGATGCTGCCCGGGCGTAGTCAGAATGCGCCTGGGATCTTTCAACAGAGCGCCTTTGAAAAACATCAGCGCGCAGAATTCTTTAAATCCGTGTATTAGGACGACGTTTCTTCCCGCAAGCGTGTAGCAAGGTTGATACCACTTCAACTCTTCGGTTAACGGCGAGTCGAGAGCGATCTTTCTCAGCGTCTGGAATTCTTCCTGCCACTTCTTTTCTTGACGTAAAACAGCATCTACCTTCGGATTTCTTTTGTTCATTACTCTATCCTCTGAAACAGATCGGCCGTCGCGTCCGTTGGTCCGTATGGCACGGAAGCGCGAAACGTTGGAGGATTCTAGCGCAAGTTGACTGTGTCAGGGGATCTCTGCTCTCGATCAGGCTGATCTTGCCGGAGGCACATGTTTCTGGAGTCATAGCGAAATTCTCCCGACAACGGGCGCGTGACAGCAACAGCGAAGCAACAGATTGGTGCTTCTGGATTTCGCGCTGTGCTCCCACAACTGTCGTGCGTGGGCAATTGCGTACACGCCCTCGAACGCGGGCCAATTCTCTGTGTAAGCCTCTCCGATTCGGTTAAGTTCTCTTACGATGTCACTGGCGTTCGTCTGGATGCTAGGACCAGCGCCGCTAGGGACAGAACAATAAGGCTGAAGTGAATGGTTCGTGGATGTTCTACATAATCTTTAGACCAGGGAGGAGTCAGGAACGAACGTGTGTCTTAAGGAGGGAAAGCGCCGCGTGCAGGATGGCCCCCTTTGCCAATACCGGCAGGACTATCATCCTGCGCCCGCTTCGAGATACTCTCAGACCGCAGAGCTTCTAGAGCGAACGGCGATAAGTGCTCGGCGTCACTCCGGTGATGCGGCGAAATACACGGGCCAGATGATGCTGATCGGCGAAACCGCTGACCAGTGCGACCTCAGCGAGCGGTGTACGTCGGTCGCGCATCGCCATCTGCGCTCGTGCCACGCGCCGATGAAGCAGAAATTGATACGGAGTCTTGCCCGTGCTCCGGCGAAAACTGCGCACAAAATGCGATGCACTAAGTCCCGCCACCTGAGCCAGCTCATCTAGTCGAAGATCCCCATCGAGACGTGCCTCTATGCACTCGATACATCGGCGCAAGGCAGATGGCGCCATTCCCCCTTTATAGGTCCTCTCGACCGGCGGAGCAATCGAGTAACGACGCACTAGATGGCTTGCCACGGCAGTGGCGATGCCATCAAGAAAGAACAATCCATTGGGGAGACCATCGCGTTTTTCGCGCAGGAGAACTTCCGTCAGATGGCGCAGAGTCAGGTCGTCGACTGCGGGATGGGCTTCCAACTCCTCCCCTAAGTCCCGCCGGTTTTCTTCCCGTACCTGCTCCAGAGCTTCGTTTCGCAAAAGAACAACCGCGAGCTCGACGGGATTTCGCAGCTGGAAGCATTTGGCCTGATTGAATTCGCATAGCGCTACGGTCCCGGCGTTGGCGTCTTTCGAGTGCAGAGCGAGGGAGTCTCGCCAGCTGAAGGAGTAACTGGAAAGGGCCAAAGCCAGACTGACCCGGTCAATTGCGGGAACCAGCAGTTCACCTTTGAGCGCAGAGAGCTCTTCAAGGTCCACAAGCGGCGGCCGTGCTGTGGTCACGGGTTTCTCAAAAAATGCTTGCAATTTCCGGGTCGCGTCGCGATTCATTCCCACCCCGAGTAACTCTTGGGGCATACCAAATCTGATGCCGGGGTAGCTGGTTCGGGCTCAACCCCGGGTGCCTTTACCGAACTCACCTTGCCGAGCTGACGCTAACACCTGCGTATGTTACCTATCCGGCTGACCGGCCAGGGGCTTAGACAAGATCGCTATGTCCACCGAATCGGGGTCAGATCGTACACATGACGGCATTTTTGGCCCAATCGACAGCGGCAATGATTCATCTATCGATTGCGCGTCTTATTCATTGGTGCACAGAGAGCACGAACGGAAGGGTTATTCAAAATGGCGGAATTACAAACGGAAAAATGACCAACGACGTAGCGATTGATAAGCAGGGGATCACTTCAGAGACGCATCCACAAGTGGTCGTTCCGCTGCACAGCCATCCGGACCGGGGCATGAAAGTTCAGTGGATCAGGCACGTCGCATGGCACTGTCTTCCATCCAATCGAGTGCAATTCGAAAGTTACATGATGAAAGGAGCACACCGTTATGAATATCCAGGATTCGACAAAAAGAGAAACGCCGATAACCACCACCGACCCTAAGGAATTTAACGATCTGGGTGCGCTGTTCGACGGGCACATTGAGAGAGAGTTTGTTGATCGCGACGTCGACGCCACCATGGCAACCATGGTTCCGGAACCGTATGTGTACAGCGTTCCTAGCATGATAGGCGGCTTCGGCGGCAGGGGAGTCAGACGCTTTTACAGTGAGCACTTTGTACACCAAATCCCCAAAGATGCGAAGGTGACGCCCATCTCCCGCACCCTCGGCAAAGACCAGGTGGTGGACGAATTCATTTTGAGCTTCACTCACGATACGCAGTGGGATTACCTGCTGCCGGGAATTCCTCCCACGGGAAAGCGCGTGGAACTTCCGCACGTGGTGGTGATGAAATTCGAGAACGGAAAGATCGCCCACGAGCACGTCTGGTGGGACCAAGCTTCGTTGCTCGTGCAGGTGGGGCTGCTGGATCCAGCAAACCTGCCGGTCGTGGGTGTCGAGCAGGCCAGACGGCTACTGCGCGTCGCTGGGAAAAACTGGGACCAGATCTCCATGAACGGGCTGTAGGCTCCCCATTCCCGCCGTCGCGAAAACAGTACCTACAGCTGCTGAAAGACGCAATGAAGGTCCACCTTTACTACCCTCAAGCAAGTGCTGTCAGCGGGCCTGACGTGTTGCGGAAAATAGAGAAGCGGAACAGCAACACTGCGAGCGGGCAAAACATATAACTCAAGATCGCGAGCGGTAATACCTAGGCAGAAAGGAGTTGTTCTTTGAATCCGAAATCATTTGATCTTACCGGTCAGGTGGCCGTTGTGACGGGCGGCAATGGAGGTATGGGTCGGGCAATTGCTCTGGGCTTGGCTACTGCCGGATCGGCAGTGGCTGTGCTCGGTCGCAATGCCGAAAAGAATGCTGCAGTACTTGCCGAATTGCGTGCCTTAAATGTTCCCGCGCTTGCCCTCCCAGTTGACGTGTCCGACCGTGCGCAGCTCCAACCGGCCTTGGCTGAGGTCGAACGTAATCTTGGGCCGATCACGATTCTTGTCAACAACGCAGCCATCGTGATTATTAAGAGCGTGTTGGAGCACACCCCTGAGGAGTGGGACCAAGTAATTGAGACCGACCTGAATGCCAGCTTCCTGTTAGCGAAATACGCGGCTCAGTCAATGATTGGTCGCCGGGCCGGTAAGATCATCAACATCGCGAGTGAATATTCGATCTTTGGCACAGCCATTGTTCCCTCATACTGTGTCGCCAAGGGTGGTTTGACACAGCTCACAAAGTCTCTCGCTATCGAGCTGGCCCCCTTCAATGTTCAGGTCAACGCGATACTTCCAGGCTGGTTCAACACCGAGCTTACGCAGCCGCTGAAAACGCCCGCCTACGAGGCGCTCTACGCCGAAATCATCGCTCGGACGCCCGCTGGGCGGTTCGGGAGTCCGGAAGAGTGTGCGGGAGCTGCCGTTTTCTTAGCCTCGCGGGCTTCAGATTTCGTTACTGGCTCTACCGTCACAGTCGATGGCGGCTACATGATTCGCTGATCATGGCGGATTTTGCCTGGGAAAAACATGCAAAGGAGAAATCTGTATGAAAATCTTGAAATCCGAAGCCGTCAACGTCGCTGAACGAGTGCGGCTCAATCAACATAAGGTCGTGTCCCACCGTATTTACGACTACATCATTATTGGCGCGGGCTCTGCAGGATGCGTTCTGGCCAGCCGGTTAACCGAAGATCCCACCGTCAAGGTTCTGCTGCTGGAAGCGGGCGGCAAGGACACGGCCAAAGAAATCCACATACCGGTGGCATTTTCCAAGCTCTTTAAAGGACCCAACGACTGGGCGTATTACACCGAGCCGGAGGGCCGGCTAGGCAATCGGCGCCTCTATTGGCCGCGGGGCAAGGTACTGGGCGGCAGCAGCTCGCTCAACGCCATGATCTATATCTGCGGTCACCGCACGGATTACGACCAGTGGTGCGACCTCGGGAATCCGGGTTGGGGTTACTCGGACGTCCTGCCGTACTTCAAGAAGGCCGAGAACAACCAGAACGGAGCCTCAGAGTATCACGGCGCAAGTGGGCCACTGCACGTCTCCAACCCGCGCTCGCTCAATCCGCTATCCGAGGTCTTCGTGGAGGCTGCGGAGGAAGCCGGCTTCAAGCGCAATCCCGATTTCAATGGAGCCACGCAGGAGGGGTTGGGAGTCTATCAGGTTACGCAATGGCAAGGCCGGCGGAACAGCGCCGCCGCAGCGTTTCTGCGCCCGGCCATGTTGCGCCCCAACCTGACCGTGCGCACCAACGTCCAAGCGTTTAAGATTCTCTTTGAGGGCAAACCGGCCGCCCTGGTCAGCTTCCAGGACGGCAACGTCAGCAAGCAGGAGCGCGCGGAAAGGGAGATCATCGTTTGTGGTGGAGCCATTGGTTCGCCGCAGCTGCTCATGCTTTCCGGAATCGGCCCGGCAGAGCATCTGCGGACGCTGGATATACCCGTTCACTGCGACCTGCCGGGAGTCGGCGCAAACCTGCAAGACCACCCGGCGTTGCCCGTGGCCTATGAATGTGCCCAGCCCATCAGCCTGGCTCGCGCTGAGACCATCACCAATTTGATCCGCTACATGGCTTTCAAGACTGGCCCTCTGACCTCCAACGTGGGCGAGGCCGGCGGCTTCGTAAGGACCTCCACCAGCTGCCCGACGCCGGATGTGCAATACCATTTTGCGCCTGGGTACTTCATCGAGCACGGCTTCCAGCAGATTAAGGAAGATGCTTATAGCTTCGGTCCTACGCTGATCCGCCCCAACAGTCGGGGACGCATTGCCCTGCGTTCCAGCAACCCGCTGGATCTGCCGCTTATACACCCCAACTACTTTGACGATCCCCGCGACATGCAGGCCGTCATCGAAGGGCTGAGGATCGCCCGCGCGATCGGCGAGACTAACGCCTTCGCCAAGTACCGCAAATGCGAGCTTTGCCCGGGACCGGGGATCAAGAACGACGAGAAGTCTCTAAGCGGTTATATAGAAAAGAACGCTCAGACCCTGTACCACCCGGTAGGCACCTGCAAGATGGGCCCTGCAGACGACGAACTGGCTGTGGTCGACTCCGAACTGCGCCTGCACGGCGTTGAGTGCCTGCGCGTGGTGGACGCGTCGATCATGCCCATCATTCCCGGCGGCAACACCAACGCGCCGACAATCATGATCGCGGAAAAAGCGGCTGATTTGATTAAGAGCGGCCCACGGAAGGCGCAGCAGGAGCCGGTTCTCAGCCAGGCGCTGGCATAAGGTCCGAAATGCCAAAGTTAAGCCGTGCCGCGTCTGGCGCTCCCAAACCGATGTTGTCCTGGCCCGCTCTCGTGGGTCCAGTCTTGCCGGCAGCACTCGCGCTGCTCTTTGACTGAAGAAGTTCACATTGATTGGGCGCTATGTCTTTCGGGGGATGGTTACCAGCTCCCTGCGCGCCTGTTCCATGATCAACAGCGCACAAGAGAGCGAACCTAGTCCTCCTGGAATCAGCCAACCGACGCGCTCTACCGTTTAGGGACTGGCCACGTTTCGCTCGTTCTGCGCCGGATTCGCGCAACGTACCGCGATGTTTGAGGTTCGATATGTATCCCGATTTCGAGAAGGAGGTTTATAGGGCATCCTAGCGCGAAGTTTTTCTGCTAAAACAGGCGCGAGGGAGTTTTTCAACACCCACTGGTGCTATCACCAACCAAGGCTGGAGGATAATTGACCTTGCAATGAGGTTGATCCGATCGCTGCTTTTGGTCACAGCTAACATTTTTTGCTTTGTCGCCCTCGCTCAGCAGAGCTCGCCAACCTCTACCGAAGCACGTTTTCGCCCGATCATTCAGCAGATCGAGCGGGAGCTGCCCACTCTCGTTGACCGTGGTGCGGGGCTATTTGCGCTAGCCAGGGTACTTGTGCGGCTGAACGTCTGAGTGGGTAGTTTCAGTTGTGCTCATATTCGAACCACGCAAGCCACAAACCGCTTCACCGACAGTATTAGGGTCGGCGGTTAATCGTTTTCTTTCATCATTGTGACCCCTATCGATCTGCGAGTCGCATTTTGTCCTAAAGGGCGAGTTCCACACTCACTACTCAGAACAGTCCGCCGGCGCCGTCCTCGGCACCATCGGTCCCTTGCATCCCTCAATTCAGATTGGTTTGCGCCACTGGAAGGTCAGTTACGTTCAGGTCTACTGGGAACTTTCCAGTGCCATCCTGGCCGTTCTTGCGGATATCAATGCTTCCCTTGAAGTAGGCGCCTTCCTCTACGCTCACGCGCTGAGCGACGATGTCGCCGGTAAGGGATCCTTCGCTCCGAATATCGAAACGGTCGCTGGCGGTCATTGTGCCGCGAACTTGGCCCAATATGATGATTTCGCGCGCATCGATGTTCGCCAAAACTACGCCATTGCGTCCGACAGTAACACGATTTCCGGGAAGATGGATCGACCCTTCCACCCGGCCGTCGATATAGAGAGATTCTGAACCACTTACCTCACCCTTGATTGCAATAGACTTGCCGAGCGTCGCCTGCTCTTGCGAGCTGATCGATACCGCAGCCGAAGTTCGGGCTTGGGGTTCCGAGCGCATTGGCATTCGGCTGCGCTGCGATTCAGAACTCTGGGGCTCACTCGGTTGGTCGCTTGGTTTCCACATATGCTATTGATTCCATCCTCGGTTCAGCAGAATTGGTCGGTTGCCGGAGCAACCGTGAATTGTGTCAATGATCGACCTCACAGCACATTTCGTTCGACTGACACACTCAATTCTTAAGCCTCTCGTGTGTCACCGCCATGCCACTATTGGGGAATTGTTTGGCTGGAGACTGCGTCCGCGGCTAATTTAAGGTCGGCGGCGAGCAATCCGTCGATGTGAGAGGTGGGTAAGGGTGCAGTCCATGCGTGCCATCACCCCATTCGGC
>Ga0126383_10001524_pt1 | contig 14501 bp, 12 predicted proteins | sample PanSoiMetPlot_35_FD_96882 | JGI IMG/M metagenome (GOLD analysis project Ga0126383, IMG submission 96882) | Tropical forest soil microbial communities from Panama - MetaG Plot_35 | ecosystem: Environmental > Terrestrial > Soil > Tropical forest > Bulk soil | place: Panama | collected 2016-02-17
AAGGTCGAGGAGGCAGGACCGGCCACGCCGATCGAGGTGACGGGTTTCGAGGACCTTCCCCAGGCCGGCGATCTCTTCCAGGTCGTGGAGGACGAGGCCAAGGCCCGGTCGGTCGCCGCGTTCCGCCAGCAGAAGGATCGTGAGAAGGCGATGGCCGGCTCTTCCCGGGTCTCCCTGGATCAGCTCTTCTCCAAGATCCAAGAGGGCCGGATCAAGGATCTGCCCATCATCCTGAAGACCGACGTCGCCGGCTCGCTCGAAGTCCTGACCCAGGCCCTCAACAACCTGTCCAACGAGCGGGTCAAGATCTCTCTCCTGCACACCGGTGTCGGCGCGATAAACATCAACGACGTGCTGCTGGCTTCCGCGTCCGGAGCGATCGTCGTCGGCTTCAATGTCCGGCCGGAGAAGAAGGCGGCCGAAGAGGCCGAGAAGCAGGGCGTCGAGATCCGCCTGCACACCGTCATCTACAACGTCACCGACGAGATCAAGGCGGCCATGGAAGGGCTGCTCGAGCCGACCTTGAAAGAAGTCGCACGCGGCCGCGCCGAGGTGCGCAACACCTTCAAGGTCCCGAAATTCGGCGTGGTGGCCGGGTGCTATGTTACGGAAGGCTCGATCCCGCGCAACGCCAGCCTTCGGCTTCTGCGGGACAACCGCGTTATCTACGAAGGCAAGGTCGCTTCGCTGCGGCGCTTCAAGGACGATGTGTCCGAGGTCAAGCAGGGATTCGAGTGCGGCATCGGGTTGGAAAAGTACCAGGACGTCAAGGTCGGCGACGTGCTGGAGGCCTTCCAGGTCGAGAAGGTCGCCGGAGTGATGAATGCGTGACCGGGCGTAAAACGGAAAACGGAAAACGGGAAACGCACTCTTAGCCGCTCTTCGTCCGTTTTCCGATTTCCGTTTTCCGTTTCCCGACTCGGCGTCTCATGGTCATCGCTTACGCCCTCTTCGACTTGCACCTGCCGGGTTGCCGCGGACTGAAAGAGAAGCGCATGATCGTGCAGCGCCTGAAGACCCGGATCCGCAACGACTTCGAGGTCTCGGTGGCCGAAGTCGGGCAGCAGGACCTGTTGCAGCGGGCTCAGCTGGGCGTCGGTGTGGTCGGACCGGATCAGGAACCCCTGGATGCGCTCCTTCAAAGAGTCCTCGGTTTCGTCGAGCGCAACCTCGACGGCGAGCTGCTCCATTACGAGAATGAGTTCATACATGTGTAATCGGGCGGGAAACGGAAATCGTGAAACGGGAAACGGTCTCGGCCCGCTCCCTTCCTCGCGGTCTGTTTTCCGTTTTCCGTTTTCCGTTTTCCGATCTCCACGATGAAGAAAGAATCCCGCCGCAGCCAGCGCGTCGCGGACCTGGTCCGCTCCGAGATCTCCAACCTGCTCCTGACCGAGGCGCACGACCCGGAGCTGCGCAAGGTGACGGTCACGGAGGTCACCATGCCGCCCGACCTGAAGTCGGCGCGCGTCTACTTTTCGGTTCTGGGCGGAGACCCGGAGCGGCGGCAGGCCGCGGAGGCTCTCGATCGCGCGGCGGGGTTCTTGCGGCGCGAGGTCGGCCAGCGCTGCGAGCTGCGCTATGCGCCGGAGCTGCACTTCTTCGAAGATCGCTCGCTCGAACGCGGCGCGCGGGTCGAGGAGTTGCTGGCCCAGGTGCTGCCTCCGCGCAAAGAGTGAACATGGGCGTTCCCGACACGCTCAACCGGGGAGTGCTCTTCCTTCTGGACAAGCCGGCCGGCCTCACCTCGCACGACGTCGTCGAGCGGGCGCGCCGGACGACCGGACTGGCCCGAATCGGCCATAGCGGAACGCTCGACCCCATGGCCACGGGCCTGTTGCTGCTGTGCGCGGGCGGGGCGGCCCGACTTCAGGGATTTTTCACCGGCATGGACAAGACCTACGAAGGCGTGATCCGGCTGGGTCAGGCCACCTCCACCTACGACCGGGAGGGCCAGCCGGTCGGCTCCGCGCGGGACACGTCGGCCATTTCGCCGGGCGAGGTCGAGTCCGTGGCTCGCGCCTTTCGCGGAGAGTTTCAGCAGTCGCCGCCGCCCTACTCGGCCAAGAAAGTGGGCGGGCGGAAGTTTTACGAGATGGCTCGCAAGGGCGAGAGCGTTCCGGTCGTTCCCAAGAAGGTGCGGGTGTCGCAGCTCGATCTGGGAGGCCTGGAAAACGGACGGCTTCCCTTCGTGCTGTCCTGCTCCTCGGGCACGTATGTCCGCTCGATCGCCCATGAGCTCGGAGAAAAACTGGGATGCGGCGCTCACCTGGAGTCGCTGCGGCGGACAGCCATCGGAGAGTTCCGAATCGAAAACGCCGTCGCCCTCGAGCGTTTCGAGGCGATGACTCCGCAGGAACGTCTGGCTCCGCCGCACGCCATCCCCCTCTCGCGGGTGCCCTTCCCCTTCGAGCGGATTCGCCTGGCCTCCCTGGAGGCCTGGAAGGTTCGCAAGGGGCAACCCATCCCAGCGCGAGGTATCGCCGCCCAGGAAGGAGCCTGGGTCGCTCTGGTGGGCCCCGCCGACGAGATGCTCGCGCTCGGCCAGGTGACTCCCATCGGACGCGGCCCGGTTTCCCTGATCAAGCCCAAGATCGTCCTGACCCACTGAAGCGAAGCACCGAATCGGGGAGCGGCCGCCCGGCTGACAGGCGAGTCCGTCTCGTGGTAAGCTTGCCGTTTATTGAAAAGTAGTGTGTGTAGAGTGATTTGGAGGATGGAGTGAACGTTACGGACTACCGGTCCGAAAAGCCGAACATCGTTGGGCAGTTTCGGACCCATGACAAGGACACCGGATCGCCGGAGGTCCAGGTCGCCCTTCTGACCAACCGGATCGGCTACTTGACGGATCATTTCAAGGGCCACGCCAAGGACCACCATTCCCGCCGGGGCCTCTTGAAGCTCGTCTCCCGCCGACGGCGGCTGCTCGATTACCTGAAGCGAGAATCTCCCGACCGCTACCACCGGTTGATCGAGCGGCTCGGAATCCGCAAGTAAACCCGGCGGCGGACTCCAGCGCGCCGGGTTCCGCTCGACGGCCTCCCTGTTCGGCCGCGCCAGCCAGCTTTCGGCCCGCACCCGCCTCCTTTATCGAGGACAAGGACATGGCTCAACATCAAGTCTCCATCCCCCTGGGAACGGGGTCCCTGGACGTCCAGATCGGAAAGCTCGCCAAGCAGGCCGACGGCTCGGCCGTCGTCAAGTACGGCGAGACCATGGTTCTGGCCACCGCGGTGTTCAACAAGGAACCGAAAGAGAACGCCGACTTTTTCCCTCTGACCGTCGATTACCGCGAGAATACCTACGCCGCCGGGCGAATCCCCGGGGGCTGGTTCAAGCGGGAAGGCCGCCCGACAGAAAAAGAAATACTGACTTCGCGGCTGATCGATCGCCCCCTGCGCCCCCTCTTCCCCAAGGGCTTCAATCACGAGACCCAGATCATCGCCTTCGTCCTGTCCGCGGACGGCCAAAACGATCCCGACGTCCTGGCCATAAACGCCGCCTCGGTCGCTCTGACGTGCTCGCTGGTTCCGTACTACTCGCCGGTCGGCGCTGTGCGGGTCGGGCGCATCGACGGCAGCTTCGTCGCCAACCCGACCAACTCGGAGAGGGACAAGTCGGACATTGACCTGGTCGTGGTGGGGACCGAAGACGCCGTGGTGATGGTGGAGGCCGGCGCGCGGGAGGTCCCCGAGCAGACCATGATCGACGCGATCTTCTTCGGTCACGAGGCCATCCGCCGCCTGGTGGCCGGCTTCAAAGACCTTCAGCGCCAGGGTGGATACCAGAAACCGGATTGGCAGGCTTCGGAGTCTTATCCCGGGGATGTGTTCGACCGCGTGCGATCCCAGTGGGGCGCGCCGATGATGGCGGCGATGACGCTTTCGTCGAAGATCACCTCGTACTCGGAGATCAAGGCGGTCAAGAAGGCGGCCGTGTCCATGGTGCCGGAGGCCGAGGCGGATCTGCGCCAGCACACGTCGCGCGCGGCGGACGACCTGGTCAAGGCTCTCACGCGGGAGACGATTCTCGCCCAGGGCAAGCGCCTGGACGGCCGCCGCTTCGATCAGGTCCGGCCCATCACCTGCGAAGTGGGTCTCCTCCCCCGCACGCACGGCTCGGCGCTGTTCACGCGCGGCGAGACGCAGGCGCTGGTGACCTCCACGCTCGGCACCGCCGACGACGCCCAGATCATCGAAGAATACGAGGGGGAGAGCGAGCACACGTTCCTCCTCCATTACAACTTTCCTCCCTTCTCGGTGGGAGAAACCAAGTTCCTGCGCGGACCCTCACGGCGCGACATCGGACATGGGAATCTGGCGCGGCGGGCGCTCGCCCCGGTGCTCCCGACTGAGGAGGCCTTCCCCTACACCGTTCGGGTCGTCTCCGACATCCTCGAGTCCAACGGTTCGTCCTCGATGGCCACGGTCTGCGGCGGCACCCTGGCCCTGATGGACGCCGGCGTGCCAATCAAGGCGCCGGTGGCCGGCGTGGCCATGGGGCTCGTCTCCGATGGCGACAAGTTCGCGATCCTGACGGACATCGCCGGACAGGAGGACCACTACGGGGACATGGACTTCAAGGTCGCCGGGACCCGCGAAGGGATCACCGCTCTCCAGATGGACATCAAGATCAAAGGGCTCAAGCGAGAGATCGTCGAGCGCGCCCTGGAGCAGGCCCGGGTCGGTCGGCTCTACATCCTGGAGCGGATGTCCTTGGCCCTGGACCGGCCTCGGGCCAACATCTCCCGCTACGCGCCCCGGATCTTCACCATGCAGATCCCTCGCGATCGCATCCGTGACGTCATCGGCTCGGGAGGCAAGACCATCCGTTCCATCATCGAGGCCACCGGCTGCAAGATCGACGTCGAGGATTCCGGAAAGGTCTCCATCGCCTCCTCGGACGAGGCCGCGGCCTTGAAGGCCATCGAGATCATCGAGGGTCTGACCCAGGAGCCGGAGATCGGCAAGGTCTACCGCGGCAAGGTTCGCCGGGTCGAGCCCTACGGAGCGTTCGTCGAGATCCTGCCCGGCCAGGACGGGCTGGTGCACATCTCGGAGCTCGCCCCCTACCGCGTCCGGCAGACCACCGATATCGTCAAGGAAGGCGACGAGGTGACCGTCAAGATCATCGCCGTCGATCCGATGGGCAAGATCAAGCTCTCCCGCAAGCAGGCTCTCTCCAAGGAGGAGCTGGAAGCGGAGATGGCCATGGCTCCCGTCGGCGCTCCCGGCGAGGACGAAGGACGCGACGAGTTCCCGCGGGGCGGGCGCGGCTCGGGCGAGCACCATGGACATCCCAACCGGGGCCGAGGAGGCCCCCGCGGCACCCGGCACTGAGCCGGCGTTCCCTCAAATTAGGGCGCGGCCTCTCGCCGCGCCCTTTTTCTTTTCGACGCAACCCATCCGCGGATAACATCCTCGAAGAGCCCTCATCATGCCTGCCGGAGAGAAGCCACGGGGTCTTCGGATCGTGGCCGGCCTCGCTCTGGCGTGGCTCGCGGTGTTCGCGGCGACGGCCCCCTGGCGCGTCGCCGGCCGGGAGATGGGTCGGTGGAGCTTCGCTCTCGGCGTCGCGGCGCTCGCGCTCGCCGTTGCGCTGGCAGTCCGCCCCGGCTGGCGGCGGGCCCTAACGGCTCAGTTCCGGCGGGAAGGGCCGCCGTTGCCGCGGAGCGGCCCCTGGGTGGCCGGCGCTTTGGCCGCGGCGTTCTTCGGACGGCTGCTCGCAGCGCGGTGGGCCGCCCTGGAGCTCAACGCCTGGGATCTGACGCTCTTCTTCGACCGGCCCATCGCCGAGACGCTCGCCGGTCGGCTCCTCTACTGCGATTTCTACGGGCGCTCCTATCTCGGGACGCACGCGAGCTTTCTCCTGTTTGCCTTCGTCCCTTTCTATGCCCTGGTCTCGACGCCGCTGTGGCTTCTGGCCGCTCAGGCGCTGGCCGCCGCCGCCGCCGGCGTCGCCGGATACCTTCTTTTTCGGCGCCTGACGGGAGACGACCTCTCCGGAGCCTTCCTGGCCGCCGCCTTCTGGAGCAACACCTACACGGCCAAGGCCGTCCAGTACGCATTCCACATCGAGATCTTCTACCCCCTCGCGCTCTTCGGGCTCCTCGCGGCCTTCGAGGCGCGGCGTCCCGCGCTCTTCGCAGCGGCACTCGTCCTGGCCTTGTCAATCAAGGAGGACGCGTTCCTCGTCCTCAGCGGCTTTGCCGTGACGGCGGCGTTCGTTCGGCGTCGGCCGGTCTGGGGGGCCTGCGCGTTTGTCGCGGCGGTCGCCGTGTTCGTCTTCGACAGCCGGTGGGTTCTCCCCCACTTCTCGGGCTCGGCGCATCCCTGGTACGCGTTCTACTGGAAGAGCTTCGGCTCGACGCCGCTCGATGCAGCGACGAGCATGGCGGTTCATCCGATGGAGCTGGCGGCGGCGCTGTCCGGATCGGGCCTGCGCGATCTCTTCGAGCCGTTGCTCGCCTTTCCCCTGGCGGGAGCCGAATGGCTGTTGGCGGCTCTTCCGGCGCTGGTGCCGTACGCGGCGGCGGACTACGCGCCGCTCTCGCACTTTCTGCTCTATTACTCGATGCCGGTTCTGCCCATGCTCTTTGCCGCCACCGCGGCGGCGCTGCCGCGCCTGGCGGGGCTGGGCCGGACCGCACCGGGCGTGGCGGCCCGCTTGCTGCGCCAGAGGCTCTTGGCTCTGGCGATCCTTCTCGTCTGCGCGTTCGACGGCGCGGGCTATTCCTTTCCACGCCGCCGGCTGGAGAGGACCGAGATCGCTCCCCTCCTGGCGAGCCTGCCCTCATCGGTTCCGGTTCTGATTCAGGGAGCCCTGCTGCCCCGGGCGGGCTACGCCTCGAATCGGCGGCCGCTGGATCGCGACACGCCCATCGGCCCGCACGACGCCGTGCTCCTCGACCCGGCCGCCAATCCTTATCCGCGCTCGTCCCAGGAGCTCGAGGCCTTGGTCGCGCGGCTCTCCGCCGACCCCTCCCGCCGGCTCGCGCGCAGCCCGCACGGCTTGCTCCTCTTTGCGCCTCCATGACGGCGGCCGCCTCGGGCTCAATGAGTTCCGAGTCTCATTGAACATGTTCAGAAACGCCTTGACGCCGCGACGGGAGAACCTCATAATTGAACCTGTTCAAAATAAAGCGGGATTATGAGAGTCCCCGGCGATCTTCGAGGCCCCACGGCGGGCAGCACGGCGCGAACCGCCATGCGCTTGGCGGCGCTCATGGGCGTGTTGCTGGTCGCGCTGTTTGTTCTTCTTGTCGTCCGCAAGCTCTTGGCCGGGCAGACGTCCTCCATCAAAGACGCAGCCATCAACGCTCTGGCGGCAGGCAGCTGTCTCGGCTCGCTGGCTCTGGCGGCGGGAGTGCTGGGAGGTCTCGCTTACGCTTTCCGTCGTCGCTCTACGATTCCCCACCGACCGGCCAGCGACGTCGGGAGGAGCGCTCAGGATCTCCAGTTGGAAGTCGCGGCTCTGGATCCGGTCCGACTCGGCCGCCGGTTCGACTGGATTGCCTGGGCCCAACTCCTGACCGGAGGCTTCCTGATCGGACTGAATGGCCTCATCCTCATCCGGGGATTCGATGGGTCGGCGCTCGATCCCATGACCCACTTGGTCGTGCTCCTCACGGCGCGCGATGACGTCCCGACTTCCGGCAGCCCGAGATGGGAACTGGGACCGCTTCTGCTCGTCGGGACCGCCCTGGTGGCTTCTGGACTGTTGGCGTTGAATCGCCCGGAGTGGAGCGAGGGTCCGCTTCGCTTCCTCCACCGTCTGATGGTCGCCGGGGCTCTCCTCGGCGTAGTCCGGGGCGGGATTGGCCGATTGAACCCGGATCAGCCGGACCCCTGGATCCTGCTTGTCGGGCCGTGCGTCCTCCTCGCCTGGACCTCCTATCGATTCCTCAGGCGCCTGCGATCCGAGTTCTTCGAAGTGCAGGTGGAGACCGGCCGGCTTCGCGCTCCCTGGACGACCGGGGTCGTCTCCGCGTTCTGCGTTCTCGCCGCCGCCTACATTCTCATCGAAGGACCCGGCATGCCGGACCAGGTCATCCGCGAGCCCCACGAGAGGATCCCCACTTGGACTCGAAAGATCGGCTTCTCCCCGGGAGGGGACATCTTGGTCTCATTCCTCGGCGCGGAGCTCGTGGTCCTGGAGCCGCGATCGGGCAGGGTCCTGACGAAGATCCATGCCAGCTACCAGAACGAGGTCGATGCCGTGGCCTTCTCGCGGGACGGACGTCACCTGGCATGGGCCGCCCTACCCGGGCTCCGCACTTCGAGAGATGGCGTCGGTCGAATTTGGGACGATCCCCACGTCGTTCCGCCCAACGTGCTCCTGGGAGGAATCCAGATATGGAGATTGCCGGAGAGAATCGAGCCCGAAACCCGGGGCGCTCCACGTGATTTCCTTCTCCACTCGCAGAGCTCCGGGTGCCGCTGTGATCCTACCGCGCTGTCTTTCTCCCCTGATGGCCACGTACTGATGGTCGGCACGGAGGATGGCAGCGTCTGGAAGCTCGACGTCGCGACCGGCGATCTGGCGCCCGCGTTCAAGGTCCAGGATGTCGCGTCCGGAACGCCGACCTACCCCGCGCGGATCGACAACCTGGGGTTCACACGCGACGGCCGGTCCCTGGCCGTTCTCAGTCGCGCCTCGGAGCATCGGCCTTGGATCTGCACCACCTGGGACGCTGTAACGTTTGATCCGAAGAGATCTTTTTCGCTCCCGATGTCCGGACCCAAGAAGAGCGCTCAGCTTTTCCCGGAGGCCGATACCGTCATCACCTACGATGCAACGGGCCGAACGTTTGCGTGGGACGTCGTGACAGGAGTCCGCCGCGGGCCGGTAGGTGATCCGCGTTGTCCGTGGGCCCCCTGGAGCTTCACCCCGGCCGGTGACGCCGCGGCGATCTCCTGCGGGACCAGGCTCGAAGCCTTCGAGTTTCCGTCGATGAAGCCTCTCGCGACGGCCGCGCCGTGGCACCGGTGGCCGCTGCCCGTTCCTCCTCTGCTCGCGTTCTCGGAGCAGGGACTGGTGGCCGGAACCGAGGCGAGCTATCCCGCCGACCGCCGAGCCATCCGTTTGTGGCGCTTTGCGCCCCCGCCTTCCGATCGGGCGCGGGGGCGCTGATTCCCGGGGAGGGGCCCGCGCTCCTCAGCCCTTCGGCGCAGGACCCTTGGGAAGCAGATCGAAAGTCACGCTGACCTGAGCGCGCACTCCGATTTGGCCGAGCGGAGTCGTGGCGTTGGGCTCCGCCGATTCCGATGCGGTCGTGACGTTCTGGGTCATGGCGTTCTGGCCGAACCCCATGGATCCCCACCCATGCGAATATCCGCGCGTGCCAAACCAGCCGTAATAGCCCTCGCCGATCGTGCGCGGAGGGCCGATGCTGCAGTTGACCTCGCGGGCGAGCGCCTCGGCCTTTTCCCGCGCCGCCGAGATGGCGCCTCGCCGCGCCTCGTCCCGGTGGCGGCGCAGCTCGGTGGTCTGGAGCTCGTAGCCCTCGAGGTGATTGACGCCCGCCTTGAGCGCCGCGGCCACCACGGCATCGAGGCGTGCCAGGTCTTTGAGCGTGATCGCGTAGGCTTTTCGGACCCGATACCCGGCGATGCCCGCGGCGACGCCATCTTTCGGGTAGACGATCTCGACTTCCGCATGGTCCGCCTGGATTCCACGCTCCTCGACGCCGAGCTGCCGCACCGCGCGAACCAGGCGAGCCGCGCGCGCGTCGCTGGCCCGAACCGCTTCCTCGAGCGAGGCGTCGAAGGCCTCGATTCCCAGGCGCACGACGGCCTGGTCCGGAACGACATATTGAAGCGCCTCGCCGGTGACCGAGATCGACCTCGGAGACGAATCCGACGCCAGGAGCCCGGACTGTGCGAGAAGCGCAGGAGCCACGCACGCCATGGCAAGAATCCAGAAAAGCCGCCTCATGGATCCCTCCTTTTCTCCTCGAGCAGGAATGCTCGGTCAATACGGCATCTCATTGTCGGCAAGACCCAGCATGTGGCCGACCTCGTGGACCACCGTGTCGCGGATCTCGCGAACGGCTTCACCCCTTGTGGCGCAGTTGCGCAGGATCGGGCCGCGGAAGATGGCGATCTGGGCGGGCAGATGCGAGACAGCCGCGCCCCGGTCGAAGAACGGAACGCCGCGGAAGATGCCGTAGAGCTCCGAGTCGTCGGACGCTTCGATGTCATCGAAGTCCTCGTCGGTGGGCTCTTCCTCGACCACGACGACGACGTTCTCGAGATACCTGCGAAAGGCCGGGGGCACACCGGCCAGGGCTTCCTCGACGTACGTCTCGAACTCGCGCGCGGAAATGCGCCGGGAAGACATAGCCGCATCTTAGAGGCTCCGCCGGCATCCCGTACCCAGGAAGAGCCAGCGTCACTTGGGTGCTTTCGCGGCGCGACCAAGTTTCGCGAACTGGATTCGCGAAACGACTCGCGACGCGGGAGCCGGAGCGGAGCTTCAGGATCAGGACCGCGGTCGAGCCCGCATCCGGGAGAGCCGCGGTCCGGTGCGCCGCAGGCGCAGATCCTTAAGCGCAGCGAAGGCGACGGCTTAGCGGTCGAAAAGCTCGTCGAAGTTTCCCGAAGTCGCGGCGGCGACCGCGTCGAGCGAGGTTCGGTGGATCTCGGCGAGCTTACGGGCGGTCTGGACCACGAAGGCGGGCTCGTTGGGCTTGCCGCGATGAGGCTCGGGGGCCAGATAGGGGGTGTCGGTCTCGATCAGCATGGCGTCGAGCGGAAGCCCGGCGGCCGCTTCGCGGATGTTATGGGCGGCGCGAAACGTGAGCATCCCGGAGAACGAAACGCGGTAGCCCAGATCCAGAACCTGCCTGCCGTAGGCTGCGTTCTCGGTGTAGGAGTGGAAGACGCCTGGGCGTTCCCGTGGAGCCTGTCGGGAGAGGATCTCCAGCATCTCCGCCCCGCTCTCGCGGTTGTGAAGGAGGACGGGAAGCCCGAGTCTTCGCGCGAGGTCGAGCATCCACTCGAGGACCTCGATCTGGGCTTTCTGCGGCGAGTGGTCGTAATAGAAGTCGAGCCCCACTTCGCCGATCGCAACGACCCGGGGCTGCCGGGCCAGCTTCTCGAGCGCGGGCCCGTCGCGCGCGGGATCGAACTTGCCGGCTTCATGCGGGTGGACGCCGACGGCGGCAAAGATCTCCTGGTGCGACTGCGCCAGCGCCACCGCCGTCTCGGAATCCGCAAGCGTCGTCCCCGGGACCAGCAGCCGCGTGACGCCGGCCGCCGCCGCCCTGTCGAGGGACGCCACCGGGTCCTCGGTCATGTAGAGGTGGCAGTGAGAATCCGAGAGGAATTGATCCATTGATTCATCGATCCATTGATTCATTGCAGAGGCGGCCCGAAACGCTCAATCACTCAATGAATCAATGATTCAATCCTCCAATTACTTGACTCTCGATCCCGGAGGCACTTCCGCAGGCACGTCGAGAAGGACCGGTTCACCCGTCTCCCCCACGGTGGCTGCGAGAACCATGCCGTTGGACTCGACCCCCATGAGTCTGGCCGGCTTCAGGTTTGCGACGACGACCACGTTGCGGCCAACCAGCGATTCCGGCTCGTAGCGCTTGCCGATGCCCGCCACGACCTGCCGCTGCTCGGCCCCGAGGTCGATCTGGAGCTTGACCAACTTGTTCGACTTGGGCACGCGCTCGGCGGCCAGCACCCGCGCCGTGGCCAGGCGCACGCGCTGAAATTCCTCGATCCCGATCTGGCTGTCTGAGGGCGCCACCGCCTGCGTCGCCTCCACGGGTGACACGAGAGAGGAGCCTTCGGTTGTCTTTTCGGTCATGCTTCCTTCCTTTGCGGAAAAATACTCCGCGGCATCGACCCGCGGAAAGAGAGGAGCGAACTCGCCGATCGGCCTGGAGATCGGGAGCCTGCCCCACTCGAGGTCCGCGCGCCGGGGGTCGGCAGGGGGAAGGCCGAAGATCTCGCAGATTCTTCTCGCCGTGCCCGGGACGAACGGAGAGAGAAGAACTCCGATCAGCCGGGCGCCTTCCGTCGCCGCGGCGAGGATGCGGTGCAGCCGCGGCGAGGATCCTTCCTCCTTGCGCACCTTCCAGGGCTCGCGCGCCACGACGTAGCCGTTGACCTCGGTCAGGAAGCGCCAGACCGCGTCGAGCGCGCGATTGAACGCGAAATCCTCCATCGCGGCTTCCCATTCCGGCCGGCGCGCGAGATAGGCCGCCCGGACTTCGTTGTCGTCGCAGACCTGGTCGGGCGTGGCCCCGAAGCTTTGCCGGCACAGGGCCGCAATGCGGGACACGGTGTTGCCGAGATCGTTGGCCAGGTCGGCGTTGTAGCGCGTCAGGAAGGCCTCGTCGGAAAAACTGGCATCCTGCCCGAACGTCATCTCGCGCAGCAGAAAGTAGCGGAGAGCGTCGGGCCCGAAGCGCGCGACCAGGGCATCGGGGCGGACGACGTTGCCGACGGACTTGGACATTTTCTTTTCGTCGCGCAGCCACCAACCATGGGCCCAGACCGTGGTCGGAAGCGGCAGCCCCGCCGACATCAGGAAGGCCGGCCAGTAGACGGAATGGAAGCGCAGGATGTCCTTGCCGATCAGGTGCACCCGCCTGCCGTCTGCTGCCTCCCAAAACTCGCGGTACAGACGGTCGTCGCCGCTCCCCAATCCGAGGGCGGTGACGTAATTGGCCAAGGCGTCGAGCCAGACGTAAACCACGTGACCCGGATGTCCCGGGAAGGGAATTCCCCACTGAACCTTCGAGCGGGAGACCGAAAGGTCGTTCAGACCGGCGCGAACGAAAGAGATCATCTCCGCGCGCCGGGTCTCGGGCCGGATGAATCCGGGACGGCTCTCGTAGAGGTCGAGCAGGGGCTGCGCATAGCGGGAAAGGCGGAAGAAGACGTTCTCCTCGGACTCCCACGAACAGGGACTTCCGTGGACCGGACATCGGTGTTCCGCATCCAGCTCCTTCTCGGTGTAGAACGCCTCGCAGCTCGAGCAGTACCAGCCCTCGTGCCTGGCGACGTAGAGATCGCCGGCCTTCTCGATCCGAGCGATCAGGGCCTCGACGCCGGCCAGATGGCGCGGCTCCGTCGTGCGGATGAAATCGTCGTGGGAGATCTCGAAGCGCTTCCAAAGGTCGTGGTAGCGGGCCACAACACGGTCGGCGAGCGCGATCGGCGTCACGCCCTGAGCCGCCGCGGCCTTCTCGATGTTCTGGCCATGCTCGTCGGTGCCCGTCAGAAAGCGCGTCGGGTCACCGATCAGGCGGTGAAAGCGCGCCGCGACGTCGCAGGCCACCGTCGAATAGATGTGCCCGATGTGGGGCAGATCGTTGACGTAGTAGATCGGGGTAGTGACGTAGAACGGCTTCATGCAAAGGGCGAACGATATCTCACAAGAGATCGAGCTCGATCGGGACGACCGCGCGTATGGCTCGAAGGTTTTCTAGCACTTTATATGCAACCCTCACATCAGGCCCGCCTCCCGGAACGAGACCGCACCCAGGCTTCCGACCACCACGTGATCCAGCAGACGCACGCCGAGAGCCTCCGCCGCCGAGGCCAGCCTGCTCGTGAACTCGCGGTCCTCCCGAGACGGCGTCGGGTCTCCGGAGGGGTGGTTGTGGTACAGCACGATCCCCGCGGCGTTGGCGAGGAGCGCGCGCTTTAAGATCTCCCGCGGCTCCACCACCGCCCGGTCGAGAGTGCCCCGGTAGATTTCCGGATCGTCACGGATCAAGCGGTTGCGCGCGTTCAAGTACAGGGCCCCCGTCCGCTCCTGTACGCCGGATCCGCGGGCGCGGCGCAGGTAGTCCTTGACCAGGCTCGGGTCGTTGAAGAGATCGCGGGCCGCCAGGGGCTCGGCCGCCAGGCGCCGGCCGATCTCCAGAGCAGCGGCGATCGCGCCCGATCGCGCCCTCTTGATTCCCTTTTCCCGGGCCAGCTCGGTTTCGGAGAGGCTGGCCAGCCCCGGCAAGCCGCCGTGGGCAGCGAGGACCTGCCGCGCGCGATCGAGGGCGCTTTGCCCTCGCGTGCCGGAGCCCAGGAGCAGAGCCAGCAGCTCTTCGGAAGACAGCGCGGCGGCGCCCAGGCGCGCCAGGCGCTCGCGCGGGCGTTCGTCGGCAGGAAGATCCTGAATTCGGATGACGGTGCGCAGCGTGGGTTCGGTCATGACATGGGCCGGGGAGGACGGACCGGACGGCCCGGGAGGACAGGCGGCATGCTGGCACACTCCCGCTTCAGAGACAAGTGACGAATGGCGAGTGACAAGTGACGAGACAGGGACTATAAGAAGAGACCGTGGCGATGAAGGGTTCGCCCGTTCAGATCCTGTTGCTCGTCCTGGGAATTCTCTTCATCGCCGCAGCACTCCTGTGGCCGTTTCTTTCGCGCCACCTCGGCCGTTTGCCCGGCGACATCGTGGTTCGGCGGCCCGGCTTTACCTTCGCCTTCCCGATCGTCACCTGCCTGCTCCTCTCGGTGCTCCTGACGCTCCTC
>Ga0126383_10001526_pt1 | contig 14492 bp, 15 predicted proteins | sample PanSoiMetPlot_35_FD_96882 | JGI IMG/M metagenome (GOLD analysis project Ga0126383, IMG submission 96882) | Tropical forest soil microbial communities from Panama - MetaG Plot_35 | ecosystem: Environmental > Terrestrial > Soil > Tropical forest > Bulk soil | place: Panama | collected 2016-02-17
ACAACCTCACCGCCAGTACCTATGCCCTTTCCCGTGCCCTTCAGGGCCCAGTAATGGAAATGAACCTCAGGGGGGTTTTAGTTGATGAGCAAGAAAGACAAAAGGCCGTTTCTAACTATCGTTCCGACATCGAACGACTCGAAAAGCAGCTCTACCGTATCGTACACGAGGGGCTCAACTTCACCCAGTTCTGTAACAGCGCTAAAACAAAAGCTTGGCGATCCAACAACCTTGTCGCGTCTTTGCTCTACGATATCCTTAGACTTCCTGAAATACGTAAACGTAATGAAAGAGGTGAAATGGCCCGAACTGTCAATCGAGATGCACTTGAGCGGCTCCAACTCCACTTCATTGCAAGACCAATTATTTCTCACATACTTACTCTGCGAGATTTTGGAAAGAAAGTCGGTGTCCTTGAGACAGAAATTGACAAAGATGGCAGGCTCCGAACTTCCTACAACATCGCTGGAACTACAACAGGCCGCTTTTCAAGCTCTCTCAATGACTTCGGAACTGGCGGCAATCTACAAAATATTGAAGAGCGCCTACGACGCATCTTTATCTCCGATCCCGGCATGAAGTTCGCCAACATCGACCTCGAACAGGCAGACAGCCGCAACATAGGAGCATTGTGCTGGAATGTTCTCCGCGACCCCCGATATCTCGACGCTTGTGAGTCAGGTGACCTCCATACTTCGGTCGCTAGGATGTCAAACCCAATGCTGGGATGGACGGGTGATCTCAAAAAAGATAGGAGGATCGCCGAACAACCCTACTATCGACATTATAATCTTCGCCATGTGTGTAAAGTGCTCGGGCACGGTACAAATTACCTTGGAACTCCCTACGAAATGTCCAAGCATACAAAAATCGAACAGTCCCTAATCAAGGACTTCCAAGTCCTCTACTTCAGTACCTTCCCTGCGATCCCGCGACTACACGAGTGGGTTCAACAACAGCTTCTCGAGCACGGCCACTTGATAACTCCCTTCGGCCGTAAGCGCTGGTTCTTCGGTCGCCGGGATGATCGAGACACCCTCAAGCAGGCAGTTGCCCACATGGGTCAGTCAATGACTGCCGACGAAATGAACAACGCTATGCTGGCGCTATGGCGACTCCACATCGTGGAGTTTCTTCTACAGGGCCACGACTCAATACTAATACAGTACCCCGAGGAGAAAGAGAATGAGATCATCCCGCAGGTTACCTCTGCAATGCGAGTCCCTCTCGAACTTGAAGGCGGTCGTCCGTTCGTCGTCCCAGTTGAAGTCCAAGTAGGATGGAACTGGGGCAAGGCCAAAGACGCCGACGGGAATATAATAAACCCTAACGGTCTAATGAAGTGGCCAGATGAACGCCGGGGCAGGCAGACGACTCAGTAGCTGGATCGACGCTTATCAAGAATACACGGAGATCACTCCTTCTCCACCCATCTTCAGGAAATGGGTTGCGATCTCCTTCGTCGCGGCGGCTATGGAGCGCAAAGTCTGGGTCAGAACAATGGGTACATCCCTGTATCCAGGCCTATTCACGTTCCTAGTCGGACCTCCCGGCATCGGCAAGGGCCAATCCATCCACCTCGGAGAGATGATCCTCCGCGAGGTCCCAGAACTCCACATCGGTCCCTCCGACATGACCTCGGCCAGTCTCATTGACGCCCTCAACGAGTCTGTCCGCCGCATTATCCTTATGGGCGATCCGCCTCTCATCGAGTTCAACTCCATAACTGTAATATCCCGCGAGCTTGGAGTCCTAATTCCATCGTGGGATACCTCCTTCATGAACAATCTCACAGATATCTACGATGGCTTCACAGTGGACCAGAAGCGACGCGGCAAAGACCTCCGCATCAAGATATCAAACCCACAGATCAACTTGTTAGGTGCCTGCACCCCCGGCTATCTCAGTCAGGTCATGCCAGCGAGTGCGTGGGATCAGGGCTTCATATCCCGCACCATACTAATATTCTCCGGACAGCGTACCACTCGTGATCCATTCATAGATGACTCTGTATTCACGGTCTCAACCCGTCTCCGTGGCGATCTTCTCCACGATCTCAAGAGTATCGCCGCCACGATTGGCCAGATATCATTCACCACTCCGGCAGCGGCTGCCATCAAGGCATGGATTAAAGAGGGTTGCCCGCCGGAACCTAAGCATCCCAAGCTTCAATTCTATAACTCGCGGCGGATCGCACACCTGCTAAAGCTGTGTATGATCTCCAGTCTCTCCCACGGAAGTGATAAGATAATCGCGCTTGAACACTACACCGAAGCCTTGAACTGGCTCGTTGAGGCAGAGCGCTATATGCCAGACATCTTCAAGTCAATGACTAGCGGTGGCGACTCTTCTGCAATGGAGGAGGCCTGGAACTTCGTGTGGACACTCTATTCCAAAGAGAACAAGCCAGTAGCCGAGCACCGCATAGTTCATTTCCTACGCGAGCGCCTTCCAGCACACTCGATCATGAAGGTTATCGAGGTGATGGTCAAGTCCAAGATGCTCGAAATCTCGATCGGCACCAGTGGCTTCAACGGCTACAAGCCGACGAGCCGAGAGACCAGGATGGAGGGCTAGGCCTCTCCACCCCCAATCTCATCCACATAGTCCTGAACTTCCTTCAGCATAGTATCCGCATCGGTCCTCAGTTCAGCCTCGTGCCGGTTGATCGGACCATAGTGATCACACAAGTTCCGCAGCGTCACTGCACAAGTTTCACAGGCGAATGCCGGTTGGTTCTTGCACATCTTCTGAAATAACTCTCCATTACCGCTGCCGTAGTTATCCCAGCTTGAACTGGAACACGACACGTTTTCTCTGAAGTAACTCAGAAAACCCTGTGGATTGTCAGTACTCTGTGCCGCTTGGAACGCATTGAATAGCTGATCAAAGGTATCCGAGCACGAGTGTGCATTGTAAGAGGTCTGGAACAGCCCGGCCTCACACGTGTCGCTGGTCGTATTGCTGGCGCTCTGATCCCTTCCCTCACAGTGCTTCCCACTCGACTCCCGCATCCCAAGGCCCAGCATCAATGCCCACAGATGTCGCATCGTATCTGGTCCACTCGTTCCATTCGCCATTCCACGCGAGTTGAAGTCCGACGCATACACGTTAAGCACATCCTTACTGCTGCTCGACTTGGCCCTTGCCATCTCAAGCGCCGGTGGATACTTCAGGAGCAGTTGCCTATACGCATTTGCCCACGCCAGTGCGAAGCCCTTTATGTATCCAGACGGCGCTCGCCCCCGATCCCTCCAGCTATACGAAGCGATCGATGACGCTATGGCGATGTCCGCGATATCCCTCTGGTGTTGCGCCGACAGTACTGGCGGAAGCCCTGGCGGGACATACGGTGGCGCATGACTATCTAGAGCACTCCAAGTCTGCTCGCCCACAATTCCATCCGAGTCAAGTCCACGACTCGCCTGATATGTCCGTACTGCCTCATCAGTGAGGCTGCCGAAGTCCCCGTCCGGAACAAGGTCCGCGTTGTTGTCAGCGTTCAAATCTCGCTGCAACTCGGTCACATAGTTCCCTGGCGGCACGTCCTTGTCACCTTTGCTCAATTGCGGCTTGGCCGTTATCGGCGGTGGCCCAGGCTGAATGGCCGCGCCAGTGATAGCCTCGGCAGCGGCCCTGCAGATGTCATCGAAATTCTGCTTGTAGAGACCGCAGTCTGGCTGGCTGTCCACGAAACAGACTTCGATCAGAATGGCTGGTTTCGCGGTATTATTCAGGAAGAACAGATCAGTTCTCTTCTTTGCGCCGCGATTAATGAAGTCTCCCGCATCGCCGATCCCAGCGGCAACCTTGCTCGCCAGACTGCTCTGCGTGATATACAGACACTCCGTGCCCATAGGCTTGGTCGTAGACTCATAACAGTTGAAGTGAACGCTCACATCATAGTCTCGTGTCCGACTGTTATGCCAGTCAACGAGTCGGTTGAGGTTCTCATTCTGTGTCTTGCTGACAGTATCCTCGTAAGTCTCGACCCCATTGCCTGTGGCTCGAATGAACTCGGCCATCTTATCAACAACCCTGACAGCCTCCTTGTGCTCATCGAGCCCCCAAGGGCTCGGGCCGATTGCCCCAGGTACCTTCGAGCCGTGTCCACTGCTGATCGCGATCTTCATGGCTTTGCCTCCGGTATGACGCATCTTGCAAGAAGCTCTTGCGTGTGACGGAATTCGTCCACCATCTTTTCCGTCAATGCTTGCCGCTGATTGTAGAACTGCGTTTGGCTGTAGAACAAAAACACCAATAGACAGATGTTTGTTAAGATCATCGCCAACGCCATAGGCTGACTGCCGAGTGCAGAGGCTACACTATTGGCGAACTTGCCGGCCTCTTCGAGTGCTCCTGGGTTCATCCCACTCTCCTACTCCAGAATTGATATACTCCCGATAACGAAGGGTACCACCTCGTCTGGGTCCTCCAGCACGATCAGGACCTCATACAGCTTCGTAGCCAGCAGCCCCATAGTTTCCGGCGCGGCCTTCCACTGGATAATCCCGGGCGCGGGAAGTGTGATATCTCCATTGGTCATAGTCAGTGTAAGCTCTGCAAACCCTGTCACAGGGTCACGCAGCTCCACTGTGATCTCGGTTAACCCGGAGAAATCGTAGTAGGTATCATCGTCGATACTCCTGACCTCCATGTTCTCTAGCCACGTCCCGTGGATCGAGGCGGGCGGTAATGATCCTACATACATTATACCCTCCTACAACTTGATATACCAAGTCACCAACAGCGAGTTCGGCAGATTATTCATTGGCTGTCCTCCACCTTGTGTACTGGTAGTGAATGTATGCGAGTGCGAACCATCGGTAGTGGTGAAGGAGTGCGTGTGATTGGTTGACTGATTGCCAACACCTATAGTATGACTATGCGCTCCGTCAGTATTGATGGTAATATTAGCGTTCGAAGGGTTCACTGTTTTAAGATTACCGCTAGCTTGAAGATTACTCACAAACGGGCCTGAACCAGATCCAACCTGCACTTGCTGGAAATCAAAAGTATGATTGTGTTGTGCATCTGAATATCCGTGAGTATGCGAGCCATCAGCCGGACTTATTGTAGCACTATGACTATGGCTAGCACTCTGAATACCGGTCGTCGCAGTATGTGAGTGCGTTGGCGACTCTACGTTGGTCGTGCCAGTATGAGCGTGCGCAGGCATCTGCGTGATATCCAGCGTTGTAGCATTAGCACCAATCCGTGATCCAGCAGTAGTGGCATTACCAACTCCAAATCCAAGTCCAGCAAAACGGCCTGCCGCACTATTTCCCATGTCATCCAGACCGATCATAACATTACCACGCGCATCTGGTAGTACAATATTCTTATTGGCAGCATAATCCGACGCAGCACTTGCACCACGACCACTGGATACCGGCGCAATTGCATCAGTAAGATTATTCCACAGATAACTAAACAGAGCCGAAGTGTCTGCGTTTGCGCGCTCGGTCGCACCAGAGGCGGCGTTGCCCAACGTCCTACCGTTCAGTCGCACAAACCCTGACTTCGTTGTATTCACTAGCTCTCCGTGGACCATGCCAGTCGATAGACTCGTCGTTGGATCAGGTGTCACCGATAGTTCGACTGGATCAGGATTGGGGATATTCTGTGTATACGTCAGCTGAACTCCGTCCGTCGTCTTCACCTGAACGTCGTAACCAAGAGTGTAAGGAACAAATACATCAGGCCAGCGACCATGACCGTCAGCAACAACCGGAGTAGGATATGCCGAACTCTCGCTCGCATCTCTGTACACCGTGAACGGAGTTGTAGTGCCTCCAGCGAAGAAGTAGGCTACTGCCCCAGCGGCTTTGAGATCGTCAGCATACCGCTCGACGGTGCCTGATCTATTCCACAAACTACCCATTGTAAACCTCCTTAATAGCCTTCTCGCGAGCAGCTACAGCTTCTTCCTTTGTGTCCTCGCTTTGGTGGAGGCGTCTCGCGCGGTATCCCGGGAGGTCTGGGGAGTACCATTCGTAGCGCAGGAGCACGCCTCCTAACCCTATTGCATTGGTAGTATCCTCGGTGACGGAACTACTGTAGGTCTCGGTATCCCTATTGTATTACTCGACGGATTGTAAGTAAGACCACGCTCATTTCCTGGCGTTTGAGGTACATCTGGCGTTGCGATTATTCTAGCGTAGTCATCCCTAAACTTCTTACCTGTATCGGTAAGAGATCCGTCCTGATTAACAAACGCTGGCTCCTCACCCACTTTACTTCTAACATACCTATCCATCGACGGCAGACGAGCCCTCGTAAGCGGCCTATCAGCCAGATATTCTTCGGAGGCCCTTCCACCAGCGATTGCCTTGTCTAGTACTGTTCGCATGATCTTCGAGAGAAGCTTATTTCCTTCAACCGACGTTGACAGATTTGGAAACATCGCAGCTATATAATCTCTATCAGCGTTAGAAATCTGATTGCCCAGCGTCCCAAGCTGCGCATATCCAACTTGATTAGAAAGAGCAAGAAAAGCTTCGGCCAACCTTGCCGATCGTATTGGCCCCTGAAGAGACCTAATCTGTTCTATATCTGGGACAGGAAGACCCATTTCTTGTGCTGTTTTGGAAAGTGCTGTCAGTGCACTTAAACCCTTTGCCACGTATGAGACTCCAGCCCCTGACCTAAAGTCAGGATTTGCCATGATAGAGTCCATAGTATCCAAAGCGTTCCTTTGATTTTCAGCATTCATCATCTTCTCTCGATAACCACCTTTACCATATGCAGCATTTAATACTGCTTTAGATTGTTCTTCTGCTATCTTAGGCATAATCTTATATTCTGAATAAGTATAGTATGGCTCACCGGACCTCATATCTTGAATAAGTTGAATACGATACTCCTGCATATCTTTCGGCATCTTCATCTGGTCTGCAATATTAGTATACTGCGTCATCAGCGCTCGAGCCGCAGGACTGCTGCCGTACTTCGGAGGGATCATCATCATCCTCCTCTCTATCTCAGTTCTGGCGGCGTCGAGATTACCTCCGAAACTTGGAACATTTACTGGTGACGGCAAAGATGACTCTGCTGTTGGAGGAGCTGCTCCCTCTGGAGTAGGAACAGGAGCAAGTCCCTGTGGCAAAGGCCCGGACGGAGTTGCACCTTGAGCCCACGCTGGAAGTGCAGCTGGAGGAACCAGCTGTCCACCCGTCTGCATCCCTGGCGAAGCAGTGTCTGGAGTCGGATATGGTCCAGCCAGAGTAGTTCTCCTGGCCGGGGTTGTTGACGAGTCCATACCCGTCTGAGCCTTCGCTATGATAGCATCACTTGGACTCTGAGGCGATGGCTCCGTTTGAGATTGCCTCCCCAAGCCAACTGGAGGCGCTCCAGGGGGTATCGGCGGCGGGAATGCTGCTCCTGGAGCGGGCGCTGGTGCCCCTGGTGCTGATCCAGCTGTCGGAGGAGGCCCAAAATCTGATGGTCCTGGAAGCTCAGGTGTAGGAGCAGTTGGAAGTCCCCTACCATAAATAGATGGTAGATTTCTAGCATACTGTATATCCGCTGCGGCACGCTGCTCAGCCGCGTATCGAGTACTTGCAGCGTTATACAACTGAATGGCTATCTTCGGGTCGCCACCAAGTCTCAACACTCGCGCCGCTGCATCAGACAGTGATTGATAACTAGAAGTATCCAGATTTTTTAGCGCTTCCTGCGTCTGTCGATCCTGCTCCGCTCCACGCGCCAATTGTGGCAGCGTCGCGAGCGGACTGAAGTCAACATTGAAGTCATACGGCGATGCCATGATATCCTCCTAACTCAGCCGTACCGGCTGGAACGATCCCGGTCCCATGAAGCCTCCAGTCAACCCACCAAAGGCACCACTCCCGAGACTACTAAGGCCACCAAGGCCACCACCAGCAGCAAACTGTGCCCCTGCCAATCCCAGGTTCCACAGGTTCTTCGAGCCCTGAAGCTCCGCTTGTGCGGCCTGCGCGTATGTTGGCGTCTGCAACCCAGCAATATTCGTCGCTGCTCCTGTTCCAATTCCGGTGAGCCCCTGCAAGAAATTAGCCTGATTAACGCCACCTGCACTGAGAAGATTAGCCAAGTTACCATAGCCCTGAGATGTAAGATTAGACAGGTTAGTACCAAGTCCTGTATACAAGTTGGCTGCATTCGCACCGGTATTACTCAGTAGATTAGAAAGCTGCCCGCCTGTTCCAGTATAGATATTGGCACCGGAAGTGCCTCCCGTTAACAGGGCATTTCCCTGACCCGTGGCGGCCTGGCCAAGACCCTGAATACCCAACGGCAGCAACTGACCCTGGTTGGCCGTAAGGTTCTGTAGCCAGTTCCCGTATTCTGTATTAGCAAGGCCTTGCCCAAACTGCAGGGCCTGTTGCAGAGTATTCCCGCTCGCGCCCATCCCAGTCGCGTTCGCCGCGCGAGTGAGTGCGTCGAGACCTTGCCCCAACTGGAACTGATATCCAGGTGAGGCCTTGAAGGCCGCCTCGGCTGCCGCGTTACCTGCTGGTCCATTGAGCCCCAGCGCATTGCGGAGCATATCACTGAATTGTCCACCGCCCGCGAGGATGTTCGATCCCGCCAGTCCAAGAGGGGTGTATGCCGCTGTTGCCCCTCCGACGCCACCATAAAGGGCTCCAAGTCCACCACCCTGTCCAGCATACAACGCCTGCGCAGCATTGCCCGATCCACCGTAGAGCGCTGCAAGCGCGGGATCGAGTGATCCCTGAAGATATCCTGTGCTAAGACCTATGCCTGTTTTAAGGGCATCGGCCCCCGCAGCAGTACCACTCGTGAGGGCATTCAGCCCAAGAGCCTGATTGGTGTTTATAGTATTAGTAATGTTACCCTGAACACCCTGGAGATATGCCTGCTGCTGCTTAGCGGCGTCTATCGCAGGTTGCCCTGTGAAGACATCGGTTAGTGTGCTGAGTCCGAAGGCCATAATCCACCTACCCTAGCTTCCTCGCTCTTATCTTCCCATAGACCGAAGCAGTACCACTTCCGCCAGTGAACAGAGCAAATGCACCCAGACGAACAGTAGTCAGTGAGCCAATATTCAAACGCATCGCTGAGAGTGGTACAACAGGCCACTGACCGCTCGGCCATGATCCAGTTATTTGTGTCAGACTGGAGACAGCAGCCGGATCGCTAGGAGCCGTTCCGGAAACCGTGGTAAGCCAGTTGAGAATTAGGGTTCCGGTAGCTGTAGAGGTCCACCATGCTTCCCCTTGAATATCCCAGTCTCCGGCATTCAAATTAAGAACCATAATATCTGTCGCTGAACTACTACTTATTGCGACAGCCGAAGCAGCATTACGAATAGTCTCTTGATAAGTAGCACTAAGCGCCGCGTTAAGAGTAGTTCCACTCATACTCAAGCCAGTGCCCAGCCCAATCTCTTGTGGTGACCCTGATCCAGACCCATGGCCTAACAGAAGAGGCCCTGTACTCGTGTTCTGTATTTTGGCGTAAGTAACTGCCGTATTGGCTATCGTAAGTGCGCCGGTTCCGGTGTTAAGTGTGGCGTCACCGCCTACTGTAAAACCACCAAACGACCCGGCATTATTGTACTGCACTTGCCCAGAGCTTCCGCCTGGAGTACCACTGCCTCCCGATGGCGGCGCAGCAAAAGTTCCATCAGCCCTCAAGAAGTTAACTGTGCCACCACCAGACGGTGGAACGAGTCCTTTCAGCGAAGAAGTAAACAAATCGAGTTGGGCAGTGGCCTGTGTGCCAGTCAATGCCTCAACATCACCTAGGCCAGCTGTGACCCGACCGAGAAAAGCTGGAGCAGTAATCTGAGCCATCTTGGCGAACGTAACAGCATGAGGACCGACAGTCCATACTGTTCCGCCGCCACTGACTACGATATCTCCTTTAGTGCCGTCCGAAATACCACCACTGACTGAGGAAGGAATGGACGCAACTAGTTCCTTCAGCCACGAGTACCACTCTGGCGTCCAGCGTCGATTAGTATCGACGACTTCCGAATAAGGATCTCTCGGCTCAACAGTCATCCAGAGAACCCTCTTGGCTCATCCTCTACTACACCACCCATCAGTCCGACATGCACTGGGTCTGAAACGCTCAGACGATACCGTATGCCCTGTCCTTTGGACAATCCACAGCTCAGCACATACGGGTGCGATTTTGTCTCGCCTGGCCCGCCAAGCCGTCGAGTCACTGGGAGTCCGAAGGTGTATCCGCCATCGAGTGACCACGAAATAAGCACCTTCGGGTCCGCGGTACCTGGATAACTGCCAACGCCAGTTGTACAGTTGAAGCTTGCTCGCGGAATAACTATGCCGCGTGGGAAGTTGTGCAATGCTCCGCTCTCGACTTGCCATATCAATGGGTCGGTTCCTTCGAGGAAGTATGTTCCACTAATCTGATACAATTCCCCACTATATTCATCTCCAATGAGCCACCGATCGAAGATACGTAGAGACTTCATTCCCTTCCAATTATCTCTATTATACGACTTCCGCTCGTTCCACTCCCCTGTCGAAACATTATACTCCCACGTCCAGTCCTCGTGGCAGGTCAGCACCCAAAACGCCGACCTCCCATACATATACACAAAGGCCTCAATCAAATCCCTCTTCCCGTCAATCACACTCTGTTGTATCGATCGACTCACATCATCCGTAGACACTGGAGTAGGCGTATACCCATCAAGTCTATACACAACGAAGTCGTCTCCGGCCCACAAGAGCTGATTAGCCCAGCCTGTCTCCCATCCGGCGACAGCGTGAGTTCCCACGATACCTCGTGGAATTGTGACCTCGCGAGCAAACGGAAACGGTAGGGTCCCGGCATCTCTGTAGACTCCGGTCCACTTATCTCCGAAGGCATATAATCTACCCGCATAACGCACTACCCTCCGAACAAAGAGTCCCTGTTCTGTCGTGAACGACAGAGCGTTCACATTGACTGAATTCAGGTCACTCGCGAATATCCTTCCATCTCCGAAAGACCATACAAAGTATCCATCGAAATCACAAACACTCGTGGGGCTCGCTGGTAGGTCTGGGTCCGCGAACACTGTCGGCGGTGATCCAGTGAACAGATTAAAACATCCGTTAGTGGTCACTACCGCCATATTATTCGGCAGTGCATTATTGCGTGCTGTTGTAACTGGATCGGTTCCGGTCAGTGCCCCTACATCAGTCACAGCAAACGCTGGATCAACCGACAACACCCTATCATCCACAATCCACAGGGCTTCCGAAGTCCCCGTATCAAGAAAACCTCTCGTGTGAATATGATCACTCTGCATCGCCACTCGTTCCAATCCTGGCGATCGCCGAATAACAATCTGTGCTGGCGCTCCTACTGGCATCTTATCTGCAAAAGCATTAATCAATCGTCCCGCGCTCTCCTGCGGCCGTTGCCCTGGAGCTGAAGTCGGCGGGAATAGGATCGGTACAGTCATCAGAAGTAGTCCGTGTCCATCACAGCGTAACTCGGACGGCTCGAAGTGAGCCTCCGTAGTTGCATTTGGAAGTACTCTTTTATCCCCGGATCGAAGGCCTTTCCACCCATTGGAGCGCCGATATTTGCAAGCAAGCTCGCCAGCGCATCGAACCACTCAGATGGAATAAAGTCTGTATTCACTACATTACAAATTCCATCCTGGGCCAACTGGCCCAACAGCGGATCGATGTTTCCATCGAGCTTCGCTGCATACTCGTCGTCAAGAGGCTGTCCTGTACCCACAATATTCAACTTATAGGCCGCCTCAAGTATTAGATCGCCCCTGGTCTTGGTGATCTCCATCACGCAGTCCTCAGATCGATGCCGATTTGCAGTCGAGTGATCGTTGCCACGCTGTCAAAATTGAAGCGGAAACTGTCACCCGCATTAACTGTCGTATTCCATCCTGTGAGCACTGTATCCTGATACTTGACAGCGCTCGACAGTGTGGGCTTAGCCGCAGCCGTAATCGTGTCGGCCACCGTAGGTGGGTAGTTAGCGTATGTATCCTTCCAAATATCCAACACAACACTTCCGGATTGATCTGCCAGCAGAGTCACTCCGACGATCACTCCAGTGAATGGAATGTACAGATCGCCCTTAATCCCGGTTGTGAGTACCGAACCGTTCTGGTACACCGTGAACGGTAGCGCTCTTATACGCTGGTTATTCGTTAACTCTAGGTTACCCGCCCCGGTGAACCCAAGGCCGCCGGAAACCGGAACTGCCGAGGGCGATCCGACCCCGGAGGCTCTGGCGACAATAGTCGCCGCTGGCATCGACTCCAAGGCAGACAGTGGCACATTAGCATACGGAGCCACCGCAAAGACATAGGTCCCTCCGCTTTTAGTAATAGTGATCCCGTTTCCAGCGAGAACATTCGCTGGAAACCGGGGAAGCAACCGTGCCCGTAGACTCGGCTGCGTTGAAGACCCGATAGTCATTTGGCACTCTTTGGTACGGGCTTCAGCTTCCGCGCCACCGGCTCTTCAATCTCTGGCGTCACAGGTGGAGATGACTCTGGAACTGGAACTGGTTCACCTGGCTTCGCCACTGGATGCTGTGCAGACAGCGTTGAGGGTGCCGGATACAGCTCTGCGTCTTCCTCCGGCGTGGGCTTCTTGTAATCCTCCATGCCCTCCACTTTGAAGTACCTATTCTTGAGGTACACCATCAGCTTCCGATCGTCGGTAACCTCCACCGGCACTCCCTTTTTGAACTCCCCTGCCTCCTCGATGGACTCATCCTCTTCGCCTAACCACGTTACCTGAGGCATCTTTCTCTCCTTGGAAAAGAGGGAGGACCAGGGCCACCTAGCCCTCCCCAAGTTGGCGCTAAACCTCGTTAAGCCACTGGCTTGATGAAGCCCACATACGTAAAGGCCTGCCCTGCGGTAGCACCGCCCGACAGAGTTGCCCAGACATCTGTGTCCACAGTCGTTGGCTGTGTAAGTGCGGCCAACGGAAAGATCTGTGTAGAACCAGCCGTAACCGTAACGCCGGTCTGAACTTGGCTGCCACCAGATGCAGTTCCGTAGGCCAATGCTGGAGTGCCGCCGGTAAAGGCGGTTTGGACCCTGGTGATGATGTGGGTGATGATAGCTCCGGCCGGGATTGTCCCGATCTTGACGTTAACCGCAGCACCACCAGGATCAGCCGAGAACGAACCGGCTATGTACTGAGCGACTTCGTAGCCGATCTCGCGAGCTGGAGTTCGAATATTAAGCTGAGATACCATTTGAACCTCCTAGTCCGCAGAAGATGCGAAGAACCCAGTAGCGACGCCCCACTGTTTCAGTGCGGTGCCGGTATTCGGGTGCTTCTTGAACATCTTGGCTACACCGTAGGCCATCTCGATGCCGGTGCCAGTGATGAAGCCGTAATCGTCCTCTTTACGGAACGTGGGCTTCGCCATTTGACCCCAACCGAGAACAGCGGCCTGCTGACCACAGAGGAACACAGGCTCGACGCGGCCGGTATACCCGGCTGGCGTTCCGACTGCGCCCGCTGTAAGCAAGCTCGTCCACACATTGCTGACGAACCTACTCATCTCCGGAACCAGCCTGACGATCACACCGTCATAGATCTGATCGCCATCCTGGAAGATCGGGTTCTTGAGACCCGGCGCCTCACGGGGCCGAGCATCTTTGTTGATGGTCTCCAGCGAGATCTTCAGGTCCCTGAAGGGATTGAGCCCCGCGAAGCAGATGAAGTGCTCATACCCATCATCAGTCCGATAGGGACGGATATGAGGATCAGCTGCCATCGCGATGCGCTTGAGCAACGACAGGTTCGTAGCAGTGAACTTATCGTTGGTTCCATCCAGGGAGGCCAGTGAGCTGACGTGGTTGCCAGCCACCAAGTTCGCGGTGGAGTTCCCAAACAGGATACGATCATTGTTGTCGGTCTGCCACGTATTCCTCTGTGTAGACGACGCCAGATCGTACTGGATGCCATTCACTCTAACCCCACCCGAAGAGGTAGGAAGAGTCTCGGTTGGCAGAGCCATAAACGCGGCAATGATCTCGTCGCGCTGCAACTCCTTGCCCCAATCGCTCAACAGGGGCTTGGCCTCGCCGAAGATATCCGCCGAGTCTTTCTGGGACTCTGCCTTTGTCGTGACAACTGCGTGCCGCGCCCACTCCATCCGCAGACGCATCCCGTAGTTGTCGATCCGCTCTTCGTTACCGACCAGGGTCTGTGTCGCAACACCGGCTCCCTGGAGGCGCGTGACGAGCGGGATATTCATGTCTTCACCACCCGCCTTCAATTCGTTCCGAAGGCGGATGATGGCAGTCAGGCCCTCGCTCATATAGGGCGAGAACATGTTCTCCCTAACAAACTCCCGGTTTATATCCCTCGTAAACTGGATAAGTTTGTTATTGGTATCAATTGTAGTTACAGCCATCGCTGCATCCTCTCTCGGTATGGTTCAACCGCTTTGCGGTTAAGCCATACGGATCACTGTCCCTTTGGCCCTCTTGTATAGGCCCAGAGACTGGCATCACTCCCATCGCCGGCGGC
>Ga0126383_10001527_pt1 | contig 14488 bp, 9 predicted proteins | sample PanSoiMetPlot_35_FD_96882 | JGI IMG/M metagenome (GOLD analysis project Ga0126383, IMG submission 96882) | Tropical forest soil microbial communities from Panama - MetaG Plot_35 | ecosystem: Environmental > Terrestrial > Soil > Tropical forest > Bulk soil | place: Panama | collected 2016-02-17
AAACGATGGACATGGGATTGGGAACACGATTTCCCGACTCATCAGGCACCCGGGATGAGAGCCACCCGGCAATCTGCCAGTCGCCGCGCAACCAGCGGTGTTTGCGACGGTTGTAGGCACTGTAGTGCGAGGGGTAATCCTCGATAATTTCGATGTCCGTAACCAGGCCCGCGCGGGCGTAGGCTCCTTCGATCAGGTCATGCGAAAGCAAAGCATTTCGCGGGAAGCGGCGGTCCAGCACACGGTGCAGCGTGTCCACTTCATAAATGCCTTTGCCGGTGAAGCTGCCTTCCCCGTATAGATCCTGGTAGACGTCGGACACGGCACGCGTATAGATGTCGAATCCGGTTTCGCCCGAGTAGATGCTGGCCAGGCGAGAGCGCACAGCGCTTTGCACACTCACGCCAACGCGTGGTTGCAGAATGCCATAACCGGCGACCACGATATTTTTGTCCGGATCGATGATGGCCTGGTTCAAAGGATGGGCCAGAGCGCCAATCATGCGATGGGCTGATCCGCGCGGCAGTTCCGTGTCGGCATCGAGGGTAATGACGAAGCGTACCTTGGCAAGCAGCGACAAATCGCCGACTTTCACCGGGAAACTGTCGTATTGGTTTCGCAAGAGCCGGTTCAGATCCAGCAATTTTCCCCGTTTGCGTTCCCAGCCCATCCACTGGCGCTCGCGCGGGTTGTACACCCGATGGCGATGCAGCAGAAGGAACGTCCCTTCTCCATCGGCAGCGTACTTTTCGTTCAGTTCACGAATCAGCCGAGCGCAGAGATCGACGCGCGGATCATCCTCGCTGGGGGCTTCTCGCGAATCCGGCAGGTCGGTCAGCAAGGCATAGTGCAGGTTGCGGTCATGATTGCCGAGATAGCGGACCTCGAGATCGTCTACCAGCCTCTTAATCTGGGCTTGGTGCAATAACAGAGCGGGAATTCCGACTAAGCTGAAGCAATCGTCAGGGATGGCGTCCGAAAAATCGAGCTTAGGGATGATTTGCGGCCGTAAGACCGCGGTCACGATGTAATTGACGATTTGAGCCGCAGCTTGCGAGCACGGCAGCAGCAAGATAAAGACCGCCAGCAACATCCGCTCCAAGGAAGTCGACGGACCAATCAAGGGCAGAAGGATTCCCAAAATGATAATGAGCGTGAGCAGTTCTATGCTCGGCAGGTAAAACTCATTGGGGTGGCTACGCAAGAAGATACGCACTCGCTGAACCAAAGGTGGCCGGTAGCGAATTCTTCTGCGCAAAGTGGGGGTTCCCTCGGCGATTAGGTAATAGCCGATGTGGGAACGCCGGCTGGCAACCCGGCGATCGGCATAGATCTGCCTTTGGGCTTCCCGAGCCAAGGCCAGCGCGGCCGCAGCAACTTCCATTTCGCTAAAGTCCGAGTGTTCGGCTAGATGGGCTACCTGCTTGCGGTACAGGGTGCGGCTGTCGCGGTCCATGCGCGCGTAGGCACCGACAGGGTCGTCCTTCAATACACTATCGAACGCGAGCAGACGGTCGAGTACGTCACGCCAGCTGTTTTGGGTTACGTCGCGCAGGCTGCGGACGCAAACGCCGGTTCCATGAAGAGCCTTGCGATCCTTAACCACTCGCGTCCCACGGCTGGCGATTTGTTCGAGCAACGCCAGTTTCATGGCGGGTATCAACGCGTCGAGTTCGGCCAAGTTCAGAATCGTGGTCTTCTGGAATGATTGCATGTACTCGATATAGCCGGCCTCGCTGAATTCGTAATTCACGGCAGCGAGAAAGCCTTCGGCTATGGCCAGAACTCTTGGAACAACGTCGAAACTACGGTTGCGGACATGCGGGAGTTTCTCGAATTCGCTGAGTTCGTCGGCAGTGCTATCCAGTTCCGTGCTCAGCAGGTGAACATTATCCTGCAACCAGTGAAAGTCATCGGAGACATCCTTAGCCGAAAAATCTGAGACGGCGCGAAAAATCCTCCGCAGTTGCGGCTTGAGCGCGTGCGAGCGCCCATAAAGTACGTCGGAAGAATGGGTATCGGGCAACCACGCTAGACCGCGGGCCAATTCCGCAGCCTGCGCGCACAAACGTTCTCTGTCGAGCATGGTCTCGGGCGATCCGGCAGGAACACGTTCGGCTTCGGAAGTTCCCAACTCGAGATGAGTATTCTGGGGCATCTTTAAGTTCGTTTAGCGATAACTGGCGGCCTGGAGCTCAAACATTTCAGCGTAGCGGCCGCCCATGCGAGTAAGTGCTTCGTGTGTTCCTTCTTCCACGATATCGCCAGCCTCGAGTACTACGATGCGATCGGCCATGCGTACAGTCGAGAAGCGATGCGAGATAAACAGCGCCATCTTCTCGTTGGTGAGCTCGGCAAAGCGGCGAAATACCTCGAACTCGCTGCGGGCATCGAGAGAGGCGGTTGGTTCGTCAAGAATTAAGAGTTGCGCGGTCCGCAGATAGGCCCTCGCCAGGGCGATTTTCTGCCACTCGCCGCCTGAAAGGTCCACTCCTCCTTCGAAACGGCGGCCCAACATTTGTTCATAGCCGACGGGAAGGCGGGCAATCACCTGGTCGGCCAGGCTCTTTCGAGCAGCCTCCTCGAGCAACTTGAAATGATTCAAATCCTGAATCTGCCCGACCGCGATGTTCTCTCGCGCGGTCATCTCGTAGCGCATAAAGTCCTGAAAAATGACACCGATCTGGGTGTACAAGTCTTCCAGACTGAACTCGCGAAGATCGGTTCCGTCGAGCAGGATCTCGCCTTCGACCGGGTCGTACAGGCGGGTGATCAGTTTGACGATGGTAGTTTTGCCCTGTCCGTTTTCGCCGATCAATGCCACTCGTTCACCCGGGCGCAGCTGAAAATTAAGGTGGTTCAGGATAAGCCGCGAGCTGCCGGGATAGCGGAACGATACGTTGCGGAATTCGAATCCGCGGGTGATCGGGCGCGGAACCGGCAGGGCGTTCGGCTTCGACTGGATGGTCGGCTTCATGTCAAAGAACGCGAGTAAGTCGGTAAGAAACAATGCCTGGTCGGCAATGCCCGAAAGGGTCGAGAGCACCTGCTGAATGTTGCTGCTCGCGTTCAGAATGGCGGCGGTGAGAAAGTAAAAGGTGCCAATTCCCCATTTGCCATAAAGGGTACGCCAGATGACGTACGCGTAAGCGCCATAATAGCCGGCCGTGCTAATGATGGACAGGATCGCTCCTATGCCCAGCCGCTTTCTTGCCAGTTCAACGTCCTGCTCATAGATAATGTCGCTTAGCTTCCGAAACCGCTCCGTGAAGAACTCGCCCAAGTTGAAGAGTTTCAGCTCCTTTGCCGCCTCTTTTGTGGCGCCCGCCTGACGCAAGTAATCGAGCTGGCGCTTGATCGGAGTCTGCCGGAAATTCTTAGCGTACCCGAGGAAAGCGAAATGCGTTTCGCCCATGAAGGCGGGGAGCACGGCGGCGATGAGTAGCAGCATCAGCCAGGGCGAATAGAGCATCACCGCGACGGACCAGCCGAGAGCCGTGATAAATTGCAACTGCAACCGGCCGATGGATTGAATCATGACCAGCCGATCGGTCGCCTGCACTCGCGCGCGCTCCAGCCGGTCATAGAAGATAGGGTCTTCATAGGCGGTCACATCCAGTTCCGAGGCATGCTTCATCACTTCGATACTGACGTGACGCGTGTACTTATTGGCAAGCAGCGAGTCGGAGTAGTCGATCATCCGCGTCACCAGGCTGCTCACAACCGCTAACCCAAATTCAGCTCCAACCAGCCACCACAGCTTTGGCGGCACTGGACCGTGGTGCTTGATCAGCTGTTCCAGGATGTCGATGATTAGCTTGGGAATGTAGCCGATAGCAACGGGAAGCAGCGCGGCAATAACGCGGGCTACGATGCCAAACGTAACGACGCCCGGCCCGGATTGCCAGACGATTTTCAGGATCGGAGGGACATTGCGCAGAGCGACGAGACGCTCCCCCCAGCTGCTCCAAAAACCGTCTTGTTTTGCCATCTCAGTGACCCGTACGATCCAACGTCTGGAACTCGGTGGTGCTCGCGTCACAACCCCATGACTGCACCTCACCAGAGATGCCGGCAAGTACCTCTAAGGTTTGATTCAGCAGTTACTTATCGGGATTCCGTACTTCCAGACGCTGCTGAGGAAACCCATTTTTCACAAGCAATCTGATGACCGCGTTCGGCTACAAGATTGCATCGTTCTGTTGGTGAGCGGTGCTAAAGCAGCCTCAATCCCAAGCGCGACGGACTACGGGCATTTTACGGGGGTTACCCTACAAAACCCAATATGAATCGTGTCGGCCGAATGCTTGGCGCTCCCACCGAGTACAGAATCAACAATCGATAAGTAAAGGAAGAAAATTCACTGCCCTCCCAAAAACTCCATTCAAGGGATTTCACGAATAGCCTCAGATGCAGGCTGCCAGGAGGAGATCTCGACCAGAACCAGTCCTTGCGGCGGGATGGAAAGCATGAGCTCACCATCGTGCAAATCGTGGATTTCGGGCGGCGGCAGTCGGGCAGCTTGGCGCAGCTCGGCTAACTGCGCCAGGGTTGGAGAACGCGGTGATCCCATCTTGTCGTACGCTGGACGCGGGTCGCCGTGAGCTTGGTCGACCCGAGAAACAAAGGCCCGGGATTCGGGAGCAAGATGCTGGAAACGGAGAGTCACGAGCTTTGCCGAGCCGCTCGGTTGCTCAGGCGGAGTCAGGTTCCAAGTGGCAATCACCAGTGCATTGTCTGCCCGGCGAGTGATCAACGCCGATTCTGAATGCGCGTTCAAGCGCGCATCGCCAAGCCTATGCAGGAGTTCAAAAGCAGTATAGGAGGGTTTGGGGATTCCCCCTGCGGCAAGGAGGCCGAAGCCGCCGTAAAATGGCTGTTTCACCACACCCTGTTCTTCAAAAACATCGGAGAAGGTCCAATACGACATCTCGTTCACCAACCCATCGCACTGGCGGATGGTGTCTGCCAGCCACGGCCCCATGTAGGTGGAATCGGTAACCTCCGGTTCATTTTTGTAGCTGGCGTTGAACTCACTCCAGATCAGGGGAAGACTGGGACGAGGGGATGACTTGATCTGGTCATGGACTTTGCTGATGGCACGGCAAACCATCTTGTTGCGAGGAATGTCCTCAGTAGTGCCGAAGACGTCCTTTGCCGCATCGTTTCCGTAGACGTGGCTGGAAACAAAATCCAGCGGAATGTGGTTTTCCACACAATGGCGGATGAAGGCGTCCACCCATGCCGCCTGTGCGGTTGCTGGTCCGCCGACTCTCAATTGGGAACTCACGCGCTTGACGTCATTGGCTGTGTGGTCGTACAGCTGCCAGTACGTGGCCTGCCTTGGTTCACCGGCCCAGAAATCCAGATTGGGTTCGTTCCACACCTCGAAATACCACTTCGCCACCTCGGCGAGACCGTAGCGTTCTACCAGATGGCGCGTGAAATGATCGATCAGATCGTCCCACTTGCCAAGATCCTTGGGCGGCGAAACGTTAGGGTGATACCAGAAAGCTTGCGGGGCGTTCTTGGCAGCGAGCTTGTTGGGCATGAAGCTTAGTTCCACAAAGGGGCGAACGCCGTTCTCGAGAAGGCCATCGTAGACCTGATCGACATAAGAGAAGTTGTAGACTGGATGGCCTTGCGCATCTTCCTCATACACGCCCATCTCGTCGAGCAAAATTCCGTGAAACCGGATGTATCGGAGCGCGGTTACGTCTTTAACCGAGCGCAGATCGTGGCGATAGCTCTCGCGCAGGCTCAGTTGCGCACGACCCGATCCGAACAAGTGCTCCCAGAAGTGCGGAAAGGGCTCGGCCGGAGCAGTCGGATCAATGACGATGGACTCGGGGTTTGCCTGCGCATGGGTGCGAGAGGGAAGCGTGATCGAGACAACCGAGATGCAGGCGAAGAGAAATCGTAGATGAAAACGGCGCATGGCTAGCTTCATTCGGAGTTCCCCAGTTTGACGTTCGCGTTAAGCCTCAGAACCAACAGCCATACCACGGACAGAACTCTCATTCTACTTCTACCTTGACGCAAATTTTTTTCGAGTGGAATCTGGTGCTCCGCTCTCGCCCATCGAACAGCAAGGAGTTGGTATGATAGAAGGTTCAGCACTCATCGTGGGGGAATCCAGACGTGGCGGAAACGCAGACTAATGGTCTCGAGGTCCTCGAGACCCGGGAGTGGATTGATTCGCTCGACTATGTTCTAACCAAGGGCGGTCCGGATCGAGCCGGCAGGCTGCTGCAGCAACTGGCCTTGCATGCGCGGCGCTCTGCTGGCATCAATCTGCCGTTCACGGCCACAACCCCGTATCAAAATACGATTCCCGCAACCCACCAGCCGCCATTTCCGGGCAGCCAGGAGATGGAACGGCGCATCAAGAGCCTGGTTCGCTGGAACGCTTTGGCCATGGTGGTTCGCGCCAATAAGCTCCAGGAAGGCATTGGCGGGCATATTTCGACCTATGCGTCGGCGGCAACGCTGTACGAAGTCGCTTTCAATCACTTTCTGCAAGCGCGCACCGAATCGGGCGACCGCGACATTGTGTATTTCCAAGGGCATGCGGCACCTGGCATGTACGCGCGAGCTTTTCTGGAAGGCCGCATTCCAAGGCAAAAATTAGAGAACTTTCGGCGTGAGCTAAGGCCCGGAGGAGGACTTTCTTCTTATCCCCATCCCTGGCTGATGCCGGAGTTCTGGGAGTTTCCCACGGTCTCGATGGGGCTCGGCTCGATCCAGGCAATCTATCAAGCGCGCTTTATTAGGTATCTGGAAAACAGAGGTCTGAAGCAGTCGCGAGGCGGCAAGGTGTGGGCATTTCTGGGTGACGGGGAAATGGACGAGCCCGAATCGCTGGGTTCAATCACCCTGGCTTCGCGCGAGAGGCTGGACAACCTCATCTTCGTGGTGAACTGCAACCTGCAGAGGCTGGATGGTCCAGTCCGCGGCAACGGCAAAATCATTCAAGAACTGGAGGCTATTTTCCGCGGCGCCGGGTGGAACGTCATCAAGGTGATTTGGGGAGGCGATTGGGACCGCCTGATTCAGAACGATCGCGACGGATTGCTGGTTCGCCGCATGGGCGAGGTCACCGATGGGCAGTATCAGAAATATTTCGTCGAAAGCGGCGCATACTTCCGGCAGAACTTATTCGGTACCGATCCCCGTCTGTTGAAGATGGTGGAACACCTTTCTGACGAACAACTGGCGCGGATGCGTCTGGGCGGACATGATCCGATTAAGATATACGCCGCGTATAAGGCTGCGGTCGAGCATACCGGATCACCCACCATTATTCTGGCCAAGACCATCAAAGGATACGGTCTCGGCGAAGCTGGGGAAGGCAAAAACATCACCCACCAGCAGAAGAAGCTGAACGAGGAAGAGTTGCGAATGTTCCGTTCACGCTTTGGCATTCCCATTCCGGATGAAGAGCTGCACGAGGCTCCCTTTTATCGGCCCTCCGACGATAGCGCGGAAATTCAATATTTGCGCGAGCGCCGGCAGCAACTGGGCGGGTACCTGCCGGAGCGGAAAGTGCGCGCGGCGCCGATCAAAGCAGTTTCCGAGTCACACTTCGAAGAATTCTACAAGGGAACCGAAGGCCGCGATGCTTCGACCACCATGGTCTTCGTCCGGCTTCTCGCCAAGCTTCTGCGCGACCCGGAGATCGGCAAGCTGATTGTCCCCATTATTCCCGACGAAGCGCGAACCTTCGGCATGGAAGCGCTATTCCGGCAGGTGGGTATTTACTCGAGCGTGGGGCAGCTCTACGAGCCCGTCGATATGGACACTCTGCTTTACTACAAGGAAGCGAAGAACGGGCAGATCCTCGAGGAGGGTATCACCGAGGCGGGCTCGGTGGGTTCGTTCATTGCTGCGGGCACGGCATATGCGAACCATGGCATCAACACGATCCCGTTCTTCATTTATTACTCGATGTTCGGGTTTCAGCGTATTGGCGATTTGATTTGGGCTGCTGCCGACATGCGCACGCGCGGATTCCTGCTGGGGGGCACGGCTGGCCGCACTACGCTGGCCGGCGAGGGACTGCAGCACCAGGATGGCCACAGCCATGTGCTCGCGCTCAGTGTGCCGAATCTGCTGGCATATGATCCGGCCTTCGCTTACGAGATCGCGATCATCATCCAGGACGGTATCAAACGCATGTATGTGGACGGCGAGTCCATTTTCTACTATTTGACGGTGACCAACGAGCCGCTTCCCATGCCTGCCATGCCCGAAGGCGACCATGTGCGACAAGGTATTCTGAAAGGCATGTACCGCTTCCGGCCTTCCCAGAAGAAGGAGGCAAAGCTGCACGCACAGCTGTTTGGCAGCGGCACAATTATGTTCGAAGTGCTGAAGGCGCAGGCGATTCTCGAGCAAAAGTATGGAGTCGCGGCCGACGTGTGGAGTGTCACCAGCTATAAGCAGTTGTATCGCGATGCGACCGATTGTGAACGCTGGAACCTGCTGCATCCGACTCAAAAACCTAAGGTGCCGTATGTTACCGAGTGCCTCAAGAATGCACCCGGAGTTTTCGTTGCGGCATCGGACTACATGAAGGTTTTGCCGGAGAGCATCTCGCAGTGGGTACCTGGAAAACTGGTTTCGCTCGGAACGGACGGGTTTGGTCGCAGCGAGAACCGCGCCGCTTTGCGAGACTTCTTCGAGGTAGATGCTAAGCACATCGTGGTCGCCAGCTTGAGCGCGCTGCAGCGTGAAGGCCGGGTCAAGCCGGAAACAGTCGGGCAAGCGATCAAGGATCTGGGAATCGATCCAGACCGGCCGAGTCCGGTGAGCAGGTAGGAAGTGGGGGGACAGCAAGTGACGGAGTTCAAGCTGCCGGAACTTGGGGAAAACATCGAGCAGGGCGACCTCGTACGCCTGCTAGTTGCGCCCGGAACCACGGTCAGCGAGGGGCAACCGGTCATGGAACTGGAAACCGACAAGGCGGTGGTTGAAGTTCCCTCCTCGGTGAGCGGCGTGATCCAGGAAGTGCGGGTAAAAGAGGGCGAGAAGCTGAAAGTCGGCCAGGTGATCTTTACCGTGGAGGACGGCGGGAACCGAAACGGTGGCAGGAAGAAAGAACAGCGGACTGAACAGGGGGGCGCGAAATCCCGGCAAAAAATCGACGCCGGCGCCTCGGTGTCCAGGCCGCCCGCCGTAGCTCCGCCAGAGCCAGATCGGCCGCCAGCGCAACCGAGCGGTGCGAGCGAATTTCGCCTGCCAGAACTCGGAGAAAACATCGAGCAGGGCGATTTGGTGCGGCTGATGATTTCCGCCGGAACCAGGGTTTCCCCAGGCCAGCCCATCATGGAATTGGAGACGGACAAGGCGGTGGTTGAGGTTCCCTCATCGGTCAGCGGCGTGGTGAAGAGTGTTCAAGTTAAAGCAGGTGACCAGCTTAAGGTGGGGCAGGTCATCTTCACGCTTGAGGGTGATGGGGCAGCTCGAACGCGCACGAAGCCCGAGCCTGTTGAACATGTCTCAGGTCAGCAGGGCGCGCGGCTGGCATTTCAGGCGGCCATCCAGGCCGAGGGAAAGACCGAGGAGCAGGCATTACCACCCGATCAGCCGTCGCCGCCCCTGCCTACGTTCACCATGCCGGTGCAACTGGGGAAAGTTGCAGGCACCGAGCAGCGCCCACCGATTGCGGCTGCGCCCATGGTCCGCAGGCTTGCCCGTGAGCTGGGTGTTGATATTTATGAGGTGAAAGGGAGCGGTCCCGGCGGACGAATCAGCGAGGACGACGTCAAGGCCCATACCAAGCAATTGTTGGTGACAGTTGTAACCGCCGCCCAGGTGCCGCGTGCGCTGGCTGAGCCGAAACTGCCCGATTTCGCCAAATGGGGCAAGATCGAACGTGTATCCATGCGCGCGGTTCGCCGCAAGACGGCGGAACATCTGCGCGAAGCCTGGAATACGATTCCACACGTTACGCAGAATGACCGTGCCGACATTACGGAGCTCGAACAATTGCGCGCGCGCTTCGCACCCAAGGCGGAAGAAGCAGGCGGGAAGATGACCGTCACCGCGATTGCGCTCAAGATTGTTGCCTCGGCTCTGAAGATCTTTCCCCAGTTCAATGCCAGCATCGATATGGAGCGCGGCGAGATCATTTACAAGCAGTACGTGAACCTGGGCGTGGCCGTGGATACGGAGCGGGGCTTGCTGGTGCCCGTGCTGCGCGATGTTGACAAGAAGAATATCGTCGAGCTCGCGGCGGAGATGTCCCAGCTTTCCCAGAAAGCGCGCGAGAGGAAGCTGACACCTGAAGAGATGGAAGGCGGGACCTTCACCATTACGAACTTGGGCGGAATCGGAGGAACGGGGTTCAGTCCGATCGTAAATCATCCTGAAGTCGCGATTCTTGGTCTGTCTCGTTCGCGCATGGAGCCGGAATGGATCAATGGAGCGTTTCAGCCACGGCTGATCCTGCCGCTGTCGCTTTCCTACGATCACCGGCTTGTCGACGGCGCCGATGCTGCACGCTTTCTCCGCTGGGTCGCCGAGGCTTTCGAACAGCCGTTCCTGCTCTCGGTCCAAGGTTAAACTCCACGATTTCTTACCAGTCCAGGGTAAGTGAGGAAAGGACTTATATGGCTGATCCGTCAAGCTTGCGCGTTGCGGTAGTTGGAGGAGGGCCGGGTGGATACGCGGCGGCATTCCTGGCGGCTGATCTGGGAATGAAGGTTACGTTGATTGATCCTGAAGTGAATCCCGGCGGAGTTTGCCTCTACCGCGGTTGCATTCCATCGAAAGCGTTGTTGCACGCCGCCAAGCTCATTGAGGAATCACGGCAGGCGAAGAATTGGGGGATCGATTTTGGCGAACCTAAGGTGGACGTCGCCCGTTTGCGCTCGTGGAAGGAAAGCGTGGTTAAGAAGCTCACGGGCGGGCTGGGCCAGTTAGCCAAGCAGCGTTCCGTCGAGTACGTCCAGGGGCGTGCGGCTTTCGAAAACTCCAATTCGCTGCGTGTGACAAAAACAAAGGGCGGAGAAGAATCGCTAAACTTCGATCGCATCATCCTGGCCACGGGCTCACGCCCGGCAGTGATTCCCAGCTTAAAAATAGACTCGCCGCGGTTGCTGGATTCGACCAGCGCACTGGACATAGCGGATGTTCCCAAAACTCTGCTGGTCGTCGGCGGAGGGTACATCGGGCTGGAACTGGGTTCTGTCTATGCCGCTTTAGGAACGCGTGTGAGCGTGGTCGAAATGACGGATGGACTTTTGCCGGGAGCGGATCGCGACCTGGTTCTTCCGTTGCATAAGCGCTTGGAGAAGATGTTCGATGCGATTCTGCTGAATGCGACGGTGGCGTCTCTGAAAGAGGAGAAGGGCGGCGTTCGCGCAACCTTTGAAGGCAAAGCCCTAAAAGAGCGCGAAAAGGTATTTGACAAGGTTCTGGTTTCAGTCGGACGCAAGCCCAATTCCGAAATCCGAGGACTCGAGAAAACTCGCGTCAAAGTCGACAGCAGGGGATTCATTCAGGTCAACAAGCAATTGCAGACCGCCGATTCGGCGATTTTCGCCATCGGCGATGTGGCCGGCGAGCCCATGTTGGCTCACAAGGCCACGCATGAGGGCAGGACCGCAGTCGAGGTGGTGGCAGGCCATAAATACAGTTTCGAGCCGAATGCGATTCCTGCGGTTGTGTTTACCGACCCGGAGGTTGCGTGGACTGGTATCACTGAAACCGAGGCTCGAGCGCAGGCGAAGCAAATCAAAGTGGCCAAGTTCCCCTGGGGAGCTTCGGGACGCGCTTTGACTCTCGACCGCACTGACGGTCTGACCAAGCTGCTCATTGATCCGGAAACCGAGCGGGTGCTGGGCGTCGGAATCGTTGGCCCGGGCGCTGGCGAGTTAATCGCCGAAGGTACGCTCGCCATCGAGATGGCCGCGCTCGCGGGAGATCTGGAACTCACCATCCATCCCCATCCCACGCTTTCCGAGACAGTCATGAATGCCGCGGAAGTTTTCTACGGCACCAGCACGGACGTTTACCGGCCTAAACGGTAAATTCATTGCTGTCGACTGCTCATTGGTAGTGGTCCAACAGCAGTGCCGATTTTCGGCTGCGGCCAGTTGACCTCTGGTCAGATGACTTTTCTCGATGAAAAATCCGTGGCTAAGGTAAGGTAACGATTGGCTCATAATGATCATCCAACCGCCGAAATGACCGTAACCCACGTAAAACAGACGCAAAGTCTCGCCGAAATACATAAGACAGGAATACTTACGCTGATGGTGGTGGTAACGAACGTCATGGGCAACGTGATGTTGAGTCTGGGCATGCATCGGGTGGGGAGAATCGTATCGGCCTCTCCGGCAGACTACGTTCGAGCGTTTGCCGATCCCTGGACGGTCTCAGGCGTCTGCATTCTGGTGATCTGGATGGCCGGTAATCTAGCATTGTTAAGCTCCGCCGATTTGAGTTTTGTGCTGCCGGTTACGGCCAGCGCCTACGTTCTGATTGCCCTTGCCGGTCACTTCATCTTGCACGATCGCATTTCCTGGGCGCGCTGGTTGGGCATCCTGGTCATTACCTTGGGCGTCATCCTGGCCGAGGAAACTCCGACCCGGACCACCGAAGGTCCTCCCGGTCATCTCGTATGAAATGGATCCTGGTGGGAATTATCGCGATGTGCAACACCTGTGCCGATGTGTTGAATACGGCGGGCATGAAGCGCCAGGGAGAAATCGAAGACCTCAGTCCTCGGACTCTAATTCATATGGTGGCGCGGATTTTCCGCAATCCCCTGGTGCTGGCGGGACTGGGCGCTCTGGCCGTGTCCTTCTTTGCGCTGCTTTCACTTCTGTCGATTGCCAGCATAAGTTTTGCTGTGCCCGCCACGGCAATCAGCTACCTGCTAGAAACACTTCTGGCGAAGTACATACTGAAGGAGGATGTCAGGTTTCGGCGCTGGGCGGCAGCGATTCTGGTTGCAGGGGGGGTAGCGCTGCTGCTGTGGTGACGGAAAGGTAAATGGCGCGCTGAGCTGATCGCCTGTCTGTCGTTCTTCAATCCCAACAAAACCAATCCGGCGGCTACCAGCACGGTGGCAGCGATCTTACCAACCAGAGGAAATCCGGAAAAATTCTCGCGCAGCCAGCAAGGTCGAAGCTTTGTAACCCCGTACGCTCCGAGGAAAATGATGACGTATCGCAAGCCGGTGATGGCATCCACGATGGCCGGACTCGTCAAGCTGATGGCATAGAACGTCAGAAATGATCCCACTCCGGATATAAAGCGATTCAGAAAGTACCAGAACCGGTTTCGCGGCTGTGCTTTTTCAGAAGTTTCGAAGATCTGTTTGCGCCAAGAACTGCGGACCAGAAGCAACAGAGAGCCGATGAACGTTCCAAAGGTGAATAAAACGTATCCGCTGACAAAATCTGTTCGATCGAATGCCAGCTTTTGCATGACGTTCACTAGGCCGAAACTTGCCGATGCCAGCAATACCGTTGGCAAGACCAGTTTCAGGTTCAACCTCTCGGAGAAGAACATAACGAAGCCGCCCAGGACCAGCAGGATAAACCCGGGGGCGCTGCCCTGACCGAGGGGGTGCTTCAAGAGAGCAATTGCGACCAGCGCAGTTGCCACGGGAGAAAAGCCACCCATGATGGCCAGGGTCTGAGACGCTTCGCCAGCCTTTAGAGCGGCGTAATAAAAATAGTTCGCGATCAGATGGAGAACACCGGCACCAAAAGCCAGGGCGACGGTTCCCGGCCCCGGCCAGTGGAATCCGAAAGGAATCAGGAGCAGACCAAAGACGCTAATCAAGCCTAGCCAGAAGACAAACGAGGGCAGATTCGTCGTTTCTGGCCGGCGCAATAGGACCTTATCCCAGATCAGGGAAACTCCGATGAGTCCGTGAGCGATAATCGCCACGACGATGCCGTTATGAGCGAGAGGGAAGTGCATGTTGCCGCAATGATTTGCGCGTTGTGAGAGTCCGATGGCTGCCGGGCTGTTGCTTGCTAAATTTCCGGCGTGAATGTGAGCACGAGGTCGCGCTGCCAGGGGCATCGAGTTCGACCAAAACAACTCGCTGCCAGGTTCCAAGCAGAAGCCGGCCCTTGTCGGCGGGCAGGGACACAGGGGGCCGATCAGAGAAGATAGGATGTGATCAGGTACGTGAGCTGGATTATCAGGGCGGATAGCGGAGTGGCGTCGAGCAAGTCGAGGTCGGTGCCGGGATCCAAATCGGCGGTGGTCAGAGCAGCGGTTGTGTGCAGGATGGAAACATGGCACGTGCCGGACCGTCCAGCATGCGCCTTGAGCGCGTTTTACGTCGCCGGGAATTGTGCGCGTTGCTTGTTCGGGACTTCATTTCGAAGTCAATGGCCAGCCGCTTGAGTGTGGGATGTTAGCAGTGTCGCGCAAAGTGTGGATGAAGTTGTGAACAAGCCCAAGTCGAAGCACACCCGCGTCCCCATTCTCTCTCCGAGCTGACTCAACATTTTCGCCA
>Ga0126383_10001528_pt1 | contig 14486 bp, 7 predicted proteins | sample PanSoiMetPlot_35_FD_96882 | JGI IMG/M metagenome (GOLD analysis project Ga0126383, IMG submission 96882) | Tropical forest soil microbial communities from Panama - MetaG Plot_35 | ecosystem: Environmental > Terrestrial > Soil > Tropical forest > Bulk soil | place: Panama | collected 2016-02-17
CCTGGCATCACGTTACCGTGCTTGTACGGCCTGCTAGGACTCGCTTGCCTGGGCGCCTGGGGTATTGTGCTGGGCTATCGGGTCAGGCTCTGCGCTGGGATTCTCTTTGCCATTGCGGTATCGACCTATCGCTGGAATTTTCCAGTGATCTACGTCGATGACGCCTTCATACACCTGCTCTTGTTCTGGCTGATGCTCCTCCCCGTTGGGCACACACTCCGGCTCTGGGAACTCCGGTGTGGATGGCGCACCTGTCTGGCGCAGTGGCGTCGGGTTACCGTCCCTGGGACGGTGCAGTGGTGCTTCCTGGCCAATATCTGCCTGATCTATCTTGTGGCTGGTCTGTGGAAATTGGCCAGTCCCCTGTGGCAACAAGGCTTCGCCCTCTACGCGATCTTACGCCTACCCATTGCGTATAGTCCCGACTTCTGGGGTCCACAGCATCTACCCCTACTGCGGGTGGCAAACTATCTTGCCCTCATTATCGAGCCCCTGATACCCATCTTACTGCTCTGTCGCCCAGGCCATCCGTTGAAATGGTGCGGCCTCCTGGGCCAGCTTGGCTTTCACCTGGGCATTCTCCTCACCTTGCGCATCCCCTTCGTCAATCTCGGCTTGCTGGGGACAGCGCTGCTCTTCTTTCGGGCCGAAATACTCCACTGGCTGCAGCGTCGTGAGGCACACCCTATCGTGCTCCACCAGGCACCGCGCCTCAATCGTACGGGCCGGCTGGCTCTCGTGTTCCTTCTCGTACTGAGTCTCGCCGTGGCGCGTCGCACCCCAGTTCTGGGCCTCCTGCATCAACCGGCCTATGCCATACTATGGGTAGTAGGCATTGTCCAAGAATATCACCTGTTCGATTGGATCGATTCCAAGAACTACCACGTGAGGTACCGCGTCATCACCCAGGCTCCTGACGGGACGATTCGGCCTCTCGAGGCCACCACCCTCTTCCCACAGTCACTGCGAGCGATCTTGTTACAAGCCTACCTGCACAACATACGCTGGATGCTAGTGCCATCCCAGCATCGCTCGGCACTCAAGCACAGCATTCTAGAGCGTCTGGCGCAACGTTTCTGCCGCCAGCAGGAGCTGGCAACGCCTGTCACTGCCTGGTCACACGTGCAGCGCATCACTCCGAACAATGTCGCACTCACCCAGGAGCGGGAACAATTCTTGATGACCTTTCGATGTATTGAGCGGCGTGCTGTGCTCTGCAAGACTTTTGTAGCCTCTCCCCAGGAGACCGGCTGTGCACCTCCTGAGTCAACGCATTCTGGGCATGTGACCCTAGACTAAAGGACCTTTTGAGTCGCGATGCAGACTATGAGGCATTCCCTCTTCCAGTAGAGTGTGCTGGCTCTACTGTCCTTTACGGCCGTTTTGCTGGTTCCGAATGTCAATACCTGTAGGTCAAATCGATCTTCCCGAGCTGGTTGGTCCGATGCACCCCCCCCACCAGATCAACGTTGTTCACCCTCTCCCAGCCGTACATCAACCCCACGTCGATCCGGCCATACAGGGGGAAATTCCACACGGCGCGCCCCGAATTCTTCCGCTCTATCGCCTGACCGGCAAGCCTGCCAGTCTCGCCGCGGTCGGTGTGGAAATACTCCAGGGCCACAGTGTGCCGAACAGAGAACCAGTGCCTGAACCGGAAAAAGAAGTCCTGCGTCGCCCCCCCCTGGGAATCGCCAATCGGCAAGCCGTGGTAGATGTACCCTTCCGGGAAGGTAGTATTCGTATAGAGGATATTGTGCCCAAAGAAGTACTCGAAGCGGAAATCGTTCCTGCCGTCTGCCGTCAGCCGGGGGATATAGATCCCCGCCATGTAGCTGTACACGATGGGCCAGATGGCCTTGTTATCCTCACCGGAAAACTCCCCGAAGACCTCGGTATTGCGCAGGAACGGGAGCCGCCAGCGCAGCTCCAGCCCGGCCAAGCTGTTGGAGTTGTCGTTGTTCTGGCCTCCAATCAATCCTGCCAGCGTGGAGCCTAAACTGTTATCCACCCCCGGCCCTCCCACCTGCCTCCCAAGGTTCAGACCGACCTCCAGGTTGGAGACAGGTTTGAGGGAAACTTTCAGCGCTACGAAGAAGGGACGCCGCTCGGCACCATTGGTGACGGTCTTGTTGAACCGAGAAAAGATGAGGGTGTATTTCAGTGCCCCGAGGAACCATGCATCGAGCGGTTCGGGACTGGAGAGCTTGACCAGGTCGAAGTTCTGCGCATTGTTGGACAGCGTGATCGCCCCCCGCTCCCCCAGCCCGAGCCAGTTAGCGTCCCGCCCCACTTCCAGTTCGAACCCGCCACCACCGAGCTTGGCATACCCCGTATGCAGCCTCACCTGGGCGTCCTCTCCCTGCTCAGAGTAGAGGAACATCGGCTCCACCAGCGCGCTAACGTACCTGCTGAAAAATCCCTCACTACTGAAGCGGAGATCGACATTACTTTTCCGGCCATAGATCACCCCTTCGTTATTCTCCAGGAGCGGGGTCCCTTCGCTGCCGTGCTGTTGGACCGTCGCAAACGGCGTGCTCGGCCGCAGCCCCTGACCGATACCGAACACACTGCCCCCCCCAGGGTCACGGACCAGTCTCTCGTAGCTGCGCGGGATGCCCTCGAGATAGACATAACGCATCCTGGCATCATTGATAGGCCGAGCGGCAAATAGGGGGGCGCTGTCCGGCTTGCCACGCAGGGAGATCTCTCGCTCTAGCAGATGCCGGAGTTCGTCGATCAGATCATCGGCCAACTCATCTGGGGAATTGCGAAAGGGTCTGCTGTATCCGTAGGTGACCCCCGGCTCGAGGCGATCTCGGGTCTTGTTGCGGTTATCCTCCGCTTCGAGGACGAGCCGCGCCGCCTCTGCCTTGGTCATCGGCCTGATCCCCCGCCAGTCACTCGTGATCAGGCCCAAGGATGCGAGCTTTTCCAGGTAGGAATAGACCGGACTGTCCAGAGGGATATTGTTAGACGCCACGACCCGGGCTTCTGCAGGATGTATGGCTGCCACCAGTACTGTCAACGCAACCAGCGCGAGCAGGCGCACGCTCAGGAAAATTGCGGGATTCATTATGCCTCCTTTATCACAGGCACGAGAATATCATGACAGTTACTGGAGCGTTTCGCTCTCCGAGCATGATGGGACTACAGGCGATGCTGTGTTATGGGGATGGCTCACAGCAACAGCACACCGGAGGTGGCTATGAGAGATATAAGGCACTACTTTGGTACGGTCCCGGTGATGTTGGTATTGATGCCCATGTTGACACCATTGAGTAATAGGAAGCCATCACTCTTAATAGCCACTGCCGAGAAGAGCGTCTGCGACGTGCTGGCAGCTGAGACAGAAGGCGTAACAGCAGTGTTGGTGAGCATGAGGGTGATCGTACCAGTCTCAGGATCACCACCCACCTCGACGTTATTCGCGCTGACCAGTAGATCACAGGTCGAGAAGGTGATTGTGGCCCCCGTTTGTGGCCCCTTACCGGCAGCAAAAGCGCTGGTCGTCACCGTCAAGGTACACGAACCGAAGCTCACTCCGCCGCTCGCAATCGCCGCGGAGCCGAACTGGGACAAGACGAACAATGTTGGAGGACTCCCAGACGAAGGGACGAAAGTAAAAGAGACTGGACTCCCACAAATGCTACCTGCAGGAACAGGTCCCTGCTGACAGATATCTGGACTGAAGACCGAGCCATCCGGGAAGGTAAATTGCGGCGGGAATGATCCTTCCACGGCAGTAATATTGGCGCTAGTCAGGGGAACATCCGCATTGAGATTGCGTCTCTCTCCAGTCCCCCCGCAAGCAAATAGCACCAACGCGCTGACCAGCACAAGCACTGCTCCAAGCATATGCCCTGCGCTCCCCAAGCGCTTTTGCTGCATGTTACTTCCGTGTATGGACCTGGTAGTCAGGCCCGCCCTGGCAAGGTTGAGCAAAGCAGGTACACCCTCTTCCAGACTACCAGCAGCACTGGTACCATGACGGCTGTGAGCAGGGCTTCCCTCACACAGCACACAGAGAGAGACCCTGCCTCTAGCCGCCAACCACCGGCATACACTCCAGCACGAGACACGTCAGACCGGAGACTGAGATGGCTAACTCACTCCCGTCAATCCAAGTTGAATGTTCACATTGGTGACGACTTCAGTACCAGTGATAGGATTCACTATGATCAGAGTGCCATCAGGCGCGATCCTGATCTGCGTGGAAAAGGTCTGACTGCTAACGGTACCGCGAGTACTGGTTAACGTGACCGTCACGCTGGCAGTCGCACGGTCACCGGCCACTGTGACCCCACTGGCAGTGACGAGGATGCTGCAAGCCGTGAAGGCGAGAGTATTGTTTGGTGCCGTTGCTTGTGGACCCTGGCCAGTTGGGTAAGTGCTGGCGGTATAAGTCAGAGTGAAGGCCCCTCCCGCACCGAAGGCGCCGACTGTCCCAGACGCCGTACCGTTGCTACTCGACTGGGAAAAGGCAGTGGCCGACGTGAAGGTCAATGTGACCGAGCCGACACTGGCGGGAATACGAGTATCGAAGACATTGGCAGGCGAGAAGGTCAGCGCCTGTCCCGTCACCGCAGTGATATTACCAGCACTGGTAGAACTAGGACTAGTACATGTAACAGGAGTGGAGCTGAGATTCCTTACCTGGTCCTCCCCACCACTACAGGCCAACAGCGCAAATGAATGCGCTACCAGCAGCACCGCCATGAGACAACGCACCGCTTTACCCCAGTTTGTTTGCGACATCTTCTGTCCTCCTCGGCCTGTGTAAGCCTCACGATGTTTCATCAATCCATCTCCTTACCGCCTGTTTCAGGGTATCGAGATGTTGCCGAATATACGCCGGATACAACCGATCACGATTCCAATACACCCGCTCAACTGCATGCCCCGTATCCAGTGTTCGACCAATATCCCTGCGCAGGAAATTCCGATCGGTGAACACCGTCGTCGCAGCTTGGTACTCGAAGACATCAGGGAACCGCGGCCGGACACGCCACGGCGGCAGTTCTTTCGCTGGTGTCAACGGGATAGCCAAGCGCAACCCGGCGAGAGAGCCGTTGTCCGAGTGCCGCAGAAAGACACCGATTTCCGTGTTGCCAAAAAAACGGCTCAGGTCCACTGCCACACCCTGATCCCGGTCGAGAAAGCGCCCCGCCGTGACACTGAGCGTGAGGTCCCAGGCGGGATAGCGCACCCGCCCGTTGGCGAGAGCGACCCAATGGTTCAGGTCGCCGTATGATGACCCTAGCCAGGCCACCGTGCCTTTGACAAAGAGCACTCCTTCTAATAACGTCAATGCGGTTTCGTCTGCTATCCCCACCTCCTCTCTATCAACAAAACCAAAACGGCCAATACTCACTTGCGTCAGCCCTGCAGCCCACGTCGACCATGACCCCAAGGGCAGGCGCAGCGCTTGATGCAGCAGTATCTGTTCTACCCCAGGATCGCCAAGCGACTCAGGAAAGCCCGCCGTCCTCGTCACTGGCAGCGATGCACGTATATTGAACACCGTGCCAGGGGTCAACTGCACGTAGGCATCGGGCAGGAGACTGAAACGCAGGTCGGCGACTCCCATCTCAGTCACGAAGGCGGTTTCAATGCGCGGTCGCAGGAACACATCGAGCTTTAACCAGCTGCGATTACTAATGGCGGTGACAGCCTCCGGCGTGGCGGTGGACAGTGGCCAGTGCACCTGCTGTGAGATCTGCAGCTGCTCCATAAAGGTGCCGGCCGATACTTCCTCATTGATAAAGGCCAGGAATGCCTGCACACCCGTCGAGACATCCAGAACGGGAATGTTGACCTCCTTGACCACCGCCCGCATATGCGTGATCAGCGGTGGCGTACCCAGAGCAACCAGCCCGAAGACTAATCCAAGCGCGTCCAATTCGTCGCGATTGTAGCGGCGATTCTCATACTCCACCACCACCGTCATACCGGCCTCTAGCCGTACAATCGTAACACGCACATTCTCTAGCCCGCGCTCGATGAGTTCTGCCTGGAGCTGTTCACTGAGCGTCTGCAAGGACGTCGCCGCAAACAGCGCGGCTTTGGGACGGTGGTAACGCTTATCGGCACGGGCCTCACGCTGGGCCTGGAATTTCGCTTCCCCCAGGACATTGCGGACACTGATACCCCAGGAGACATGGCGACCGTCCTGCCACACCACATCCACCGTGGGACGCGGGAGACCGTACGCTTCCCATTTTTCTGGCAGGGGAAATAGCCGCACACCGGCATTCCAGACCTTCGTATCATACTCCCCCATCAAGGTCACAAACCGATTGAGTGCCACCTCTACCCCACCAAAAGGCCCCTTGAGCACGTCCGGCCCCGTGCCAAACCCGACCGTGCCACGCACACGCCCAAACAGGCTTTTGCTCAACACCACGTAGTTCGAGCGAAAGTGTGCTGACCCACCACCGAAATCCTGGAGCCCCACGGCCACTGCTGGCCACCAACGATCGTCTTCCAGCAACAAGAGTTGCAGGTTCATCGACGCATCACGGGCGATATCATTGTCCCCAAATGGACCAGTACCCATCAGGTGCGTATTCGTGGCCACGGTGCCCCGCCCGCCAATCGTAACCCACGGCAACACCCCCAGAGCAAAGTTGAAATTCTGCTGCCGATTCACACCGGGAAAGATGTCTGGATCTCGCGCCATATTGTATTCAACATCCAGACTGCCTGATGGCACTGTCGTAGCTGTGGGCACGTGGATGAGGCCCGGCAGACCCCACACCGACAGGCTATTACGCAGCAGCTTGGAGGGAGCAAACAACTCTTCGAAGACGCTAGAGGCCACGGTAGTGCGCCGCACCTCTGGCGGTGGGGGTGGTCCGCCGTACACGCCTATATCATTGCGCGACCCATCTCTGTCACGCCATGCTGGGTCAGGATCCCCTGCGTCGATCAGCGGCGAATCAGGCTGCAAACGGTAGTCGTCGTGTGACGCATCAACAAACCCAGGCTCCACATAGAGATTCGCTACCCCTGGAGTGCAACGCCGCAGATCTGCAGGGTGATTATCCCAGAACGCGTTGTACGCGATCACCGGGGCTGTGCCTGGATATTGACAGACGATACCACCACCGGCATTGGCCACAATAGCATTGTTCAGCACATACGGTGAGGCCTGGGCGCAGTCGATACCAGGACCACTATTCTCGATAATAATATTATTCCGCAATGTGGGTGCAGCTTGATTCAGGAAGATACCGGCTTGCCGAGCATGGCGGATGACAAATCCTGCTAGCACTGCAGTAGCCTCAGTCCCAGGCAAAGCACGCACCAGATCCTCTGGAACCTGACTGCCATCGAGGATTGCCCCGGGCTCGCCGTAGATCTGCACACCCGATTTCATAATGATACTTTCAGCATAGATACCGGGCGCGACGAGCACGGTATCCCCGGCACTAGCGGCTGTAATACCTGCCTGAATTGTCGGATAATTGCGAGGCACACGAAGGAGTGCTGCCTGCGCGAACGGCACACAGATAACCAACATCAGGCACCCCAGTACGAGACCGGAGTAACCTCGGTAAGGTGATATTCTGCCCCGTTCCCACGATACGACAGCGGTGCGGGATCTGGTGCTGGACAACCCCATCCTGTGGTCACGCGTGGGGTCATTGCCAAGGCTGTTGCGAAGCCGTACAGCCATCATACTCCCCTGGGGGCGTATCCAGCACACTACGTCAGCCATGCTCATAGGACACAGATTTTCCTACCCAAGCAAGGCTAGCACAGTATCATAGTCAAGAAAATCCTGTGAGTCAAAAGCAAAATTGCGCCCTGGGGCGCCAAGCTGCGCCCCAGGGCGTCATATTCAGGGCCGGAGCCGTTGATGGTACTCTTGTAAGGCGCACACTTCCAGTTCACGGTCTTGTAGTGCCTGGATAGCCCGCACCGCTGCAAACGCTCCTGGGATGGTCGTACAATAGGGCAGGTTCAAGGTCAGGGCCGTGCGCCTGAGGGAGTAGGAATCCGCGCGTGAGCTTTTGCCTGCCACCGTATTGATGACCAGCTGAATGTCCCGCTGCAGCATGCGCTCCACCACGTGTGGCGATCCCTCATAGACTTTATTGATGCGCTCCACCGCCAGCCCAGTAGCAGCGATGGCGGCGGCCGTACCCTGCGTGGCCAGGATACGAAAGCCCAGGGCTGCTAATGCCTGCGCCAGACGCACAGCAGCAGGTTTGTCCCCATCCTTCACACTGAGAAAGACGGTACCGCCACGGGGCAAGGAGCTCGCGGCACTCATTTGTGATTTGGCAAAGGCGCGTGCAAAGGACGTATCGAGTCCCATCACTTCCCCGGTGGATTTCATTTCTGGTCCCAGCACCGTGTCCACGCTTGGAAATTTGATAAAGGGAAACACCGCTTCCTTCACGGCGCGATGCGGGATCACCACTTCCTGCGTAAAGCCCAGCTCACGTAACGTCTTGCCAGCCATGACGCGCGCCGCCAGTTTGGCCAATGGCACGCCAATGACCTTGCTCACAAAGGGAATAGTGCGCGAGGCCCGCGGATTGACTTCTAGCACATACACGACGTCATGCTGAATGGCAAACTGGATATTCATCAGCCCCACTACCCCGAGTTCGAGTGCCAGCGCGCGCGTTTGCTCCCGAAGCGCGTCCAGCGTCGCCTCTGAGAGCGAATGCGGTGGCAACGAGCAGGCACTATCCCCGGAGTGGATGCCGGCCTCTTCGATATGCTCCATGATGCCGCCAATGACCACAGTAGTGCCATCACAAATGGCATCGACATCGACCTCGACAGCATCTTCGAGGAATTTATCGATTAGCACTGGCAGGTTGGGCGAGGCCTCGAAGGCCCGTTGCATGTAGGCTTCCAGGCTAGTGTCGTCGAAGACAATTTCCATCGCCCGTCCCCCGAGGACATAGGACGGGCGGAGCACTACGGGATAGCCGATCCGCCCGGCCACAGCTTTGGCGTCCGCGAGCGATGTGGCCGTACCATTGGCGGGCTGGGTCAGACGCAATTGGGCGATCAACTGTTGAAAGCGTTCACGGTCCTCGGCCCGGTCAATACTGTCCGGTGCAGTGCCCAGAATGGGGACGCCGGCACGGGCCAGTGGCAGCGCCAGATTGAGGGGTGTCTGACCGCCAAACTGCACGATCACCCCAGTGGGCCGCTCGACCTCGACGATGTTCACCACGTCTTCAAAGGTGAGGGGCTCGAAGTAGAGGCGGTCGGAGGTGTCGTAATCGGTACTCACAGTCTCCGGATTACAGTTCACCATGATGGTCTGGTAGCCATCTTCTTTCAGGGCAAAGGCGGCATGTACGCAGCAATAATCGAACTCAATCCCCTGCCCAATGCGGTTCGGCCCACCACCGAGAATGATGATTTTCTTTACCGCCTGGGGCTGGGCTTCACACGCCTGCTCGTACGTCGAATACAGATATGGCGTATGCGCCACAAATTCCGCCCCGCAGGTATCGACACGCTGAAACGTCGCCGTGATCCGGTGCTGCTGACGCAGTGCCCGGATACGTTGGGCTAGCTGGTCCACCCGGCCATTACCGGGCGCCAGCAGAGTGGCGATACGGGCATCCGAGAAGCCATACTGCTTGGCGCGCGCCAGCGTTGCCGGTGAGAGAGCCGTTAGGGCATGGTCAAGGGGATCGTGACTGGTAGCCTCTGTCCCCTCTTCCGCCGGGAGAGGGTTAGGGTGAGGGGCTTTGGCCCGCGAGCCACTGGGCCCCTCACCCCCCGCCCTCTCCCGCGGGGAGAGGGCGCCGGCCTGCTGGATCTCGTCTTCGTAAGCTACAATCTGCTGGATATTGGCGATAAACCAGGGGTCGATATGCGTCAGCTGCGCCACTGTCTCCACCGCCATACCACGGCGCAGCGCTTCAGCGATATACCACGGACGATCCGCGTGCGGCGTCCGGAGCTTGGCCTGCAGGATGGCGTCGATCTCGGCCGCAGTCCTGGCCTCGAAGCGCGGGGGCTCGAAGCCATGGTGGCCCGTTTCTAGCGAACGCAGCGCCTTCTGCAACGCTTCCTTGAACGTGCGCCCAATGGCCATGGCCTCGCCGACCGACTTCATCTGGGTGGTCAGGGTGGGGTCCGTCTCTGGGAATTTTTCAAAGGCGAAGCGCGGCATTTTCACCACGCAGTAGTCAATCGTGGGCTCGAAGGAGGCCGGCGTGACGCGGGTAATATCGTTGCGGATTTCGTCCAGCGTGTAACCTACCGCCAGCTTGGCGGCAATTTTGGCGATCGGAAAGCCAGTCGCCTTGGAAGCCAGGGCCGAACTACGCGACACCCGTGGGTTCATCTCGATCACCACCATCTCACCGTTGGTCGGGTTGACGGCAAACTGAATGTTCGAGCCCCCGGTTTCGACCCCGATGGCCCGGATGATGCGCACCGCCGCATCGCGCATGTGCTGATACTCTTTATCACTTAGCGTCTGCGCCGGCGCGACGGTGATGCTGTCACCGGTGTGCACACCCATCGGGTCGACATTTTCGATGGAACAGATAATCACCACGTTGTCCGCCAGGTCGCGCATCACTTCCAGCTCGTACTCTTTCCAACCCAGGACCGAGGCTTCAATCAGGACCTGATGCTGGGGACTGGCGTCCAGGCCCCAAGCGACATACTCTTCGAATTCCTGCACCGTATGGGCGACATTCCCGCCTGTACCACCAAGTGTGAACGAAGGGCGAATGATCAGCGGCAACCCCAGCTCAGCGAGCACGCGCGGCGCTTCGTCAGCCCTGGTAATGCCCACACTGCGTGGCACGACGAGACCAATATCTTGCATGACCTGCTTGAACAGGTCGCGGTCCTCCGCTTTCTTGATGGCCTCCAGTTTCGCTCCAATCAACTCGACCCCGTAGCGCTCAAGCACACCTGTTTCGGCCAGAGCCACTGCCAGATTGAGGGCCGTTTGACCGCCCATGGTCGGTAGCAGGGCCTGCGGGCGTTCACGGCGAATGATCTTTTCCAGGATGTCCGGTGTGAGTGGTTCCAGATACGTCCGGTCTGCCAGATCCGGATCAGTCATGATGGTCGCCGGGTTACTATTGACGAGCACAACCGTAAAACCCTCTTCCTGGAGAGCTTTACAGGCCTGTGTACCGGAATAATCGAACTCACAGGCCTGGCCGATGACGATCGGACCTGAGCCAATGAGTAGGATTTTATGGAGATCCTGACGTTTGGGCACGGCCTTCCCCTGTTTCGTTTCAAGCTACGCCCCACTATCGTAGCGGGGCCTATCTTGCCCTCTACTGACGTTACAACATACTGGCGAGAAATGGTGCGAAGAGCTGCCGGGCATCGTGCGGCCCAGGCGACGCTTCAGGATGGAACTGCACAGAGAAAACGGGCAACTCACGATGCCGCATGCCTTCAATAGTGCCGTCGTTGAGGTTGATGTGCGTCGCCTCAAGGGCCTCTGGCAAGGTGCGAGGATCGACAGCGAACCCGTGGTTTTCTGCCGTAATCAGCACCCGTTCGGTGTGCAAGTCACGGATCGGCTGATTGCCCCCGTGGTGGCCAAATTTCAATTTGACAGTCTGCGCACCACAGGCCAGGGCGAGGATCTGATGCCCAAGACAAATGCCCATAATCGGCTTGATCCCCAGGCACTTTTGCACTTGCTGAATAATGTACGGTAACGCGGCCGGATCCCCTGGCCCATTGGATAAAAAGATGCCATCCGGCTGCATCTCGAGCACAGCCTCCGCTGGTGTGGTGGCTGGCACGACCGTGACCTGACAGCCCCAGTCGGTCAGACGCCGCAGGATATTACGCTTGATACCATAATCATAGGCCACCACCGCAGGGGTGACGCCAGCCGGAGGTGGCTCCTCGACCAGGGGCGAGGAGCCACCGGTCCAGACATACGACGCCGCACAGCTCACCTCACGCACCAGGTCACGACCGCTCAGCTGTGGCACTGTTCTGGCCCGATTCACCAAAACTTCCGGGTCTAATTCGCGGGTTGAGATAATGCCTTCCTGGGCGCCATGGTCGCGCAAATGGCGCGTCAGGGTGCGCGTATCCACGCCCTCAATGCCCACGATGCTGTAGGCCCGCAAGAAGTCAGGCAGGCTGCGCTGCGCCCGCCAATTACTCACCACTGGACTGCACTCTTTGACGATAAAGCCCTCAACCCACGGCATCTGCGACTCGAAATCCTCGTCATTGACGCCATAGTTGCCAATCAATGGGTAGGTCATCGTGACGATCTGGCCTTTGTATGACGGGTCCGTGAGGATCTCTTGATAGCCCATCATGCTGGTGTTGAAGACCACCTCGCCCATCGCCTCGCCAGGGGCGCCGAACGACTCACCCATAAAGTACGTGCCATCCGCCAAGGCCAACAGTGCCCTCATGGCTACTCCTCATAAACGCTCGAAAATGACTTCGCCACCGACAATCGTCGCAATTGCGGCACCGCGCAGATGCCACCCGAGGAAGGGACTATTCTTACTACGCGAGCGCAAGGTTGCCACTTCTACCTCATAGACATAGTCCAGGTCGAGAATGGTCACGTCGGCGCTACTTCCCACGCGCAGCGTGCCGTACGGCACCCCCAGCACACTGGCTGGCTGGACGGTATATTTGGCAATCAATTGCGCTAACGACAGCAGCCCCGCCTCGTACAGACGCAGCCCTAATCCTACACTGGTTTCCAGACCGATCATGCCCGCTGGCGCGGCAGTGTAGTCCTGCTCCTTTTCCGACACATGATGCGGCGCATGATCCGAGGCAATAACGTCAATGGTGCCATCCTGCAAGCCAGCTTTGATCGCCTCGACGTCCGCAGCGGTACGTAGCGGCGGATTCACCTTGGTATTGGTATCGTAGCCCCGCACCGCCTCATGTGTGAGCGTGAAATGGTGTGGGCAGGCCTCTGCCGTCACTGGCAGGCCCTGATCCTTAGCACGGCGCACCAGGTCGACCGCTTCGGCGGTACTGACGTGCTGCACGTGCAGGTGCGCGCCGGTGAGCGCCGCCAGTTGAATATCCCGATAGACCATGACGTTCTCAGCCACTGCCGGGACACCAGGCAGGCCGAGAGCGGTCGAGACCAGCCCTTCATGCATGGCGCCACCGGCAGACAGCCGATGGTCTTCACAGTGGGACAGGATGGGCAGGTCAAGCATCTGGCCATACTCCATAGCACGGCGTGCCAGGCGTGGGCTCATCACTGGCATACCATCATCGGAAAGGCCCACAATGCCGGCTTTGTGCATCCCCCCAAACTCGGCCAATTCCTCACCGCGTAAACCCACCGACACCGCACCGATCGGCAAGAGGCGCGTACCACGCACGGCCGCCGCCCGCCGCAGCATCAACTCTGTCACCGCTGGCGTATCATTCACGGGCTGGGTATTGGCCATGGCTGCTACCGCCGTAAAGCCGCCCGCCGCCGCCGCCGCCAGGCCCGTGGCAATCGTTTCTTTGTACTCGAAGCCTGGCTCGCGGAGGTGTACGTGCATATCCAGGAATCCCGGCGCCACCACACAACCCTGAGCTTCAATGAGGCGCGGCTCCAGGCGCACCTCACTACTGGCGCGCTGGAGGGGGTCGTGAAGGTCGACGCCTAGTGCGGCAATTTTGCCGTCCACGATCCATACATCCATATGCCGGTCGATGCCCTGTGCCGGATCGATCACCCGTCCACCGCGGATCAGGATCTCCACCCTAATTTCCTCCCAGCAGCAGATACAGGAGCGCCATCCGGACCGCCACGCCATTACTCACCTGCTCCAGAATGACCGAGGCGAGGCCGTCAGCAACCTCGGGGGCAATCTCTACACCGCGATTCATCGGTCCTGGATGCATCACCAGTACCCCAGACTTGGCACGCTGCAGCCGCTCAGCGGTGAGACAATAGCGCTCCGAGTACTCTTGCAGTGAGGGAAACAACACCTCGCCATGGCGCTCGCGCTGAATGCGCAGCATCATGACCGCATCAGCACCCTGAATCGCGGCGTCAAAATCACTCGTGTACTCTACGCCCATCTGCTCGATGCCCACGGGCAACATGGTGCGCGGTCCACACACGCACACGTGCATCTTGAGCTTCTGCATGGCCAGAATGTTGGAGCGGGCGACCCGACTCGCCGCAATATCGCCGACGATCAAGACCGTGTGTCCCGTCAGGGTGCCGAGTCTCTCCTGCAGCGTATAGAGGTCGAGCAGCGCCTGGGTCGGATGTTCATGCGCCCCGTCACCGGCATTAATCACGGGGCTTGGCAGGTAGCGCGCCAGGAGATGGGGCACCCCGGCCGCACTGTGGCGCACCACCAGGGCATCGGCCTGCATGGCGTGCAGATTCTCGGCCGTATCGCGCAGCGTCTCCCCTTTGCTGACGCTACTTGTCGCCACCGAAATATTGATCACATCGGCGCTCAGGCGTTTGCCAGCAATTTCAAACGAAGTGCGCGTGCGCGTACTCGGCTCAAAGAAGA
>Ga0126383_10001529_pt1 | contig 14482 bp, 8 predicted proteins | sample PanSoiMetPlot_35_FD_96882 | JGI IMG/M metagenome (GOLD analysis project Ga0126383, IMG submission 96882) | Tropical forest soil microbial communities from Panama - MetaG Plot_35 | ecosystem: Environmental > Terrestrial > Soil > Tropical forest > Bulk soil | place: Panama | collected 2016-02-17
CCAAAGGGCGCCTTGAGCATTTTCTCGAAAGCCAAAGAGTCACGTCGCTGAACCTCGGCGATCATCGCACCGGCACGCTTCGTGAGGTTGAAGCGCGAACGCTAACGGATTATGTCGCACGCGCTATCGAATCCAACCAGCAGACTGAGCATCGACATGCTATAAAGAACGCCGCCCGAGAACACTATCGTCATCTCGTAAACGATTTTGAGAAGGCTAAGAGTTATTTCGCGACTGCTCGCGAACTCGCCTCCGGCGCAGAAGGTCACGATCCGGAGTTCACCGATAGGGAGAAGGCTAATTTGGAGATCTATGCGGAGCGACAGAATGATGAAATGACCAGAGACCAGTTCCTTCAGTTGGCGCGCACGGAGAGTCACACTCGACAGCTGGAGGGAGCTGAAACTCGATCGCGCTAGTGTCAATTCACGGATGATAGTTTGGTATACTGGTCGGCCGATCTTCGGGGTTTGCGTGAGGCTCCGTGATGAGGAAACCCGGCTCTCGCTCGACCGGCAAGCCTTGTGCAGCGGATGCAACGCGGTGTAGACTGTGCAACGGCCCACTTATCGTGCTTGAAGTTGCGCCAGCTAGAGTGCGTCTTTGGAAACGGTGTTTCTTAATGCCCGGTTTTAAATACCTCGACCGCTTCAAATTTGCTCGCCCAATTGAAATTTAAGGTTAACTGAGAACAGAGTCGGTCATGGCAAATCGACAGAATTCCAACGGACAAGGCGGCGCCTTATCCACTTGGAATCCGAGCCCAGGTTCGCAGTTCTTCCAATCTCCGAAGGAATGGGAAGCTGACACGCTTGCCAGGGTGTATGGACACCAGCTTAGGCGTGCTTGGGACCCCAACCACGGCATTGGGCTGTGGGCCGTTCTCTGCGTTGAGGGAAAACCCTCCGTCTATTTCAAGCGTGTCAAACAACGAGATCCAGAGGAAGAGAATCAGTGGCAACGACTTCTGTGGAATCAAGGTACCGCCACTCTGCTGGTCGTAGAGGATCCAATAGAGGTTCGAATATATTCGGCCTTTGCCCTTCCTGAAGAGCTTCCGGCGACAACGACGACGGACGACAGACTTGTTGAGATCTTCGACCGGATTGCTCAAAGCCTCGAACTATCCAATTTCATTCGTAGCATCGAGACGGGGCAGTTTTACCGTGATCGGCCCGCAAAGTTCCTCGCAAACCGCACGGTTGATTATTACCTTCTCGCCAACTTGGGTGAAGCGCGCGATCAGCTCTGCGACCGTAAGCTACCATACCCCTTGTTGCCGGCGACGGCTCACGCATTCCTCGGTCGCTGTCTCTTTACGTGCTATCTCCTGGAGCGTGGTGTTATTGGCAAGGCCCAACTGCGACGCGCTGGAGCACCTGCTGCCGCGGCCGAATCAACGAGTCTTCGAGAGCTCTTAAAGCGACTTTCATCAACTGACGCCATTGAGGTTCTTTACGGTCTGTTTCGCGTTCTGAAGGACGATTTCAACGGTAGCATGTTTGGAGACTTCCTGGCCGGGGAAAAGCAGCAGATTCGCAAGCGCCACATTGATGTGCTTCGTCGCTTCTTTCGCGGCGACAACATGAAGACTCAGCAAGGTGTCCTCTTCCCACTTTATGATTTCCGCTTTATACCAATTGAGTTCATCAGTGCGATCTACGAAGACTTCCTTGCTACTGAAGACGTAAGTACAGAAGATCCACCGCCGTTGAGCAAAAGCAAACGACGTAAGGCGGGGGCCTATTACACACCGCCCAGATTAGCTGAGTTGGTGGTGGATATCGCAACCGAAGGTTGGGACACGCTACTTGGGAAACGCTGCTTAGATCCCGCTTGCGGCTCGGGAATTTTTCTCGTAATTCTGTTCCAGCGAATGGCGGAGGAGTGGCGCCGGAAAAACCCACGCGCAACTAACACGAAGAGAGCTAGAGCGCTGCGCGATCTACTGACCAATAGCTTATACGGTATCGATGTAAATCAGACCGCCTGCCTCGTCGCATGCTTCAGCCTCTATCTGTCCTTCATGGATCAATTCGATGATCCGCGCGACATTTGGGCATTGGCTGCCGAGCTGAGGAAGTCTGGCACAGAAAAAGTACTACCACCGTTAACAGCGGAGACAGACGAGGAACAAATTGACGCGACTCGCATCCCTACCATATATGCAGCCAATTTTTTTGGCCCAGAGTTGCCAGACCTCAACTCTTTCGATCTTATAGTTGGCAATCCTCCTTGGGTTGGACGCAACCAGCCGATTGATCTCGTGTTGGAACAATGGATTCTTCAGAGCCCTAAAGCCTCTTGTCACGGCAATCCTTTTATTGAGGAAATGCGGGAGGCCTCATCAAGCCGTGCTGCTTTGCGCGCTCGCTTCATACCAAATCGTCAATCAGCGAATGCATTTATGTGGAAGGCACCACTCCACGCCAGCGCTACTGGAACGGTTTGTCTACTCTTGCCTTCTAAGGTTCTACTTGCCAGTCAGATTGATGATTTCCAGGCAGCGTGGTTTCGGCGGTTTCGCGTGGACGCAATCTGGCAGCTCGCAGACTACAGTTTCATTTTATTTGCAGGTGCCGATTGTCCAGCTGTAGTAATTCGTTACCATCCACAGCGACCATCTGACGAAGGAGATAAAATTGTTTACATTACCCCGAAAGTCACATCCCTTGATCCTCGCGATGCTGATATTCCGGTCCTCTCAGATGACCGGAAGCTAGTCAGGTTGGGTGAGATATTCGATGCGTCCGCTAGGAGGCGAGCTTTAACAGTTTGGAAGAAGCATTTTTGGGGAACCGGTCGAGACCAAGAACTCATAGATCGACTATTGACACTACCGCCTCTTAGCCGCTTGGCTGGGGAACCCGACGAACAAAAGCTCTTTGTCAAAGGACAAGGGTTCCAGCCTTTTGATCGGAAGAAGTATCTAGAGGATCCGAGAGCGTATGGAGAACCTAAGCCACGATGGTGGGATGACGATGTACCATTCTTACATGCGAAGTCTAGAGATTGGAACTGGTTTCTGCTGAAAGGACCTAACGGCGACTGTCAACCGATTGGCGGCCAACCGACTGAGCTACGGCGCTCACCATCACGAGATATCTTTCGGGCTCCTGCGGTTATTGTGAATCAGGGGTGCACTAAGTTTGCCTTTACGGATTTTCAAGTCCTCTTCCGCGATTCTCTTCAAGCTATCTCCGCAAGAAAAAATGAGGACGACGCGAATATTCTATGGTTCTTAACTGCCGTTCTAAACTCGCCACTCGCAACCTATTTTCTGTTCCACACAAGCGCTAATTGGGGCGTGGAACGAGACAAAGTCCACTTTGAGGAGTTGTTAAGACTACCCTTCCCGTTGCCTGACGATGCGCGGCACTCTCAGCGGAATCAAGCTATCATTAAAGAGGTCTCCGAACTATTAAAGGCCGCTCGCGGCTACGCAGAGGAAATACCCAGGAACCCCCTTGCCCCAGCTCGTAGGAAGTCTGCCATCGCGAAGGTTAAACAAGAGGTCTTCGCGCTGGTTTACGAGTACTACGGTATTTCCGCTTGGGAGAGTATTCTGGTTGAAGAGACCTCTAGTATCTTTGAACCAAGTTCGACTCCGACCCTTCGCAACCGGAGCACTCCAATGCAGAGAGTGACAAGGGAACCGGATCATCGAGCATATTCTGAGACTCTATGTTCAACCTTGAATTATTGGTTGGCCAAACAGCCTTGGAGTCTTTCTGCCTCGGTTCACGTTGCCGCTCGGTCCGGCTTAGGACTTCTGACAGTCTCTCGAACTGCAGAGCCAAAAGACTTTACTGAGCAATCCGCCGGCGAGGATTTTGAAAACATCTTAGGTCGCATTCAGGAGGCCGTGAGCACAAAACTGGGCGGTCTTTCATACGCCCGAGGGTTTGCGCTCTTCGAGCCCGAGCAGTTTCACATTCTCAAACCCCTAACCCTTCGCCACTGGAGCAAAACCGCGGCCCTCAACGACGCCGACTCTTTGATGGCATTCATGATTGGCAGGGAGGACAATCACTATGCTTCTGCTCGCGGATAACCTCGCAACACGAGCCTGGTACGTAAGTGATTTTGTTCCTGAACTACTCGACTTTGTCCTTATTACTTGGGCGGCGTTTCGGCTCGATCCTTCAGTCAAATTGGAGCAGCGCATTACTAATCAGTTTGCGGATGCCTTGGAAGCCGCTTACGAAGATGCGGGCAAGCGCTGGTTTGTCGTTCCGGATATGAAGCGGACAGATCCAAAGACCGGGAAAGAAATCGCCCGACATGATCTTCGCTTCTACCATCGCGACATAAGCGGGCAGCGGCTTTATTTCATCTTCGAGTGTAAACGCCTGAATGTAGTAAATAAGAAAAAGAAGATCGTTGCGAACCCGGCTGATTACCGCGCGGGCATGATGAAGTTCGTCAATGACACCTACGGTGCGGGACATCCTTGCGGCGCTATGATTGGTTACGTGATGAACGGAAACCTCGGCTCGGCACAGAAGACAATAAAACATCTTATCCACAAGAACCATGCATCACTGCGCATCATCGCCGGCGGCCCTTACACCGCGTCACCCTTGATGCCCAAATATCCTTACAATGGTGAAACCAAACACGACCGCAAAAACGGGTGCTTCGTGCTCTACCATATACTTCTGGCCGCCAATTGAATCGCACGGAGTTGAGACAAGAGGACGAGCTTTACTGCCGAAGGTGTTTGATTCATCTCAAGTCGTCTTGGTCCCGTTAGGCAACAAACACTTCGCAGTGGTTCTCTTCATCGCCTCTCATTCAGCGTGCGTTCGAACCTGTACGGTAAACATCGGTGCCTGAGACACGGGAGTGAATACCCCCAGCAAACGCTCGACCGCGGCCTCTACGCGATGATCCATTTCTGCTGGTTCGGCAGTTACAACCAGGGCGGATTGATCGTCAGAGAACGCGCAGCCGAGCGAGGCGGCAAAGTAAAAGGCGCGGCCCAGCAACTTATCAATTAAGGATGAACGGACCTCATAAATAAAGACCGGCCTCTTATCAAAACAAAGAAAGAGGTTTGCGATGCTGCCTAAAAGGTGCCCGTGCTCACTCAACACCTTGACGTTCACCAGATCGGCCATAGCTCTGGGAAGGGTGGCTAACGGTGATGCATCGGCCAGTACTAGTGATTCATCGCCCTTCACGATTATCGCGTCTGGCCCCATTCCATGAACGTCAAGCATGCTCACTAACGTGTCGCTAGTGTCGGCCTTTCGCTTTACGGCCAGCCCAGCTAACTCTCCTGATAACGGATCGATTAGCAGATCCGTAATGGTTCCCATCTGGTTCGCGGTTTCCAGGGACACAACCGCACGTCCAATCAGCTTGTCGATTCTTTCAGCACGATCCACGGTAAAACTCCTGTTGTTGGTTTTGTGGTCTGATAGAGAAGAGAGAAACCGGCGACGAGACTAACAGACACGAGTTCCTAGGCTCGTCGCCGCTTCGCAATCAGTGCGCTCTCCCGTTCACACTGACTGAGAATTGATATCAGACGATCTTGGTGAGGTCTTTGGCAATGAATGTGCCACGCTGGAATCAGGGGCAATTCATTCAGAGCGCTTATGATGATGTCCTCGCAGAAATAACGAACAGCGGTTGCTGTCCGACTCTGATGCAATGAGACTCCCCGACGTGGATGCCCCGAGTACTATGCGAGGCTGATTCTCAAGGAAGATCATCTGCGTGCTCTCGATAAGAGATTTCGCAGCCTAACGAGAATTGAAGGCTTTCGGGTCAACAGTCGGTCAGCAAACGATGATCGTCGATGCTTATGAATTACGCGAATTGCGCGACGGGCCAAATGATCAAACAGTAGCACGATCGCTAGCACGCCGATCATCACGAAAACAAAGCCCCGCCAACCGAGCTCGATTTCGCTGTGACGCAGAATCACCAAAGAGGAGAATTTCGCGATTCTCTCCATCGATATGTCGACGACTCACGCTAAGCCGGCAGCGCCGCGATTTAGACTTGCGATGCAAGAAAGCGCGGATACACGTCTACCGATTCGGCGGGGATTCAGGCGCCACCCTGTAACGACGCGCTCGAATCCCCATCCTCACTAAAAGGTTATGCCGGCCTGTACCTGAAACGCCCTTGGCGACACGAAGTGTGTGCCGCTAAAGGTTGAAAGAAAGTTATAGAGAGCGACCTTGTTCGTAATGTTGGTGAGCGTGAAACGCAGGGTCACTTTCTTACGATCGGTTCGAAACAGGTTGTCGGTGCCAGCACTCAGATCGAACAAATTGCGAGGTGCAATCCGCGGCGGGTTTGTGTCGTCGTTTTTTGTCCCGTCCGCAGGAATGCGTACCCGCAATGCGCCGCGCATTGGTGATGAGCATGATCGAATTGGATTTCCGAGCGTCGCGAAGGTGCTCCCGCAGAACAAACCAATTTGCTGTTGCTGATCCGGTGTGAATTTTAAAGCGGTCGCGTAATCAGTCACGGCGCCGGCAACGACACCACTGTCATAGCGCCAATTTAGTCCCAGATACGGCAGCAGCTTCTTGAAGCGCCGGAATTCGTATTGAACGTCGGTTGTCTGCTGGAAGCTTTGATCGTGATCGATGCGGAACACGCCCGTCGGCAGATCCGAGTTAAAGAACAATCCACCAGTCTCCGGCGGGAAGAAGCGGGCGCGCGTATGACCCGCAGTCATAAACGCGGTTAGGCCCTTATAGTTCGTCAGATTGAATTTGAACGAGGCGCCATCAAGTTTCGATTTCTGCCAGGCAATCGGAAACGCGATCGATGTATTCAGCAACGCGTTGAAGTCGTACGCGTTGTTGGTTCGCTTATTGAAGTAATCAAAGTCGAGAATGATGTACTTGCCGATGCCTTGCTGGAACCCGGCGTTGAATTGACTACGCGTTCCCGGCCGCAAAGGCAGTGTGCTGACATCACCAAAGATTCCGTTGGCCAAACCTCCAGCGCCTGTCGCATTCGACAGCAGAAGATTCTCGTTATAAGGAGTCTCGAAGTTTCGCGTGAACGACGCGCGCAGCACCGTGCCCGTTCTTTTCAGATTGTAGGAAACGCCGAGACGAGGTTGAACCAAGCGACCGCTGGTGATGCCGTCATAATTATCAAATCGGACACCGAGGGAGGCAGTGGCATTGCCGAACGTAATGTTGTCTTGGGCATACGCCGCCTCTTGCTTGATATCCGTATGGCCATGAAACTTGAAGTACCGCCCGCCACGAGTTAGATCGAACGGAAGCAAACCGGGAACGAAGTCCGGACTGGCGGGATCGTTGAAACTCGGATCTGTAATTCCGAAATTGAAGCCTTCGGTTAATAGCGTGTGCTGCAATTGCGTCCCGAACTTGGCGTTGTGCCGACCTTTAACGTAAGACACATCGGCCTTGATCCCAATATTGTTCAGCCGACGCGATTGCCCGAAAGTCATCGGTTGATCGGCAAAAGGATTCGCACTGGCGAAATACTGCACGGTATCCAATCGATAATACGGATTGACCGTCAGCACAGTCGTCGGACTGAAGATATGGACATAGCCTGGCGCGATGTTCAGACTATGGACCATCTGTCGCTGGTCTTGTCCGATGGCTTGTTGATCGAACTGATTTGGATTTTGAAAGCTATTTCGCGCGAGGGAAAGATTTAAATGGAAGGTGTCCTTCGCGTTGGGACTGTAATCAATGCGGTCGAAGAGATTCGCAGACGTTCCACGGTCGTGAAGCACCGTGAACTCGGGCGCGTCGAGGAACCGTCCAGATCGCTCGAATGTGCCGGTAACGAAGTTTCCAAAATGCACCTTTCCATAGCTTAGTGATCCTTCGGTACTGCTCGTCCCGAACGTCCCGTACGTCGTCTTGAAACTGCCCGTTGGTTTCATCTGATTCAAGCCGGACTTGGTGATCGCGTTGACCACCAGACTGGTCTTGTCTCCGTACTCAGCCGGAGTCGCGCCTGTAATTACTTCCAGCGACTGTACGGCGCTCGGCGGAAGTTGCGTTGAGAATGCCTTGCTTTGCTGATCCGAAATTGGCTGATTATCAACCGAGTAAGATGTCTGTGCGTGATCGCCCAGCGGGTGAAAGAATCCGTTGGAATCAGCAACCACACCAGGCGCGGCAGCCGTAACTACCTCACTCAGGCCAGAACCCGGCGATTTCACCGGCAGCCGCGCTATCAGGGACTGGTCGACGTCTGTGTGCGTTGTCGGCACATTCTCTATCACGTCAGAGGCGGCGCTACTCACCGTTACAGTTGCCGTAGTACCTGATATTGCCAGTGGAACCTTCACGGTAATTGGCACCGCCGTGCGCACCAGGAGCGTCTGGCTTGCCGGTTCGAACCCCGTAGCACTGATGCTTAGTTGATAGTTATTCAGTGGCACGTCATTAAAACGAAACGAGCCGTCTGCTTCGGTATTAACGGTACGTTTGTATCCGGTCACCGCGTTTTCCAGTGTGACTTTTGCGTTCGCAACCACTGCACTATTCGGATCGACGACGTTACCGGTGACCGTGCCGGCATTAAGAGATTGCGCTGAAGTCGAAACACTCAGTGTCAACAGCGCCATCCCACACACAATACGAATTACGGAGAGATGAGATCGAATTATCATTTGTACTTACTCCTCTAAAAAACAACCAATGAATTTCGTGACTGGATCTTGAAACCTCAGTCACACGTGACCTCGATATTCGCGTGGTCCAGTCTGGCAATGATCGCTATGGCCGCAGACGAACTACGGCGTAAACGAATTGCGAAACGGTGTATTTAGAGGGTAAGTGGTGGAGCGCGCCCGCGAGACGCGGTAGATGAAAGTGAGTCGTGGCTGGACTGATGTAACGAGAAGCCGATGTGAACGTTGATCGGAGCCAGGACTAAGAGCGGCCCAGCGATGGTTGAGCTCGATAACCCTCGTTGAAATTGACAGACGAGGCAGTCGCGTTCCAGCGGTGTTTTTGTTGAGGACTTGCTCTGCTCACCATCCGAGAGTTGGTTGCCGCAGGTGTCACCGAAACTTTGCGTTGCGCTCGGGTTTTGCGACGCGAGTCCGTGATGGTGAAGGACCTCAACGGATGAGCCGTAGCATATGAGGAACAGTAAGAGATAGCTCAAAGCACGCGAGCTGCGCGCTCGTCGAATACGAGAGGTTGAAGCTATGTAACTCCCCGTCATTGCGGCAATATCACCTTGTGAAACTTAGCCCCGTGTGCGTCCCGCTGTCAACCCATTGTCTGAGTCTCGCTTCCTTGGCAAGTCTCACATTATGGTGACGGTAGAGACACTAGCTTAACAGGTTTCTTGACGATCTCTGATCCCGAGATTAGAAATGAAAGCGATACCGCACTTCGACGTAGAGTTGTCGCGGCTCATTGAAATGAGTACCGCCAAATGTGTTGGCGCTGTCCAGCAAAAACCGCTTGTTCGTGACGTTCACTGTGTGGAATCCAATCATCCATTTCTCACCAAATCCTCTGCCAACAGAGAGGTCGAAGATTGTATGGGCCGGAAGATGATCGGGCCCATCACCTTTGAGAAAGCCTGAGCCATAAGAAACATTTCCTGAGACGAAGCCGCGTGACGGCAGACTAACGCTCAATCCAGTGCTCAACGTGTCGCGCTGATCGTGATCGAGAAAAAACAAATCCGCCGGCGGCGAGAAATCCGTTAGTCCTCCGGTAACTGCGCCCTGTCCTTGAATCTTCTGATGCGAGTACGCCAGATGAAGCTCAGCACGATTGAAAAGCAACGGTGACCGGGCCGTAACTTCAAAGGCCCTGATGAAAACCCGCTCGATCGTCAGCGGAAAGAAAATGTTTGAATTTCCGAGGGCATCGTGATCGAAAAAGTTCTTAGCCCGCGTGTGGAAGTAATCGGTATCAATGCCCCATCCCTTGATCGGAACGCTGACCCCGAATTGATATTCTTCGTCACGCTCGCCGCGCAACGGTATGAAGTCAAAGCCTTGGGCCAAGGCAAATTGCAGCAGTGGACCAGAGATAGTTGAAAGCGGCGGCGCCTGATAGAAGCGTCCATAGAATCCATGAATGGTGACATTCGCATGCGGAAGAGTAATCGCGACGCCTGCGCGTGGACTGACGGCGTTTTCCGTCAGCGAGCCATGAAAGCGAGTCACACGCAATCCACCGCTGAGAGTAAGCCAGGAGACCGGCTTGTATTGATCATCGACAAAGGCCACCGCCAAATTGCCGTTCGGATTTTCCGACTGCTGCAAGTTCAGGGGTTTGGCACCGCTATCCTGTCCTTGCAATCCAAAGAGAGCTGAATCGCGCTGAAAGAAACCGTAGAAACCTGCCTTTGCGTTGTGTTGCCTGGTAAGCGCACTGAGAACGACCTGCGCGCCTGCATACTGCGAGCTGCGTTCATCGTGCGTAATCACTGGCAAATCATTGGATCCACCGATGAAAGCGGCGTGGTTGTAGTGATAGAACGGCGAGGCGGTCAAGACCAACTTGCTGTTTAATGTGCGCACCCACGAGAAATTGATGAAACCATCTCGTTCGCGCTCAACATCGCGAGTGCCCGCAGCCTGTGCGTCCTGATCATTCGGAACTTGATAGAAATCACGGCGGATAGCGGTCACCAGGCGAAACTGATCTTTGGCGTTTGGATTGAAGATGAGCGACGCAAATCCGCCGAAGCCATTGCTTTGATCATGGATTACTTCTCGGACCGGTGTCTCAAGGCCGTAGTCGCTGCGGTTGCCATTAATGCTCGCATAGTACGCAAAGCGTTTGGTGTGATCGCCGAAACTTAACTGGTCGTTGGTCTGATTGAAATTGCCGTAGGAGACGAGTAATTCAGCTTCGCGATTTCGCTCAAAGCCGCTACGCGGCACTACGTTGAACATCGCATACGTCCGGTCGCCATATTCAGCCGTATAACTTCCTCGCTGCACTTCCAAATAATCGATGTCTTTAGGATCGAATTGAGGGCCGACCGTATCCGCGATGTTGGTATTCGCGACCGGAACACCGTCAACGAGCCACGTCACCTGATGTCCGCCGCGTATGTGCAACTGATTGTGCGCGAGATAGGAACCAGGAACGTAATTCGTAATCATCGCGAGACTGTTCGTACGGTCGGCTCCGGGGGTCTGTGCGATCTGTTGGCGGCTTATGAGCGTTACGGGAGTCGGCGAACCTGAATCTACTCGGCCCGGCGCCGCCACCACTTTCACTTGCTGGGTTACAGGCGCGATCTTCAAGTCTATTCGTACAGCAGTAACTCGATCTGAAAGAACGGACACCGTCAGTGCGGTGTTGCTGAACCCGCTTGATTCAGCGCTAATTGTGTATTCGCCAACCGGCACAGTGCGGAAAGTGAATTCTCCGTCGCTATCAGTTAGCGCAGTCTTTGACAAAGATGAAGACTTCGAAGCTAGTGTGACCTTCGCGCCAGCGATGGGCCGTTGTTGCGGGTCGATCACCGTTCCACGCACGTCGCCGAATACCGAGGCGGACGCGTTCGCCGCACAAAGAATGAGCAGCAGAAGACTATACGCACTTATATGAATACGATTCATAAAGACCACCCCCGTGAGACGTTGATCAAATGGACATTTCGACGCGAGCGAAAGCCGCGCAATGTCACCCAACTGCAACGCAAGGTGGAAGACTAATCACGCGTTCATTTCTATGTACGAATCGCCCGATAATCGAATGTGTTTATTAAGGATTTTTCAGGAGAAAGAGAGTGGCGGGCCGCGCGGTGAGTACTGATTGCAGAGGCTGTCGAGACTTCTAAGGAGATTGCCGTCAACGACATCGCGTCGAGCGCCAGTCGGCGGGCGCGCGTGAGCCGCATAGGCAAGTGTCGCCGAGTCCCGCTTGCGGTTCGAACTCGTCGAACCAGTTGAACAGCTTCCGCAATCCGGCTGACATGGCTGGCCGAGAGTCGATGCAGTTAGGCTGTCCTGATTTCCTGCGAATCTTCCGGTGTCTTGATCGGCACTAAGAATCGCTGTAACTCGCAAATTCGCGAATCGCGCCGCGAGTCGTCGCATTCCACACAGTTGCTCGAACTGATACCTGGCTAGCTGATGGTGATCGTGAGCAGATTTCCGTCGAGTCAGGTTTGCATGGCATGAGCCGTTCATGCACGAGCCAGCCGCGTGAGGCGCTCTGCCGGCGCAACACGTCAAGGTACACATTGGGCCGCTGGCGACAACCGCGAGAGGAAACGTGCTCGCCAAAACTCCCACGAGCATGACTGACGCGACGCTCAGTCTTACGATTCGCAGTGGCGTCACTAGCTGGACCCAATTGTGTCTCTGCAGCTTCAAGAGTTGTGAGTGGATTTTGTCACGCTGTTAGCCCTGCTGCAAGGTTTGCCTGAGGGCAGTGCGGATGAGTCAAAAGAGAGCGCGAAGACGTTCCTTTAGCACCGCTTCTTTCGGCGTGCGCACTCCGCGTTGTAACCAATCACGAACTTTGTTCACCGTGAGTGTGTGAGTTACGGAACTGCGAACCTCGACTTCGAGTTGAGTCAGCCCAGCCGGCTGAAGGTCGTGTTTGCGAAACGCGCAGATGCCGAGGACCGAGGCCTCATATAAACCTTCAGCCTCGACCTCAACTGAATGGCGAATCCCGTCTAAGTCGACAAATGAAACTATGCAAGCCGCCATTTTGGGCGGAGTTTAGCATTTTCGGAGATTGTCGCCAATCGGACATTGTGCCATTCATGGCACGTCAGTCAGTCAGTCAGTCAGTCAGTCAGTCAGTCAGTCACTCAGGCTTACTTTGACTTAGAGCTGCGCCTCTCACCGTTTCTCATCCGTTGTGCGTGATGAGCTTCCACCCACTCGTTCCAAGTTTGAAGTGCCGTTTGACGCATTGCCTTTCGCAAATGTCTAGGGTCGAGTCGGGGCCTCTGACCCTCGAAAGTAAGCAACTCCAAGACTCCTTCACGCATTTCTTTTCCGTCGATCTGCTTGTTCACATTGATGGCTGGATAACAATCTACTTCATGTTCTGGTATTGGAGGTCGAGTTAGATACTTTAACTTGAAAGATTTATAGCCAAACTTGCTCTTTGTGGAACCCACGACTTCGCACAACGAGTCGAAGACTGAAACAAAATCGCCCTTCGTGATTTTCGGTTGCGTATACTGATCATGAAACTCCTTCGGCATCGCACTGCCCATGACGCGTGCCAACTGAGCGGCTATGCCTTTACGGGTGCGCAGGTTCATAAGCCGACGACATCGACTCAGACATTGGACCGCCAACAACCAAATCTGAGTGCGACCAAAGAGAAGTCCCTCGAACGATTTCGGTGCGGGCAGGCCACCCACATTCAAGTGGATTGATTGACTCGGCTCACGGTAGGCTCGGCCGTAATAGAAACCCAACATTAGGCGTTCAGCCTTAGTGGCTAGAGGCAACACCTTATCGAAACGGTTCATGAAATTCTCCAATTTAGCCTTCCCATCAGGCTTAGGGTTTACGCCAGCCAAATACCAGCACTTACTCAATTGCAGCCGAGTTTCGCCATGACTAATGCTTCGTAAGGTGAGATCAATAGTTGCTTGGGTGTTGAGGTTTTCGCAGTTGAAGTACCGCTTGAAATCGTGGCGTCGCTGTTGGTGAACCACCAATTCCTCATAAAGCAAGTAATGATCATAGTAGGGATTTGAATTAGTCTGGGAGAAGTTAATAAGGTCAACGAGTATCTCGGTCAGTCTGCGGATATGAAGCGCCTGTTCGCGTTGAACAACTGAGAAGGTATTTCTCGTGAGGCGACGGCCCAATTCGTCGTCGGGAATGTCCGTGGGTGGTTCACTCATGGATTCGCGAGAGAGCTTTAGCGCAAATGCCACTTGCTCAACTTCATCCAGAATTGAATAAATGTAATGTCTCCGTCCGCGACTATTGTGAGCGCGTCCAAGGAAGCGGAAATCACTTTCAGTCAGTCGGAGACTTTTTCGAATTTCGTCCGCGCCACTTATCAGCCAATTTGTTAAATCGTTTTCGGAGAATCCATTTCGATTTCTCTTTGGAGGTTTGCTTTCCTTCATCTTGATCCATAGGTTGATTAAACAATCGATACTATCTCGTGCCAAGTCGTGTCTTACTAAGACACGCACACGCCAATTTAGGCCTCGCCTTCATTGCGCTACGCTCCATTCTAGCCGAGTAGCTTGATTTCGTTTTCCCCCTTCTACGCTCTCATTCTGCCACGGGAGCCCAACCGCCAACTCTCCGCAAAGCCTCCGAGTCCTCCACTCCGTTCCGGCAGTGCCTGTGGCGGTTGAGCGCCCACCCGTGTCCGAACGTCGCTACGAAGGGGGAAAACGCATTTTACAAGCCAAAGACCAACAACCCTGATAGCGAAAGGAGCGCGTTACATCATGGACAGACACAGAACGAAGCATGTCGATATTCCCAAGTGGTCGGCCTTGTTAGTTGAAGCAGTCAACAAGCCAGGCATGATCATGGAAG
>Ga0126383_10001530_pt1 | contig 14482 bp, 8 predicted proteins | sample PanSoiMetPlot_35_FD_96882 | JGI IMG/M metagenome (GOLD analysis project Ga0126383, IMG submission 96882) | Tropical forest soil microbial communities from Panama - MetaG Plot_35 | ecosystem: Environmental > Terrestrial > Soil > Tropical forest > Bulk soil | place: Panama | collected 2016-02-17
AGCGCGATGCCGCGGTCGCGGAGCCGGTGCAACCATCCGAGGATCGTCGCGCCGTCGAAGCAGAACTGGGTGACGATGAAAAGCTCAAGGCCCGCTCGCCCCGCGAAATCGACCTTCGCTTCGAGCGCCTCCCAGAGGGCGAGATCCTTCAACCGCGGATGGCCCTCCGGATAGCCGGCGACGCCGACCGACCGAATGCCGTGCGCTTGCATGATGCCGGTCCTGAGGAGTGCGAGGCTGGAGTCGAACGGCCCGAGCGGGTGTGCGAGATCGCCGGCGATCGCGAGCGCGCGGTCGACTCCAGCCTCGTCGCGCAGCCGGGCGAAGAGATCCGCGGCGGCGTCGCGGCTCGCGATCTGGCGCGCCGCGACGTGCGGAACTGGGTTGAAGCCGCGCAGCCGCAGCCGCTTCGCGACGCTTGCGATGTGGTGATACGGCGTGCCGGAGACCCACGCAACGAAGACGTCGGTCCCCGCGGGCAGAACGCCCGGGTAATCGTCGATCTCGGTGAGATTGCGGGTCGAGGTCTCGATGGACGCGCCGCCGGCGAGGGCGGCGATCGCGGGGCGCAGGTCCGTGCGCATCAGCGGTCTCGTGGTTTCGCCTTGTGCGAGAGCCATTGCCTAGTCCCGGTGGCGCGAGATGATGTAGGACTCGTCCCAGAACCAGAGCCCGTTGTGCTTCTGGAGGACTTCGCGCGTGACCTGCAGATAGCGAGGATCGCCGATTACGCTCTCGAGGCGCGCATCCTCGATCTGGCCGACGTAGATCGCCGCGTTCCAGGCCGCGAACAGGGTCGAGGTGCCGATCGTCTCGGAGATCTCGGAGGGCAGGGTGTGCATCTCGTACCGGAAGAGCGACCGGGCGTCGGAGTAGGCGTTGAAGTTCAGCTTGCGCCCGGCCGCGCCGAGCGTTTCCTTGACCGCCTTCAGGATTTGATGGCGATCGTGCTGGAAAGGGCTCTCCCCGGGCCAGACCCCCTGGACGATCTCGAGCCCGGGGTCGTTGCCGTGCGAATGGATCGCGAGCAGCCGCCCGCCCGGTCCAAGGCTCCGCGCGAGGGGAGCGATCACCTTCGAGGCCTTGAACTCGAGCGGGGCGCGCGCGCGGTAGGGCTGCGAGGCGATCACGAGGTCGTAGTCGCCGCGGGCGCCGCCGCGTCTCGGAATCACTGGATCGAGCAGGAACCGATGGTCGTCGCGATAGATCACAAGAACCGCCGGCCGCTCGTACGCCGGATTGCCGCTCGTCGGGCTCACAGTGGCCCGCCAGTGCTCTGCGAGAAACGGGGCGAGGCCGGCGATCTGCTCCTCGAACTCGTGCGCCGTCGCACCGGCGAGCGCGAGCTCGTGCCAGACTAGGCTCGTCGCCGCCGTGACCGAGGTCGGCACGAGCCACGGCGCTTCGCGGTAGTAGAGGTTCGTCATGACGAGCACCGTGGCCGGGTGCTCGAAGAACCGATCCGGCATCTTCTCGAGCGTCAGGCGGACGTCCTCGAGGCTGATCTCCTTCCCGACGATGTAGAACGGCATCGTCGCGAAACGCGTGTGCATGGCGCGCATGACGCGGGTGAGCACGGTCCCGTCGCCCACGCCGGCGTCGAAGAGCCGCACCGCGGGCGGACGCGGGTGGAGGTTCGCGAGCTCCATCGCGACCCGCTGCGCCACCACCCCTTTCTCGGCGCAGGTCGTGACGAAGAGGAGGTACTTCTGGCGGTTGTCGTAGAAGCGGAAGTTGCGATCGCGGACTTGCTGGCTCGCCGGTGGCAGCTCGCTCGCCGCGGGCCGTTCGAGCACGAAGGGGCGCCCGTTGTGGCCGTCGGCGGGGCGATGCGTCGAGATGTAACCGCGGACCCGCTCCAAGGTCCCGGTCGTGATGCGGCCGCCGTCCCGAAGCCGGCTGACGAACTTCCCGTCGTTCACGACGAGGCGCCCGAAGGTCGACTCGGCGACCCCGGCGCGACGGCAATAGTCGGTGATCTCGCGCAGCAGGGTTTCTGCTTCCACCTGACTGCTCTCCTCGGCCCGCCTTTTCGTGCGATTTGAGGCCAGCAACCGCTAGGATGTCAACCAACTTTCATCCCACGTGCGTGGTGGGATTTGTAATGGGCAATGGCCCACTGTCTAAATGGTGCTAACTACTTAGAGAGTTAGACCTCCAGTTATCTCTGAAGTCTGCAAGCATCTGGCGATCTCACGCTCGTCACGGTTGGGGTAGGCTTCGCCGCTCCGGTCGGGCCATGAAACGCCGCCAGTCCTCGCTCAAATCGGGCATCGCGTGGAGCACCTCGGACCGGATCGGGGTGTTCGGGTACGACCTGGTCCGCGACCTGATCGGCCGAGTCAACCTCGGCGACATGGGATTTCTCGAGATCGCGGGTCGCCTCCCGACCGCGCGCGAGTCGCGAATGTTCAACGCGCTTCTGGTCACGCTCGTCGAGCACGGCATCGTCCCCTCGACGCTCGCGACTCGTCTTACCTATACGGGGGCACCCGAAGCGCTTCAGGCGGCCGTCGCGGCCGGGCTGCTCGGTTTGGGCAGTGTCTTCGTGGGATCGATCGAGGGCGCGGCGAAGATGCTCGCCGGCGCGCTGCCCGATCCGAAGGCGAAGGTCGCGTTGCCGCAGCTGGCGGACCGGATCGTGGCGGAGCACCGTGCGGCCGGTCGGATCGTCCCGGGTCTTGGCCACCCGATCCACAAGCCGATCGACCCGCGCACGCGGCGCCTCTTCGCGATCGCACGCGCGACCCGATTCAGCGGGCCGTACATCGAGCTGATGCGTCTCATCGCCCGGCGGGCCGAGAAGGCCTACGTGCGATCCCTGCCGATCAACGCCACCGGGGCGATCGGCGCAATCCTCTGCGAGATGCGGCTCCCCTGGGAGGTGGGCCGAGGGCTGGGCGTGATGGCGCGCGCGGTCGGGCTCGTCGGCCACATCCTCGAAGAGAGCAGACGGCCGATCGCCCGCGAGGTCTGGCAGCGCGTGGAGGAGGAGGCGACCGCCGGCGTGCGCGGCAAGCTGCGCCGGAGGCGCCGATGACCGACCTCGCACGCCCGATCGACGTCATCTCTCGCTACGCGCCGCATCAAGGTTCCCTGCGCTCGGTGCTCGCGAGCCGGGCGAGCGCCGCGCCGGAGCGTGAGTTCGTCGCGTTTCAGGGACGCTCGCTCTCTTTCCGCGAAACGGCGGAGCAGGTCGACCGCGCGGCGGCGATGTTCGCGGCCCGGGGCGTCGGCGCCGGCGACCGCGTCGGAATCATGTCGCAGAACCATCCCTCGACCGTGATCACGCTGTTCGCGCTGGCGCGCCTCGGCGCGATCATGGTGCCGCTCAATCCGGACTACCGGGTTGAGGAGGCGCGCTACGTCCTGTCCCACGCGCAGGTAAGCGGCGTGCTCTGCTCGCCCGCGACGCTCGCAACGGTCACGGAGGCGTCCGCCGAGATCCTCCCCCGCCCCTGGTTTCTCCTGAACGAGCGCGGTGAGCCGCGCATGCCGGTATTCGCGGAGGAGGTCGGCGGCGTGTCGGGCGAAGTGCCACCGGAAGCCGGCGGCGCGGACACCACGTGCGTCTTCATCTACACATCGGGGACGACCGGCTTCCCGAAAGGGGTCATGCACAGCCAGCGCAACCTGGTGCTGGCGGGGGAGGGGTTCGTCGAGCGCATGTATTTGCAGCCGAGCGACCGGCTGCTGTGCATCCTGCCGATGTTTCACGTGAACGCGCTCTTCTACTCGCTCTCGGGCGCGCTCGCGGCCGGGGCCGCGATCGTCCTCGCGCCGAGGTTCTCCGCCTCGGCGTTCTGGAAGACGGTCGCCGAGACGGGGGCGACCGAGGTCAACACCATCGCCGCGGTGTCGAGCATCCTGATGCATCGGCCGCGCACCGAGTTCGTGGCTGGCCACTCGCTGCGAAAGATCTACGGCGGACCGTTCACCGCCGAGACCTACCAGGTCTTCCAGGAGGAGTTCGGCGTCCCGACGATGATCGAGGGCTACGGGATGTCGGAGATTCCGGGGGCGCTCAACAACCCGTTCCTCGGACCGCACAATGTCGGCAGCATGGGCAAGCCGAGCCGTCATCCTGACCACGCGCTCGCTTTCGCGGACATGAGAGTGGTGGACGACGACGGGCGCGAGCTTCCGGACGGCGAAACCGGCGAGCTGACCGTAAAGACGCCGATCGTAATGCAAGGCTACTACCGCGATCCGGAGCAGACCGCGGCGGCGTTCCGCGCCGGGTGGTTTCTGACCGGCGATCTCGGCTACCGGGACCGGGACGGGTATTTCTGGTTCGTAGCGCGCAAGAAGGACATCATCCGGAAGCGCGGAGAGAACATCTCGGGCGCCGAGCTCGATCGGGTGATCGGGAGCCATCCCGAAGTGCTCGAGGCCGCGGCAATTCCGGTTCCGGCCGAGCTCGGCGAAGACGAGATCCTCGTGGCGGTGATCGTGCGACCGGGCGGGACCGTGACCGCCGAGGGGATCGCGGCGTGGTGTCGCGAGCGCCTCGCGCCGATCAAGGTCCCCCGCTTCGTCGTGTTCGTCGACGCGCTCCCGCGGACGCCGACCCACCGGGTGGAGAAGTACAAGCTGCGTACCGATCGCTCGCTCAGGGAGCGCGCGGTGGACCTCGCGGCGCGACAATAGCATGCTGCACGTTGGAGATCGCCCATGGAATTCGCGTACTCGGAGAAGGTCAAGTCGCTGCAGGAAAAGTTCACCCGCTTCATGGCGGAGCACATCTATCCGAACGAGCAGCGGTTCGCCGACGAGATCGAGGAGAACACGCGCCGCGGCCGGCGCTGGACGCCGACACAGCTCATCGAGGAGCTGAAGCCGAAGGCGCGCGGGCAAGGGCTGTGGAACCTGTGGTGGCCGAAGGCGCACGGCGGCGAGCTCTCGAACGTCGAGTACGCGCCGCTTTGCGAGATCATGGGGCGGGTCTTCTGGGCACCGGAGGTGTTCAACTGCTCGGCGCCGGACACCGGCAACATGGAAACGCTGCTCCTCTACGGCTCGGCGGCGCAGAAGAAGGAGTGGCTCGAGCCGCTGTCGGAGGGGAAGATCCGCTCCTGCTTCGCCATGACCGAGCCGGAGGTCGCGTCCTCGGACGCGACCAACATCCGTGCGAGCATCGTTCGCGACGGCGACCACTACGTGGTGAACGCACACAAGTGGTGGTCGTCGGGGGCGATGGACCCGCGGTGCCAGCTCTTCATCTTGATGGGCAAGACCAATCCCGACGGGCCGCGGCACCAGCAGCAGTCGATGGTCCTGATTCCGCGCGAGACACCCGGCGTCAAGGTGCTGCGCGCGCTGACGATCTTCGGCGACGACGATGCGCCGCACGGGCACGCCGAAACGCTGTTCGAGAACGTTCGCATACCGGTGGCGAACATCCTGCTCGGCGAGGGGCGGGGGTTCGAGATCGCGCAAGGCCGCCTCGGACCCGGTCGCATCCATCACTGCATGCGGGCCATCGGGGCGGCGGAGCGAGCGCTCGAGCTCATGTGCAAGCGGTCGCTCGCGCGGGTGACGTTCGGCAAGCCGGTCGCCGAGCGGACGGTCACTCAGGAGCGCATCGCCGAGGCGCGGATCATGATCGAATCGGCGCGGCTGCTGACCCTCAGGGCCGCGTACATGATGGACACGGTCGGCAACAAGGCCGCGCGCGCGGAGATTGCGATGATCAAGGTCCACGTGCCCAACGTCGCGCAGCAGGTGATGGACTGGGCGATCCAGGCGCACGGCGGCGGCGGCGTGAGCGACGATTTCCCGATTGCGCGAATGTACGCATGGAACCGGGTTCTTCGCTTGGTGGACGGGCCCGACGAAGTACATCGGAACGCCATCGCGAAGCTCGAGTTGGCGAGGCACATTCCGACGCCCGGCAAGGGCTAACCGCTGGCGGCGCGCCGGCGCACGAGTGCACGGAGCGCGAAGCGGCTCGGGTGCACGGCTTCCACCACCGTTCTCGGCAGCGGCGCCGGCTCGTCCTCCAGATAGGCGGCGAGGATCTCGCCCGCGAGCGGGGCGGTTACGAGGCCACGCGACCCGTGGGCAGTGTTCACGTACAAGCCTTCCAACCAGGGTGACGTTGCTTGCAGCTCGAGTGTCGCGTCGCGAGCGAGGGGCGCGTACACGGTCGCGAACGCGCTCGCGTCGACCACGGGCCCGACGATCGGGAGATAGTCCGGCGCGGAGCAGCGCAGCCCCGCACGGCCTGGGAGTTGCGCCGGATCGAGGTGGTCGCCGGCGACCGCGGCGTAGACGGCGGGCGAGAGCCGCGCGAGCTTCGCCAGGTTCTCGGCATGTTCGGCCGCGGTGAGGCCAGTCGACAGATCGCGAAACCGGTGCGTCGCACCGACGCTATGGGCCGCATCCAGGGACGGTGCCACATAGCCCTCGCCAGACAGCACCGTCTGCAGGGCGCGGCTGGCCGGGGTCTCGGGCACGAACGTGAGCTGGCCGCGGATCAGACGCTGAGGCAGGTGACGGGTTTCGGCGAACGAAGCTGATCGGCCGGCGCCGGAGATGACGACGACCGGCGCACTCGCGATCGGCCCGAGGCCGTCGGCAACGGTCCAGCCGCCCGCGAACCGCTCGAGCCCGAGCACGTGGCGGCCGAGCACGAGCCGGATCCCCGGAAGAGCGGTGAACGCCTGGCAGAGCGCCGGGGGACGGACCCAACCGGCGCGAGGAAAGAAGAGGCCGCCGGCCGGAACCTGGACGCCAGCTTGGGCCGAAGCCTCGGCCCGAGCGAGCGGGGTCAGGAGCGTGCGCGGCCAGCCGAGCGCGGCGAGCTTCGCATGACGGGCCGCTTCGTCCGGGTCGTAGGCAAGCTGGAGCACGCCGCACCGCGCGAAATCGGCACCGTCCTCGAGCCCGAGCTGAAGCAGCACGCGGCAGGTGTGCTGCAGCCCGGATGTGACGAGCTCGCTCAACGCCCCGCCGTGGGGCGACGGGCGCGCATACAGGACACCCTGGCGATTGCCGGAGGCCTCGGCCGCGACCGCCGCATGGCGATCAACGACCGCGACGCTCCACCCACGCCTCGCTAGGCTTGCCGCCGCGGCGGTGCCCGCGAGCCCAGCCCCGACGACAATCGCTCGGCGGTCGGTGCGGCGGCCGGAGGGACGAGCAAACCAGGGGGCACGCCAGGGGGCACGCGGGGCTCCGACAAGGACGCCTCGGAGCATTTCGCGCTTGCGGCCGAACCCTTTGTGCTTCTCGATCGCGAAGCCTGCGGTTTCGAGGGCGGACCGCACGGCGCCCGCAACCGTATAGGTCGCGCAGGTGCCACCGGAACGCGATAACCTGGCGACCGCGGCGAGGACCTCGGGTTGCCACATGTCCGGATTTCTCGCCGGGGCGAACCCATCGAGGAACCATGCGTCGATAGTCGCGTCGATCTGCTTTAATACGTCCCGAACGTCGCCGATAATCAGGGTAAGGAGGACCCGCCCATTAGCCAGGACCAATCGGTGCCAACCCGGAGCGAAATCGTCCCATTGCTGGAGGAGCGCATCGCGGTACGGGGCCAGTTCCGGCCAGATCCCGAGCGTTCGAGCGATTTCAACCGCCGGAAGTGGATAGCGCTCGACGCTAAGGAAGTGAAGGCGTGCAGTTGGCGGGGCGACCCCTTCCCAGAGCTGCCAAGTGCAGGCGAAGTTGAGGCCGGTGCCGAAGCCCGTCTCGCCAACGCAGAACTGGTCGCGGGGCGCAAGCCGACCCCAGCGCTCCCTCAGATCGTTCCCCTCGAGGAACACATGCCGGGTTTCGGCGGCCCCCGAACCGCGCGAGAAATAGACGTCGCCGAAGCGGCGGGAGACCGGGTGGCCCTCCACCCAATCGATCGGCCCGCCCGGATCGTCGGATCGGTCTGCCATGAAGGAGGAACGGCTTGAAGTTCGGCTTGATTACCCGAAATCTACGCTTTGCGAATTTCGAGCAACGGCGTGACGCACGGCATCCCGGGCGTTCGCGCCGCGCGGCGAAGGCTCGCGCCGCGCGGCGCGTGACGGTATCATCCCCGCCGACCAACCCCGACATCTAGGGCCTAAGTAGCACATGGCAACGAAACCTAGGGCCTACAGCGCCGAAGACATCGAGATCCTGGAGGATCTCTCCCCGATCCTCCACCGTCCGGGCATGTACACCGACCCGGCGAACCCGAACCACGCGCTCGTCGAGGCGATCGACAATGCGGCGGACGAGGGACTCGCCGGGTTCGCCAAGCATGTCTCGGTCACGCTGTACGAAGACGGGTCGGCCGAGGTGGTCGATGACGGCCGGGGCATCCCCGTCGACATGCACCCGAAGAAGAAAGTGCCCGCGGTGCAGGTCATCTTCACCACGCTGCATTCTGGGGGCAAGTTCAGGAAGACCGACAAGGACGCGGTGTACCGGATCGCCGGCGGCCTGCACGGCGTCGGGGTGTGCGTGACCAACGCGCTCGCGAAGCGCCTCGAGGTCGAGGTGACTCGCGACGGCGCGCGCCATCGGCTCGTGTTCGCGGACAACGGCAAGGTCAAGGAGCCCCTCAAGAAGATCGCGGCGGTCGGCCCGCGCGAGAGCGGAACCCGCGTGCGCTTCTGGCCCGATCCGAAGTATTTCGACTCCCCGCAGATCGGCGTCGCCGAGATCGCTGCCTTGCTGCGAGCGAAGGCGATGCTGCTGCCGGGCGTCCGGTTCACGCTGGGCATCGAGAAGAAGGGCAAGGTCCAGACGCAGACCTGGCACTTCCCGGACGGCATCAAGGGGTATTTCTCGGCGGCGGTCGGGGAACTCGGCCCGGTCGCCGAGGCGTTCTACGGCGAACGCTACATCGATGCTCAATCCGAGTCGGACAGCTTCGCTGAGGGCGAAGGCGCGATGTGGGCGGTCGCCTGGACCGCGGACGGCGTCCTCGTGGCGGAGTCGTACGTCAACATGATTCCGACGCGGAGCGGCGGTACCCATGTCTCCGGCCTGCGCGAGGGCGCTTACAACGCGATCCGCAACTTCATCGAGATTCACGCGATGGGACAGCGCGGCCTCAAGATCGTCCCCGAAGACGTATGGTCGCGCGCTTGCTATGTGCTCGCGGTCAAGATGCTCGACCCGCAGTTCAAGGGCCAGGTGAAGAACGAGCTCCTGTCGCGCGACGCGGTGAAGCTGGTCGGGCAAATGGTTCGCGACCCGTTCGAGCTCTGGCTGAACACGCACGTCGACGAGGGCAAGCGGATCGCCGACCTCGTGATCCGGCAGGCGCTCGCGCGCACGAAAGCGGCGCAGAAGGTCGAGCGCCGCAAGATCTCGGGCGTCGCGGTCCTGCCCGGCAAGCTCACCGACTGCGCGTCCGACGATCCCGACCGCAACGAGCTGTTCATCGTGGAGGGCGACTCGGCCGGCGGGTCGGCGAAGCAGGCGCGCGACAAGGAGTTCCAGGCGGTGCTGCCACTCAAGGGCAAGCCGAAGAACACCTGGCAGGACAGCGCCGATTCGCTCTACGCGAACAAGGAGATCGAGGCGATCGCGCTCGCGGTGGGGGTTGACCACCACAAGCTCGAGGACGACGTCGATCTCTCGAACCTCAGGTACAAGAAGCTCATCATCCTTGCCGATGCCGACGTCGACGGCGCGCACATCCAGGTGCTGCTGCTCACGCTCTTCTTCCGCCATTTCCCGAAGCTCATCGAGCGCGGACACGTGTGCGTCGCGCAACCCCCGCTCTTCCGGATCGACGTTCCGGGGCAAGGCAAGGGCAAGCCCGCGCGCAAGCTCTACGCGCTGGACAAGCAGGAGCTCGAGGCGATCGAGGAGAAGCTCGTGGACGAGGGCGTGAAAGAGGCGAGCTGGACGGTGAGCCGCTTCAAGGGGCTCGGCGAGATGAGTCCCGAGCAGCTCTGGGAAACCACTCTGAACCCCGACACCCGGCGGATGCTCCCGGTGAAAGTCGAGGACGGCATGCTCGAGGCCGATCGCAAGACGTTCGATATGATGATGGCGCGCGAGAACGCGACCCAGCGGCGAGAGTGGATGGAGGCCTACGGTAACTTGGTCGATGCCGACATCTCCTAGGAACGGCACGATGGGCAGCCAGAAGGATCTTTTCGACGGGCTCGACGCGGCCGCCACGTCCGGCAAAGCGGCGAAGACGGCAAAAGGCGGCAGCGGGGGCAAGAAGCAGCAGAAGGGCGGCGGCGCAGGAGGTATACCGCCGCCTTTCGCGCCGACCGCCGGGGATCTGGGCGACAGCTTGCCTCTCGGCGGCTACGCCCAGACGCAATACCTGCAGTACGCGATCGCCACCGTCAAGGACCGCGCGCTGCCGCGCATCGGCGACGGCCAGAAGCCGGTGCAAGCCCGCATCCTCTACGCGATGTGGGACATGGGGGGTCGCTCCGGGACGCCGCGCAAGAAGTCGGCCCGCGTCGTCGGCGACGTGCTCGGCAAGTTCCATCCCCACGGCGACGCGTCGGTGTACGACGCACTCGTGCGTCTCGCGCAAGACTTCACGATGCGTTACCCGCTGATCGACGGCGAGGGTAACTTCGGCTCGCGCGACGACGACGATCCCGCAGCGATGCGTTACACGGAAGCCCGCCTTACGCGGTTTGCCGAAGTGTTGCTCGGTGAACTCGACCAGGGCACCGTCGACTTCGTCCCGAACTACGACGGCAGCACGAACGAGCCCGAGGTGCTGCCGGCGCGCCTACCGGCCCTGCTCTTGAACGGCGCGTCGGGGATTGCCGTCGGGATGGCGACCGAGATTCCACCTCATAACCTCAATGAGGTCGCACAGGCCGCGGTCGCCATGATCCGCGAGCCCGATCTCACGCTCGCCGGCGTGATGAAGCACGTCAAGGGGCCCGATTTCCCTGGTGGCGGTCAGATCATTACACCGCGCGCCGAGTTGAAGGATGCGTATCAGTCAGGTCGGGGTGCGGTGCGGGTGCGGGCGCGGTGGACGGTCGAGCGCCTCGCGCGCGGGCAGTGGCAGCTCGTCGTGACCGAGTTGCCCCCCGGCACGTCGGCGAAGCGGGTGCAGGAGGAGATCGACGGCATCACGAACCCGCAGCCTCGCACCGGGAAAAAGTCGCTCACGCCCGAGCAGACGCGCGAGAAGCAACTCGTGCTCTCGATGCTGGAGCGGATGCGCGATGAGTCGGACCGTGCCCACCCGGTGCGGCTGGTGTTCGAGCCCCGCACCGCGAAGGTCGACGAGGACGAGTTCGTGAATCTCCTGCTCGCCAAGACGAGCCTGGAGACGAACGTCCCGATCAACCTCGTGATGGTGGGCCTCGACGGCCGCCCGGCCGGCAGGAACCTGCGCGACGCGATCGCCGAGTGGCTGAAGTTCCGGTTCGAGACGGTCACGCGGCGGACGAAGCACAAGCTCGAGCAAGTGCTCGATCGGATCCACGTGCTCGAAGGACGCATGATCGTCCTGTTGAACGTGGACAAGGTGATCAAGATCATCCGCAACGCCGACGAGCCGAAGACGGAGCTGATCAAGGCGTTCAAGCTGAGCGAGCGGCAGGCCGACGACATCCTCGAGATCAGACTGCGGCAACTCGCCAAGCTCGAGCACATCAAGGTCGAGAACGAACTAGAGGAGCGCAAGAAGGAACGCAAAGGCCTCGAGAAGGTGCTCGGCAGCCGCAAGGTGCTGGAGGAGCTGGTGGTCGCGGAGATCGAGGAGGACGCGAAAACCTTCGGCGACAAACGCCGCACGCGGATCGAGGAAGCCGAGAAGGCCGAGGTCGAGACGCCGGTGATCGACGAGCCGGTGACGGTGATCTTCTCGAAGAACGGCTGGGTCCGCGCGCGTCAAGGGTGGGGCGTGGATCCGGCGACGTTGTCGTTCAAAGAGGGCGACGGGCTCGGAGCGCTGGTCCAGTGCCGCACCGTCGACCCAGTCGTCTTCCTCGACTCGAACGGACGAGCCTATACGGTAGAAGCGGCGCAGCTTCCGCCAGCACGCGGTGACGGCGCGCCCGCATCGTCGCTCGTCGATGTGCAGGAGGGCGGCAAGATCATGTTCTGCCTGGCCGGGAAGCCGGACACGAGCGTGCTCGTGGCGTCGACGGGCGGATACGGCTTCTTCACGAAGCTCGGCGACATGCTCTCGAACCGCCGTGCGGGGCGGGAATTCATGACGCTGAACGAGGGCGAGACGCCGGTGGCGCCGGCGACCTACGACGACGCGCCGCGGAACCAGGTGATCGCGCTCTCGGAGAGCCGCCTGCTCGTGTTCGACGCCGCAGAGCTCCGCACGGTGGCCCGCGGGCGCGGCGTGATCATCATGGTGCTGGACGAGGGGGAGAAGCTTGCCGCGGTCGCCGTCACCGCGAACCGCGCGATCACGGTGATCGGGATCGCCCCGCGCAGCGGTAAAGAGAAGGAACTGGTGCTCGCTGATAAAAAGTTCGAGCACCACGTCGGCCACCGGGCGCGGACCGGGCGGGTGCTGCCCGAGAAACTCAAGGCGCCGCTCGCGCTGCGCGTCGACGCGACGCCCGAGGCGACGAAATAGGGCCAGGCGGCGTGCTAGACTCGGCCGCGCAATTCTGCGGCAGGCGCCCGTCGGCGCGTGCCCGCAACGCCGATCAACGGCGGGCCTCCCCGCATTGCAGCGTGGTGAATCTGGTCAGGTCCGGAAGGAAGCAGCCACAGCTACTCACTGCAAGTGCCGGGGGTTAGGCTCGCCACCTACCGCCGTGCGCGGCGCCGAAGGCGCAAGCACGAATGAATCCCCTCCTCCGCGTCGCGGGGGAGGGGAGATGCGGCGAACTAGCCCCTGGACGCGGGCGACCCATCCGAAGCAAGCAAGCGAGTGCAATCCGGCGCGCGCAGCGAGTCGACCGCCGCTGCTAAAATCCACGCATGACGTACCAAGTGCTCGCCCGCAAGTGGCGGCCGCGGACTTTCGCGACACTGGTCGGCCAGGAGCACGTGGTCCGGGCGCTCACGAACGCACTCGATCAGCGTCGGCTGCACCACGCGTATCTCTTTACCGGGACCCGCGGCGTCGGCAAGACAACGCTGGCGCGCATCCTTGCCAAGGCGATCAACTGCGAGACCGGCATCACCGCGACGCCCTGCGGGAAGTGCGCGGCGTGCGTCGAGATCGACGCTGGCCGCTTCATCGATCTGATCGAGGTCGACGCCGCGACCAACACCCGGGTCGACGAAATGCGGCAACTGCTCGACAACGCGATCTACGCCCCCACGCGCGGACGATTCAAGGTGTACGTCATCGACGAAGTGCACATGCTCTCGAACTCGGCGTTCAACGCGATGCTGAAGACCCTCGAGGAGCCGCCGGAGCACGTCAAGTTCATCCTGGCGACCACTGACCCGCAGAAGATCCCGGTCACGGTGTTGTCGCGTTGTCTGCAGTTCAACCTGAAGCAGATGCCGCCGGCCGCGATCGTCGAGCATCTGGAACGGGTGCTGAAGGAAGAGGGCGTGCCGGCGGCGACGACCGCCCTGCGGCTCGTCGCGCATGCGGCACGCGGCAGCATGCGCGACGCCCTGAGCCTCATCGACCAGGCGATTGCCTACTCCGGCGGCGACGTCACCGAAGCGAGTGTCCGGGGCATGCTCGGAACGGTCGATACGGGTGATCTGTTCGACCTGCTCGATGCGCTGGGACGCGGCGATGCGGGGGCCGCCCTTGCGATCGCGGACGCAATGGAGGCGAGGAGCCTGTCGTTCGAGGGCGCCCTCGCTGAGCTCGCGCGGCTCCTGCACCGGATAGCACTCGCGCAAACGGTGCCGGCAGCCCTCGTCGAGGACACACCCGAGCGCGACCGGATCTTGGCCCTCGCCCGAGCCCTGGACCCCGAGGCGGTTCAGCTCTACTACCAGATCGCCCTGCACGCGCGCGAAGATCTCGCGCTCGCGCCGGATGAGTACGCCGGCTTCACGATGGCGCTCGCGCGCATGCACGCATTCGCGCCCGAGTCGCCCGGCGACGAGAAGCCGTTCGCCGCAGCGCCGCGTCGCGCCGACTCGGTGTCGGCCGCACGCGGGCCGGCGCCGGCGTTACCCATGGGCGAGTGGCCGGCGGTGGCACGGGCGCTGAAGCTGACCGGGGCGGCGAAACAGCTCGCGGAGCGGAGCGAGCTCGTCGCCTTCGAGGGCGATCGGATCGAGCTTGCGGTGCCGCCCGAGTCGCGCGCGCTCGCAGACCGGGGATACGTGGACAAGCTCAAGGCCGCTCTCGCGGATCACTTCCGGCGTCCGATCACCGTGACCGTCAGGGTCGCGGCGGTGAACGGGCGGACAGCGGCGGCGTTGGCCGAGGGCGAGCGCCGCGCGCGCGAGGCGGAGGCGAACGCGCAGGTCGGCACCGACCCGTTCGTGCGCGAGCTGGTTGCCGACCTCGACGCAACGATCGAATCGGTGAAACCCGCGGAGTAAGGAACGCGAAACCATGATGAACAAGGGACAGCTCGCCGGGCTGATGAAGCAGGCGCAGCAGATGCAA
>Ga0126383_10001531_pt1 | contig 14478 bp, 9 predicted proteins | sample PanSoiMetPlot_35_FD_96882 | JGI IMG/M metagenome (GOLD analysis project Ga0126383, IMG submission 96882) | Tropical forest soil microbial communities from Panama - MetaG Plot_35 | ecosystem: Environmental > Terrestrial > Soil > Tropical forest > Bulk soil | place: Panama | collected 2016-02-17
CACCGGTCCAGATCACAGCTCGGATCGCAGAGGTTCCCGCTTAGCTCTAGAACTGCTGTTTTTCACCGATGCCGACCATCACGCGGTTAGTGTCCGCATCGAGGAAGAGTACTGTATTCGGATCGATCTGATAGGTCTGCATGGCGAAGGTGCCGGTCGCAGTATTCACCGAGGCGCTGCCCCGGCCGGTCGGGACCATGGTGTAGCTGCTGGAAGACAGCGATAGGCCTTGGAAAATCGCCCCAAAATTATTGATATCAAGAACGCCGGTGAGATTGCCCGCACCATCGCCGCTCAGCTGACCGGAAATGTCTTCCTCGGTTGGACCGCTCAGGTTGCTGCCTAGATTGGTGCCGCTGAAATTAATCGCATAATTACCCGTCATGGAGTGAAGCCCGAAGGGTCCACCGGATTGCCCCTTGGCCATTCCGCTGGCCACGAAGTTTCCGCCGACATTGACGAGTTCAATCGTTCCATTGGCGGCTGGATAGAAGGCCAGCGGAAATGAGAAAACCGCAGAAGTAAGCGTGGCTAATCCGCGGCCGGCTGTACTTACCGTGTATGGACCGGAAATCGCGCTGCCTAAGGCGGGGCTGCCGCCATCGTTTGAATCCAAAACGCCGGACACAATATTTCCGGCGCCATCGGCCGGCAGTAAACCGCCCAAAGCCAGGGGAAAGTTATTGGCATCTGCTCCGGACAGGGTAAACGCGTACTGTCCGTTCAAGGAGCTCACGCTAAAGGGGCCCGGCGCCTGCTTCAGGACTTCGCCCGAGAGGATGGGTGCGGTTGTCGTACGATCGATTTCGACGAACTTGAAATCGGTCGCATTCACGACGTAAATGACAAAATTCTGAGTCGCGTAACTGCTTGAGATGGTAGCCGTACCTCTACCCGTGTTGGCGATCGTGTAAGTTCCATTCAATGGGGTGGCCTGCAAGACAGTGCCGAAATCATTCACATCCATTTCGCCACTTCCCACGTTGCCGACACCATCCATTGACCAGCTTCCGGCCGAAACGGCAAGGCCGCCCGAAACGCCCACACCAGAGAAACCGAAAACGTAGTTCCCCTTCAGTGCTGAGGCGGTAAATGCTGTCGGATCCTGAAGATCGATAGTGCCACTACCGGTAATGTGGGTATTTAGGCATGTAAGCAGAGCGTGAGCATGGCTCTCGATCGTGAACTGCCAGTTCGGGCATCCTGGCTGGAGACCAATCACAGCATTGCCCCTTCCGTCCGAGCCTATCGCATAGGTCCCGCTAAAACGTACTGCGGTGCCATTGGTCGGGAGCGAGTTGCTGTTTACATCTTCAATCCCGCCAAGATGACCCTGGCCATCTGCGGTAAAGCTGCCCGCCGCGAAAAACGGGCCGTTGCTGTCCTGCCCCGACAGTGTAAAAGCATACTGGCCTTGCAGAAGGGCGTTGTTGCTTGCATTGCCCAGGCCCGGCCCCTGTCCCACCAGCGACGAGCCGCCTCCACACCCGATCAGCGCCGCGAACGAGAAAAGTAAGGACGTTGCGAACAGTCGAGTGCGCATGTGAACATGCATACGTGGAATTCCTCCTGCGGCGGTTCCCGACACGAATGGCTGGGTATTCAAACTCGGTGGCGCGAGAAAAGTTGCGACTGGACAAGCTTACACAATCCAGCCACCACCGACGACCGTGTCTCCGTCATAGAAAACCGAGGCTTGTCCCGGTGTGATCGCGCGTTGTGGCGTATCGAAGGTCACCAGTACTTCGTCGGATCCGGTCTGCTCAAGCGTGGCCGACGCGGGCTCGTGGCGATGACGAATCTTGACCGAGACCCGGATGGCCTCGGACAACTTTTGGACGGAGATGAAATTCGCTCGGCGCGCGCGTAGAGTTTTGGCGTAGAGCTCCTCGCCGCTACCGACCACGACCTGCCGTGAGTCGCCCTTGATCTGGATCACATAAAGCGGTGACCCGGTTGAGACGCCTAATCCCTTGCGTTGGCCAACCGTGAAATTGTGAATGCCGCTGTGTTCGCCGATCACCTCGCCGGTCGTGGTGACCAGCTCGCCCGCAGTGTCGGGGAATGATTCAGACTGCTCCTCCAAGTAGGCTTCGAGGAAGCGCTTGTAGTCTCCTCCAGGAACGAAGCAGATCTCCTGCGAGTCCGGCTTCTCGGCGAGCGCCAGGCCGTGCTGGCGGGCAAGCTCGCGTACCTCCGGCTTAGTCAGTAGGCCGAGCGGAAACAGAGTTCGACCCAGCTGTTCCTGGGTTAACCCAAAAAGGAAATAGGTCTGGTCCTTGGAATGATCGAGGGGCCTCTTAAGTAGCCAACGCCCAGACGCCTCGTCCCATTCGACGCGGGCGTAGTGTCCAGTAGCCAGCTTTTCAGCCCCAATTTGCCTGGCCACCAGGAGTAGCTGGTCAAACTTCAAGTGATTGTTGCATAGGCTGCAGGGGATGGGTGTGCGCCCGGAAAGGTACTCGGCAACAAATGGGCGCACGACCTCGTCTTCAAACCGTCGTTCGTGGTTGACCAGGTAATACGGAATGCCGAGGGCTTCGGCTACTCGCCGAGCATCGTAGACGTCGTCCAGAGAGCAGCAACGCCCCTGAACCGTCTCTGGCATGCCCTGGTGTCCAGCCATACGACGCTGATTCCACAGCTGCATAGTCAAACCGATAACGTTGTGCCCGGCGGCGCGCAGCATGGCGGCGACGGTCGAGGAGTCGACTCCACCGGACATGGCAACGGCAATGGTCTCTAAACACACGGTTAAGGCAGTTTTTCGATCTTAGTCTTTAGATAGCGGCGTAGCCTGTTTGGCGCCAAAACTCTGATCCCAGCTCGCTCGCAATGACACTTCAAGGAAAAGGTAAACTCCCTCGCCCGAGGTCCTCGAGTTAATCGCTAATGGCTAAGAGCCAACGGCTTGTTTCTATTGTAAACCGGGGACAACGCGCGCAGGCGAGCCACGGTTTCAGGGATGAGGGCAAGAGCGTAATCCAGATCCTCAGGCGTATTCTGCTTACCCAGGCTGAAGCGAACACTGGCCCGGGCACGGTCAGGTCCGAGGCCCATGGCTGTCAGCACATGCGAAGGCTCGGTGGCACCGGACGAACAGGCAGCTCCCCCCGACACTGCCAGCCCTCGCAAATCCAAAGCGATGACCAGGGCTTCGCCGTCAATGGAATCAAAGTAGAGGTTCGTGGTGTTCGGGACGCGGGGTGCGCCAGCACCGTTTACTCCCATGCTATCGGTCTGGCTCAATAAAGTTTGTTCGAGGCGGTCGCGCATGAGTGCGATGTTTCCGATCGAGGCGTTTCGGAGGCCCTCTACAGCCATCTCCGACGCTTTGCCAAGGGCGACAATCCCGGGAACATTCTCGGTTCCAGCGCGACGCGAGCGCTCATGAGAACCTCCATACAAAATGGGTTGCAGGGCAGTTCCCTTGCGGACATAGAGCGCGCCGACCCCCTTAGGAGCGTGAATCTTGTGGCCGGAAATTGAAAGCAGGTCACAATGGATCTTATTCACGTCGATTATGGTTTTGGCTGCGGCTTGCACGGCATCGGTGTGGAACTTGACGTTGGCAGCTAGGGCAATTTTGCCAATTTCCTCCACCGGTTGCAGGACGCCCGTTTCATTGTTGGCCATCATGACGGTAATCAGCTTAGTGGCAGGGCGAAGAGCGCGGCGCACGTCGTCGGGATTGACCAGTCCATGTCCATCCACCGGGAGGTAAGTCACCCTGCATCCCAGTTGCTCCAGACGGTTGCAGGCGTGCAGGATCGCGTGGTGCTCCACCTCAGAGGTGATGATGTGATCACCCTCGGCGGCGGTTCCAAAGAGCGCAAGGTTATCGGCTTCCGTACCGCCACTGGCGAAAACAATTTCGCCAGCAGTCGAACCGAGCAGCCTGGCGACCGAGTCGCGCGCCCGATCCACCGCAGCCCGCGCTTGCTGCCCATCGCGATGGATCGATGAGGCATTACCGTATTGTTCGAGCAGGTAAGGCTTCATCGCATCAAACACTTCGGGCAATAAAGGGGTAGTCGCGTTGTTGTCGAAGTAAACTCGCCGCATTCTCAGTCAATTCTACGCTGCTCGAAACCTTGGCTGTTAGCTACTGGCGAGCATCTACAGGCGGGCACGTCCACGGCCTTCGCTCCTCTCAGGATCATCTATCGGGGATTAGGACCCGGCGGTGGAGACTGGCATCGCCGGATTACAGGAAAATACGAGCTAACAGCTGATTCTGCTATCTCTTATCCATCGGCGTGTAATGCACCGGGTACTCCGGCCCAATGTAATCAGCGCGGGGCCGAATCAGCCGATTGTCCTCAAGCTGCTCGATCACGTGGGCCGTCCAGCCGCTGATGCGGGAGACCGCGAACACTGGAGTAAACAGATCAACGTCGATGCCCAGCGTATGGTAAGTCGATGCCGAATAAAAATCTACGTTAGCATTGAGCTTCTTCTCGGTCTTCATGAAGCTCTCGATTTTTTGTGAGAAATCAAACCATTTGGGCTGCCCGCTAGAGTTGCCCAGGTCGCGGGACATCTGGCGAAGGTGCGTGGCGCGCGGATCTTCCGTGTGGTAAACGCGATGACCGAAGCCGGGGATCTTTTTTTTCTGTGCCAGCATGCCCTTCACATATTCGACCGGATCGGCGCCGCCGGCATCGATGGCTTCCAGAATGTGGAACACGGCTTCATTGGCGCCGCCATGCAATGGCCCTTTCAGCGTGCCGATTGCCGAAGTGATCGCCGAGTGCATATCGGACAGGGTAGCGGCAGTGACGCGAGCCGCAAACGTGGAAGCGTTCAGCTCATGATCGGCGTGCAGGATCAGAGCGATGTCCAGGGCGCGTTCCGCCGTTTTCGAGGGGTGCTTGCCAGTCAGCATGAGCAAGAAATTGGCGGCGTGCGAAAGCGAGCGATCCGGCTCGACGACATCCAAGCCCCGGCGGATGCGGTCGTACGCGGCGACGATCATGGGGAGCTGTGCGGTCAGGCGAATGGTCTTGTGAATGTTCGCCTCGCGGTCGTTATTCTTCTCCTCTGGATCGTAGAACGAGAGGGCAGAGATTGTGGTTCGCAGCACATCCATGGGCAAGGCCTGCTTGGGAGCCAGATGCAGGCTATGGATAATAGAAGCATCGAGTTGGCGCTCTTGGGCGAGACGGTCGCGCAAATCCTGCAATTCCGAGCGCGAAGGCAGATGACCGAACCACAACAAATAGCAGGTCTCTTCGAAAGTGGAATGATCGGCGAGTTCATGAATGTCGATGCCGCGATAAGCTAGAATTCCACTGTCCCCGTCGATGTAACAAATGCTGGAGGTGGTTGCGACTACCCCTTCCAAGCCTTTAGGGGCGTGCGTTACGCTCGACATAACGAATCCTCTCGGTGGTTTGGTTGCCGGCGGGCGCGGGAGGCTGAACCTGCTGCCGCAACCAACTTTTATACGCTAAACCCCCGTAAGTTTCCAACCCCGCCCTTTTCCTGCTTCTTAAGCGAAGCGTAGACTGAGGGGTTTTCGCGCTGGGATCGGATACCATCGTTGGATGCTATTGCTTAGCTCCGGAGATTCCTGATGAGACACGCCCTTCTAGCCCTTGCTGTGTTCAGTTATTTCCTCGTCAGCCTGCCGGCTTCGGCCGACGAGGGCATGTGGCTGTACAACGCTTTCCCCAAGGACAAAGTCAGGGCCAAATACGACTTCGCGCCCACCCAGCAGTGGCTGGACCATGTCCGCCTGGGATCGGTCCGCTTCAACAATGGCGGTTCGGGATCGTTCGTTTCGGCCGATGGGCTAACCTTCACCAATCATCATGTAGGCTCCGAATGTATTCACGATCTTTCCACTAGCGGCAAAGACTATGTCCAAGCCGGTTTCTATGCCAAGACCCCGGCTGAAGAGGCGAAGTGCCCCAACCTGGAGTTGAATCAACTGATTGACATCGACGACGTCACTGCCAAGGTAAAAGCGGCGGCTAAACCGGGGATGTCAGCTGCAGATGCCGGCCAGGCGCAGCGCGCCGCTATGAGCGGCATCGAGAAAGAATGCGCCACCTCTACCGGCATGCGCTGCGATGTGATCACGCTCTATTCCGGGGAAGTCTATAACCTTTACAAATACAAGAAGTACACGGATGTGCGTCTGGTGTTTGCCCCGGAATTTGACATTGCCTTCTTGGGTGGCGATCCCGACAATTTCGTTTATCCCCGTTATGATCTCGATATCTGTTTCTTCCGTGTTTACGAGAACGGCAAACCGGCGCATACCGACCAATATCTGCGCTGGTCTACGCAGGGCGTCAAGGAAAACGAACTGATCTTTGTTTCCGGCAATCCGGGATCGACTGGACGCCTGCGGACAATGTCGCAGCTGGCTTACTTGCGTGATGTGGACTATCCCTCGCGCCTGAATACTTTCAAGCGGCGCATAGCCGTCTTGGAAAAATTCGCGAGCCAATCACCGGAAAACGCGCGCCTCGCTCAGGAAGATATTTTTGGATATCAGAATTCGTTCAAGGCGCTCACCGGCTACAACTCCGGTCTTGAGGATAAAGACATCATGGCAAAGAAAGCAGCCGACGAAGAGAAGCTGCATTCTGCTTTCAAAGCCAAAAACGCGAATGCACCGGATCCTTGGGAAGAGATTGCCGCCGCCATGAAGATTCAGACCAATATCTACAAGCCTTGGAGCTACCTCGAACGTATGCGCGGGTTCAACTCACCGTTGGCACAATTTGCCCGCACCTTGGTTCGCGTTACCGAAGAAAAGGTAAAACCGAATGAGAAGCGCCTGCGCGAATATCGGGATTCGAACCTTCCCTCGCTGGAGCAACAGCTCTTTTCCACTGCCCCCGTCTACAAAACACTGGATATCGTCACGCTCGCCGATTCGCTGGCGGAGATGCAGGAGGAACTTGGCCAGGACAATGCCGCTGTACGCAAGGCGTTGGGCGGAAGGAGGCCGCAGGAAGCGGCGAAATACCTCATCGAGAACACGAAGCTGGCGGATTTGGCTTTTCGAAAACAGCTCTACGAAGGCGGAACAGCCGCCGTTCAGTCGTCCGACGATCCATTGCTTCGACTGATGCGCGCTATCGATCCTGATGCTCGCGATGTTCGCAAACGATATGACGACGAAGTCGATGCCGTGGAACGGCAGAATGGCGCAATTATCGCCCGCACCCGCTTTGCTAAGACCGGCTTTACCGAACCGCCGGATGCCACTTTCACTCTTCGGCTCAGTTATGGTCCCGTAAGGAGCTACGAAGAGAACGGTAAGCACATCCCGTACTTCACCACCATCGGCGGCGCTTTCGAGCATGCTACCGAGCACGGAGGCAAAGCGCCATACCGACTGCCGGAAAGCTGGATAGAGTCAAAGCCGGAGCTGAACCTCGAGACGCCGCTGAACTACGTCTCGACCGCCGACATTATTGGCGGCAATTCCGGAAGCCCCACGGTTAACAAAGCGGGGGAAGTAGTGGGCATTGTTTTCGACGGGAATATGCAGTCCCTGGTTTGGAATTTCGTATATACCGACGTGCAGGGCAGGGCCATTCACGTCGATTCGCGGGCGATCATTGAGGCACTCCGCAGGGTTTATGGAGCCACGGCATTGGCGGAGGAGCTGACGGGGAAGGCAGCCGCTGCCCCGAAGGCGAAAAAAATGCCTGCGCAGCGGGACGCGACGTCGATTGAACGGTAGCCGCTAGGCGCGACAGGGACACTTCCTGCGGTGAACAAACCAGCCGCTCATGGGCGAATGATCCGTATCGCAGCTTTGGTGATGACGATAGTGTGGAATTTGAGGAGTGTCGGGGGATTTATTGTCCACTCAGCCAGATCTCTGGTCCTGATCCCGTGGGACTGGCAATCTCGATGTGCGGAGTGATTACGAGCAAGAGCTCGTCAGAATCGTCCTCAAGGGTATTGCTGGCTGCGATCTTATTCAGCAGCGGGATCTGACCAAGGCCGGGTATTCCGCTCAGGCTGCGCTGTTCGGTGCGTGACAACGAACTAGCCACTACGGCCGGCTCGCCCTCTTTGAGCGAGATCGCCCCTTTGAATTCACGATTGTTGAGGACTGGAACACCGTTCAACGAAGTCCCGCCCAGGGACCGCACCGCGAGATCAAGTTCCAAGCTCACATCTGACATGCCGTGCACGTGCGGCTTCGCCTTGATCGAAAGCCCCAGATCCTCGTAGCTGAACGAGGGAAATGGTGCCGTAAAACTCTGGTTACCGATCACCCGCGCAATCGCCGGGCTGTTAAACACCGGGGCAAAGCTGGCGTTTAGGATTGGATAGCGTGTACCCAAATGGAAAGTGGACTCCTGTCCCGCCCCCGCTTTTAAAATGACGTGCTCGAGGCTCTTCACAGTGCTCTCATTCATCTGGAGTGTGGCCGTCAACTGATCCAGACTCAGTCCGAAGAATGTCTTGCCACCGCCGAAGGTGGCCAGCGGATGCGAGAAGATCGAATTTTGCTGCCCTTGGAGCTGTGCCAAAAGCGCCGATATGGCGGTTGAACCCGCCTGATTAATGCCGCCGCTGGCGATTAATTGATTGATCAACTGCTGGATATTCTGCCCTCCCAGCGCCGCCAGCGCTCCGGCTGGGATATTGATCAGAGTGAAATTATTAGGGATGTGCAGCCCGAAGTTCCGAGTCAATTGCCGGCTGATTTCGTAGAGCCTCACATCCAGCATGACTTGTGGGCGCGACGCGTCCAGGCTCTCCATCAGTTGGGTAGCGGCATCGAGCATGCCTTGCGGCGCACGAACGGTAATGGTGTTGCCGGCGGAGCGGGGCGAAACAAAGCGGATATCGAATAACGTCCGCAAGGCATTGGCCAACTCGTTCAACTCCTGGGGAGTGCTGACCGGCACGTAGAAAGTGCGCTCCGCCATCCGATCAAATAGACGATGATAATTAACGGCGTCGGTGGCGATAAGAATCTGCTTTGGCCCCAGTGGCGACCAGAAGGTCCTAGTAACCTTGCCGGCTGCCCTCATCGCGGTATAGAAATCAACATCCTGGATGTCAAAACGGACGCGGCGCGAGACTACCGATTCGTCGATCGAGGCGCTGAGCCCATAAGCCTTGCTGATCTCGGTCAACAATTCTCGGGAGTCCCCCTGAAAGTGGAAATCGGCGCGCACGGCCGTGGGCTCGATCTGAAGCTCGCCCGCATAGGCAACCACTTGCGGCGCGGACGCAACTCTCGGCGTCGATTCGCCCAGCGCGTCTACCATGCGCTGCTGTGCAAAGTGGTTGTCGGGGTCGAGCTTGAGGACACTGCGAAATTCGGCCAGCGCTTCGATCTCCCTGCCCGCCACCAGCGCGGAATTGCCCCGCTCCATGTGATCGAATATCAGCTGCTGGCGTGTGGTTTCTCGGGCGGTGGCGAAATCGATGTCGCGCGGAACCAGCTGGGAGGCAGTGACAAACTGCTCCAACGCTTCTTCCAGCCGTTTGGTTTTTTCGAGCTTCAACCCACGCTGGAAAGCAGATTTGGCGGCCTTGAGATCCTTCTTGGAAACGTCGCAGCCCTCCGCTCCCCGGACGCTGCTCGAACAGAGGGGGAGCGGTTTGCTTGGGGTAACATCAGCGGCAAAAACAGGGGCCGCGCACACCAACACCGACGCAAGTAAAGGCGGAAAGCGCACTACGCGAATTGTACCCGCGACCTGGGTTTTGGCAGAGCAGAAATTCAGGTGTCGTGGTACCCATGGAGAACGATCGAAAGTGGGGAACTTGCGTTAAATCTTGGTTCGTCGCTAGCCGCCGGTCTCCTCGACCATGATGCGCTCGATCGAACTGGCTTTTCCGGTCGTGGCGTCGCAATCGATGACGGCGGCACAGAGCTTCACGTTACCGGTGGCAGGTTCGAATCGGGCAGGCATATTCGTCAGGAAGCGATTGATTATCAGCTCTTTCTTCACGCCAATCACGCCATCGTAGGGTCCGCTCATGCCGACGTCGGTCAGGTACGCGGTTCCCTTGGGCAGGACGCGCTCATCGGCAGTGGGAACATGGGTATGGGTTCCGATCACGGCAGAAACCCGGCCATCGAGATACCATCCCATCGAAATCTTCTCCGATGTGGCTTCCGCGTGCATGTCTACCAGGATCACCTTGGCTGTAATCTGTTTCAGAAGCCCATCGGCGACGCGAAAGGGATCATCGTTGCTGGTCATGAACACCCGTCCTTGTAGATTTACGACGGCGTACGGCACTCCGGCGCGTGTCCTTCCTTCGTACCAACCCCAGCCGGGCATCCCGGAGGGATAATTTGCTGGCCGAATGACCCGGCGCGCCGGGCTGTAGGGATTTCCATTGGCCTCTTGAAAATAATCGATGATTTCCCGCTTGTCCCACACGTGATTGCCCGTGGTAATGACCTCTATGCCCACGTCGAATAGTTCCTCCGCCAGCGCCGGTGTAATCCCAAAGCCCGCTGCCGCATTTTCACCATTGGCGATCACTAAGTCGACGCTATACTGCTTGACCAGTTCCGGCAGTCGCTCACGCACGATGGTCCGCCCCGGTCGCCCAAAAATGTCGCCAATAAACAGGATCTGCACTAATTGGATAGTAACAAATTAGCCGTAGGTCTCGGCCTTGGTCTCGTCCACCAAAACCTACACCGCGGCCAGCGGGCCAAGCCTAAAGGGCTTACGACTAACGACCAAGCTCCGCCGTTCGGAGGAAATCGTAATTCCCCGAAGGATTCAGCGTGAGCTTATGCACGCGCTTTGAGTGGACCAGTACATTGTCCTGATACCACAACGTGATATATGGCAGATCCTGTGCCAAGATCGTCTGAATTTCCGCGTAAATCTGCTGGCGGACGTTTTGGTCCAGCTCGCTACGACCGCGAGCGACCAGGGCGTCCAGACGAGGATTTGAGTAGAAGCTGCGATTGGCACCATGAGGGGGGAATTTGTCGGAATCAAAAGCGTACTCAAAGATGTCGGGATCCTCGTTGCCGCCGATCCAGCGCAAGGGATAGAGCTGGAAGAGGCCTTTGGTAACATCCGAAAAGAAGGTCGCGAATTCGAAACTCCGGATGTCGAGTGCAATGCCAACATCGCGAAATTGCTGCTGCAGTACGGCCGCCAAAAGACGAGCGTCCTCTTCCATCGAAGTTTTCATTGTCAGATGAAAGCGAACGCCATCTCTGAGCGGGAACCCCGCCTGCTCTAAAAGGTGACGCGCTCGTTCCGGACTGTAATCGTAGCCAGGGATGTCGGGATTGTAAGCCCAGCTCTCTGGCGGAAGGACGGTAGCGGCAGGACGAGCGAAGCCTCGCCTCAGGTACTGCAGCATGGGCTGGCGGTCGATGGAATGGGCGAGAGCTTGTCGCACAGCGAGGTTGCGCAAGATCGGATCGCGGCAATTCAGGGCCAGGTAGTTCAGTACCGACCCCGGAGCGCGCAACACTGCCAGATGAGGATCGCGCTCTAACGATAGCACCATGTCTGGCGTCAGAGCGTTGATTTCCAGATCTGCGCTGCCCTTGCGCAATTCTAGGGCTCGGGTAGTCGTGTCCGGCACCACAGCAAAACGTACGCGCTCGAGGTGAGCTTTGTCTCCCCAATAATGGTCGTTGCGCTCGATAACAACTTCCTTGTCCTGCTCGGCGCGGATGAAGCGGAACGGACCTGATCCGACAGGGTGCGTCGTTATCTCCGCTCCGCTGCCGTATGGAACAATACCCATGGCGCCGTCAGAAACATTCCACAGCAGCGTGACGAACGGCTGCTTCAGGCGGAAGACTACCGTGAAGTTATCGGGCGTTTCGATTCGGTCCACAAATCGGTAAACGGCAGCCTTGGTGGTTACAATCTGGCCGTGGAGCACCAAGTCGAAGGTGTATTTGACATCGCGGGACGTCAAAGGCCGGCCATCGTGGAATCGCACACCGTGACGCAGGTGAAAAATGTAAGTCAGCGGGTCGGGAATCTCCCAGCGCTCGGCCAGGCCGGGCTGCACCTGGAAGTGCTCGTCACGAGTAAGAAGGCCATCAAAGATAAGGTTGTCGATGCGCTCCGAATAGGCATCGATTCCGACGCGGGGGTCGAGATTTGTCGGGCTGCTCTCGATGATCATCGTCAAGGTACTAGAATCCGGTTTCCCGCCGCAAGAAATCAAGGCCAGCAGCAGGGGCGCACAGACCAGCGCGCAGAATATCCAGGGCCGACGCCTGCTATACATAGGAAACTTTGCCCAAGATGGCTGGGCGCGCGGCTCCCGTGGCGGCAGGGATGTTGGCGGGTTGATGGTGCCAGCTTTGGAAGGCGAGCAGTGCAAAAGCCACCGCTTCTTTAGACTCCGAGGGTACTCCCAACTCATCGGAGGTTCGCAAGCGTAAACCGAAGCCAGACAGCTCGCTTTGCAACATTCTCATCAGGGCGGCATTTTTGGTGCCGCCGCCCGCGACAATCATTTCGGCAAAATCTTGCGATTTATTCAGCACGAAACGACGAATGGCGGCGGCGATGGACCGGGCGGTGAAGGCAGTCGCCGTGGCGACAACATCGGATTTGTCTCTACCCCGGCAACGGCGAAGCCAGTCGGCCGCAAATTCACGTCCGAATTCCTCCCTACCCGCGGTTTTGGGCGGTTTGCGGGAGAAAAATGGCGCCCGCAGAAAATGAGCGACCACCGGCTCCAAGATCTTGCCCGAGGCGGCGATGCGTCCGTGGCGGTCAAAAGGCCTCTTGTACAAATGCTGCATGACGCCGTCGATAAGCATATTGCCTGGCCCAGTATCGAAGGCAATGACGTCATTCGGAGATCCGCGAGCGGGAATTGCAGTCAAGTTCGCGATGCCGCCGATGTTCTGCACAATCCGCCCGATTTTGTCGTCCGAGTACAACGTGTAATCCAAGAAAGGGACCAGGGGCGCCCCCTTTCCGCCGGCCGCCATGTCCGCCGGACGGAAGTCGCTCACCACGGGGATGGCAGTGCGTCGAGCGAGCACTGCGCCTTCGCCGGTTTGCCACGTCACCGCGATCGACCGCCCAAGAAAGCTTTGCACGTTACCTTGATGATAAAGCGTCTGGCCGTGACATCCGATCAATTGTGCCTTGAGGTTGAACTTTTTTTGTGCCTTAAGGACAGCTTCCGCATAAAGCTCCCCCAAAAAGAAGTTCAGCCGGGCTAGATCCGCAACCTTGGCCCTTTCTGCATTCATGAGCCCGAGTATGGTCTCGCGAACCCGTGCCGGGAACCGGTATTCGGTGTGTCCCAACAACTCGAGCGTGAGGCAAGAAGGATCGAACCTGTGGGTTTCCGGCTTACGGTTTATCTCGACAAGTGCGATATTGATGCCATCGGCCGAGGTGCCGCTCATCACGCCCGCGACGATCACGCCGGCTCCTGTCGCGCCAGACCTTCTAGCCTGACCTGCTCGGAAAATTCCCAGATATGCCGCGCCATGCGCTCGACACTCTGCACGGTAGGCGGCGGCACACGCCGCTTTAAACCCGCCGCTTTCTTCTTGAAAGTAGTGATGCGTCTCGCCGATTCGCTCACGCGACGGTGAAATTCCCGGTCGCGCTCGGCCTCACGCATTAGCGATTCGAAGGCGCGGGCGATGACATCTTCTTTGTGGCAGATCAAACAAATATCGCCGCCTGCCCGGATATGCGCAACCACAGCCACTTCCACCGGTGCGGCCGAGGTCACGCCGCCCATCTCCATATCATCGGAGACAACCAGACCGTTGTATCCAATCTTCTTACGAAGTATATCGGCAATCCATTTCTTCGAAAGCGACGCTGACACCGATTCGCGTGTCACGGCAGGATAAGCGGCGTGAGAAACCAGCACGAAGGGAAACTCCCGCCGAAGCAAGCGATAAGGTACCAGGTCTTCGACCCAGAGCTGTTTCCACGACTTTTCGATGACGGGCAGGTACTGGTGCGAGTCGAGTTTCCCTTCCCCTAGCCCAGGAAAGTGCTTGCCACAACCGAGAATGCCTGCCTTTTTGAGTCCGTGTAGAAATTCGCGAACGTATTCGATCGTCTGCTGGGGATCAGCGGAGACGGCCCGCGAACCTAAGATCGAACGCGAAGCGGGGAAGGCCAGATCCGATACTGGAGCAAAATCTACGTTGAAACCGACGGCTCGGCACTCTTCGCCGATGAGGCTGCCGTGCATGTGAAATAGTTTGCGGTCCCCAGTGGCAAAGACTTCGGCGGGCGATGGCACCGGTGCGAGCGCCTTCTGCAAGCGATCAACCACGCCACCCTCCATATCCACACACAGAAATAGCGGTATGGATACCATTTTGCGGCACGCTTGCAACAAGGCACGCGTCTGCGGCACGTTGACAACGTTTCGGGCAAAAAGGATTACGCCCCCCGGCTGAAGCCGCCGCAACATTTCGTCCAGTTGCGAAGACATCTCAGTCTCGTCGAATCCAACAATCAGCAGTTGCCCGATTTTCTTTCTCAGATCTGAAGA
>Ga0126383_10001532_pt1 | contig 14474 bp, 18 predicted proteins | sample PanSoiMetPlot_35_FD_96882 | JGI IMG/M metagenome (GOLD analysis project Ga0126383, IMG submission 96882) | Tropical forest soil microbial communities from Panama - MetaG Plot_35 | ecosystem: Environmental > Terrestrial > Soil > Tropical forest > Bulk soil | place: Panama | collected 2016-02-17
AACACTACGCAAGGTTTTCAATTTTTCTAGGTAGGCCCTCGCTATATTGGCATGGATCATGCATCTAATAGCCGGGGGTCGATGGGCGGCCCCCTCCCTAACCACCGAAAGGAGCCACGATGGCAAACCCAGTTCACGTTCCCGATCGTCACGAGATCAATCTCAAGACGGTCGAATTGAAGGTGTCCACCGGCAAGGGTGACGACAAAGACGAGACCACCTTCCAGGCTGAACTGCCCGCGTCCCTCGGAGATGCGGTGGCGCACCTGGGCGAACGGGCCGTCTTCCGGCGCTTCATCAACGCCCACGTCGTCTACCTCCAGGGTCAGGAGCGCGCCAAGCTCCAGAAGACCAGCGACGAGACTCCCAAGGAGCGCAAGCGCGCTGCCTACTTGGAATCGCTTGGATTGTGAGTAGCTAGCAATGCCACACCCGAACGCTACCTTCTCCCTGGAGGAACGGTTCCTCCTGAAAACGAAGCGTGAAGCGAACGGGTGCCTTCGGTGGATAGGCGCCATAACCAGCCGAGGCTACGGCAGCCTGTGGGCTCACGACGAAATCCGTCAAGCTCACCACGTAGCCTGGAAGCTGCATTATGGCGCCTACCCCGACTGCACAAAAGCCAATGGTTGGATGTTACACCATACCTGCGATAATCGCTGGTGCGTAGAGGCTACTCATCTAGAGCGCATACGCGAGAGCGAACACTTTGAGCTGAGCGACAAAAATATCTGCAACCAGCATGCTCAAAAGGACGTATGCCCAAAGTGCGGTGGCCAGTACACATGGCGCAAGAATGGTGGCCGGACAACCCGCCGTTGCTTGAGATGCAAGCAAGAGTACCAAAGTAACTACGGTCAAACTCAAACACCTAGCTACCTCCGTAGGCGCAACGTCGACCTACGCAAGTTATTTGAGTAGCCATGAAAACCATAGACGAAATGACCGAGGATGAACTGATCGCCGCCATCACACAGCTCCAACAAACCCGCGTGCCGGCGGAGAAACAAAGACAGCCCAAGAGATTAGATGATAAACCCAAAAAAGACCCAGCGAAACGAACTTGGAGAGATGATCTCTTTGGAGAATAACATGCTCTCGCGCAAACGCATTCTACGTGAAATGGAACTCATGGATTGGAGTGGTCACGTAGAGTTGCCCATCTGCGACTTGGAATGGCTCGCAAGTCAGCTCTACGTGCGCCTCACCGAATCCAAGGAAGAAATCTGTGAAGCCTGCGGACGCCCCAACCCGCTGGTTATCACAACAGTGCTCGGCCCCATTTGTGCCGAGTGTGTCGAGGACATGAACGACCACATCGACCAGATGCGGGACGCTGTGGAGGACTCATGAATGGTCCCCTCGAAGATTTCACCGAGACCCTCAAGGACATCAACAAACGATCCAACGACGATCCGATGGTGGCGCTAGTCAGCTTGATAGCCGCCTCTCTGTACGACATGCTTGGCACGCTGCGCCGCATCAACAAGCAGCTTGACGAGTGGCCCCATGAATGAGGAGGCTTGGCTTGACTCCAGCAAACTCGAAACCTTCAACCTCTGTCCCCAGAAGTACGCCTACCGGTACGAGCAACACCTTGTCCCTCTCGAGCGCAAGCGAGACAACCCACTACTGTTTGGGGGTGCCCTGCACCGGGCACTCGAGACGTTGTACCGCGGCACCGCGTTCGACAAGGTTGCGTGCCCGCTCGGACCATGTGTGAGGTGTAGGGGAGACGAGATCCCTCGTATCAGCGCCACCTTCCTCACAGCCTACAGTGACGACCCCACTGATCCCAAGGAGATCCGCACCGTGGATCGTGGGTTGGACTTACTCGTCCAATACCTGAACAAGTGGAAGCGTGAGCCCTTCAAGATCGTCGGCGTCGAGTGTCCCTTCGAGTTGCAGCGCCGCGCCGACGGTGACCATGACGTTATCAGTTTCAAATATATTGGCCGCATAGACCTGATCATCAACTGGGGCGATGTCTGGATGACCGTAGACCACAAGTCAACCACTCGCTTCGGTCTCCTGTTCGACTCGAGCTTCAAGCTCAGTGGACAATTCACTGGGTACATGCTCGGGGCAACCGCGATCACAGGCCACGAAGTCACCAACGCAATGGCTAATGCTCTCCGCATCACGACCAAAATAGATGACAGCTCGTTTGCACGCATCTTCACCACCCGCACTCCCGAGGAGTTTGAGGTCTGGGAGCAGCAGATCAAGACCCAAGTCGCACAGATCCATGCGATGCGCCGCACGGGGTTCTTCCCGAAAGCTGCGCCGTTCGCATGCGGGGCGTACAACCGCATCTGTGAGTACTACCCCCTCTGTGTGGCCTCTAGCGAGCAGCGCAAAACCCTCATCGAATCCTCCTACGAGAGGGTCGTGTGGGAGCCAAGGAAGGTGGAAGATGCCGTTGGATGAGATCACACCCATCAGTGACAAGCCTCTCTTCAAGTCATATCTATTCTATGGGCCACCCGGCTCGGGCAAGACCACCCTCGCGGCCATGCACCCATCCAAGCACAAGCTCTGGTTGGACATGGATCAGAAGATCAACGAGATGGACGTGCTGCCCAACAAAGGGAGCATCCACGTCTGGACCCCTGGGGAACCCCTAGGTGACCCCGAGCAGATCCAAATCCCGTGGTCGCCTGATCCCAAGAACGTGGCCGCCGGCACGATCCCCGTGCGCAAACCCCGTGGGTACGAGAAGCTCGTTGGCATGACCAACGATCTCCTCAAAGCCTATCGTAACGCAGGCACTGCACCCCCCTACGATGTGGTCGTCCTAGATACCCTGACGAGCATGAGCGATCACTGGCAACGGTTGCTCATGTTCACCCACAAAGTCAGCTTCATGACCGAGCGCCTGTGGGGTATCTATCTGGCGGGCATGCTGGAGTACATCAACGGGTTCCTCCAGCTCCCCTGCGATCGGATCATCCTGTGCCACGAGAAACGCCGCATCGATGAGGACACCAAGCAAGACATCGTACGACCCAGCGTCGCAGGACAAATGGGTGACAACCTGGTTCGCCATTTTACTGAAGCGTATTATCTCAAGGGTCGCGACCGCTCTGGCAAGTACACACTCCAAACCATAACCAGCGACGGGATCGCCGCCCGAACCAGCATGAAGATTGACCCGCAGCTCTCCGCGGGACCAGACATTTATAGGTGAACGTGGGCCACTCGTGGCCCCCAACAGGTGGGCGGTAGCTCACCAGAAAGGTCCGATCATGGACGAGCCTGGCTTCATCAAGCTCAACCTGGATGACGTGGACGACGGGACCGATCCCGTCCCCGCGGGCATCCACCTGTGCCGCGTCAAGAACGCGGTGCAGAAGCACAAGCAGGACTCCGAGTACCCGTACATCCAGGTGACTCTCACTCCCCTGGACACGGAGGAGAAGTTCCAGCGCCGTGGCCTCCTGCTCACGCTGAGCTTCCACCCGCAGGCCCTGTGGAACATGAAGCAGTTCATGACCAAGGCCCGCGTCCCGCACGGGGCCGATGGGTTCCACGTGGGTGACTTCATCGGTCGCGAGCTGTACGTGACCGTGAAGCACAAGCCAGACCCGAACGACCCCGCCGCGATCCGCGCCGAGGTCAGCCCGCCCTACACCGTGGCATCGTAATCCAACCAGGGGGGTGGCTGAAGGCCACCCCCCTAGGAGTTTGCAATGAAGGTACCAGTTGAGAAGCAGCTGGATGACATCAGTCACTTCCTCATGAGCCTCAACGATGGTCTGATCGAGCTGGGCACTGCGTGCAACGAGCGGGATGTCGAGAGTATCCGCGAGACAGCCAAGCAGTTGCCCAAGCGTCGCGAGATCGAGAAGTATATCTCCCGTATCTACAAGCTCCTCGAAACCCGGCCCTGGCTCGAGATCGAGCCCCCCGACGATGAGTGACACGATAGCCATCAAGGATATCATCGTCGAAGCGCGCATGCGCAAGTTCTTCGGGAACATCGAGGAACTCGCGAACAGCATCGCGCGCTTTGGCCTGCTGACCCCCATCGTCCTAGACGCCGACAATCGGCTGATCGCGGGCCACCGTCGCTTGCTCGCCATGCAGCATCTCGGGTGGACCGACGCCCCGTTCAGGCGGATGGAGGCGCTGGACCCCGTGCTGAGGCAAGAGCTGGAGCTCGAGGAGAACATCCGACGCAAGGACCTCGAGTGGCCCGAGGAGGTGCTCGGCCTATACAAACTGTATCAGGCCAAGCAACAGAGATATGGCGAAAAAGGAAGTGCCATCGCCGTCAACGGAGGCTACGGGATCGAAGAGGCGGCGCGTGAGTTCGACCGCAGCGGGGGATCAATCAGCATGGATCTCGCGCTCGCCCGTGGCCTCTACGACTATCCCGAACTCACAGAAGAAAAGACCAAAAGCGCGGCGTTCAAGAGGTTCAGGAGAATCCAAGAGACGAAGCTACGAACGGAGCTCGCGAAGCGTCGTCAAACTGTCGTCTCGTCCGCGCAAGAAGAGTACGATGAGTCCGAAGATGGTGAACCCCCCGAAGCCGAGGGTCTCCAGCGCCAGCCGATCCGCAAAGCGCTCTGGAAAGGGGTTGGAGTATTTTATCACGCGGACTCAAGGGATGTGCTCAGGCAGCTCCCGCCCGAAAGCATCGACCTCATCGTCACGGATCCTCCGTTCGGTATTGGCCTCTACCGTGAAGGCGCCCCCGTTGGGAGCAGTAAGTTTGCGGCATCCCAAGGCACGATGTACCACGACGATCCCAAAGAAGTGATGGACATGCTCGATGAGGTGTTCATGCACGCGGCCAAGCTGCTCAAGAAGGACGGCCACGCGTATGTCTTCTTTCACATGACCAGGTACGAGCCTGTGTACCTCATGCTCCGCAAGCATTTTGGGGATTGCGAGCCCACACCGATCATTTGGGCCAAGCAGACCAGCGGGATCGGTGACCCAAATCGTGCGTGGATCTACAACTACGAGCCCTGTTTTTGGGTCAACAGGGGACGCACCCTGGTCAAGCCACAGCCCTTCAACGTCCTGAAGTACGACACCGTGGGTAAGAAGATCCACAGCACAGAGAAGCCCGTAGCCTTGATGCGACACCTAATCGAAGCCAGCGCGATTAAAGGGGAACTAGTCCTTGACCCATTCGCGGGCTCGGGAGCCACGCTCGTTGCCGCAGCGCAGCTGAGCTGCAAGTTCATCGGGGTGGAAAAGCATGAAGACTTCTGGCGGAGTGCGGTGGATCGTGTTGCGCGCGATCTGGCGATCGAAAGTGACCTTCCCAAACAAGATGTTCCTGTCAGCAGCGATGATGGTGAACAAGAAGCTTCTAGCTGAGATCGTAACGTACATCGAGGAGGGTCCACCCCGGACCCTCCGGTCCCCCACCTACTCGATAGGCTTGCATAGCAAGCGCGATCCATATCGAGGTAGGTAACGGTGAGCTGCGACCTGATCCTGACACATAAGCCAGATCAGGATGGGTATATCCGTCTCCGCACCAGGCATGGGAAACGTTATGCCCACGACCTTGCATGGGAAGAGTATCACGGAATGTCCATCCCGTCTGGCTATGTGGTTCATCATCTCTGCCATAACAAAGCCTGCAAGAATCCAATTCACCTAGAGCTCCTACTTCAAGGTGAGCATACTCGCCTGCATAACGCTCGAGAGATATGCAAACGAGGGCATTCCATGACTCCAGAGAATGTATACTACTGCACCACCAAAACAACGGGCAAGAAGCAAAGACTCTGCCGCCCATGTTCATTGATGCGTCAGAGCCATGCCAAGTAGCATCCACGGCAAAGTCGTTCCGCCAAGCGGACCACTAAACGCCAAGATAGTGATAGTGGCCGCGAGACCAGGACGCGACGAATGCTTCTCGGGAGCCCCCCTCACGGGCCCATCAGGGGAGATGTTGTGGCGTCTCCTCGGTATCCCACGGACTGAGGTATATGCTACCAATGTCCGAAAAGACTACAGCGACTATAATTCAGTTCCGACCTCTACGGAGCTGGCCGAAGCTATGCCGGCTCTGCAAGCGGAGCTTGCCCGTACCAATGCCAACATATACGTGGCCCTCGGTCGGGAAGCACTCTACGCTATTACTGAGAAGCCGTCAATTGAACAGTGGCGAGGTAGTGTTGTACCTTGCACTGTTCTGCCCGGTAAGAAGGCGCTGGGTACATACCATACGGCGCATGCCCTTCGGGATTATCCGACTACGTACATAATCGAGCACGACCTACGGAGGGCAGTCCATGAATCCCTCTATTCAGATATCCGCAACCCTAAACGTACGTTCGCAATTAACCTCCCGTTTAGAGAGACAGTTGACTATATCAACTCTCTTGGCAGCGATCTCTCGGTTGATATTGAAACCATCGGGTTTGAAGTCATTGACTGTATCGGTATCGCTGACTCCGCCACCCGAGCAATCTGCATTCCCTTTATCGGAGGTTGTCTTACTGTTACAGAACTTGCGTACGTATGGCGTAAGCTGCACGCTAAGTTTCTCACCGCAGGCGTCATCGGGCAAAACATTCAATTCGATCTCACGAGACTCGAGCGGTACGGGTTCAAGTTCCCCCTCATCAAGTTCGACACCATGCTCGCGCACCACCTCCTCTACCCCGAGTTTGACCATGACCTGGGGTTCATCACCTCCATCTACACCAGGGAACCCTACTACAAGCACGAGATAAATACCAACCGGTGGGAATACAATTGCAAGGACGCGGCTTGCACGTACGAGGCGTACGAGGGCCTGCTCGAGGAGCTGAAGTACAGGTCCCAACTGGACTACTACAATGAGCACGTGCTGTCCCTCATCCGCCCAATCATGAGGATGCAAGATGAAGGCTTCACGATCGACCAAAGCTCGCTGGAAAGCACCCGCCGCCGGCTTTCCCTTGAGGTGGACTACCTGCAACTACTGCTCGAAAGGGATGTGGGTTTCCAGATCAATGTACGCAGCGGACCGGATCTGCGTAGACTGCTACATGAAAAGCTACGGCTCCCAGTCAAAAAGCTCACGGCGAAAGGCGCGCCGTCAACGGATGAAGAGCACCTCAGAAGTTATATCTTCAGCCATCCCGAGCACGCCGGCCCGCTCAAGGCAGTCTTAGATATTAGGGAGCGTAGGACGTTACTGTCAGGTTTCTTGGACCTCAAGCTGGGAACCGATGGCCGCTACAAAGCGAACTACCTCATTCATGGAACAAAGAGTGGGCGCTTAAGCTCACGAGGACGGGGCAGTGCGGATAGTAAGAAGCGAGGCCCGCAACTTCAGAACATTCCTTATTCTGCTAGAAGAATCTTTGTCGCAGCCCCTGGCTGCAAGCTCGCCCAAGGAGACCTCAAGCGAGCGGAGGCCATGTTTGTTGCCTTCGACAGCCAGAGCAAAACTCTACAACGTCTATACACAGATGCTACTGTTAATCCATATTGCCAATTCGCATCAGAGGTCATGGGACGACCAATCCATAAGAGCGATGATCTGATCTACAAGACGTTCAAGCAGGTGACACATGCGAGTAATTATGGCATGGCATGGAAAAAGCTCATTATCGTGCTACGACTTGCTGGTATCAACATCGACGACCTCGAGATACGTGGGCTTTGGTCTGGCAAGAAGAAGGCCGAGTTTCTCATCGAATCTTACCACGCTCGATATCAAGAGATCAGAGGAATCTGGCATCCCCGAATTAAGTCACAAGTGCGTGCGACTCGAATTATCGCTGATGCGTTTGGTCGTAAGCGTTTGTTTCTTGACCGCATGGACGAAGATCTGTTCCGAAAAGCATTTGCCCAGCGGCCTCAAGCCAGCATCGTCACGATCGCGAACATTGGCATTCGACGTTTGGTTGCACGAGGCTATAAGGTTGTGGCGCAGGTACACGATTCAATAGTCGTGGAATATCCTGAAGATCAAGAGGCTGAAACCCTACGGGCCCTCAATGATGCCATGACCACGCCCATAACAAATTGGGGAGGAACATTCACGATACCGGTGGAGTTGAAGGTTGGCTATAGCTGGGGTGATCTCAAGGAGGTGCACCTTGAAGATTATGTCAGTAGCCCATCTGCTGATCAAAGCGTCGGGCTATTGGGTGGCGTTTAACGAGTACGGTGCTTACTTAAAAACAGACCCGTACATTAGTGACAAGGAGTTGAGGGATGAGGTGATCCAACAGGCAATCGAGCGAGCACAGAAACTAGTCCCCACGCTGGTGCACAAATGAATTTCCTCGACCGATACCTCCAATATACACAACACCAGGAAAGCCCAGCAGAGTTCCATCTGTGGGTCGGCATAACAATGATCGCGTCAGCGATGGGAAGGAAGTGTTACTTTGATAAGGGATACTACAGACTCTATCCGAATCTCTTTACCATCCTCGTGGCTGGTAGCGCACGGTGTCGAAAATCCACCGCGATTGGAATTGGAGTTGACCTGCTCTCGTCCGTACCAACTACACGGGTTGTTGGTGGTAAAATTACTCCAGAGCGATTCATCTCGGAAATTGCGCCTAGTGAGGGCCATTCGGCACCCAATATTCTCGTCTACAGCTCAGAGCTAAGCGTGTTCCTAACCAAGCAACAATATGGGGAGCCACTGATACATATCCTGACTGACTTATATGACTGTCCAACACAGTGGTCGTACAAGACTAAGAATAAGGGCGAGGTTACTCTCAACGATCTATTCCTGTGCATCATTGCGGCAACGACGCCAGATGGAATATCTAGAGGTATTCCGCCGAGCGCGCTCGAGGAAGGATTCGCGAGTAGAGTCTTGCTCATATACAAAGCAGACACCGACAGAAGGAACGCCTTGCCCAAGCTGTCAGCAGAGGAGCTGGCGCTCAAGCAAGAACTGTCCGTTGAGCTAGCGAATATTGGTCAAATTGCGGGCGAGTTTGTGCTCAGCACCGACTCCGTTGCTTGGTACACGAAGTGGTACGAGGAGATGCGACCACCCGTTGACCGCCGGCTCGAGGGCATGTGGGGTCGCAAGCACGACCACCTATTACGGGTCGCGATGGTGCTCGCCGGGGCAGAGCATATTAGGGTGATCGAGGTGCACCATCTCGAGGCTGCTCAGATGGCGATCGACCAGGTGGAGGAGACAGCACCGATGGCGCTCACTGAGCTGGGCGCCGACAGTCAGACTCAATTCTTGACCCGCGCTCAGACCCTGGTTGAGAGATCGGTGCGTATCTCACATAGCGAGCTGCTACGCAAGCTACATCCGTGCCGAGCGGATATGTTCAAGAACGTGGTGGAGACGTTGATCGAGAGCGGGTTCATGACAAGGGATCTCGAGCGGCCACATATGTATGTTTGGACGGGGGCTACTGTTGGGTAGTAACGATCATGCGCTTGGTGCGGGGGCCCGGCGGCCCCCGGACCCCCCGGAAGCCGGACCTCCCCCGGACCACCCCACTTGGCTTTTAAGGTTTAAGAGGTCTAGGGAGCCCACCCGCGTGTGCAATGGCATGAGCCCCACAAGGGACAGCAGCCAAATCAGCACAGCGATAATGATCACCACCCTGATAATGAGCTTGATGGTCCCCTCGATGGGCAGCTGGGTCTCGACCAACCAAAGCAGTACACCAATCACGATCAACACGACCACAAGCTGAATCAGTTCCATGTGTTCCCCCTTGGACGGGTGGGGTAGCCCGCAGCACGAATAGATGCTTAGGGGCTATCCTATCCGTTCAATCATTGAAACGCCAACATTACTGGGTAGCTGGAGGTGGCAACTGCACGGGCGGCACAGGCTGCGGCGGGGGACCAGTGGGCCCAGTCTTCTGGTACACTGGGGCTTGGGGTCGCTGGGCAGCCGACGTACCCACTGGGCTGATAGCCGGGTTGCTCATGATCTGGGCAGCCTGCTCGGGTGAGTAGCCTTGGTTCTCCATCTGGTTGCGCTGGTTGATCACCCGCTGGGCATCCGTCAGGGAGATCCCCGCCGCGGTCAGGGCTTGGCCCAGCAGGCGGGCCGCGGTGTTAGGCATCTCGCCCTGTGCCACATACCGCGCCGCCCGCACAAACAGGCGACCCGATACGGGGTTTGTCATCACCCATTTAGCAATGGCGGGGCTCATGACCATCGCCGTGACCGCCGCGAGTTGGCCCGGTCGGTTGATCGCTTGCGCCCAATCTCCCGTGCGTACGGCCTCACGACCGATGCTGAACGCGATGGTCGCACCCGCGGCCACCCCGACGCCAGCGACCTTGCTGGGTATGCTACCCATCCGTTTGGCGCCTGCATTGATCGCGTCGATGGCATTCGAATACTTGTCCAAGTTGGCCACGTAGTCGTTGCCCATCACTGACTTCGTGAAATACTTCCCATACCCTTGGTTGTAGTTCTGCATCGCGTACCGGAGCTTGTCGGGGTCGAGGAATCCACTCGCGTCCGTCGCCCCATCAAGGATGTTGTTACTGATCGAGCGCCGCACATCGCCCATCCACGCGGGCCCGTTGGGGGCCTTCGACATGATCTTGTCCATGAGGTGAAAGTTGCCCGCGTCGCTGTTCTCGATCAGGTAGTCCGCGTAAGCCTTTGCCGAACCCTCCTTCGACGTTAGACCCTCAATGAATTTCTGGTTGAACAGAGCGTCATTCTCCGGCACGTTCGACTTCGCCCACGACTTGTAACCCTGCCTCATGTTGCTGGGCAGATCCCTCACGATCTGGTCATCAATGCGTTTGACCAACGCCTTGGCCTCGTTTTGGGCCTGGGTGGTGAGCGAGGGGTCCCTTACCATAGTCATCAAGTCCTGGCGTGCTACTTGGGCCTTCTCGAACGAGGCGCGCCCTGTCTCCCCGCCAGCCAACTCGTGGGCCACCAGCGCACCAACCTTATCGTCGGGTAGCTTGCCTGTCCCCAGCAGGTCTGCGCCCCACCCTGCAGGTCGATAGACCACCGGCATGGCGTTCATGGACCAATCGTCAGGGAGCTGTGACTTGAACCCGTTCATGGCAACCCTGAAGGGGATCTCCGCTGACTGGAACTGGCCCAGCACCGCACTATGCAGAACCTTGCCCTGCTCTTCGGGGCTCAGTGTTTGGGCAAACCCATTACCCACATCGGCGCCCAGCTGGGCCCTAAACAACTTGGACCGCGCCTCCAGGTATCCTGAGTTGGGAGCGGGCTGCACCGTGTTGGACATGCCTTGGAGACGCGTGAAGATGGAGCGGGGCAGCTCGGTGGGCATAATGCCACGAGTCCGCACGACCTCAAACGCGTCCTCAGGGTTAATGCCCCGCGCGATCAGCGCCTGGCGATCAGCGGGCGTTATATCCCCCACCGCAGCAGCGCGCTTGAATGGGTTCCAACTGTCACCTGACCAGGGCCGCCCCGTTATGCCCTCGTAACTGGACTTGAGCTTGTCCCCCATAGTCATAACGTCGTCGTAGGTCTGGGGCGTCACGACCTTGGAGTATGGGAATAGGGTATCGGGCATCTGCGCATGGATCCCCGCGCGGCCCACCATCTCCCCACTACCCATCTCAGCGCCCGTGTGGACCATGTTACTGAGCGATTCCTTGAAGGAGGCGTTCGCGCCCGGCAGCCCCATCGAGTGACGCCCAAACTCCACCACACCCTGGGCCCCCGTAGCTGCCAAGCCCGCCCCAATCCCGGCACCGGCGATCTCTACCACCGGGGCGTACGGCCCCGCGAAGGCTGCCGCTGGGGCCACAAACTCTGCGCCCGCCGCACCCCCCGCCATCGCAGACGCCAGGATGCCCCCGCCCTCAACCAACTGCTGAGCTGTAGATGGGTATCCGAGAGCCGGTAGCTTGGGTCCCTTCTCGGGATCAAGGATAGCTCCACCCGCGCCCTCGGGAGGCTGCTGGACGCGCTGGGAGTTGATGAAGTCCATGCGCTCCTGCAGGTATTTCTGGCGCTCGGACTCTGTCATTGCCCGGCCTCCTCAGGATGCAGGTTGGAGTGGTACTCTTGCCATGCCTTCCAGACCGCGTCGGGATTCTTATAATCCTTCGGGTTGAACTCCCCCAGGGATTGGAAGTCAGTGGTCGATGTGGTGCCGCTCGATGGAGTCGTGGTCACGCTCTTGTCTCGAGCCTCCTCGGGACCACCAATCTTCTTGGCATCTCGGGCAGCCTGGTCAGTCTGTGTGTTTTGGCCCTTGTAGTGGGCGTCAGCATCGGCGCCCGGTATCTGCCCATTGTTATGGAGCAGCACATTCATGCCCAGTGTGCCCGTGCGGCGGACTTCGTCTTCGGGCATAATGAACTCGAGCCCGTCGGGTACCGTCTGGTTCCTTGACTTGGCTAGCCCGACCATGAGCGCGTTGTCGTGCCGTAGCTTATCCGCGATGCCCTGCACTTGGTCCCACTTGGCGGGATCATCGAGAATACCTGGGATGCTATTCACCATCTGTGCCGAGGCTTTGGGATCCGAGCCTTTCTTGTATTCGTGGCTGATGTACCGTCGTGTCCAACGCTGGAGATCATCCTGCAGGTTTTGGACATCACTGTCCGCCGAGACGTATTGCGACCAGAGGCGCCCACCTAGATCCTGTGGGAGCTTCCCGCTCTTGATGAGCGTTTCCCGCCGAGCCATAATGTCCTGTAGGTCCCCATACAGGCCATTCCCTTCGCTCCAATCGACGGCATCCTTCGCATCCCATTTCTGGGGATTGTACATGGTCTTCAGTTCGTGCGCTAGTTGAATCGCCCCCGGTGCGTCGCGTGTCCTCAACAGAGACTCAAACGCCGCGTTCCCAATGATATCATCGGGGCTGAGCTTTGTCGCCCTCCGTATCTCGGCCTCCGCAGCGGCCCACAACGCATCTTGTGTCTTGGGATCAATGTTACCCGATTGCACACCCTCCACGTAGTTATTAACAGCTCGGCCCAGCGAGCCCTCCAGTCGCTTGGAGTTACGGAGCGCGATCGAATAATCCAAGCTTGGGTTGCCTGTCGCAGTGCCCACCATCGTCGCGGTGTGGCGGGGGTCGAGTGTGATCACCCCGTTCTGGTCCATCGGGAGCGTGAGTTTGGGATTCCCCGTTAGGAGCCGCTGGTTGTTCAGGAACTCGCGAGAGTTGTCGGCATCCCACTTGACGGTCCCGCTCGCGACATCGGCAGCCAGTTGCGTATTCTCCTTCGCAGCTTGCTGCCAGTTGAATGTGTAGGAGCCCTGGTTGCGGGTCTGGATGATGCTCTTTGTCTCCTCACCCGCCTTGGTCGTCTCGACCTTGGCCTTCGTGGTCTCCGCGTGCTTGAGCCCAATGTCGGCTGTGGTGGCCTCCGTCTCGCGAGCCTCCTTGTGGGTCCCGATGAATTCCTCGAACTCCTGCTTCCGCCTCTCCAGCCCGATACGCGTCTGTTCAGCCGAGGCGCGCTCCTTCTCGGCTGCCTCGCGAGCTGCCTCAGCTTCCTGATATCGGGCCTCCGACATCTTATGCAGCTTGAGCAGCTCGCTTTGGTACTCCGTCATAACACTCGGGTCGCGGCTCCTTTGGCGCCCCCGAAAGAGGCTCTGCATGAGGGCGTTGCGGTACGCTGCACCTGGGTCGATCAGTTCAGCCATCGCTCACCTCAGGTCGCGTACTGCCCCGGTGCCGGGATGCCAGCACCCCACGCGCTCACCGCGCCGGCCCCCGCGGGCATACCCGACTGGCGCATATAGTCTTGCCAGAAGCGGCCCATCGCCGCCTCCCGCTCGCCCATCTCACCCGTGGCTAGGCCGCCTTGGGCAGTCATCACATTCTGCATGCCCTGCTGCCGTAAGGCTTCTGCGCTTTGGCGCTGCTGCTCCAACTGCGTCTGGTATGTGCTGGCTTGCAACGCAATGTCCTGGGCGGTGCGCTCTCGCATGTTGGCCTGTTGCTGCAGGTTGGCGCTCGAGTACAGGGCCCCTCGGGAGCCCAACGTCTCACCAATTTGGCTGGCCTGCTGGTTGGCGTTCCGGTTGGCAACATCTAGGTAGTTGCTGAACAACTGCTGGAAGTTGGGCGCGATGCTCTTGCCCCAATTCTGCATGTTGCCATACTCGCCACCGACCATGTTCGCGTAATCGGTACCCGCCTGGCCAGGCCCCACGTAGTAGGGCGCGATGGCCTGGCTGGTGCTCGGTAGCGCCTGTTGTACCGGCCCACTTGGTGTGGGTGCCGCCGGGGGTGCGTTCTGCTGTCCCATCATTCACCTCACGCGTTGAGCGCCGCAGTTTGCTTGCCCTGCGCGGTCGCGAGCTTCGTCTGCACGCGGCCCAACCGGCGCTGCTGCCGCACATTAGGATCTTGGATGGCCGCTAGTTGGGTCTGGCGCGCTTGGAGCTGGTTGATCCGGTTGGCCCTATGCAGCAATTCCATCGAGTGGGGCGCCAGCACGTTCGGGTCGCCGCCCGACGCGAGGGCCATCTGCTGGTGCTGTTTGGCGAGGAACATGCGTTGTGCGGGATCCAGCTTCGTGCCCGTGCCCGCCTC
>Ga0126383_10001533_pt1 | contig 14454 bp, 10 predicted proteins | sample PanSoiMetPlot_35_FD_96882 | JGI IMG/M metagenome (GOLD analysis project Ga0126383, IMG submission 96882) | Tropical forest soil microbial communities from Panama - MetaG Plot_35 | ecosystem: Environmental > Terrestrial > Soil > Tropical forest > Bulk soil | place: Panama | collected 2016-02-17
CGAAGACTTGGGCGGCGGCACGCGCCTGACGCTCTGGACCGGCATCGCTCGCCCCTACATCGCAATGGGCGCCGCCGGATGGCACATCTGCCTCGATGTTCTGGACCATCATCTGGGCGGAAGGCCCATCGGCCGCATCGTCGGTCCCGAGGCGATGCAGTTCGATGGGTGGCGGCGGCTCAACGCCGAGTACGCCAAGCAGTTCGGCGTGGAAACGTCCAGCTGGCCGTCGCAACCAGCTCAAGGCTCCTGAATCGAGGTCTTTACTCGATCGGGCGCGGGCTCACGGCTCTTCGACGCCGGCGAAATCCTCGTCGGTCGGCAGGATCGGCTCGCCCTGCATATTCTTCTGAACGACCTTGAACTGGTCCACAAGGAAGAGAGGCTTCACGCTTTCCTTCGACAGCCCTTCGAGGCGCTTCTGAAGCGCGGCGACTTTCTCGTCGTGCTGCGCGGCCACGTTGTTCTTCTCCGACGGATCCTCCGCAAGGTTGAAGAGCTCCACACTCGACGGAAGCAGCGTGCGCCAAACGAGCTTCCAGTCTCCCTGCCGCAATGCGGCGCGGAAGGGCTCGACGTTGTAGACGATCTCGGAACGGGGCGAAGGCTTGCCCTGCGCGATGGTGTCCCACACGTTCACCCCGTCGAGCGGCTTGCACTTGGCCGTCGAGGCGCCGGCCAGAGCCGCGATCGTGGGATAGAGGTCCACCGCGTGCACGAGGCCCTCGACCGTCTGAGCCTGGATGCGGCCGGGCCAGTTGGCCAGCGCGCAGACGCGCGTCGCTCCTTCGTAGAGTGTCCCCTTTCCGTCGCGATACGGGCCGTTGTCGCAGGGGATCTTCACCTTCGACATGTCGGCCATGACGCCCGCGAACATCGCATTGCGCGTGCCGCCGTTGTCGCTGTGAAAGAGGATGAGCGTGTTGTCGCGCATCTTCTTCTTCTCGAGCGCGGCCAGGACGCGGCCGATCTCGTCGTCGAGGCAGGCGACCATCGCCGCGTAGGTCCGGCGCGTGGGGTCCTGGATGCGGGAATAACGGTCGATGTATTCCTTCGGGGCCTGGTAGGGCGTGTGCGGAGCGTTGAAGGCCAGATAGAGATAGAGCGGCACGGAGGTGTCGTGCTCTTCGATGAGCCTGGCGGCGTCCTTGCCGAGGAGCGTGGTCGTGTAACCGGGCTCTTTGACCGGCACGTTGTTGCGGAACCAATCCAGGACGCCGTGCTCGTCGTGCGTGAAGTAATCGAGCTCTCCAATCATCGCGCCGTACTGGTAGTCGAAGCCGCGCTGCCTGGGCCAGTACTTCTTGTCGGCGTGGCCGAGGTGCCACTTGCCGATGATCGCCGTCCTGTAGCCGGCCTCCTTGAGGCACTGCGGCAGGAGCCATTCGTTCGTGTCCAGGCCATAAGTGGAGACGGAAGGAATGACCGCCGTCTGCAATCCGTAGCGGAACGGATAGCGGCCGGTCATGAGGGCGGCGCGCGTGGGTGTGCACATGGGCTGCACGTAGAACTGCGTGAACTTCGCGCCGCCCGCCGCCAGCGCGTCGAGGTTCGGCGTCTGGATGTCCGTGCTGCCGTTGAAGCCGACATCCTTCCAGCCGAGGTCGTCGGCCACGATGTGGATGATGTTGGGTTTGCCGGCCGTAACGGAAGTCGGCGCGACGCCGACCGCCAGCGCGGCGGCCGCCGCCAGAAGAGACAGCCAAAGGCCTGGCTTTCTTACGTTCATGTTGTGTGGTCCTTTCGCCCTCGTCCGCATCTCAGCGAGCGCTTTTCCGCTCACAGCCGCAGCCTCTGGCCGCGGAAGACCGTGTTGGGATCGACTCCTTGGGCGAGATCCTATCTCGCGCCGCGAAATAATGGGGGCATGCGGCGGACCAAGATCGTCTGCACCATCGGTCCGGCCTCGCAGTCTCCGGAAATGCTCGAGCGTCTGGTCGACGCCGGCCTGGATGTCGCAAGGCTGAACTTCTCGCATGGGATGCGCGACTGGCACGCCGGCGTCATCCGCGCCATCCGCGAGATCGCCGAGCGCCGCGGCCGGCCGGTGGCGATCCTTCAGGATCTCTGCGGCATCAAGATCCGGATCGGAGCGATCGCCGGAAGCGCCGTGAATCTCGAGTCGGGGACCCCGTTCGTCCTCACCACGCGATCCGTGCCAGGCGACGCGCACGAAGTCTCCCTCGACTATCCCGACCTCGCCAGGACCGTCCAGCGCGGAGATCGGCTGCTCCTGGCAGACGGCAACCTCGAGCTCGCCGTGACGGACGTCTCCTCCGAGGAGATCCGCTGCCGCGTCGTGGTGGGCGGCCGGCTGGGCTCCCATCAGGGCATTCATCTGCCAGGGCGCACGATCGAGGCCCCGGCCCTGACGGCCAAGGATCTCGAAGATCTCGATTTCGGCATCTCGCAAGGTGTCGACTACGTCGCTCTCTCCTTCGTGCGCACCGCTGCCGACATCGCCCAGGCGCGCCGCGCTCTGGAAGCGCGCAAGGCGAAGATCCCGCTCATCGCCAAGATCGAAAAGCACGAGGCTCTCGAGAATCTGGACGCTCTTCTTCCCGGAGTGGACGGCCTGATGGTCGCCCGCGGCGATCTGGGCATCGAAGCGCCGCTCGAGCACGTTCCGCGCCTTCAGAAGATGCTCATCGCCCGCTCCAATCGCGAAGGCATCCCGGTCATCACGGCGACGCAGATGCTGCGATCGATGGTGGACTGTCCGCGCCCCACCCGGGCCGAAGTCGCCGACGTCGCCAATGCCATCTTCGACGGCACCGACGCGGTCATGCTTTCGGAGGAGACGGCCAGCGGGAACTATCCTGTGGAGGCGGTCGCCATGATGGGCCGCATCGCCGAAGACGCCGAAGGAGGCTTCCCCTACGAGCGCTGGGAAACGGGAATGCCCGAGCCGGCCCTGGAGAGCCTTCCCGACGCCATCGCCGACGCAGCCTGCACGCTGGCCCGGGACATCGGCGCGGCGGCCATCGTGGCCTGCACGCAATCCGGGTCCACCGCCCTGCGCGTCGCGCGGCATCGTCCGCGACAGCTGATTCTCGGACTGACTCCCCTCGCGGCCACTTACCGCCGGCTGGCCCTGGTCTGGGGCGTCGTGCCGGTCCAGACCGACGTGCTCGACACGGCCGACGGCGCTCTGGAGCGGGTGCCTGCCGTCGCGGTCCGGACCGGCCTGGTGCGCAAAGGGCAGCCCATCGTCATTACGGCCGGCATTCCCATGGGCGTCTCCGGGAGCACCAACTCGATCCGCGCGGTCCTGGCATGAGACCGTCGCCTCCCCTGCGCGCGGGATCTGCGTCCTGCCAGACGCACCGGCCCGCGGCTCGCCCGGATGCGGGCTCGACCGCGCGCCTGATCCCGTGCTCGGTCAGGCTCCCGCGGCGTGCGCCTCCTCCCTCGGTTACTTCGGGAGACTGCGCACGCCGCGAACATCTGTAACGGCCCCGCCGAAAAATTTCACGTCGGCAGCAACTGCGAGAGCCGGAAAACAATCTATAACTTGTTATCCGGATCTCGGCGCTCTTGTCTCCTTGGCCAGCCGGATACGCTTCAGGCGTCTTTGGCGCCTGCGATCCCTCCATTTGCTGTAGGCGCGGGCGATCTTCGGATGGTGGTGGAGGAAGCGTCGTACCCGCCGTCGGACCGGGGGAAAGACGAGCGACAGGAAGAGCAAGCTCATCACGAAGAACGGAATCTGCGGCATGATCGGCACCATCACACCGATCACCCCGACGATGAAGAAGACAACAGCCCAAGACAGGTTCTTGGCGCGGCTGCGTCGAAGGCTCGTTCCGGGCGGGGCGGGCGGTGTCAATCCATTTGGCGGCGCAGCACTGTGGGAATGTCGAAGTCGTCACGGGCGCTTGCGTTCGGGCCGAAGCCGCCGGAATCGTCGCCGCGCAGGAAGGGCGCCTTCGCGCCGCGCACCGCGGTCGGAATCCTGGGCTCGTCGTCGATCTGGAGCTCTTCGGTCTCCGCCCGGTCGAACCCGGTGGCGATGACTGTCACCTTCACCGACCCGGAAAGCCGCTCGTCGTGCACGCAGCCAAAGAGGATTTCCGCTTCCGGATCGGCGGCCTGCTGGATGATCTCCGCGGCCTCGTTCACCTCGAAGAGCGTCAGGTCCGCTCCTCCGGTGATGTTCATGAGGATTCCGCGCGCGCCTTCGATGGAGGCGTCCTCGAGCAGCGGCGAGCTGATCGCGGCCTGCGCGGCGTGGATCGCGCGGTTCTCGCCTTCCGCCACCGCGGTGCCCATGAGGGCCCGTCCCATGTCGGACATGATCTTGCGAACGTCGGCGAAGTCGAGATTGATCTCCCCGGGACAGTTGATGAGATCGGAGATGCCCTGGATGGCCTGCCGCAGCACATCGTCGGCAATCTTGAAAGACTCCGCCAGCGGCGTGTTCGGCTCCACGAAGGAAAGGAGGCGCTGGTTGGGAATGGTGATGAGCGTGTCGACGTGGTCCCGCAGCTCGCGAGCCGCCCGCTCGGCCTGGCGCATCCGTTTCTTGCCTTCGAACTGAAAAGGCTTGGTCACCACCGCGACCGTGAGCGCGCCGGCCTCCGCGGCGAGCTTGGCGATGATCGGTCCTGCACCGGAGCCTGTCCCGCCGCCGAGCCCGGCCGCGAGAAAGACCATGTCCGCCCCCCGGATGACCTCCGACAGCCGTTCCTGGTCTTCCAGCGCGGCGTTACGGCCGACGTCGGGATCCGCTCCCGCGCCGAGCCCCTTGGTCAGGCGGGAACCGATCTGCAGCTTCAAGGCCGCCGTGGATTTCTTCAGGGCCTGGAGATCGGTGTTGCAGGCGACGTAATCGACACCCCGCAGCCCGGCGGCGATCATGCGGTTGACGGCGTTGGAGCCGCCGCCACCTATCCCGACCACCTTGATCATGGCCGGGGAAGCGTCGGTGTCCTCGAGCTCGATTGCAATCCCCTTGCGCTCTTCGTCGCCGGAGAACTCGATCATGCGCTGGTTCCTCCCTCTGCGTTCTCGTCGATTCCCGCTCATGCCGCTCTCAAAAGAAATCCTTGAACACCTTCGCCACCGATGTCGTGATGCGCGAGAGCCCGGCGCGCCGCCGCGCCGGCTTGTAGCGATGTCCGTAGAGGAGCAGGCCAGTCGCCGTGGCCCACTCCGGCCGCGAGACGACGTCCACGAGCCCGCCCACCCCGGTGGGGATGCCGCGTCGCACGGGCCCCTCGAAGATCGTCTCCGCGACTTCCACGATGCCTTCGAGCTCGGCTCCGCCGCCGGTGAGCACGATCCCCGAGCGGATCTCCTTCTCCAGCCCGAGCCGTTCCAGGTCCTCCCGGATCAGCCCCAGCAGCTCTTCCGCCCGCGGCTGGAGGATGTCCGACAAAGTCGTGCGGGGACAAAGCTTTGGGGCCCGGCCCCCCACCATGGGGACCTCCACCATCTCGTCCTCGCCCACGGCGCTGCGCAGCGCGCACCCGTACTTCTTTTTGATGCGTTCGGCGTCCGTGATGGGGGCCCGCAGGACCACGGCGAGATCGTTGGTGAAGTGGTCGCCGCCGATCGGAATGACCGCGGTGTGCGCGATCGAGCCCTTGTGGTAGATCGCGATCTCCGTGGTCCCGCCGCCGATGTCGACCAGGCCGATGCCGAGCTCCTTCTCGTCGTGGGTGAGCACGGCCTCGGCCGCTGCGAACTGCTCGAGCACGAGCTGCACGACCTCGATTCCGGCCTTGTTGGCGCAGGTCACGATGTTCTGCGTGACCGCGACCGGGGCGGTGACCACGTGCACGTCGGCCTCCAGCCGCGCGCCAACCATGCCCACCGGGTCGGCGATCCCGTCCTGGCCGTCCACCGAGAACTCGCGGGGCACGACGTGGATGACTTCGTGGTCCTGGGGGATTTGAACTCCCCGCGCGGCGTCGATCACCCGGGCGACATCGTCTTTGGTGATTTCCCGATCCTTCCCGGCGACTGCAACGACGCCCCGGCTGTTGAAGGACCGGACGTTCGATCCGGAGACGCCCACCCAGGCGCGCGCGATCTGGACGCCGGCCATGATCTCCGCTTCCTCGGCCGCCCGTTTGATGGCCTCGATGGTGGCGTCGACGTTGACGATGTTGCCCTTGCGGGTCCCACGGTTGGCGGCCGCGCCCTTTCCGATGACATCCAGCGCGCCGGCCGGGTTCTGCTCCCCGATCAAGACGCAGATCTTGGACGTGCCGATGTCGCAGGCGACCAGGAAGTTCTCGGGCTTAGCCATGGCGCTTTCGCCCGAGGTCCGGGATTCGGGAAACGGGACACCAAGGGAACTGGAAGCTGCGCCGAAACCCGAAACCCGAATCCCGAATCCCGAAGCGGAAGAGGAGGGAGAGTCGTGCGCTCATCAGAGCGTGTGTCCCGCCCCGTAGACGCCTTCGAGCACGATCCGATCCGCGAAACGTAAGTCGATGGTCCGCGCCTCCCACCCACGACTTTCCATCAAACCACGCGCCCGGAGCAAGGCCTCGATTTTTGCCGGAGCATCACGCCGAAGAACCCGAACCGGCCGTCTGAAGATCGAATCCATCATACCGAAATCGCCGTCCGGCAAGGCATCAATTTCCGAAAGCGAAGCGACGTACTGCGGAACACGCGCCCGAAGATCTTCGAGCAACCCGACGGCGTCTGGCAGTTGCGCCGCCGCTCCGGAAAGCACAACGTAATCAGCGGGATCCGAGCGAGGATCGTAACGCGCGATCGGCTCGCCGCGGCTGTCGAGCCACCACAGGGTGTTGCCGTCCTTCCACAGCGCGGCGGCGGATCGCTCGCCGAGCGTCACCGTCAACCCGTCGGGGAAGCGCTTGGAGATGGTGACCCGATCGATCCACGGGAGAGTCCGCAGCTTCTCGGCCAAGGGAGAAAGATCGAGCATCACCAGATTGCGCCCCCGCCACGGGTCGAGTGCGTGGAGAATTTCTTCCGTGCGAGCTCGCCGGTTGCCGGCGATCTCGAAGCGCGTGAGCGCGAACAGAGATCCTCCCAGGAATTTCGCCAGCCCGCCTGCGAGGAGAATGACCGAGAGCGACACCCAGAGCCAGCGCCGCCACTTCGAGAGGCCGCGCCGCCGAACCGCGACTTTGCCCCGGCGAAGAAAGGCCGCGTCACGATCCATGAGCACCTCGCGCCAGATACTCCTCGCCGAAGCGGACGACGTCTCCGGCTCCGAGCGTCAAGAGCAGATCCCCGGGGTGGACGAGCGATTCGAGCTCATCATTAACCTTCGTCCTGTCAGAGAGATAGGCCACGTTGGCCTGGCCGGCCGATCGGGCCGCGGCGACGATCAATTCGCCGCTGATTCCCGGGATCGGCCGCTCCCGCGAAGGGTACACGTCTGTCACCAGCGCGACGTCGCAGCCGGTCAGGGCGCGGCCGAACTCGGAGGCGAAGTCGCGTGTACGGGAGTAGAGATGCGGCTGGAAAAGCGCGACGACGCGGCGCGCGGGATACACCTGCCGCGCTGCCGCGAGCGTCGCGGCGAGCTCGGTCGGGTGGTGCGCGTAATCGTCGATGACCAGAACTCCGCCGCGTTCCCCTTTCGTTTCGAACCGGCGCACCACGCCGGTGAAGTCGGCGAGGGCGCGCGCGATCGTGGGGAAAGGAATGGAGAGCTCGCGCCCGACCGCGATCGCCGCCAGCGCGTTGGCCACGTTGTGGCGCCCCGGGAGGTTCAGCTTCACCGATCCGAGACACCACGTCTCCCCTTCCCACACCTCGAACGTCGTGACGCCGGCCTGCGGCTTGAGCGCGCGCGCTTGCAGAGACGCTTCTTCCGACACACCGTAGGTCACCACCCGGCGCTTGACCTCCTTGAGGACGCGCCGGACACCGGGATCGTCGATGCACGCGACCACTGCTCCGTAAAACGGCACGCGGTTGGCGAAGATGGCGAAGGATTCGAGAATGTCGTCGAGATCCCGGTAGCAGTCGAGGTGATCCGCCTCCACGTTGGTGATCACCGCGACCACCGGCGTCAGTTTCAGAAAAGAGCGGTCGAACTCATCGGCCTCGGCCACCAGGAAGTCGCCCTTGCCCAGGCGCGCGTTGGTCCCCAGGATCCGCACTCGCCCTCCCACGACGATGGTGGGATCCAGGCCGGCCTCGGTCAGCACCATGCCCGTCAGGGACGTGGTGGTGGTCTTTCCGTGAGTCCCGGCGATGGCCACCCCCTGCTTCAAGCGCATGATCTCGGCCAGCATCTCGGCGCGGCGGATCACCGGAACGCCCCGCTCCCGGGCGGCGATCACCTCCGGATTGGAGTCCTCGACCGCCGAGGAGGTCACCAGAAGGTCGGCCTCCTGCACGTGGCGCGGATCGTGGCCGTACGCGATGCGCGCGCCGAGCTTGGTGAGCCGGTCGGTGTTCTCCGAGCGCTGGAGGTCGCAGCCGGTGATCTCCAGGGGCGTGGAGAGCAGCAGGATCTCGGCGAGACCGCTCATGCCGACGCCTCCCGCGCCGACGAAATGGATGCGCCGCAGGCGAAGGAATCTCATTTCGCGATTCCGAGCAGGAGATCGGCCAGCCGCGCGGCGGCGTCGGGAACAGCCAGCTCTCGCGCGCAGCGGCCCATCTCGGCCAGACGGCCCCGATCATTGAAGAGATCGCGCACCGCGGCGGCCAGACGGGAGGGCGTCAGGACGCCCTCCTCGATCACCACCGCGGCGCCGGCCGCCGCATGAGCGCGCGCGTTGGCGAGCTGGTGCCCGTGCGCCGCAGCGCCGAAGGGGACGAGGATCGCGGGCCGGCCGGCGGCGGCAAGCTCGGCGAGCGTCATGGCGCCCGCCCGGGCCACCACCAGGTCCGCCCACGCAAGCTCTTCGTAGAGTCTCGGAAGAAAAGGCTCCAGGCGCCAGTCCGCGGGGACCGTTCCGTAGGCCCCCCGCGTCGCCTCGACATGGCGATCCCCTGTCTGGTGAACCACTTGGAGGCCATCCGCGGCCAGGAGGGGCGCGGCTGCGGCCAGCGCGCGGTTCAAGACCGCGGCGCCCTGGCTCCCGCCGAAGAGAAGCAGGCGCCGCGTCGAACCCTTCGGATCGAGCGGAGGGACGGAAAAGAACTGCGAGCGGACCGGCGTTCCGGTCACGACGCCTGGGCGAGCCAGCCGCGCATTGGCCGCGGCCACGCCCACGGCCGTTCGGGTCACGAATCGGTTGACGATCCGGCTGGCCATGCCCGGCAGCGCGTCGGAATCGTGCATCAGCGTGGGGATGGAGAGCGAGCGCGCGGCGGCAAGGACCGGCACGATGACGTATCCACCCATTCCAGCCACGGCGCGGGCGCGGTGCCGGGCGAGAATCCTCCGCGCCTGAAGGAAGCCGACGGGCAGGTCGGCCAGAGCCCGCGCCTTGCCAGCGGGGCTCTTGCCGACGAAGCCCGACGCGGCGACCCATTCGAGCGAAAAGCCCGATTCCGGTACCAGCCGTGTCTCCAGTCCGCCGGACGTGCCGAGGAAGAGTACCGGCGCCTCGGGCTCGCGGGAGCGGATCTCCTGCGCCAGGGCGATTCCCGGAAAGATGTGGCCGCCCGTCTTGCCCGCGGCGATCACGTACGCTCCCTCGGTTCGATCATTGCCCTTAGTCACGAGCTCTCAGCTTTCAGCTCTCAGCTGTTAGCCGGATGCCGTCGATTTCTTCTGGCTGAAAGCTGGTAGCTGACAGCTGAAAGCCTCCTACTCTCACTATTCCGCCACCTCGTGCTGCGAGATGTTCAAGATCAGGCCTCCGGCAATCCAGGACGCCACCAGGGAAGATCCTCCGTAGGAGACGAACGGAAGCGGAATGCCCTTGGTCGGCATCAGGCAGAGCACGACGCTGATGTTGATCGCGGCCTGGACCACCAGGACTGCCGTGGCGCCCGCCGCGAGCAGGGCGGCAAAGGAGTCCGGCGCCCGACGCGTCGCGCGAAATCCGCGCCAGGCCACGACGCCGAATGCCAGCACGACCGCCATCGAGCCGACGAACCCGAGCTCCTCGCCGACGATGGCGAAAATGAAATCCGTGTGCGGATACGGAAGGAAAAACAGTTTCTGGCGGCCGCTTCCCAGCCCGTTGCCCAGGAAGCCGCCCGTGCCGACGGCGATCAAGGACTGCACGGCCTGGAATCCCGCGCGCAAGGGATCCGCTTCCGGATTCAGGAAGGAAAGGATGCGCGTTCGCCGGTAGCTCGCCGACAGAACCAGGGCCGCCAGGATCGGGACGAGCGCGGCGGCTCCCAGCCAGAAAATCCTGGCCCGGACGCCGGCGATCCACATCAGCACGGCGCACAACAGGACGTAGCAGGTCGCCGTTCCCAGATCCGGCTCGCAGACGACGACCGCCGCGGCCAGCCCGGTGAACACAAGGCCGGGCAGCAGGGCGCGCTCGGGGTCTCCCGTGGCGCGAGTCCGTCGGGTGATCTGGTAGGCCAGAACGAGCACCAGGGAGATCTTCAGCATCTCGGAGGGTTGGAGCGTCATGGGCCCGATCGGGACCCACCGCCGCGCCGCGTTGATCGGCGCGTGGAAGAGCGCGGCCAGGCACAAGGCGAGCGCCCCGCCGTAGAGCCCGTAAACGACCCACGGGCGCGCGAAAAATCGATAGTCCGTTCGATACACGAAGAACGCCGCGAGCCCTCCCACCGCGAGGGCCGCCACCTGCTTGAGGAGGTAGCGGTACGGATTTCCCCCGGTCTCCGCCGCGGAAACGGCCGAAGCGCTGTAGATCATCACGCAGCCGAACAACGACAGCGCCACCAGCGCCGCGAAGAGGATCTTGTCGGAGGAGAGCTTACGGGCCATAGGCCACCGTGAAACAGGAAACGGGAAACGGGAGACGAAAGAAGCTCATGGTCTTCATCGTCTTCCGTTTTCCGTTTTCCGTTTTCCGACTACGGCGCGCGCCAGCGCCGCGAAGTGCTCGCCCCGCTCTTCGAAATTGCGGTACTGGTCGAACGACGCGCAGGCCGGCGAGAGCAGCACCGTGTCGCCGGGGCGTGCGAGCTCGGCGGCCCTCGCGACGGCGCGCTCCATATCGAACGCTCTTTCCGCGGGCACCACGCCCGCCAGCGCGGCCTCGACGACGGGAGCGGCCTCGCCGACCGTCAGGACGCGGCGGGTCGTCCGCCGAAGAACCGGAGTCAGCGCCGCAAAGTCGCCATGCTTGTCGCGCCCTCCCAGAATCAGGAGAACGGTCCCGTCGGGATATCCCTCCAGCGACTTCCTGGTCGCGTCGACGTTGGTCCCTTTCGAGTCGTTCACCCAGGCGACGCCGCCGGCCCGCGCCACGAGCTGCATGCGGTGCGGAAGTCCGGCGAAAGAGGAGAGCGCCGACTGGATCGCCGCGTCGGGGGTTCCCAGGCAGTCCGCGGCGGCCAGCGCCGCGAGCGCGTTCTCGAGATTATGAGCGCCCGCGAGCGCGACGCGACCGGTCTCCAGAACCGGACGGGCGACTCCGCGCACGGCCGAACGAAGCCACCCTCCCTCCACCCAGGCGCCCGAGCGCTCCGCGCCCGCGCGGGAGAAGGGCACGCGGCGGGGCGTCAGCCGGAGGCCGGCGGAGGCCGGATCGTCCGCATTGACGACGGCGAAGTCCTCCGCGGCTTGGTTCTGGAAGATCCTCTTCTTGGCCTCGGCGTACCGCTCGAAGCTCTCATAGCGGTCCAGATGATCGGGTGTGATGTTGGTCAGCACGGCGACGTGGGGCCGGAAGCGCTCGATCGTCTCGAGCTGGAAGGAGGAGAGCTCGCACACAAAATCGCGCGCCGAGCGCTCGGACAAAAACGACGACACCGGCACACCGATGTTTCCCGCCAGCGCGACGGGCCGGCCGCTCGCCCGGAGCATCTCCGCGATCCAGGCCGTGGTCGTGGATTTCCCGTTGGTGCCGGTCACCGCGATCCAGCGATTCTGCCCATGGACCTCGGCCTGGGCGATCCGCCAGGCCACCTCGACCTCGGAGAGAACCGACAGACCGCGGCGTCGAGCCTCGGCCACGACGGGGGCCGTCGCCGGCACTCCCGGTGAAAGCGCCAGCCAGCCGGCCCCATCGAGAAATCCCGTAGCGCCGGCGCCGAAGGAGACCCGAGCGCCACGGCGGCGCCAGGCCGCCGCGTCGGAAAACTCCGACTCCGGTTTGTCGTCGTGGATGGAGACGGCGACGCCCCGATCGAGCAAAGCGCCGGCCAAGGCCTGCCCGCTCCGAGCAAACCCCAGAATCGCCACTCTGGCCGGCATTCCGGCGAGATTCCTCGTCACACCTCCCGCCTTCCGTCTCCCGCCTTCCGTCTCATCGCAGCTTCAGCGTCGAGAGAGCCAGCACCGCAAAGAGAATCGCGACGATCCAGAACCGGATGATCACCCGCGACTCGGCCCAGCCGGCGAGCTCGAAATGGTGGTGCAGGGGAGCCATGCGGAAGACGCGGCGGCCGGAGGTCTTGAACGAGACGACCTGCACGATGACCGACAGAGTTTCCAGGACGAAGAGACCGCCCACGATCGCCAGCAGAATCTCGTGCTTGGTCATGACCGCGACCGCCGCGATTGCGCCGCCCAGAGGAAGAGAGCCGACGTCGCCCATGAAGACTTCGGCGGGGTGGCAGTTGAACCAGAGGAAGCCGAGCGAGGAACCGACGATGGCCCCGGCAAAAACGGCAAGCTCCCCCGATCGGGGCACGAAGGGGATCTGCAGGTAGCGCGCAGTCACCGCATTGCCGGTCACATAGGAAAGGATCGCGTAGGTGCCGGCGGCGATCCCGACGGCGCCGATAGCGAGCCCGTCGAGACCGTCGGTCAGATTGACGGCGTTGGATGACCCGACGACGATCAGCGCGACGAACGGAATGTAAAAGGCCCCCAGCGGGAGCGCTATCCGCTTCAAGAACGGAAACGTCACCACGTCCGAGATCGCTCCCTGACCGGCCCAGGTCTCGATGGCCCACGCCACCAGAAGAGCCACCAGAAACTGGGGCAGGAGCTTGCCGCGTCCCGAAAGGCCGAGGCTGCGCCGGCGGGTGAGCTTGACGAAGTCGTCGGCAAAGCCGACCAGGCCCAGAGCGAGGAGCGTGGCCAGCGCGATCCACACGAAGCGGTTGGAAAGATCCATCCACAGGAGTGTGGCGACGACGACCGCGAGCAGGATGAGAAGGCCTCCCATGGTCGGCGTGCCCGCCTTCGCGCGATGGGTTTTCGGCCCTTCCTCCCGAATGGACTGCCCGATCTGGCGGTGCTTGAGGAATCGGATCATTGGAGGGCCCAGCAAAAGCGCGAGGAGCAGCGCGGTCACCGCCGACATCGCGGTCCGGAACGTGATGTAGCGGAAGACGTTCAAGGCCGGAATCGAGCGCGCGTAGGGGTAGAGGAGGTAGTAGAGCATCAGGCTCGCCCCTTTTCCCCTCTGGCCCGATCTTCCGCTCCGACTCTCATCGCCTCACCGAGTCCCTCGAGACGAACGTCCCATCAGCGCGAGGACGGCGCGCTCGAGACCGACGCCGCGCGAAGCCTTGAACAGGATCGTGGCTCCCTCCTGGAGCGTGCCGGCCAAAAGGGCCGCCGCCTCCTCCGGCGTATCCACCGTCCGAATGTGATCGGGATGGAATCCTTCCTCCAGCGCTCCCTCGGCAATGACCCGCGCGCGCGGCCCCACGCAGACGAGATCGTCCGCGCGGCCCCTGGCGTACCGTCCGGTTTCCCGGTGGAACCAGGACTCCTCCGGTCCCAGCTCGAGCATGTCCCCGAGCACGGCGATCTTGCGGGTCCCCACCATATGGCTCAGGGTGTCGAGCGCGGCGCGCATGGAGGGCGGGCTGGCGTTGTAGGCGTCGTCGTAGAGGACGGCTCCCGAAGGATGGAAGTGAATTTCCCCCCGATGCGCGGCGGCCTTCAGGTCCGGCGCCGCCGCGGCGCAGTCGGCCGGATCCGCGCCGCAGGCGATCGCCAGAGCGGAGGCGGCGAGAAAGTTGGAGACCTGGTGCGCGCCCGGCAGCGGCAGCCGGACCTCGGCGGAGCCGGCGGGAGCGCGCAGCCAAAGCCGGGACTCCGAACCGAGATCCTCCACGTTCTCCACGGTGACGTCCGCGAAAGCGGTGCGTCCGTAGCGCAGCTTCGTCCCCGAGAAGGCATCGGCAAGGGCCGACACGCGCGCGTCGTCGTCGTTGACCACGAAGACGCCGGAGGGTTTCAGCCCCTCGAGGATCTCCCCGTTGGCCTTCGCGACGTTGTCCAGCGAGCCCAGGAACTCGAGATGCTCGGCCGCGATCAGGGTGATGCAGGCGGCGTCGGGCTCGAAGGTCCTGGAGAGCAGAGAGATCTCGCCCACCGCGCTCATCCCCATCTCCCCGACCATCCATTCCGGCCACCGGGTCAGATTGACGACGGACATCGGAAATCCGATGGCGCTGTTCTGGTTGCCCGGCGTCTTTTCCGTGGCGAACTTGTGGCCGAGGATCGCG
>Ga0126383_10001534_pt1 | contig 14453 bp, 12 predicted proteins | sample PanSoiMetPlot_35_FD_96882 | JGI IMG/M metagenome (GOLD analysis project Ga0126383, IMG submission 96882) | Tropical forest soil microbial communities from Panama - MetaG Plot_35 | ecosystem: Environmental > Terrestrial > Soil > Tropical forest > Bulk soil | place: Panama | collected 2016-02-17
CGTATCGGCACCTCAAGGGCCCTTACGTCTTCTGCCGATCCGACGGCTCGCTCCTCAGACCCGGACTCTTGAAGGCGCCCCTTGACCGAGCATTGCGCCGAGCGGGCATTGCGCGCGATCAGGGTCGAATCAGCTGGCATGATCTTCGGCACAGCTATGGCAGCCATCTGGCGATGCGAGGCGTGCCCCTCAAGGTCATCCAGGAGCTGATGGGTCACGCGAGCCTGGACATGACCATGAAGTACGCTCATCTCAGCCCGGAGACGAAGCAGAGCGCAGTGCAGGTCCTAGATGAGCCAGCGCCGAACTCGACGCCCGAGGGGCACAAGTGGGGCACATGGAGCGAAAAAGCGACCTAAGTGGCTGAAAAATAAGTGGAGGCGGGGGGAATCGAACCCCCGTCCGAAAGCCTTCCGCCCTTCGACTCTACGTGTGTAGCCCGCGTTTTAGTTTAGGACTTCAAAACTCCCACGGACGGGATCTCCGAAGTCCGGTCCTGGTTATCTCGCCGACCTGGCCCCAGGCTTCCAGGTCAGCCAGCCCGCATTCTGACGGCCCTGCCCCGACCCACGGGCCGAGATCAGGAGGACCGCGCACTACAGCTGTTTAAGCAGCCAGTGCGAGCTCAACGTTGTCGTTGGCTTTTGTGTTTTTTGCCAGCGTTTTAACGAGCTCACCGGCGACCTCGACACGCGTCTAGAGTTTCAAGCCTCCGTCGAAACCAGGTCGCCCCCTTTCTTTTTCACTGACAATAACGTTCGCTCTATCGCAGTCAATCCAACCAGCGCACGACGTGCGACATCCCGCCGCCGCGAGCTTTTCATTGCCGCACGTGACCGACGAACGCCACCGGCTCGCCGGCGTTGATCGGCGGCGTGCCGAGAATGTAGAGGAGAACGCCCGCGAAGGGCGCGCGCACCTCGGCGAGCACGTTGCCGAAGAAGTCGTTCACCACCGCCAGCAGCTCACCTTGTTTCACTGGCTTGCCCAGCTTGGCCTTGGGCCAGAGGACCCCGGTCGCTGGGCTGCGCACGACTTCGTTTCGGTCGATCCACCTCGGTTTGGCGACGTAGGTGGCGCGGCCCTCGATCATCTTCAGGTGCTTGAGCATATTCATCACCCCGGACTCGATCAGAACAATCCACTCCTCGCTCATGCTTCCGAGCAGGCCGGACTCGATGGTGATCGCCGGCTTGCCGCGCGTCATCGCGGTGTTCGAGGTGTAGGACGACGCCTTGGGATCGCGTGGCCGCTCATTGTCGATCACGATGGTGCTCAGGCCGAAGGCCAGCACCATTTGCTTGGCCTTTTCATTCAGCTTCTCGTCGTCGAGCGTCATCCAGTAGGCGTACGGCAGAAGCGCCTCGTTGCCATCGCCGCAGTGCAGGTCGACGAGGTAATCGCTCCGCTCGATCACCTCCTTGGTGATAGCGTCCGCGATTCGCTCGGTGTTGGTGCCGTCGGGCTTGCCGGGATAGACCCGGTTGAGGTTCTTCCAGTCCCACGGGTTGTAATAGATCGTCCGCTTGAGAAACGAAGGCATGTTGGCGACGTGCACCAGAATCACCGTGCCGCTCAGTTTCTTGGCATCGATCTTGGGTTTCATGCGGTTGAGCGCCAGCACGGGCGAGTATTCGTAGCCGTGCGTGCCCGCCACCAGCGCCAGCACCGGCCCCTCCTTGGCGCCGTGAATGACGGTGATCGGCACCTGCGTCGCGGCATCAACGCCTGCGGGTATTTCCAGGAATCCAGAGCTTGCCTGGCCGCGCGCGGCCGCGATGGGTCCGACCTTGAAAACTTCGCTCTGCGCCCACGATGGGGCCGGAGCGCAAAAAACGGCAATGATCAGGGCAATAAGCAGTAGCAGATAGTGTCCCCCTTGCAGTGGGCGCAGATAAATACCACCGCTTGGCAAGCCCCTACATCGGCGTGGGCGATTCCGTTTCCCTGGTAGCTCGCCCCGCTTAGAATAAGGCGGTCAGGGCCGCGTCAGAGGAGCTTATCGAGGTTTTGCACATGAAAGCCGCTCTACTTGCTCTCTTCGTCGTCCTGTTGTCGGGGCCGGCCCTCGCGCAGGACGACCAGAATGCGGCGCAACCGAGCACGGCCGCGCCGTCCAATATTCCGCCCCCTCCGCCGGAGAATCCGCCTGCCCCGCCGAGCCAGGCGCCAAGCGTCACCGCTCCGCAGCCAGAGCAACAGCAGCAGGAGCCGGCGTCGGGCGGCCAGTGGGTCTACACCTCCCAATACGGATGGGTCTGGATGCCGTACGGAGCGCAGTACACCTACGAGCCGTCGGTCGAAGGGGCTTACCCGTATTCGTACGTGTACTATCCGGTCTACGGCTGGACCTGGGTCTATTCGCCTTGGGTCTGGGGCTGGGGACCGGTGCCGTACTACGGTTACTACGGTCCTCGACATTTCGTTTGGTATCACGGCCCGGGTTTCTACCGTCCCTTCTATGGCTACCGCGTGTATGGAGGCTGGGGACCGTACGCGCACGGCTATTACCGAGGCGGCTTTGGCTATCGCGGCGGCTACGGAGGCGTTCGCGGCGGTGGCGGATACCACGGCAGCACGAGGGTTGGCGGCGGGCACAGCAGCAGCGGACGCCGCTGACGGTTGAGCGCGCGCTTCCTTGCGCTTCACAGGCCGGCGGTGCTCGGATTCGGAGACGATTCGGTGACCTGTATCGCCGCGACCGCGATTTGTTCCAGCGGATACGACAGGCGCGCCCATCCATCTAACCCGCCGAGCAGCGGCCTGACCTGCTTGATTCCTCGCCCCCGCAAAGAGAGCGCCACCCGGGCGCTCGTCGCTTCGTTGGGTCAAGTGCAGTAGAGGACGATCTCCTGTCCACGAGGGATTTCAACGTGGCGACGCTCGAGCTCTTCGGGAGAGATCTGCAGGGCACCCGGAATCTTTCTCGGGTCGATCTGGATGTCGATGGGATGGCGCAGGTCCACCACCGCGATGCGCTCACCTGAATCCAGCCTTTGCCGCAGCTCCTCGGGGGGGATGCGCGCCATGCGCAATCGCCGGAGCAGCCACTGTCGCTGAATGATCTTCCACGCCACGTACGCGACAATCGCCAGCACGACGGCAGCCGCGAGCCTGACGCCAGTGTGCCCCCCGTCGCTGATGAGAGCGAAGAGCTGGTGGCCAAAAGCGTACCCCAGACCGACGTACGTTCCCGACCACAGCGCCGCGCCTGAGATGCCAAAGAACGCGAATCGGTGGAACGGCACGCCGGTCATTCCGGACAAGGGCTGCGCCACGATGCTCAGTCCAGGCACGAAGGGCGCGATCAGAAGAGCCTTGATGCCGTATCGCGCAAACGCATTTTCGGTCCTTCGGACGCAGGCATCTGGTTCGATGGCGATGCGACATACCAGCCGCAGAACCGTTCTCCCTCCGCGGCGACCAGCTTGGTACCAGATCGAGTGAGCGGTGAATGCTGCTGCCACGGCAATCGCAAGCCCCGCCGCGGCGCTCGCTTGTCCGGAGCGCGCCAAGACCCCTGTGGCAATCAAGAAGGGGACCGCCGGGACGGGGATTCCAAGCTGGTCCAACAGGACGGCCGCGAAAACGACCGCGTAGCCATGGCGCACCATGAATGCCAACGCGCCGCTCATGATTCAAACACCCCCAGCGGAGTTCGCGCGTGAACACTCCAGGCTATTTCCCCGCCTTGCTGCGAAGCGGCAGCGCGCAATACTGCAAGCTTCATGAACCCGATCTCCAACTCGATTGCTCCGGCCGCCTTCGATGCTTCTGCCGCTCCAGCGATTCGGTGTTATTACCGCGCTCCAGGGTGAGGTGGAAGACGTCATGAGACTGGCTCTTGGTGCGGACCACGCCGGTTTTGATTTGAAGGAGAGCGTCAAAGCCCATCTTTCTCGCCAGGGGCACGAGGTGCTCGATCTGGGGGTGCACGATCGCACCCCGTCCGATTATCCCGACGCCGCGGAGGCAGTCGCTGGGGCCCTGCTTCAGGGGCGCGTCGAACGAGCGATTATCGTCTGCGGCAGCGGGGTGGGTGTTTCGATTGCGGCAAACAAGATTCCGGGCATCCGAGCTGGGCTGAGCGGAGATCATTACTCGGCGCATCAGGGCGTGGAGCACGACGATATGAACGTGCTTTGCCTGGCCGCGCGGGTCATCGGAAGCGAAATGGCGTTCGAATTGGTCGACGCCTTTGCCGCCGCTCGGTTCACGGGCGAGGAGCGGCACGTCCGGCGGCTGGGGAAGGTTCTCGCCATCGAGCGCAAGTATTCGAAGTAGTGCGGTGGGCAGTCCAACCGGAACCAAGAGAAGAGGGACGCGATGCAGCTGGGAATGATCGGACTGGGGCGGATGGGGGCAAACATGGTTCGTCGGCTGATGCGCGGCGGGCACGCCTGCGTGGCCTACGACCGGAATGCTGAAAACGTGAAACTGATCGCGCGGGAGGGCGCGGCCGCGGCGATGTCGCTCGATGAATTTGTCGCCAAGCTTGCGCCTCCCAAGGTGATCTGGCTCATGCTTCCTGCGGGGCAGCCGACCGAGGAGACCGTCGTCGCGCTCTCTGAAAGACTCTCCGCCGGCGATGTTTTGATCGACGGCGGGAACTCCTATTTCAAGGACGACGTGCGCCGGTCTTCGTCTCTCAAGCCAAAGGGAATCTCCTATCTGGACATCGGCACGAGCGGCGGGATCTGGGGGCTTGAGCGCGGATATTGCATGATGGTCGGCGGGGACAAAGCCGCGTTTCAGCGCGTCGAGCCGCTCTTAAAAACGCTCGCACCTGGCAATGCGGGCGTCCCGGCCACACCCGGGCGACGCAAAGGATCGGGAAGCGCCGAAGAAGGCTACCTCTACTGCGGACCCTCGGGCGCCGGCCATTTCGTCAAGATGGTTCACAACGGCATCGAGTACGGATTGATGCAGGCGTACGGCGAGGGGTTCGACATCCTCAAAAATGCGAGCAGCGAGCAGCTCCCCAAGGACCATCGATACGAGCTGGACCTTCCCGAAATCGCCGAGCTTTGGCGGCGCGGCAGCGTCGTCGGATCCTGGCTGCTCGACCTGCTTGCCATTTCGATAGTCGAGGATCCTCGCCTTTCCGGGTACAAGGGATTCGTGGAGGACTCCGGCGAAGGCCGATGGACGATCATGGCAGCGGTCGAAGAAGCGGTTCCCGCCGACGTCCTCTCAGCTTCGCTGTACGCGCGCTTCCGCTCTCGGCAGGAGCACACTTTCGCAGAAAAAGTTTTGTCGGCGATGCGCCGGCAGTTCGGCGGGCACGTAGAGCGTCCTTCCGGCGGATAGCGCAGCGGCCTGCGTCGGGTCGCGAGGCTTGTCGCCACGGCCAGGCGGATCTAAATGGCATCAAGCCGCTTGGGGCCGAGCTCGAGCGCATCGGAGGGAAGTGAACGAACCCGAGGCACACCTACTGCCGAGCGCGGCCTCGCGAACGCCGTCCGCGCCTTGCGTGAACTTCCGATGGCTCGACACGCTGTGGGTCCAGATCGCGGGCACGCTGTGCAATATCGCCTGCCGTCACTGCTTCATCACCTGCGGCCCCAAGGCTTTCGAGATTCCGATGATGACGGTGGGGCAGGTGGAAAGCGCGCTGGAACAGGGACGCGCGCTCGGGGTAAGGCAAATCTATTACACCGGCGGCGAGCCTTTCCTGCATCCGCAGATCCGGCAGCTCACCGAAGCGGCCATCGCAGTCGCGGCGTTGACGATCGTCACCAACGCGCTGCTGCTGGATGAGGAAACGGTTCACTGGCTCGCGGGCGTGTTCGAAACTTCGCGCTACTCGCTCGATCTTCGCGTGTCATTGGACGGGATGACGCCGGAGCAGAACGATCCAGTTCGCGGCCGCGAGACCTTCGAGAAGATCGTGGCCGCCATTGGCCGGCTGGCGCGCGCTGGAATCTCGCCGGTGGTGACGGTTGTCGAGCACGAGGAAGGACTGGCCGGCTCGGAGGCGCGGAGCCGCTTCCTCGACTTCATCAGGTCCCTCGGCGTCCCCCGGCCTCGGCTCAAGTTCCTTCCTCTGCTCAGAATCGGTCGCGAAGAGCGGCGGACCCACGGATACGAAACGGCCAACGCTCTCGTGGGTGAGCGGCTGTCCTCGGACGTCGAATCGACGCTGTTGTGCGCCAACGGCCGCGCGGTAACGGCTCGAGGCGTCTTCACGTGTCCGATTCTGGTCAAGCACCCGACCGCACGGATGGGCAAAGAGCTCGCCGATGGGCGGCGACCGATCCGGCTGGATTGGAGCGCCTGCCAGACCTGCGTCTTGGAAGGCCTTCGCTGCAACACCTGAGCTCCGGTGCGCGCCGCTTTCTTCGGAGGCATCTACAGCAATTACCTCGGCCTCGCGGCGGCGCTGGTTGACGCGCGCCGGCGCGGTGCGGAGGCCATTTTTTGCCTCGGAGACATCGGCGGGTTCGGGCCGCATCCCGATCGATCGATCGAGTTGCTGCGCGCCCACGGGATCCCGACCGTGCAAGGCAACTATGATGACGCGGTGGGAAACGCCAAGGCCGACTGCGGCTGCGGCTACACCGACCCGGTCGACAATCACTTCGCGCGCATCAGTTACGCCTACACGCTCGAGCATACGTCCGCCATTCACCGCCCTTGGCTCGCCAATCTGCCGAGCCGTATCCTCTTCGACGCGGAAGGGACGCGCTGTCTGCTCGTTCACGGCTCCCCGCGGCAGGTGAACGAGTTTCTCTGGGACAGTACTTCTCCCGACGATTTTCTCGAGCATCTGGTCTCGTCCGCGGATGTGGACGTCCTGCTGTGCACGCACACCGGCATCCATTGGCAGCGCGCGTTGCCCTCGGGGCGACGAGTCGTCAATGTGGGTGCCTTGGGGCGGCCTGCCAACGATGGGCGAACCAACGTCTGGTATGCCTTGATGGACACCGATCGCTCAGAACCATTCGAGTTCGTGCCACTCAGGTATGATCACCAGCGATTAGCGCACGAGATGCGACAAGAGGCGCTTCCCGAACAGTTCGTGGAAACAGTGCTAACCGGATGGTGGACCACTTGTCTCGAGATTCTGCCGGCGAAAGAGCGATCAAGGGGAAAATTCTAGGACATCGCACCGGACGCCTTACGCTCCAAAGGCCCTAGGCGTCTGGGGAATCAACGATGCGCGCCTCCGCATTGCTGGTTGCAATCGCCGGCTTGTCCTTGGGCTCGAACGCCCTCGCGCAAATTCTCGTGTTCCCTCGCACCGCGGGGAAGAGCAAGGTCGTCTATTTCGACTTCCAGTGGCGCCACACCGACTTGACGATCAGCCCAGCGCCCGAGCGCGCGGCTTCATTCACTGGAGCCAAGAGCGGAATCGTCCAGCTGTATTTCTACGAGCGGGAGCGGGAGGTCGCCCAGCGCGCGTCGAAGCTCGTCATCGACTCATTTCGCTCTCTCGAGGACGAGTTCCAGTTCGTTCCGCCAGAGACCGTTCCCCTGATTCTCTACAGCTCGTACCAGGAATTTCTCGAGACCAATCTGTTTCCGCTTCAGGAAGGCACGCTGGGGGTGACCAGCCCATCGAACCTCACCATGACGCTGCCGTATTTCGGCGACGACCGGCTCTTCGAGCGCGTTCACACCCACGAAATGGCGCATCAGTTCACGATCCAAAAGCTTCGTTCAGTGACGAAGCGGCAGGACCGCTACGGCGAGTCGATCGACACCCTCCCGCTCTGGTTCATCGAGGGTCTGGCGGAGTTCTACGCCCTGCGAGGCATGGATCCCGAAGCGGAAATGATGATCAAGGACATGGTGGCGAACCCCGACGTTTCCAACGACTATGGGCTTCACGATTTTTTCGACGAGCGCCCGTATACGGTGCTCTGGATTTACAAGGGCGGGAACGTCCGCTGTGCCTTTCTGGAAGAGGTCTACGGAAAGGGCACGATCCAACGAATCTTGGAAGCCTCCCCGCGCTTGCTCCGCGGCAAGGATGCAGTCCGGCTGAAAGGATTCAAAGGGCTGATGAAGTACGTCACCGGCGACAATGCGGAGGTCATTTCAGAAAAGTTCGAGCAGTGGATCAAGCGCCGCGCCTATGCGAGCTACCTTGAATCGGAGCCCGCCAGCGAGCCGACTCGCCTGGCGCGCTTCGACGCGGATGTGGAGTCACTGCGAGCGTCCCCGGACGGGAATCTCTTGCTGATGCGCGGCTTCGATCCGGAGACGGGCGTCAGTCAGCTTACCCTGCTCAACTGGCACGCTCCGCATCGATCCGTCACCGTGGCCAAGGATGGCGTGCCGGGGCTGGAGTCCCTGCACCCGTTATCCGGCCGCAATTTCGATCTGACCCGCGATTCGATTGTCTTCATCGGAGAAGTCGGAGGGCGAGACGTCATTTTCTGGCAGAGCTACAAGCATCGAGCCTCCCAGGAGGGCTCCCCCGAAATGCAGATGTATGAGATCGATCGGGCAGCCAGCTCGCTGGATCCCAGGCAGCCTAAACCCTTCGAAGATTGGAATGTGGAAATTTCGCTCGGGAGTCGGCGCTCCTTCTCCATGCGCTCGCTGGGGCTGATTGCCGCGTTTTCGCCTTCGTTTTCGCCAGACGGGAAAAGAGTCGCCTTCATCGGCCTGAACGAAAAGGGAACGCGGGATGTCTACGTGCTAACGCCCCGAGAGTCCGGCGAGGCCTCCCTCGTTCAACTGACACACGACGAGTACGCCGAACGCGAGCTGTCATGGGGTCCCAACGGCATCGTGTACACCTCCGATGCCACCGCCCACGGAAAGTACAATCTGTTCCGCGTAGCGCCGGAGGGAGGTCCGCCAAGCAGGTTGACCACCGAGGATCGGGACGAGTTCGACCTCCAGGTGCTCGCCGACGGGCGGACGCTGTTCGTGGCCTACGACGAGGCGCACGCGAACATCTACGAGCTTGCGGAGAACGCAGTGGTGCGCAGGACCGAGGCTTCCACCGCGCTGTTCATGCCCAGCCCCGGGCACGACAAAGGACTTTGGGCGCTGCTGCACAAGGGCGGCAGGAGGCGCCCCGCATTCCTGCCCCAGGCAAAACTCTTGTCGGAGCCGATTCCGATTGCGGCTGTGCTGGAACCGCCCAAACCGCTCGAGCAAGTCGAGATCAATAGGGACGTTCCGTATCGGTTTCTCTCGCCTCACAATTGGGAGCTCAATCCGGTGTTTGCCCTGGTGGGCGGCGGCAGCGGCGGAATCTTCGGAGAGCTTTACGGATCAGTCACCGACCGTTTGAGGAACCACGCTCTCGTGCTGAGTTTTTCCGTCTACGGGAATTTCAACCTGGTCAATGGAGAGCTTCTCTACGTCGATCAGGGCCAGCGCCTGATCTGGGGTGCCGGGGCGTTCCACTGGCTGCGATACCGGTATGACACGACCTATGCCAATCAGGGCATCTCCTTCATCTGGTACGAGCGGTTCTATGGCGGCATTACGAGTCTTCGCTATCCGATCAGCCGCTTCTCCTATATCCAAACAAATTTAGCGGTCGGTGGCTCGACCCCCTTTCTCGATGACCTCACTGCTCAGAGCCTGCTGGACGGCGAGCTCAACGGAACAGGGATGGACCTTCTCACCCCATGGCAGCAGCGTTACGGCGGAACCCACTTTCAAACAGAGGTCGATCTGAGCTTTGGGTACGACAGTCTGCGGTACGCTTACGGATTCACGCCAATCGCCGGCAGCACCTTCCTGGTAACCGTCAGCCCGACGGTTCAGCCCTTTCGCGGGGAAACGGCGGCGCGCTTCCGGGTCGACGCGGGGCACTACTTTCACCTCTTTGATGCGGCCTCGTTTCTGCTTCGCGCCAGCGTCGGGAGCAGCTTCGGAGGAATTCTGCGCAGAGATTTCTATCTTTCCAGCTTCGATACGCTGCGCGGCGTGTCCTTCGGCGATACCTTTTTTCTGCTCGGGAAGTCCTTCTATTACACGAATGCGGAGTTCTTGATTCCGCTCAACCCGATCATTCACGTGTTCCCGTTCACCAACCTGGAAGCGGTGGCGGGCTTCGATTTCGGAGGGGTGGCGCCCAGCTATCCGACGTTCTTCGACCGGCGCGTGCTGGACGGAGTTCTCGGGGTCAACCTTGCGCTGGGAGCGTTGATCTTCCGCCTCCATTTCGCGCATCCGATCGACATCGGCACATTGCTCCCGAACGACGGCTGGGTTACCAACTTCTCGATCCGCGTTGCGGGCTTCGACTTCGGAAACGCTTTGCGAACCTACCCCGGCGTAAATACCCCCTCTGCGGTCAGCTCGAGCTTGACGCGCTAGCGCCGGCTAGTGGAAGGTCGCAACCAGCGTCGCCAACGCTTGCCGGCCGCCCTGCAGAATCGGTGCCCCGTCGCCGAGAAGGAGAGCGTCGAATTCCAGCTCCGAGGCAATTCGCCTCAGGTAGCGCCGCAGCGCAAGGGGATCCTCCATCACCTTGTCCGGCAGCAGCGAGCACTGTCCCGGTGGGTTTCCGATGCAGGCGTCCCCCATGAAGAGTGTTTTTCGCTCGGGCCAAAAGAGGCATACCTCGCCCGGAGACTTGCCCGAAGCGGGATGGACAATCAGGGGTCCGATGCTCTGGCCGACTTCGAGGTAATCGTCGATCGTTGCGCCAAGCCTCTCGGCCTCCGGCGCATCCGCGGGGTGGATGAACACCGGCGCTCCCGTCTTGCTGCGAACCTTCTCGGTCGCTCGCACGTGGTTCCGGTTGGTGAGCAGGATGCTCGTCACGCCCTGCCGCGCGAGCTCGTCAAGCACCTCATCCGGCATTTCGGCGGGATCGATGCAAACATTTCCCAGCGGCAGGCGGACCAGGTAACCATTGAAATTGTAGCCGTGGCGCGGCGACAGCCAGGACCAGGTGAACACGTCAGGCAACAGCTCTTTCATTGGGGCTCCACTAGCACGGCGCGCGCGGCTGGCAAAGTGGCCCTGCCTCTCAGTCGAAAGTGGCTCGCCTCAGCAACCCGGCGGCGGCCGAAAAAGCGATCAGCGCCAGCGCCAGCAGCGGCAAAAGGCAGAGGAGGAGCGAGGGCAGCTGGCGAAACAAGAGCGCCCCTCGAAGCGCACCGACCGCCAACGTGAGAGGATTGAATTGCGAGATGGTTGACAGAAAAGGCGGCATCTGTCGGCTGGGCACGAAGGCGGTGCTGGTGAACAGCAGGGGCATGTTCACCACGTGCACGAAGACCGCCATGCCTTCGGGCGCGCGCGTCAACAGTGCGATGATGCAGGAAAGGGATGCGAAGGCAAACCCGAAGAGGGCGAGAGCCAGGATCGCGAGCAGCAGGCCCGAGATCGAGGGGGAGACGCGGCCGCCGATGAGAATTCCCAGAACGAAGACGATGCTGGCCTGCATCAGAACGCGCGAGACATCGGCCGCGAGCTTGCCCAGGAGCAGCACTCGCCGGCTCGCGGGCGTGCTCAACAGCCGGCCGAGAAAATTCGTTTGCATGTCTCGAATGAGCTCTATCCCGGATTGGGAAGTGCCGAACAGCACGGTCATCGAGCAAATCCCGGGAATGAGAAAATCGAGATATCGAGTCTCGCCGGTCTCGATCCGGTAGCGCTGAAACAGAAAGCCGAAGAGGAGCATCCACAGCATCGGCTGGATGAGCGAAAAGCTGAGAACCACAGGTCGCCGCAGCGCCTTGGCCCACGTTCGTCGAGACATCTCCGCCGCCACGTGGAAGCCGGAGGTTTTCACGAAGCCGCCTCGCGCCGGCGGCCGCGACCCTCGCGGGCCGACTCCCGATCGGCTGCAGCGCCAGCCGTGGGCGAGGGCTCGGCGGATTCGCCGGTGAGCCGAAAATACGCGCCGGCGAGGTCCGGTTCGAATGCCCTGAAGCGGCTGACCTCCAGGCCGACGCTGCTCAGCTTCGACAGCACGCTGTGTTTGATTTGGCGATCCTCAGAAAGCTCGAGCAGCACGCGCCGATCTTTCGCTCGCAGGGCGGTTACGCCATCGACGGATGCCAGCGCCCGCAATCGCGCGTCGTCTTCGGCAATTGTTTCCTCGAGCGTCAACTCGACCGTCCATCCCGAATGGGCGCGGATCAGGTCCTTGGGCGAGCCGAGGGCGAGGAGGTTTCCTCGAGCCAGGATGGCCACGCGATCGCAGTAGCGCTCCGCCTCGTGGAGGTCGTGGGTGACCAGAACGGCGGAGGTGGCTCGGAGCGCGTGCGAGCGGATCAGGCCCCAGAGGAGCTCGCGGCCGGACGGGTCCAATCCGGCGGTCGGCTCGTCGAGGAGAAGCAGCTCTGGATCGTGTAGAAAAGCGATCGCCAGATGGAGGCGCCGCCGCAGCCCGCCGGAGAAAGCCTGCACGCGGCTGCCCAGATGCCCGCTCAACTGAAACGCGTTCGCCAGGGCCTGCACCTTCGGCGGAGCTTGATCCCTCGGAATGCCGTACAGCGCCGCGAACAGGCGCAACGTCTGGGCTCCCGTCATCTCCGGGTCGAGCGCGATGTCCTGCGAGGCAAATGCCATCCGCGATCGGAGTGAATCAGCGCAGCTCGCGGGATCCACTCCCAGCACCTCAATGGACCCCGAGCTCGGAGGCAGGGTGCCGGCCAGCATTTTAAGCAGGGTCGTCTTCCCGGAGCCATTGGGACCGGCGATGGCGGTGACCGCGTGCGGGGCGATGGTCAGCGTGACACCATTCAGCGCGACCCGACCTCCGGGATAGACCTTCCGCACAGCGTTGACCGTCGCCGCTGGATGATTAGTCGTCGGCATGCACGATGGTGCCGACGTGCTCGCCATTGAGCGCGCGCCCCAGAAGCTCGGGACGGTGCCCGTTGATAATCTGGAAACGGTCGATTAGCCGCGCTCTTTCCAGCAGATCAATCAACACCCGGTCGAAAGGAAGCGTTCGGATCGCCCGCTTGCGCAACTCCGAGACGCCGATCTCGCGGATGAAATTTGCGGAAGGATTCACCTTGGGATCCTCGTCGTAGAGCCCATCCACGTCTTTTACAAGCGTCAGCGATTTGCAACCGAATGTCTCGGTTAAAAGAAAGCATCCGGCGTCGGTTCGATGGGGAGGGATGCGGCCGAGGGCGGGAGGGTGCTCCCAGAGCGAGTAGGGCGGCACGCCGTTGAAGATGACGCCGGGCGCGGCTCGGATCAACAAGGGAAGGAGGTGCCCAAACATTTCGGGCGGGATGGCGATTACTCCATGGGGCGCCAGAAGGGTCCCCAGAATGTGAGCATTCCCCAATGCATCCGCCGCGCTCAGCTGGGCCAAGACGCCGGTAGGCAAGCCGAGGTCGATCCCGATCGAAAAGACGTGGCGGCTGCGAACGCCGCCGCCGGTGCCGAGCACCAAGCGGTGCGTTTTCAGAGCGTCGCCGAGCGCAGACACCAATGGATACAAGACGCTTCGGCCTCGATCGATGATCGTGCTTGCCCCGATCTTGATCACTTGCACGTCGGGCAGCATCCGGAAGACCGGGCTTTCGGTCGATGCCAGGAGGTCGGCATCCACCAGGCTTTCCCTCATTAGGTTGGATGCGACGTGGTGGCGGTGATCGGCGCGTTCGGTCATCTGCAATTCTCTCCAGTCGCCTTCTTGGAATTTCCATCGCGGATCATTCGGCGCTGATTACCGTGCCCACCGGCTCGCCTTCCAGGGCTCGGGTGAGGTTGCCTTTCACCATGCCGTTGATGACCTGAATCGTGCGACGGTGCTCCGCGTTTCTCATGAAGGCGAGCACCGCGCGCTCGACCACCAAGTCCTTGAGATTGAGCTGCTCGAGCTCTGAAACGGTGATCCGCTGAATGAATTTTGCCTGGCGGTCCTTTTTGGGATCGGCGGTGAACAGCCCGTCTTCGTCCTTGACGAAAATCATCGAGCGCGCGCCAAACACTTCGCTGACCAGGTAGGCCCCGGTGTCGGTGCGATGGGGCGGGATTCGACCGACCGGCGGATTCTGGTGCCAATAGGTATAGGGCGGCATGCCGAAGAAAATGGCCGCCCGACGCTCTTCCAGATAGAGCGGTAGCTGCGCGAACTGAGCCGGCTCGATGAACGGGATGCCATGCTTCGCGACGAGGTAATGGAGCATGCGCGCATTCTGCATGCTGACGAAGGTTCCCAGGACGCTCAGCACGCCGGTCGGCATTCCCAGGTCGAGGCCGACGCTGTAGGCATGCCGGGCGCGCGTCCCTGCGCCAGTTCCGATAATCATCTTGTGCCGGCTCAGGTTCGCCAGAATTTCATCTACCAGTGGGAAGACCGCAGCTCGCCCGCGGTCGATGATGCTCTGCCCTCCGACCTTGACCACGTTGGCATCCGGCAGGATTGCGACGCCGCGCGTGGAGGAGGTTTGCGAGAGGAGATCGTCATTGGTGAGCGAGCCCGAAACGAGTGCCCTGCCGAGCTGGGTGAGAATATCGTCTTTCATTCGCGGGCTAGCTTCTATCAACGCGAAGGCAGTCGA
>Ga0126383_10001535_pt1 | contig 14450 bp, 12 predicted proteins | sample PanSoiMetPlot_35_FD_96882 | JGI IMG/M metagenome (GOLD analysis project Ga0126383, IMG submission 96882) | Tropical forest soil microbial communities from Panama - MetaG Plot_35 | ecosystem: Environmental > Terrestrial > Soil > Tropical forest > Bulk soil | place: Panama | collected 2016-02-17
GCGGACCGCGGAAATCATCGCATTCAAGTATTCGACAAAAATGGTAAGTTTCTCCGCCAGATCATTATCGATGTTCCCGTCCCGCCCGAGGCAAGACCCGCGATTGGCAACCAGACAGACCATCCGTCTGGTGCCAGAACGCCCGGTTCTCCGTGGGCAATTTGCATTACCCCACCGCCACATCAAGTGCTGTTCAGTTCGGATGCGTTTCCGGGACGAATATACAAGCTCAGCCTGGACGGAAAGGTCCTTGGCATGTTCGGCAAGTCAGGAAAGCAGTTGGGCCAGTTCGGATGGATTCACGAGATTGCCTGCCCGTCCGAGAACGAACTGTACGTCGCCGAACTCCTGAACTGGCGTGCACAAAAGATCCTTTTAGGAGCGGCACAATGATCCTGCGCTATGGACCCACGAACCGCAATTCCGGGCAATGGAGAGTTCATCGGAAGTTAAGTGTCGCTATCAGGGGAGTTTGAGCGCAAACGCGATTTTCAACAGTGTCAACCTCCCGGTCGTCGTGGCAGGAAATGCAAGAGCCGGGGGCACTTGGCACATTCGTTTACCAGCCTGATCTGCCGGGAAATAGAATGGTAGGATGGCCGGATCGAACACTCCGCTTCCGCTGACTGCCTCTCGTTCCGAGCAGATCTTTCCGACATTGACTTCAGCGCAAATGGCTCGTGTTGCTAATCACGGCCGTACCCGTAGGGTTCACAGTGGCGAGATCCTGGTCGAACAAGGGGATAGGGCCTTTCCATTTTTTGTCGTCATTTCAGGTGAACTGGAGGCGGTGCGGCCAACAGGCACAACCGAAACGCTTCTTTTGCTTGTCAGGGCCGGCCAGTTCACGGGTGAAATCAGCATCCTTTCGGGTCGTAGTGCAATCGGGCGTATTCGTGTGCGGCAAGATGGAGAAATCATCGAGCTCGCGCGCGAAAGCTTCCTCACCCTGGTGCAAACGGACGCGGAGCTGAGCGAGATCCTCATGCGTGCGTTCATTCTTCGGCGGGCAGAGCTGCGGGCGCAAGGAATTGGCGATGCGACAGTCGTTGGCTCCAGCCATTCCGCCGATACCCTTCGCATTAAGCAATTCTTCACACGCAACGGCCACCCGTATACGTACATTGATCTGGAACGCGATGCCGACGTTCAGAGTCTCCTCGATCATTTCCATGTCTCTGCCGCCGAGACGCCTGTGGTGATCCTTCGCGGGAAAGCGGTTTTGCGTAATCCCACGAATCGCGAAATCGCCAATTGTCTTGGTTTCAACATGGCGGTGGACGGAACCCGAGTGCGTGATTTGGTTATCGTGGGCGCTGGGCCTGCGGGACTGGCCTCGGCCGTGTATGGTGCCTCGGAGGGCCTTGACGTCTTGGTGGTGGAAACCCACTCGCCTGGAGGGCAAGCGGGTTCCACTTCGAGGATTGAGAACTATCTTGGATTTCCAACCGGAATCTCCGGCAACGAACTGGCTGGCAGGGCTTACACACAAGCGCAGAAATTCGGAGCGCAGATGCTGCTCACTACGGGAACCAGGCTGGCCTGCGATCGCAAGCCTTATGAGCTCGAGGTGGAAGATGGCACCAGGATCCCAGCGCGCGCGGTCCTTATCGCTACCGGAGCCAAATACAGCAAGTTGCCGATTGAGAATCTGTCCCGCTTTGAAGGAGCCGGCGTTTATTACGGCGCGACTTTTGTTGAGGCGCAGCTATCCAGCGGCGAAGAAGTCATTGTGGTTGGCGGTGGAAATTCCGCGGGCCAGGCTGCTGTATTTTTGGCCGAGAGCACAAAGCACGTGTACATGCTCGTCAGAGGTCCTGGCCTCACTGAAACAATGTCGAAGTATCTCATTCGTCGGATTGAACAAACGCCTAAAATCAGCCTGCTCACAAATACGGAAGTCGTCAGCCTCATAGGGGTCGACCATCTGGAAGGGGTCACGTGGCGCAATAGCAAATCCGGCAAAGCCGCGGAGAAGAACATCGCTCACATCTTCGTAATGACAGGAGCGAACCCCAACACCGGCTGGCTCAAGGGTTGCGTCGTGCTCGACAACAAAGGCTTCATTAAAACAGGTTCCGATCTTTCCTCGGAGGAATTGACCGGCGCGCGCTGGCCTCTTGCTCGCCGACCCTACCTGCTGGAAACCAGCCTGCCGGGAATTTTCGCTGCTGGGGATGTTCGCGGCGGCAATGTCAAACGCGTCGCATCGGCGGTCGGTGAAGGATCGATTGCGATCTCGTTTGTTCACCAACTGTTGAGGGAGTAACGCGGCGTTTCTCGGGTCCGCGACTAGTCAAGACGATCAGGCAGCAAGGCTTCCCCGGTCAATTGGCGCCATTACCCGCCGCCGGCGGGTTGATGTGATCCCCGTCACAGCGCGGCGCCTTGGGCGAACCGGATAATTGTCTTTGATGACTAAAATGGGGATACACCACCGGGAACTTGAGGAAGTGCTGGAGGATACTCGTAAAGCCGGCTGCCGCGGTGAGGAGCTAATCCAGCAGACTGAAAAGCGGGTGAAGCAATGTCGGAAAGTGATTTGCGATTCCATTCCGTGCATCCGAGCAGTACTGAAGAAAACGAGCCCTGCGACTGATGAAGTAAACGGCCTTTGCGCAAGCGCCGTTGGTTCGCCCGGGCCGGGACAGATGAAATTGGGGCTTCACGTTTCACCTCCAAATTAACGCGTCATACCTAAGGAAAGAAGGACCATGATCAGCCTCCCAGAAAGTCCGGTTGAAACCCGCCAAAGCGCGGCCTCGGATAACCCGCTCCTCAAGAGCGAGGAATGGCTACGTCTCGCCGCAAAAGGGTCTCCAATGGGGTTGTGGTACTGGAATGAAGAGACCGGACGTGTGTTCTGGGACGCGAAGTCCTGCGAGATATTCGATGTGGGTACAGAAGGCGAAAAGACGCTGGACACATTTTATAGTTGCCTACACCCGGATGATCGTGAGCGCGTTAGGGAGATTTGGCGCTATCAACTGGAACATGGACTGCCATTCGAGATGGAGTACCGTGTAGTTGGACGCGACGGCAGCATTCGTTGGATTGATGCGCTTGGGAGCGGCTATTACGATCAGCAGGGAAAGCCCCTTCGCATGGTGGGAGTGCACTTCGATGTGAGCGAACGAAAGAAGGCCGAGCAGAAGCATTTTGACCTAAGTGGGCGTCTCATTAATGCTCAAGAAAAGGAACGAAGCCGACTCGCTCGAGAACTCCATGACGATTTCAGCCAGAGGCTCGCTCTTTTGGCCATTGACCTCGAAAGCGTGGCTGAAATGATCCTCGACTCTCCCGCTGCAGCCAGCAAAAGAGTACATGAACTGTGGGGAGAAGTGAGCGAGATTGGAGCCGATCTTCACTCCCTTTCTCATCGCTTGCACTCCACGACATTGGAGAGTTTAGGACTCGTTGCAGGCGTCGATTCCTACTGTAAGGAGATCGCACGGAAGCAAGGGTTGCAGATCGACGTAGTTCATGAGGACATGCCGAAACCGATACACCCTGAGATTTCACTATGTCTTTTCCGCATTGTTCAGGAGACACTCCGCAATGTGAGTAAGCATAGTCGTGCCTCAAGAGTTGAGGTCAGGCTGAAAGGAAGCTCGGAGGCCATTTGGTTAACCTTGCGCGACAATGGTATCGGCTTCGACCTTTCAAAGAACCACACGTCCGGTGGGATAGGCATTCAAAGCATGAACGAACGCGCACGCATGATCGGCGGTACGTTTCAAGTCGAATCAGCACCCATGCGGGGTACGCAGATCACCGTGAAGGTTCCACTGAACAGTGTTCGCACCGCAAGGTAAGCAAAACTCAACATCCCTGGGCGGAGATCCCTTCCAAAAAACCGAGCCTGGAATGAACCAGGTGTTGTTACCAGGGGTGGGGCTGAAAAAGTCACTGAGATCAGCGGGTGAGATCTAGCAAGCATGTTAAAAGGAAACGTTCCTTCTCATGTTGCGCTTGATCTCCATCCTCGGGGGCCTGCTGACCATGATCGGGCACCACGCCCGCTCAGAAGCGTTTTTCTATTACTTCCGTCTGTGAAGTGCCCCCGTTCGCTTTACCAGTTTCAATGTTAGTCCTCGGTTGATATTTCGGTTTCAGCGGGGATGAGGCGCGGGGCAGGGGATACCCGGTTTCTGTTTTTGAACATATCGACTAGAACCGGAAGGCGGCAACTTTTTTTCACCGACTCTTGACGCGGCGGCTATGACTTACGCGCTTGGTCGGCACGTACGGCGTTAGAGCTTGCAGGACGCTCGTCGATCCCCTTCTAGATTGAGAATCCCGCGAATCCCAGTACGGTCCAAGGATCGCTGCTGAGCAGCAGTGCCGCGGCGGAAAAGAGCGCGCTCGCCGCCCCCCTGCGCCAGGATGCAGGAGGAGAACCGGTTCCCCGTTTGAAGGCACGATTAAAGGCAGCTTCCGATTCATAGCCGACGCGGGACGCAATTTCCGCGATGCTGGAATCCCCGTCACGCAACATCTGTTTCGCCAGTTGAACGCGCCATCCCGCCAGATACCGCATAGGAGATTCGCCGATCAACTGCGTAAAACGCTCCGCCAGAGCGGAGCGAGAAATGGCAGCCTCGCGCGCCAGTTCCGACACCGTCCAATCGTGGGCGGGATTGGCGTGCATCAGGCGAAGCGCTTTGCCGACATGAAAATCGTTCAGCCCGGCAAGCCAGCCGCTCTCGCCCGGGAGCAATTGCTGCATATACTGACGCAGGATTTCCACAAACATCAGCTCTGTGAGTCGTCCCAGCATGGCAGCGTTCCCTGGACGTGCAAACTTCGCTTCGTTGATGGTGAACTTCAATGTGGTGCTCAGCCACGTTCCTGAGCCTCGAGGAACTTGAGCGGGGCGCGCACCGTTCTGGTCGATGGCCTCCACTGCCGCGTAGTCGCTGCTACTGCGCACCACCAACATCGTAGGTAGAGCGCTGACCAGCGGTTTAAACCGCTGATCGCAGTTCAGGTAGCCACAAATAAATCGAGATTTTCTGCCACCACCCCCGAACGTCACCTGAGGCGTGGCATCCAGTGATCTTTGCGAAAGCACGGCGTCCATGGGGGTTGCCTTGGCCCCGGGATGGCTGCACATGGTGTGCGACTCACCGTGAGGAAAAATGATTACGTCTCCAGCTTCCATCGTCACAGTCGGATGCCCCTTGCAGAAGATGAAGCATTCGCCTTCGGTAAGGATGTGAAACAGCACCATGCATTCCGCATCGGGCAGAACGATGGAAGCGAGAAGTTCGGGATTTGGAGAATCGAGCGCCCAAGGAGAGGAGAATTCTGCCGTGAAAAAGACCGCATTCGACAGACGCACGACGCGAAGGACGTCTGACAGTATGTCCATTGAGTTGCCCCGCCCCAATCGGAAGAATGCACGCCCCCGGAGTCTTGGGCAAACATTACAGAGCCTCGGTCAAGCTGTCAAGGCAACTTGGCGTTTTGAGCAAGAGGAATGGAGTCCCAGATATGGACGGGTGAATTCGAATCAGCAAAACTCGCCTTCGACCTGACGGGAGACAGAAAAGGAGCAAAGGATGGCATTGCTGAAACCTGATCCGACGTTTTATCCATCCCCAAAGATGGCGATGCAATCTCCAGCGGAACGGCTCGCCTATGTAGCACTAATCAATCCGACAAACCATGGCAGGCCTGACGCTATCGGCGTCGTGGATTTGGACCCTGACTCCAAGAGCTACGGACGTCTTGTCGGTCAAACGGACATGTCGCAGGCCGGCGATGAACTGCATCACTTTGGCTGGAATGCCTGCAGCGCATGTCTATGTCCTTACGCACCCCATCCGCACATGGAGCGGCGCTACCTGGTCGTGCCAGGAATCAACTCGTCACGCATTCACATCCTCGACGTTAAACCCGATCCGCGTCAGCCCAAGCTGGTGAGAGTAATTGAGCCGCACGTCATGGCCAACCGTACTGGCTACGCGGCGCCACACACGGTGCATTGCGGGCCCGACGGGATTTACTTAACCGCACTCGGAGCGCCCGACGGGAACGGACCCGGCGGAACGTTTGTCATGGACCCGCAGACGTTTGATATTCGTGGCAAGTGGGAGATTGAGCGCGGGCCCCAGGAGTTGGCATACGACATGTGGTGGCATTTAGGTCTGGACACGATGGTCACTAGCACTTGGGGTACGCCCAATATGGTGAAGGACGGCGCCAACCCTGAGCTCCTGCTCAGCGGCAAATATGGAAACAGGTTGCATATCTGGGATCTGCGCAGGCGTCGGCACATCCAGGAACTGGAGCTCGGCGCAGAACAGCAGATGGTGCTGGAACTGCGCCCTGCCCATGACCCGCGCAAGGCCTATGGATTCGCCAGCGTCGTAGTTTCTCTAAAGGATCTCTCTGCGTCCGTTTGGTTGTGGTATCGGCAGGCGGGCAAAGACAGTTCAAAGGAACAGTGGGCGATAACCAAGGTGATCGAGATTCCTGCAGAGCCCGCGGATCCCGCCAATCTGCCGCCCTTCTTGCAGGGCTTTAAAGCGGTGCCGCCGTTTGTAACCGACATCAACCTCTCCGTGGACGACCGCTATTTATATGTCTCCTGCTGGGGAACGGGTGAATTCATTCAGTACGATGTCACTGACCCGTTCCATCCAATAAAAATCAGCTCTGTCCGGCTCGGTGGTATCGTCAGCCGCACACCCCACCCGAGCAACCCAGGGCAGCCGCTAAATGGCGCGCCTCAGATGGTTGAAATCAGCCGCGATGGTAAGCGCATTTATTTTACGAACTCTCTGTACACACCTTGGGACGATCAGTTTTACCCGGATGGCGTGCGGGGGTGGATCGCCAAAGTCAATGTGGATGGCACGATGAAACTTGATCCCAAGTTCTTTGTCGAGACTGATGATATGCGCACACACCAGGTAAGACTGGAGGGCGGCGACGCGTCGTCGGACTCCTATTGTTACTCCTGAGGTTAAACAGCCAAGAGGACGTCATGGAATGGAATGCGGTGGTGTTTCTCGGGGCTTATCACGGCATTAACCCGGGAATGGGATGGCTATTCGCGGTGGCGCTGGGAATGCAACAAGGGAGTGTTCGTGGAGTATTGCGGGCACTGCCTCCCATCGCCCTGGGTCATGCGGTGGCAGTAGGGACGGTGTTGCTGGTGGCCGGACTTGTTCAATTGGTCGTGCCCCTGGATGTCATGAAGATGACAGTCGCGACTGTGCTCGTTGCTTTAGGACTCTATCGCCTGTGGCGGCATCGCCATCCGCGATTTGGAGGAATGCGAGTTGGGTTTCGTGATTTGACAGCCTGGTCGTTCTTGATGGCATCGGCCCACGGAGCAGGTCTGATGGTCCTTCCGTTTGTAATGGCCATGTCAAGCCCTGTGCTGGCGGCTGGTGGAAGCCATGCACATCATACCGCTACCGTCACTCCCAGTGTTCCGTGGGCAGCCGCCTTGGCGCTAACCCTGCACACTTTCACTTATCTGTGTGTTTTGGCTTTCGCCGCTTGGATCGTATACCGGAAGATCGGGCTTGCACTGCTTCGAACCGCCTGGTTCAACCTTGATCTGATCTGGGCTGGTGCGTTAGTTGCGACGGGCCTGCTCATTCTTTGTTTTTGAATGAGTCGAATTCAGACTTAGCCAAGAATCCTGGCAAAGCGAACCCTTTTTCGCGATTGTTGACAAAATCAGGTTTTACTTCCTGCCAACCTGCTCGCTGAAGCGGGTTGGGAGGGAGATTCATGTGGACCGAAACAGCATACGGAGGGCCCGGGACGGCAAGCGGTAGCCCATATCACGCAGGACAGGCTGTCGCTGCTCCGCCGTATCACGAAGCGAGTCGCCGTGGATCCCCGGCTTCTGCGATCGCCGCTGGGGCTTCCCGAGGAGAAGCCCCTTGGATACTCGCATTCGTCCTGAGGCGTCGTGGCGCCGTAAAGGCAGACTTGCAGTTTGCCAGCAAGTCTAGGTTTAGGTATGTTGGTGGATTCAAATCCCACCCTCTCCGCCAGTTATTTCAATCATTCCCAACTTCATTGATCATCGATGCTTGACCCACGCCCAGTGCAGAATCGCCGCTGTTACTGTGGCTGCCACAATCTTCGACTGACTGAAGTCCACCTGGGTGGCCAGCAGGATGCAGACACCGATCCCGAGCACAGGGAACACAGCGCCACCCGGCAATCGAAACTTCGCTGCCTCGGCCTGCCCATGTCGTAATGAGATCACGGCAGCGCAGATCACACCGTAATAGAACAAACGAGCAATCACTGAAAGCGTTACATTCCAGGCAAAGCTACCGATGATCGCGAGTATCCAGATCACGGCTGCGTAGAACACAATGGAGAACCAAGGCGTATGAAAGCGCGGGCTCACTGCGCAAAAGATCGGAGGCAATTCATGCTGCTGCGCCAAAGCAAAAGTTAGTCGCGGCATTCCGAGAACCTTCGCGCCCAGGTATCCCCAGACAGACAGCATCGCTCCGATGGCGACCAACGCGGCTCCGGGGTTTCCCAGGCTGAGGCGTGCCACTTCGGCAAGCGGGCGGTCACTGGTCGCGCTCGAACCCAAGACCTCTACCACCACCCACTGAATGAGCGCGTATATCGCTGCGCAGACAATCAGTGTCGCAAACAGCGCAAATGCAGCATCTCGTCTTGGGTTCTTCGCCTCGCTCATGGGCGTAAGCGCAGACTCAAATCCCCCAAAAAGGAAGGCCATCAGCACAGTAGCCTTCAGCCACGAGCTGCCCCCAACATGCAGAGTGGGAGGCGAAACAATTGCGGGCCGGAACGCAATCATCGCGCCCCCTGCAATAATCACTAACAAAAGAGGAAGGAGTTTGGCGACTGTAAAAACGTTGTTCGCGGTCGTACCCTGGCGTACTCCGCGGAGATTGATCAGCGCCGTAAGTCCAACGAGGAGAGTCAGGAGAAGAAAACGGGGCCAGGGTTCTTTTGCCGCCGGCCAGAACTCTGCGAGATAAATCACAAAAAGGTTCGCATTGGCGGCCGGGGCTGCCGTTAAAGCCAGGTAGAACAACCAGCCGACTAAAATTCCAACCAACCTGCCGAAGGCTGCACGCGCATAAAGGTAAGGGCCGCCTGCCTCGGAAAACCGGGAGGACACCTCGGCAAAGCAGGCCATAATTATGCCCATTGCCGTCGCCGCGATCAGCACCCCGACAGTGCTGTTGCGTCCGAGCAGAGCGGCCACGATGGCCGGCAGTCCAAAAATGCCGCTGCCAATTACGGAATTGATCGTCAGAGAGGCCAGGCTCCAGCGCCCGATTGCCTGTACGAGTCCTCTCTCCACAATCAAGACGCGCACTGTACTCATCGGCACGTTTGTATCACAACATCCACATTGCTACCCAAGGTAGTACAGTGCCCGTTCGGGACCGTGCTGTCAGTGAGTCTGGCGCTTCACTATTCTCGCCATTTCACTTATGCCGGGGGGTACTCGTTATCGCAGACGTTCTAGACGATAAGAATCGATCGACCTGAATCTGCGGTCCCGCTCACTCCTCGAGAGGTGGTTTCGGCTGCTGGATCACTTCTTGTGGGACACTTGCCATCGCAAAACCGAGCACCGCCAGCAGCGCCGCATTCTCTCGCAATCCCTTGGCATCGACCAGTGCGAAGGTGTCGGCGATTGTGTGATGGGAATCGTAGTAGCGTCGGCTATCCACGAGCGGCTCGAGACTTGGCATGTAGTCGTCGAAGTCTCCTTGGTAGCCTTCTAGGCGCACAACACTGCTGCCTGTGGTGGCCAGGATCTCTTTCAAGGGGCCTAGCGCGTGCCTGACGTGTGGCACCACGCGCAGGTGCGGGATCCCGCTCACCATGCTTCTGCTGCACGCCACCTTGTCGACTGTCTGGCGGCATTTGCGAATCTTCCTTTTATTGTATTGAGATTTCTGCGGAAGGCCTAAGGATTCGAGCAGGGCGTCGTGGGCCGGGCAAGTTCGTGCGAACCGACCAACGATCCGAGACGCAAGTCCGCCCAGGGTTCCTGAATCAGGAGCAATACAGAAGCCGATGAGGCAGGCTTGCTGCTCTTCACTGGCCGGTGTCAAACACGGTCGCAACAGGGTGGCAGCAGGTTCAGGGAGTGAAGATCGCTTATCTAACGATTAACCGTCGGGCTGTGAAGGCTCTGTTTCCGTACCGGAATGTCAAGGCTGACGCGTTTCCTGCAGCGTCTTTCAATATCGCAACTCGCCCAAAGTATTTCCGCTCCAAGAAATCGGACTGCGAAACGGGAACAAGTGGCGCGCGGTATTCACCAACCTGCATAAGCAGGAAGCCAGGTTTGGCGGTCACAGTGAATTTGGCATTGGGCGTGAAATAGTCCGGTCCGAACTGATACTGTCCTGCATACGAGGCCAACACCGATTGTGGGATCGTGACTGGGTATAGAGGGGTGGATGGCACGGCTTGCTGGCCGAAGACGATCGCAGCAAGGCCCTCTGCAATGGGATCCTGGGCAGCAGTCCCGTAGCTGTTGCTGAGCAGGATGATTGTCAGGTCGTCGTCAGGATAACGATCCAGTTCGGCGGTGAAGCCAGGACTATGACCTTTTGCAGCCATCACGCGGTGCCCCATGCGCTTCAGCATGTACCAGCCATAACGGTTGCCGGTGCCGTCAACGAAGTACTTTTGGCAAGTAGCATTTTTCAGCAGAGTCTCGGTTTTAAGAGCGTGATCAAAGCGATAGAGGTCATCGGCGGTAGAGTACAAAGACCCGTTTCCCGTCTTGTTTGACCAGTCGATATAGGCCGCCCTCTCGTAGTCAGCCAAGCCTGCGGGTACATAGCCTGAAGCGAGCGATGGGATGACACGCGAGGCATCGCCGTCGGACCCCGAATTCTGCATGTCCGCGGGCTCAAGAATGTGCTTGCGTATGTAATCTTCGTAACTCTCACCGGTGGTTTTTTCCAGCACTTGCACCAGCAGGTTGTAGTTCGAGTTGCTATAGCGTTGATCGGTGCCGGGTTGGAACTCGAGAGGTAGGCCGGCAAACTTGGCGACCAGTTGCTCAACCGTATGGGGGCTGCGTGCGAACGTATCGTAATCCGGGAGGTCGTTGATATCGGGAATGCCCGAAGTATGCGTCAGCAGGTTGTCCAGTGTGATCCGGTCTCCATTAGGGAAGTCTGGAATGTAGTGAGATATGTGATCAGAGAGGTTGAGACGTTCTTGTTCCTGTAGTTGCAGAATTGCCAACGCGGTAAATGACTTGGAAACGGATGCAATGTGGTAACGGGTCTCGTAGGAATTCGGCACATGCAACTCATAGCTCGCCATTCCGTAACTTTGCCGAAACAGGACCCGGCCACCGCGAGCAACCAGCACTGTTCCGCTGAGGTTCCCGGTCTCATCGAACGGTCTCAGATAGTCACTTAGGCGATTCGTTGTGTCGCGGTCCGTCAGAGTCTGACACAGCGCAAGCCCAGTCTGCAGACTCACGCATGCGACCTGCAGGAGGATTGATGCAGCAAATCGTTTCATGCGAGCACCTTAGCGTCTTTTGATCCTCAGCGTTACGTTTTTCAATATCCCCCTGCGAGGCCAGCGACTTTTTCCGCCTCATTGCCCGTATAGGCGCATTTGCCTTTGCCGCCGGGCTGGTCGATCGGGATGACGCGAATGGTCGCCCAAGTCCCTTCCTGGATCTTCTCTTCATCCTCGCATTGAACGGAGGAACAAGGGGGCTTGGCATCACTATGATGCCATGATTTCACCTCCTTGAGTCGGCCTCACTCTTGGGCATCGTTTAGTTCGGCGAGTGCTCGCCGCACCTCATGATAAAGTTGTCGAACCAAACTTCACATCGTCAGAACCACGCGGAACTGTGCCTTGCCGCTCATCATGCGGGCGTATGCCTCGCCTGCCTTTTCGAGCGGATACGTCTCGATCATTGGGCGAACGCCCGTCAGAGCGGCGAAGTTCACGGTGTCCTCTTCACTGGCTGGTGTTCCCGCAGCCGTGCCTTGAATACTCCTAGTTCCAACAATGAGCTGCAGAGGCGTGACTTCGATGGGGTCAGATGCAACGCCGATAACTATGAGCTTGCCGTTTGTCGCGAGACCGTCAATGAGTTCGGACATAGCCTTTGAGCTTGGGGCCGTGGCTAGAATGGCCTGTGCGCCGCCCAACTTTTGCAAAGCCTCCGCCGCGTTTGTCGATTGGGTGTCGATGTACACGCTCGCCCCGAGTTTCTTGGCCAGCGCCGCGGTCTCGGCCCCACGCCCGATCGCTGCAACTTTGTATCCAAACTTGTTTGCGAATTGAACCCCAAGGTGACCTACACCGCCGATACCCGACACGCCGACAAGGTCGCCGGGAAAAGCACCGCTGTGACGTAGCGCGTCAAATGTGGTGACTCCGGCGCAGAGTAGCGGTGCCGCTTCGCGGTCACTTAGAGTGTCCGGTATTGCCACCACTGCATCCACGGGGGCCACCATGTATTGCTGGTATCCGCCGTCATAACTGATACCCGGAACTCTCAGATTCCGGCAATTGCGAAAATCTCCAAGCTGACACGCGCGGCACGTTCCGTCATGACCGCCGTGCCAGCCGACGCCGGCGCGCTGCCCCTTCTTCCACTCGGAAACACCGGCGCCCACTGCGTCAATGATGCCCACCACTTCATGTCCTGGAATACGGGGATACTGAATTCCGGGCCAAGAGCCTTCTTTCGTGAACACGTCACTGTGGCACACGCCACAGGCCTGCACTTTGATGCGCACCTGGCCTTCGCCAGGGTCGGGAATATCGCGCTCCACGACCTCAAAGTCTGCTCCGGGCTTCGGGATTTGAGCCACTTTCATCCGGGCAACCTCTGGTTTCGCTGTGACTCTCAGTGTAGCCATAAATCCTCCTATATGGACTGCAGCTATTGTAGAAAACCTTTGCAGGAACCGCGAGCGTCCGGTCCCGGATTGTGTGGCGTAGGATGGTCAGTGCACCCCAGCGCTATGTGATTTGGAACCCGCGACGAATCTTAAGAGGAGAAGCTATGCAGAGCATTGGAAAAATAAAGGTTTTGTTCATCTTAGGGTTTGGTCCGATCGTTCGGGACATGGCTGAAAGTCGAAAGCTGTATAGCGAGAGCCTCGGGATTCACTTCAAAGAAGAGAGTGGCGAGTATCTCCATACAGAGGCGCTCAAAGGCGCAAAAAGTTTTGCCCTCTGGCCGTTGTCTCAGGCCGCTGAGTCATGTTTTGGCAAAGACGCCTGGCCCGACAATATTCCCGTCCCGCAAGCATGGCTTGAGTTTGATGTGGACAACGTCGAGAACGCTGCAGCCAACCTCGAATCGCAGGGATATCGAATGCTCGTCAAAAACAAAAAAGAGCCGTGGGGCCAAACGGTCAGTCGCTTCATCTCACCGGAAGGATTACTGGTCGGCGTTACCTTCACTCCACTGATGCGAGGAGAGAAAGAGAAATAGTCCAGACGTCCGTGAGTTAAAATTGTTTGACGCACAGAGTTTCTGAGTCGTCGGCAACTCTTCCCTAACGGCCTGTGGCGAAACTCGGCCGGCCCGGCCTTCGCGATGAAGCGTTCGGGCCAACCGCCAAACATGGAGGCTGGAAGCGACATAGACGAAGCATTGAAAGCCTCCAGCACGAAGCAGTTCAGCGTTTGGTCTCTGGAGGCTTGCCGACGGTACCATGATGTGAACATAGGGTGTGCCCTTCCACATCGCGAAGGGGCCGCCGCTGTGAGGATCTGTGGATACGCCCTCCAACTCTGCCGGGTGGGACGAGCACCATAAAGGTGCGATCCGGGCTCCACCCACTGGTTGTTACTGGTCGGGCTTCCGCGTAATGGTCGGTGTTGCTGCGTCCCACATCACCGGCCAGCATGTAGGCGTTGCCCACTTTTTTGGCTGTGAAGGGCTTTTGTTTACCCAGGCACCTGCCCAGGCTGAGATCGTCGATTTCGGCTTGGTCCTAATATATGAGGAGACGAAGCGTCTTACCCGCTATGCGTGCCAGGTCTCACAGTCTGTGAGCATCGCTCAAATCATTCCCCTCGCTGTATCCTCATCCACCCCATGGAGGATCCATGCTTAGGTCTTTTGCTCGCACATTTGCTTCGTCCGGGATCTTTCTGTTATTTCCATTGTTCGCCCGGGCACAGGCTTCGTCTTTTTCTGTCGGCACTGCCACTGCCGCTTTAGGCCAAAAATCAACGGGCTATTTGGAAGTTCCCGCTGGTGTCGACGCCGCCACCAATATTCCCGTCATCGTCATCAACGGCGAAAAGCGTGGTCCGGTCCTGGCTCTTGTCTCTGGTGCCCACGGTACTGAATACACCTCCATCATCGCGATTGAAAAGCTCATCAACCTGCTTGATCCCTCTCAACTCGCCGGCACCGTTATCCTTGTACCCCTCGTAAATATTCAATCCTTCGAACAAAAGGTCCC
>Ga0126383_10001536_pt1 | contig 14449 bp, 9 predicted proteins | sample PanSoiMetPlot_35_FD_96882 | JGI IMG/M metagenome (GOLD analysis project Ga0126383, IMG submission 96882) | Tropical forest soil microbial communities from Panama - MetaG Plot_35 | ecosystem: Environmental > Terrestrial > Soil > Tropical forest > Bulk soil | place: Panama | collected 2016-02-17
GAGCCTGTACTATCCGCGCGACGACGCCGCGGCGCGCAATTTGGCGGAGCGCCTCGTGGCTCTGGGACTGGTCGGGACGGACGTGCGGGCGATCGGCGTCTCCGCCGCGGACTTCGACATCCTGTTCGCTGCCGGCGGGGCGTCGTATCTCATCCCCCTCGAACACGAGGCACTGGACCCATGTCGTGCGATCCAGGATCTCGAGACGCGCGCCCCGTGGCTCTCGCTCGTCGAAGCTCCCGCTCGCGCGGTGGCCGCGCTGGTTGAGACGCGAGCGCACGCGATCGTGCGCCGGGGTGGGACGGCCTTCACCATTGATTGGGACGGAACCCTGCGTCTGCGATAAGCGGTTATCGCAGTCCGATGCGCCGCACCAGGTCGGTGTAGCGCGGTTCGCCGCGCAGCGGCGCGTAGCCCGGATCGAGATGGAGATAGATCAAGCCGGCCGAGCGGGCCTGAAACGCGCGTTCCAGGCAGGTAAAGGCGCGGTCGGCGTCGCCGAGGGCCGCGTAGCCCATGGCGAGGATCTCGGCGCGGACATAGTGCTGCCGCGATTCTTCATCGAGGCGACTCATGATCGCGTCCGCTTCATCGCGGCGTCCCAGCGCGGCCAGTGCCCGCACGATCATCGCGTCGTAGGAGCGCACCGCTTTCTCCAATCCCTGCGCCCGGCGGTACCATTGGAGCGCAACCTCGGCGTTCCCCTGGACGAGATGCGCCGTTCCAATGTAAAGCGGTGCGCGCAGGGATGTCTCGTCGAGCTCCAGAGTCTTCTGGGCCTCGGCGATCGCTCCATGGTAGTCCTTGTTGTACAGCAGGAAACGGGCAAGCCACTCGCTATACTGAGATGAGAGGGGGTCGAGAGCGAGGGCTCTCCGGATCTCCATGATGGCGTCGTCCAACAGCCCGACGAGAGGCAGCGCCGTCCCCAACACGTAGTGGGCTTCGGCGTAGTTCGGACTCAGCGCGACCGCGCGCTGCAGCTGCTGTTCCGCATCGGCAAAATTCCACTCGTGCCAGCAGAGCACTTTCCCGATCGATGTGACGGCTTCGCCCAGCTCGGCGTCGCGCTGCAGCGCCCGCTCCGCAGCGGCCTTGGCGCGGGGGTAGGCGTCGTCGGGGGCCACCCAGTCGTCGGCGAGGTTGGACCACACGTCCGCGATCCCGGCGTACGCGCGCGCGAAGCCCGGGTCCTGCAACAGCGCGAGCTGGAAGAACTCCAGCGCTTTGCGCAGACTGGGCTCGGTGAGCTTGTTGAAGAAAAAGCGGCCCTTGAGATAGAGGTTGTACGCTTCGACGCTCTTCGTGGGCGCCACGACGTGCTCGGCATGGCCCCCGAGCCGCAGCTTCAACGCGTCGACGATGGCGCGCGAAATCTCGTCCTGGATGGCGAATACGTCTTCGAGCTGCCGATCGTAGGTCTCCGCCCACAGCTGGTAGCCGTTTTCGACGTTCACGAGCTGGGTCGTGATGCGGATGCGGTTTCCCACCTTACGGACGCTGCCCTCGAGGACCGAGCTGACGCCCAGTTTCTCCCCGACCTGGCGTACATCGACTTCCTTGCCCTTGAAGGCGAACGACGAGGAGCGTGACGCGACCTGGATCCCGGGAACCTTCGACAGCGCGTTGATGATTTCTTCCGTCATCCCGTCGGAGAAGTACTCGTTCTCGGGATCGGCGCTCATGTTGGTGAGCGGCAGCACGGCGATCGCTTTCTGTCCCGCAGGCCGAGCGTCGCCCGCGGGGCGCCCGCCACCGTTGCGCGTGATCGCCGCGAGCGCCGCGGCGAATTCGGCGGCGGTGGGGTAGCGGTCGACGGGGGTGCGCGACAGCGCGCGCGTCACGACGTGGTCCACCATCTCGGGGACGTCGCGCGTCGCGCGGACTTTGGGAATCGGAGAGACGAATCGCTTGGCGATGATGGCCTGCGCCGTGGGGCCGGTGAAGGGCGGCTCGCCCGACAGCATCTCGTAGAGGACGCAGGCGAGACTGTACAGATCGCTCCGCCCGTCGAGATCGCTCTCGCCTCCGGCCTGCTCGGGGCTCATGTAGGCCGGGGTGCCGAGCGCGACGCCGGTTTGCGTAATCGATCCATCGCTCGAGAGGGCTTTGCCGATGCCGAAATCCGCGACCATCGCCGCGCCTTCGTGGAGCAGGATGTTTTCCGGCTTGATGTCGCGGTGGACGACGTGATGGCGGTGAGCGTAGTCGAGGGCGGCGGCAACTTCGCGCGCGATGCGCAGGGCTTCGTCGAGCGGCAGCTGGCGTTCCCGCTCGAGGCGCTCGCGCAGGGAATGCCCTTCCATGTTGGGCATCACGTAGTAGAGCAGCCCGTCGGCCTCACCCGAGTCGTGGACGGGCAGGATATGAGGATGGGTGAGACCGGCGGCCATCTTGATCTCGCGCAGGAATCGCTCGGCGCCGATCTCCGCCGAGATCTCCGGTCGCAGCACTTTGAGTGCAACGTGCCGGTCGTGCCGCAGGTCGCGAGCCAGGAACACCAGGGCCATCCCGCCCTGTCCCAGCTCGCGCTCGAGCGTGTAACGGCCGCGGAGCCCTTCGGTCAACCGATCTTGAAAGGAGGACATCTGACGCCTCAAAGATGCCGCGCCGAACGCCCAGCAGCCAGCCGGCCGCCGGTCGCCTTCACGAAGCCCGTGCCGCAGCGATATTCCGTGAACCCGTGACGTTCCGTACCCGCATCCTGCTCGCGACCGCCCCGGTCGTGCTCGTGCCCCTCGTCGTGTTCGGCCTCGCCGTGCGGCTCGCCGTACGGCATCGCGTCGCGGCGCAGTATCGCGCTCGCACCACGGCGCTTGTCGGCCTGATCGGGCGGGATCTCGAGCGACAGGGCACGGTCGTGGCGACGCGGCTCGCGGGGCTGCGGGCGGCCGCGGTGGCGGACAACCGCCTGCGGACCGCGGCGGTACAGCGGGACACGGGTTCTCGTGCCTACCTGCTCGACTACGCGGGCGCGGCGATGCACCTCGCCGGGCTGAGCATGCTGCAGATCCAGGACGATTCAGGACGGATCGTCAGCTCGGGACACTTTCGCAACGAATTCGACCGCCTGGAGCCGGGACTGCCGCGGCAGCTGGCGCGGGCCCCGAATGCAATGGCGCTGGTCCAGGCGCGCACCGCCGAAGGGCCATTCGTGGCGCTGGTGCGATTCGACTCGCTGCCCCTGGGCGACCGCCGCTTCACGATCGTGGGGGGAGTCGCCGTCGACACCGACTTCCTCGCACACCTCGCCCCCGACAGCGCATTTACCGTTGCTCTCGAGCTGCCCCACGATACGATCAGCTCGCGGGTGCGCGACTCCACGCGCGCCTCCGCGGCGGCTGACGTCGTCAGCGCTCTGCCGGTCGCGTTCGTGGACGAATCGCGGCCCGACAGCGCACAGCTGGTGGCGGCGCAGCTCGTGGTGTCGACGGAGCTCGTGGGACTGCAGCAGCTGGAGCGCGTCGTCGATCTGGCGTTCGCGGCCGCCGTGCTGGTCACGCTGCTCGTGTCGCTGGTGCTCGCCGGGTGGCTCGCCTCGCGGGTGAGCCGGCCGCTCGCCGAGCTGGCGGAACGCACCGCCGCGATCGACCTCGACCGGCTCGACGACGAGCTCTCGAGCGACCGCCAGGATGAGATCGGCGAGCTGGAGCGCCGCTTCGGCGAGATGACGGTGCGGCTCCGTGCCGGCGCCGCCCACCTGCGTGAGGCCGAGCGGCATGCGGCGACGGGGGAGCTGGCGCGGCAGGTGAATCACGACATCAAGAACAGCATCGCCCCGCTGCGCAACGTGCTGCGCCACCTGGCGCAGATCGCGCGCGACCGCCCCGGCGATCTCGCCAAGGTGTTCGCCGAGCGGCGCCAGACGCTGGTGTCGAGTCTCGAGTATCTCGAGAAGCTCGCCGCGAGCTACGCCAAGTTGTCGCCGCCGGCCGGGGCGCACCGCGCCGACGTGAGCGCCGTGACGCGCGAGGTGGTCGGGCAGCTGCCGGCCGGTGGGGCCGAGGTCGCGCTGCAGCTCGCCGACGAGCTGCCGGACGCGAAAATCGATCCGCTGGGGTTGCGGCGCATTCTCGAGAATCTGGTGACCAACGCCGTCGATGCGCTGGGCGGCCAATCGGGGACGGTGACGGTGTCGACCGCGCGCGGGACCGATTCCGGTCGCGCGAATTCCATTCGCATCGTGGTCGAGGACACCGGCTCCGGCATGACGCAGCAGGAGCTGGAGCGTGCGTTCCAGGACTTCTATTCGACCAAACCCGGCGGCACCGGCCTCGGCCTGTCGATCGTCCGGCGCCTGGTCACCGACGCCGGTGGCCGGCTGCGCGTCGAGACGTCGCCCGGCGCCGGGTCGCGGTTCATCGTCGACCTTCCCGAAGCGATCACCGACGCGTGAGCCTCATCCTCATCGTCGACGATGCTCGGCCGCTCGCCGAGCAGTACGCCTACGACCTGCGACGGCTGGGCGGTCACGAGTCGCTTCTGGCGAGCGACGGACGCGAGGCGCTCGACATCCTGGCGCGCGAGCCGGTGGACTGCATGCTGCTCGACCTCGAGATGCCGGGCATGGACGGCTTCGAAGTGCTGCGCGAGCGGGCGCGCCGCGGGCTCACGGTGCCGGTGATCGTCTATACCGGCACGGGTGACTTCGATCGCTGCGCCCAGGCGATTCGCGCCGGCGCAACGAGCTTCATCGACAAGGCGGAGACGATGGAGCGCGTGGTGCAGGAAATCGCGCAGGCGCTGGAGCGGCGGCGCCTCGAGAGTGAGGTCGCGGCTCTACAGAAGGAAATGGGACCCGACGCCCTAGTCGGCTCGAGCCCGGCGATGCGCAAACTCGACGAGGCGATCACGCGCGTCGCGCCGATTCCGTCGCCGGTGCTGATCGTGGGGGAAAGCGGATCGGGGAAGGAGATCGTGGCGCGGGCGGTGCATCGCAAGAGCGGTCTGGCGGGATCGTTCGTCGCGCTGAACAGCGCCGCGCTGCCGCACGAGCTGATCGAGAGCGAGCTGTTCGGCCACGAGCGCGGGGCGTTCACCGGCGCCGCCACGCTGCGCAAAGGAGCGTTCGAAGCGGCGGCCGGCGGCACGTTGTTTCTCGACGAAATCGGCGAGCTGCCGCTCGCGGCGCAGGCCAAGCTGCTGCGCGTCCTCGAAGCCCGCCAGGTGACACGGCTGGGCGGCAACCGCACGATCGCGGTCGACGCGCGCGTCGTCGCGGCGACGAATCGCGACCTCGCCGCCGAGGTGAAGGCAGGCCGGTTTCGCGAGGACCTGCTCTATCGCATCAACGCGCACGTGCTGGCGGTGCCGCCGTTGCGCGACCGGCTGTCCGACGTCCCCGAGCTGGTGCAGCACCTCGTGGCGGCGACCTGCGCGCGGTTTCGGATGAAACCCAAGACCGTCACCGCCCCGGCGCTCGAGGCGCTCATGGCCTACGACTGGAGCCGCAACAACGTGCGCGAGCTGCGCAACATCCTCGAGCGCATGCTGATCGGGGCACCGGGAGACGCGATCGGTGTCGACGACGTTCCGCCCGAGATCCGCGACGACGCGGCGGCCCAGCGGGTGGGCGGAGGTGTGCCGCCGCGCACATTTCACGAGCTGAAGGCGGAGGCGGAGCGGCAGATCATCGTGGCAGCACTGGAGCGAAACGAGTGGCACATCACGCGCACGGCTGAAGCGCTGGGGCTGGCGGATCACGCGAGTCTCTTGAAGATCATGCGGAGGCACGGCATCAGCAGAGAGTGAAAGACGTGTCCACCCGGACACAACGCGGTCTTAGGAACGTGTCCACCCGATCACGGCAGCCATACCTCGTTTTCCCGCGCAAGTCGCTATCCACAACAACACCATAGAGTTGACGCCGCCGCTCACCGCCGCGGTCTGCTGGTCTTTCTCCTGCCTTTCCCCAGGGCGCTGGCAACCCCAACTGGCGCCCCCGCGCCCCTGACGAGGAGGAAGAATGATCACCACCCTGCGCCACACCCCGGTCTGGCTCGTGACATGGCTGTTCGTGCTCGGCGGCTGCAGCAGCAAGACGCCGAAGCAAGCGAGCGCGCGCGAGACGACCTCCCCGGAATCGACGGTGACGTCGACGCCGGTGCAGCCCGATCCGACCACCCCGACCGCGGTCGAGCCGGTCACGTATGCCGGCGCCGACTCCGCCTACCGCGCGAAGCGGTTCGGCGATGCGGTGAGCGGCTTCACCAGCTACACGCGTACCAAACCGTCAAACCCGTTCGGTTTCTACATGCTCGGTCTGTCGGCCTGGAAATCGGGCGACCTGAAGACGGCGGAGCAGGCGTTCCGGCAGTCGTTGTCGCTCGACTCGACGCATGTGAAGAGCTACCTGAACCTGAGCCGGGTGCAGATCGAAGCGGGTCAGCCTGATTCGGCCCTGATCACACTCGAGCAGGCACTGAAGGTCGACGAGACGTCGAGTGAAGCGTACCGGCTGCAGGGACGCGCCCACGATGCATTGGGTGAGTCAGCGGCCGCCGTGAAGAGCTATCACGAAGCGCTGTCGCTCGCCCCGCGGGACGAGTGGGCGATGAACAACCTCGGCCTGTCCCTCATTCACCAGGGTGCGTTCGATGACGCGCTGCGGCCCCTCGCCCGCGCGGTTCAGATCGAGCCCGGGGTGGCGACATTCCAGAACAACCTCGGCATGGCGCTCGAGCGGACGGGGCATTACGCGGCCGCCGTGGACGCCTACCGCGCCGCCGTGACGATCGACAGCACGTTCGGCAAGGCGTCGGTCAACCTGCAGCGGGTGCAATCGCTGAAGGAAGACCCCAACACCCCGACGCTGGATCTCAAGGTGCTGGCGCAGCAGTTCGAGCAGCAGATCCGCGATTGGAATGAAAACGAGCAGTAAGCATCACTTTCTCATCGCACTCAAGGGGCGGCTCCTCGCGGAGCCGCCTCTTGCATATCAATCCCGCCTGAGCTCGAGCTCCGCGTCCACTCGTGCGGACAGATCCCGCAGCGCGTCGAGATCTTCGGTCAGGTGGTCTTCGTGCGTGAGGCCAGCCTGGAGGCGGAGCAGATCGAGGCGCAGGTTCTCCATCGCGCTCACGGTGGTGCCCAGGCGATCAGTCGCCGTGCGACGCGCGGCCAGGAGATCCCGCTCCACTTCGTCGCGGCGTGGGCTGGCGGCGCCGCCAAGGTGTGCGGCTGCATCGTCCAGCTCGCCGAGCCGGCGCCGCAGCGCGACGGCATCGGCTTCGAGGCGGGCGAGCAGCTGCTCGACGCCTGCCAGACGGTGGTCCGGGTTGGGAAGGGCGCGCAGGATGTCGCGTGCGGCATCGGCGATCACGACCTCCGTGTGGTGATCAGACAGAATGGCGACGGGGCCCTTGGGCTGGGGACGCAGCCGGGCAAGCCAGAAGAACCCCTTGAGCTTGAACGTCTGTACGAGCCGGCTGAACAGGCCGGGCCGTCCGCCGTAGGGCGCCTCCAGCCGTGCGCCGAACCACCGTCCCCAGGCGACGGGCGCGCTGAGGCCGATGAGCTCGATGGCCCAGGCGAGCGGTCCTTCGAGAGAGTTGAGGCTGAGCTCCTTGGGGCCGAGCCAGTACGCCACCAGTACGGCGACGCCGGCGAGGAAGATGGCCGCCCCGGCCGGACGCGCCGGCCGCGGCAGGGTGGTCGTGGCGGCTCGGCGTCGGGCTTCACGCTCGATCGCGCCGGCGAGGTCTCGCTCCTCCCAGCCTTCATTCACGGCCTCGCGCACGAGGCGGGAAAGCGACATGCCGCGGAGCGCCGTCAGGGCGATGAGGACGAGGGAAAGCGTCAACGTGTATACGCGACGCATCCCGAAGAAGTCGCCGCCCTTGATGAGCTCGACGATGATGGCGACCGCCGCGAGCGTGCCGTATCCGGTGAGGTCGACGCCGAACGCCGATACTTCGCGCGCGATGCGCTGCAGGATCGCGGGCGTGGCGCTCCGCTCACCTTCCACCGCCACTGCATCCGCGAGGTCCGCCGCGGAAGCCGGGCGGTCTGCGGGCTCCCGCGCGAGGCAACGGTCGATTGCCATGGCGAGCGCCGGCGACAGCCCCGACCGGAGCGATGCGATGGGAGGCGCCGGGAGGGTTTGTTGCTGAACCAGCAGAGCCGGGACCTCGGCGGCGTCGAAGGGATAGCGGCCCGTGAGCGCGTAGAACGCCGTGACGCCGAGCGAGTAAAGATCGCTGCGACCATCGACGGGTTCGCCGGCCGCCTGCTCGGGAGACATGAAACGAGCGGTGCCGACGATGCGCTGCGGTCCGGACGAGGCGGTATCCGCGCCCCGGGCGATCCCGAAGTCGGTCACGACCGCCCGTCCGGTGCCGCGCTCCAGCAGAATGTTCTCCGGCTTGATGTCGCGGTGCACGACGCCGTGCTGGTGCGCGTGCGCGAGTGCCCACGCGACTTCCTGCAGCATCCGCGTTGCCGTGGCGGGGTCGAGCGGGCCATTGGCGCGCACCCGCTCAGCGAGCGTGGTGCCGGCGATGTAGCCCATGACGAAAAACACGAGGTCGCCGCGTTGCTCGACCGCGTGAATCGGAACGATATGCGGGTGGGCGAGCCGGGCGGCCGTCCGCGCTTCTTGCAGGAAGCGGTCGCGCTGCGCCGCGGTCGCGAGCGCGGGTGGGAGCAGTTTGATCGCCACCGGACGGTCGAGGGCAACGTCGCGCGCCAGGAACACGATCCCCATCCCGCCGCGGCCAAGCTCGCGCTCCACGACGTACTGCCCCGACAGCGCCGCCTGCAGCGCCTGGAGATCACGTGACAACGGGTCGCTCATCGCCGCGTCCAATGTAGCATTGCGTTCTGAGTTGACACGACGCGACTGTGGCGGCGCCGGTTTCGAACCGGTGCAGCCAGCTCAGGCGACGGCGACGCTCTTGATGTTCACGAATTCCCGCAGGCCGAATTCCGCGAGCTCGCGCCCGTACCCCGAGCGCTTGACGCCGCCGAAGGGGAGTCGCGGATCCGAGCGCACCAGTGCGTTGATGAAGACGCACCCCACGTCGAGCTCGGCCGCGATGCGGCGGCCGCGCGCGCGGTCTTCGGTCCACACCGCCGCGCCCAGGCCATAGGGCGAGGCGTTCGCGAGCCGAATCGCATCGGCCTCGTCCCGGGCCCGGATGACGGCGGCGGCGGGGCCGAAAACCTCCTCGTCGAACGCCGGCATGCCCGGTCGGACGTCGAGCAGCACCGTCGGCGGATAGTACGCGCCGGCGCCGGAGGGAATGGCCCCGCCGGTCGCGAGTCGCGCCCCGCGCCGCACCGACTGTTGAACCTGGCGGTGCAGGGCGGAGCGCAGGTCGATGCGCGCCTGCGGCCCGACGTCGGTACCGGCGGAGAGGGGGTCGCCCATGACGCGCGAGCGCATCTCCGCCACGAACCGCTCTACGAATCGGTCGGCCACCGCATCGACGACGATGAACCGCTTCGCCGCGATGCAGCTCTGGCCGCTGTTGATGAGCCGGGCGTCGGCGGCGATGCGCGCGGCGCGTGCCAGGTCGGCGTCGGCCAGGACGATGAACGCGTCGCTGCCGCCCAGCTCGAGCACGGTCTTTTTCAGATGACGGCCGGCGTGCTGCGCCACATCGCTTCCCGCCCGCTCCGATCCGGTGAGGGTTACGGCGCGAACTCTCGCGTCGGCGATGACATCCCCCACGGCCGAGTTGCGAAGGATGAGGGTGCGGAATGCGCCGTCAGGAAAACCGGCGTCCCGGAATACATCCTCGATGAGCAGCGCGCAGCGGGTGACGTTGGACGCGTGCTTCAAGAGGCCGACGTTGCCGGCGGCGAGCGCCGGCGCCGCGAAGCGAAAGACCTGCCAGAACGGAAAGTTCCACGGCATGATGGCGAGCACCGGACCGATCGGATCGAAGCGCACGAAGCTGGCGGTGCCGTCGAGGTCGCGGGGCTGCGGCTCGAGCAATGCCTCCCCGCGTTCGGCGTAATAGTCGCAGACCGTCGCGCACTTCTCCGCTTCCGCCTCCCCCTGTGCCAGCGGCTTGCCCATCTCGAGCGCCATGGCCCGGGCGTACTTCGATTTTCCGCTGCGCAGCACGCCGGCCGCGGAGCGCAACAGCCGCGCCCGCTCGCTCCAGGGCCGGCGCCGCCAATCGTGGAATGCCCGGTCCGATTGATCGAGAACTTCGTCCAGCTCGCGCCTGCTGGTTGCGGCGAATGTTTCTACGACGCCGCCGGTGGCGGGGTTGATCGATTGGATGGTGGAGGTACGCGCCGGCCTGCGGCTTCCGGCGCGAGAACGCGATGTCGGTTTCGTCGTCGCCATCAGCCGCTCCTCGAGGTGTGCTTTTCAGTCACCAAGGTAGGTACCCCGGTGCCGTCACGACGTAACGATGCGGCGACAACCGCCGCCGGTATATTCGCTCACCGTGCACCGTCTCGAAGGTCTCGCCAAGCTCACCGGTCGAGAGCGATACGTCGATGACCTTCCCCTCGAGGGGTTCCTCTGGGGAGCGACGGTCCGCAGCCCCTCGCCGCGCGGCCGCATCACCGCCATCCGCTTCGATCCTGCCATCGACTGGTCGCAGCTCACCGTCGTCGATCACCGCGACATCCCCGGACCCAATACCATTGCGCTGATCGAAACGGATCAGCCGGTCCTCGCCCCCGGGTACGTCCGCCACGTCCATGAAGCGGTCGTGCTGCTGGCGCATCCCGATCGCGCCGTTCTGCGGCGCGCGGCGGCGGCGGTGCGTATCGACGTCGCCCCCGAGCCCGCGGTCACGGATTACCGCGCGGTCCCGCGGCCCGATCAGATCCAGTACAGCGAGGACAACGTCCTCAAGCACCTGCACATCTCCAAGGGCGATGTGGAGCGCGCCCTCGCCGGCGCGCCGATCGTGGTCGAGGGGGTCTACGAGACCGGCGCCCAGGAGCACGTCTACCTCGAGCCGCAGGGAATGATCGCGGCACTCGAGGAGGACGTCCTCGTGGTGCGCGGCTCGATGCAGTGTCCTTACTACATCCTGAAGGCGCTGCGCTACGCCCTCGGCCGCGACGAGACGCGGCTGCGGGTGATTCAGACCCCGACGGGCGGCGGGTTCGGCGGGAAGGAGGAGTATCCCTCGACCATCGCCCTGCACGCGGCTCTCCTGGCACTGAAGAGCGGCAAGCCGGTGAAGATTGTCTACGACCGCGGCGAGGACATGGCCGCGACGACGAAGCGGCATCCGTCACTGGTGCGGCACCGCACCGGTGTGACTCCCGACGGGCGGTTGCTGGCGCAGGATATCGAAGTCGTGATGGATGGCGGCGCGTACGTGACGCTGTCGCCCGTGGTACTGTCGCGCGGGATCATTCACGCCGCGGGGCCCTACTCCTGCGACCACGTGCGCATCGACGGCCGCGCGATGTTCACCAATGCGGTGCCGTTCGGAGCGTTCCGCGGGTTCGGCGCGCCGCAGACGCACTTCGCCAACGAACGCCACATGGACCGGGTCGCCGCACGACTGGGACTCGATCCCGCCGAGCTGCGCCGCCGCAACCTGCTGCGGGACGACGAGTCGACGGCGACGGGCCAGGTCATCCGGGACGGCACCGATCGCCGTGCCGTGCTGGAGCAGGCGCTCTCTCTGGCCGACTACGACGCGAAGCGGTCGGCACACGCGCGGTTCAACGCCTCCAGTGCGACGACGCGCCGCGGGATCGGGGTCGCGACGTTCCATCACGGAGCGGGCTTCACCGGCTCGGGCGAAGTGATGCTGGCCTCTCGGCTCGCGGTCGCCGGGCTCGTCGACGGGTCGATCGAGATTCGTTCCGCGAACATCGAAATGGGTCAGGGCACCCTCACCGTGTTCACCGCACTGGCCGCCGAACGACTCGGAATCGACCCGTCTTCCGTGCGGATCGCCGCGGCGGACACCGCGCGCGTTCCCAACAGCGGCCCGACGGTCGCGTCGCGCACGGCGATGGTCGTCGGCCGGCTGGTGGAACGTGCCTGCGACGATCTGCGACGCCGCCTCGACCTCGCAGGCGCGACCGGAGCTGGCGTGCAAGCAGCGATCCGCGGCTGGTACGAAACGCACGCAGGCGCCGAGCTCGTGGGAGAAGCCACGTACGAGCCGCCGCCCGGTGTCATGTGGGACGACGTCCGCTACCGCGGCGACGCCTACGGCACGTTCGGCTGGGGCGCCTATGTCGCCGAAGTGGAGGTCGATCTCCGGACCTACGAGACACGGGTCATCGACTTCGTGGCGGTCCAGGATGTCGGGAAGGTGTTGCACGAAGTCCTGGCGCGGGGACAGGTGCAGGGCGGTGTGGCGCAGGCGATCGGGTGGGCGCTGCTCGAAGACTGCCGCTGGAAGGACGGCGCCATGGCCAACGCGCAGCTGACGAACTACCTGATCCCGACGAGCGACGACTTGCCGCGCATCCGTGTGGCGTTTCTCGAGACGCCCTATGCCTATGGCGCGCAGGGGGCAAAGGGGCTGGGCGAGCTGCCGATGGATGGTCCGGCCCCGGCGATCGTCAACGCCGTTGCCGCCGCGACCGGAGCGGATCCGTGCGTGATTCCACTGACGCCGGAGCGCTTGATGCAAATAGTTGAAGGCAGAATGCAGAATGCAGAATTGAACGAGCGGGAGCTATGAGCGTCGACTCTGCATTCGGCATTCATCATTCTGCATTCTCGGTCTCCTTCACCCTCAACGGATCACCGATATCCGTCGAGGTCGATCCCACCGACCGGCTGCTCGACACGCTGCGCTACCGGCTGGGCCTCACCGGAACAAAAGAAGGATGCGGCGAAGGGGAGTGCGGGGCCTGCACCGTGTACCTCGACGGGCTGCCGGTGAATTCGTGTCTCGTGCCCACCTATCAGGCCCGGGGCAGGCGGGTCGAGACGGTGGAATCGCTGCCGCCGGCGCGCCTCGATCCGCTGCTCACCCACGGCGCGACGCAGTGCGGCGCCTGCACCCCCGGCGTCGCAATGACCTCGTGCTGGATCATCGATCACCCGGAGCTGCTGGCGACCCACGCCGTGCGCGAGCTGCTCGCCGGCAACCTGTGTCGCTGCACCGGCTACGACGGCATCCTCGACGGCATCGCGGCCGCCATGCAGGCTCGTCCATGAAGCTGTTCCAGCCGGCGAGCCTGACGGAGGCATGTGAGATCCTCGCCGGCGAGCGGGGCGTCGTGCCGATGGCAGGTGGAACGGATCTCCTCGTCCATTGGCCTACGAGGGCCTCCGAGCACGACAAGGACTACCTCGATCTTTCCGGGCTCTCTGAGCTGCGCGGCGTGCGCTGGACGGAAGGTGAGCTGCAGCTCGGCGCGCTCGCGACGTATTGGGACGTGATCGCCGACCCGCAGGCGGCGCGAGAGCTGCCGCTGCTCGTGCAGGCGGCGCGGCTCGTCGGGGCGATTCAGATCCAGGCGCGGGGGACGTGGGCCGGGAACATCGTCAACGCCTCGCCGGCGGCGGATGGTGTGCCGGTGCTCATGGCCTACGACGCGGTCGTGGTGCTGCAGTCGGCGCGCGGGCGCGAAGAAGTCGCGTTAACCGATTTCTACCGGGGGTACAAGCAGCTGCGGAAGACGGACGATCAGCTGGTGGCGGCGATCCGTGTCCCGCGGCGCGGCTACACGGTGCAGCAGTTCCACAAGGTGGGATCCCGCCGCGCCCAGGCGATCGCCAAGGTCGGGCTTGCGCTCACCCGATCCGCCGCAGGGTGGCGGGTCGTCGCGGCGAGTATGGCGCCGACGATCCGGCGCTGCCCGGCGCTCGAGCAGTTGCTGGAGACCGGCGCCGACGTCCGCGAGCCCGAGGCGTTGCACGCCGCCATCGCGTCGGACACGAGCCCCATCGACGACATTCGGTCCAGCGCCGAGTACAGGCGCCGGGTGATGGCCCGCGTGCTGTTCGCCGCGCTCCGCGCCTGATCAGCGCAGCGGCGCACCCGCCGACACCCAACGCCGCAGCACGTCGCGCTCGGCGTCGGTGATTCCCGTCAGATTTCCGAGCGGCATCGTCTTCGTCGTCACCGCGCGATCGAGAATGCGCTGCGCCTTCGCCTGAATCTCCGCCGGCGTATCGAACATGACACCCGCAGGCGCGACGGGGATTCCCGGGTACGTGGGTGCGCTCGAGTGACAGGGTGCGCAGCGTTGCGCAATCACGACGCGCACTTCGGCGAAGGAAGCGGGTGGCCCGCTGCTCGATCCGGCGCCGCCGCCCCGTGGCGCAGTAGCGACGGCAAGAACGACCAGGCCCGCGACTGCCGCCGGCAGGAGCCAGCCGTTCCGCCGGCCGGCATTGCGCAGGTTGAACCAGTGCCGGACCAGCACCCCGATGACGAACAGCACGCCGAGGATCGCCCAGCCCCAGCGGGACCCGTATGTCGCCGGATAGTGGCTGCTCACCATGACGAACAGGACAGGGAGGGTGAGGTAGTTGTTATGGAGCGAGCGCAATGCC
>Ga0126383_10001537_pt1 | contig 14447 bp, 14 predicted proteins | sample PanSoiMetPlot_35_FD_96882 | JGI IMG/M metagenome (GOLD analysis project Ga0126383, IMG submission 96882) | Tropical forest soil microbial communities from Panama - MetaG Plot_35 | ecosystem: Environmental > Terrestrial > Soil > Tropical forest > Bulk soil | place: Panama | collected 2016-02-17
CGACGATGCATCAGTGCATCGTTCGGACCGTATTCTGCCAGTCGCCGATTGGCATCTCTGTCGGCGAGGCGCTCGTCGAGAGGAAGATTCCAGGGGAGCTCAACCCCCGTTGTAGCGCAAGGTGTGCTTTCCATCTCGCCACTAAGCCCTGAGCGCTAGCACACCCAGTCGCAACCTCAAGCAAAGGTCGCGACCTTAGACTCCCTTCATTGCACTTATGCCACTCCAGCCATCTGCCGGCCATAGGAGCCGGAGTCGCGGCCAATGCCCGTGAAGAACATTTGCGCGTCTTGCGCATTCTCCGCTACGGTTGGGCAAGACGACGCAGAGTTCATGTAGGCTTGGAGAAGTCTCACTATGCAAATTCCGCTGCAAATCAGTTTTCGCAACATGGACCCCTCCCCCGCCGTCGAGGAGCGCATCCGCAAGAAGGCGGCGAAGCTCGAACGTTTCCACGACCGCATTATCGGCTGCACGGTGGTGGTGGAGGCACCGCATCGACATCACCACAAGGGCAAGCTCTACAGCGTGCGGGTCGACATCAGTGTGCCGGGCAAAGACGTCGTGGTCGATCGGGCCAAGCCGATCGACCAGACCCATGAGGATGTCTACGTCGCCATCCGTGACGCTTTCAACGCCGCGGCGCGCCGGCTTGAAGATCAAGCTCGAAAAATGCGCGGCAATGTCAAGAGCCACACAAGCCCTTAAGCTTTCCAGAAGGCTTTAGCGTCGATAAAGCGGGTGAAGGCGTCTTCGGCCTGATGCAGGAGGGTTTCGGTTTGGTCCTGCGGGGCAGCGAGATGAGGGTGAACCGAGGGCTGCCCAGTCGCATCGCCTCCTTGCCCGACGACCTGGGTCATGAGCGCTGGGCGCGTGGCGATGTCGTTGAGGCCACCCAGCGCGTCTTGTAAATCTTTGAGCGCCGCGAGCGAGTCCTTCCGGCGCTTGTCGCTCGTTTCGCCATCGAAGGTGCCGGCAAAGAACTCGGTGGCGTAGCGAAGCCGCTTGGCGCGGATGCGTAATTTGTGTCTTTGCTGTACGCTCTGACGGCGGAGGTCGGCGCCCTTCTTCTTAACTTGCTTGCGCAAGCGGGCCAGCTCCTTCCTAGCAAGTTCGGCAATCGGGAGTGTCCGTTTCTCTTCACGTTCCTCGTCCTCAGTCGACCAGGGGCCGGAATCGATCCATTCGACCAAATCGATAACGACATTGCGAAAGCGGTCGGAGCGAGCCGCGGCCGCGGCGCGTGCATAGGCGGCAGCGTGCTTCTTCTCGACATCGCGCAGGGCGGCTGCGATGGCTTCGTCCCCCGGCCTCGCCTCCTGCTGAGGTTTCAGCACATCGGTCACGAAGACATCGAGATCGCGGGCCGGCCCGAGTTCTCTCGTGATCCACTTGAGCTCAGCCTCGATCTTCTTCTGCTGTTCGTCGGCAACGACATCTTCGAAGATCGCGATCGCCGCACGCAAACGCCGCAAGCCGATGCGCATCTGGTGCAGGCCTTCGGCTTGACCTTTGGACATAGCCGGCTCGTTGACGATGACCTGCCTGAGGCAGCTATGCGCGATGGCGCGGAAGGCCTCGGCACTCGCCATGTCGGGTTTGATGTCGATGTTGGCGGCTTTCTCCACCTCATGCGTGCCGCCCTCGACGAGCTCGTAGCCTCGCTCGGCCTTGGTCTTCACCGCGAGTTTCAGCGGCAACGCTTGCGCGAAGCTCCGGGCGAGGCTGAACAGATCTCTCGTTGCGCCGCGCTTCAACTCGAGCTCGAGCTCGGAGATGGGACGCCTGCCTTCCCCGGACAGGATCTCACCCCGATCAAGGGCGACCTCGATCTCCGAGTCTCCGCTCGCAACGAGATAAGTCCTGCGCTCGACGACCGTCGCAAATAGCTGGCGCAAAGATGCGCGAACTTCCGGTGTCAAGCGCGGCGCTAGCGCTGTGCCTTCGGCGTGCTCGAGCTCAGGGCGAGAGGAGGTAATCTGCCTCTCCCATTCGAGGCGTTCCATTGGCTCGGCCTCGCTTCGCATCGACTTCACGGTCTGCACGTAACCTGTTCCGGTATCGCGGACGCGGAGGTAGACGCCAGCTTTGCGCAGTGCGAAGTCGGCGGTATCGAAATAGGTCGAGACCAGATTGCGCTGTTCGGGTGGAACGATAGTGTCCCGCAGCAAAGGGTGCGGAGCAACCCGCGCGGCGTCTGCGGGGTCGAGCTCGAATTTGAGCTCGATCTCTTTCGCATGACGCGCGGGCTCGTGGGCAGACACCGACCTCCTCCCATGGGTTCATTGTCGCCTCAAGCGCCGAAGGAACCGGAACCGCCTCTTGGCGGCGTCGCGACTTGAGGGATTGCGAAGCGAATAAAAATGCCGACCGCTCAGCCACGTGGCAGCCCGACGGTCAGCCTGCGGCGACAGAGCCATCATCTTACTGTCACAATCAAGCGTGATTTGCGCTACCGAGCCCGTGGCGATGGTGACACTGGGCACGTAGCGTATTCTGTAACCGTTGAAAAAGCTACGTGTCCGCGCGATGTTGCGGTTCGTGGCAATATCAACAACCGCACTCTCGGACATTCGGTCCAGCGGCCGACCGATCATCGTCGCGCACAAAACAAGGCGCAACACCACCACGAGCAGCCGGCACAGAGAGGTGCCCGCCGGCAGACAACCGCCTCGCGGGTGATACGCCCGAAATTCGTTCCCACGGAAATCGATTCAATTGCTGGACTGACAAAGAGCAGGCAGCCAGGCAGAAGCCCGCTTCGTTCGCGGCGAAGTTCTGTAATAATTCGCACGGGAACGTGTAGGAACTTAGGCAGTGTACCTACGTCTGGCTTCAAGGATGCCCTTGTCCTGAGCAAACCATTCGGGAAAGAGGAGCTTCTTGGCGTGGTCGCGCGGCTCCTTCAGCCGTCAACCGACATCGTCCGTTTGAGCGACCGCCGCGGATTTAATGACCAACGGCGACATGCTGGTGACCGGTGCCGGCGGCGCGAAAGGCATCATAATCATGGCAACCGACTACTCGAACGGCAACGACCAGATCGTGGCCAAGCCTGGGCGGATTGTGAAGGGGTTTTTTGCGAGGCCCACGCGATCGAAGGAGCAAAGAGACATCACCGCATTCGGCAGTTGGGAAGCCTGGCTCACCGCATCAGGCTTCCCTGCCGCGAAGGCTTCCATCGAGGCCGAGTAGTCTTGGCAACCAAAGTTAATGTCTCGCATTTCAAGCAGCAGAAGTTCGAATGTAAAAACTCAAAAGATCTCGCAAGAGGGAGAACGCTCACATGACCGTGGCTGGAAGAGTGGACGCGGTTGCGCAGTCCGAGGCAGGCACGGCGCGCTGGTGGCAGCTTGTCATCGGCATCGTCTGCATGGCGATGATCGCCAATCTGCAATATGGCTGGACGCTGTTCGTCCCTCATATCAACGACAAATATCACTGGGGCAAAGCTTCCATCCAGGTGGCCTTCACCATCTTCGTGCTGCTCGAAACCTGGCTCGTGCCACTCGAAGGCTATCTCGTCGACAAATATGGGCCGCGGCTGATCACGCTGCTCGGCGGTTTACTCTGCGGGGTTTCATGGGTGATGAACTCCTTCGCGGGCTCGCTTGCTGAGCTCTACACCGCAGCGGCAATCGGCGGCATTGGCGCGGGCGCGGTGTACGGCACCTGCGTCGGCAACGCGCTCAAATGGTTTCCTGACCGGCGCGGTCTCGCCGCCGGACTGACGGCGATGGGATTTGGCGCCGGCTCTGCGCTCACCATTATCCCCATCGCCAATATGATTCAGTCGCACGGATACGAGCAGACCTTCCTCTATTTCGGATTGGGCCAAGGCATCGTGGTGGTGGTGCTGTCGCTGTTCTTGGCCGCCCCTCCCCCGGGTTACAAGGAGCGCGTGATGGCGAACATTCCGCCATCGGTGCAATCGACCCGTCATCAATATAAGCACGCCGGTATTCTATTTGATGTACGTAATGTTCGTCTTGATGGCGGCTGGTGGTCTGATGGCGACTGCGCAACTCGCCGTCATTGCCAAGGATTTCGGCGTCGCCGACACCCCGGTCTCTATTCTCGGGCTGACGCTCCCGGCATTGACGTTTGCGCTGTCGATGGACCGCATCCTGAACGGCTTGACGCGTCCTTTCTTCGGTTGGGCATCGGTTCAGATCGGGCGCGAGAACACCATGTTCATTGCTTTTGTGCTCGAAGGCGCGGCGATTCTGTTTCTCAGCGATATGGCCAGAACCCGCTCCTGTTCGTTCTCCTGAGCGCGCTCGTGTTTTTCGCCTGGGGAGAGATCTATAGTCTGTTCCCGGCAACCAACGCCGATACCTATGGCGAGAAATATGCGACGACCAATGCCGGACTGCTCTATACCGCCAAGGGGACCGCGGCGCTTCTCGTGCCGCTGACCAGCGTCTTAAGCGAGGGCGGTCAATGGCACGTTGTTTTCTATCTCGCCGCAGCCATGGCGATTCTTGCCGGAGTGCTGGCTCTGATCGCGCTCAAGCCGATGCGCCAGAGCGACATCACACGATCCCAGAGGATGACCGGCGCGCGCGCGGCAGCTTGACATGCGCTGAGGAACCGATCGGCGCGGCGGGCGAAGCATGAGAATTGCGATCGTCGGTGCCGGCGCCATCGGCGGCTATCTCGGCGCGAAGCTTGCTCTTGCCGGCGAGGACATCACGCTAATTGCGCGTGGTTCGAATCTCGCAGCCCTTAAGAAGAATGGCCTCACGCTCATCGAGGAGGGCGGGACCAAGCTCCACGCAGAAAACGTGAAGGCCGTGGAGGCAATGGCGGACGCGGGCCCGCAAGACAGCGTCCTGCTCACGGTCAAGGCACATCAGGTTGCTCCGATTGCTGGCGACCTTCATTACCTCTATGACGCCGGCACCAGCGTCGTGACCATGCAGAACGGAATCCCCTGGTGGTATTTCTGGAAGCATGGCGGCACCCTCGAAGGCACACAGCTCGAGAGCGTCGATCCCCGCGGAGAGATCGCTCGCCACGTCGATCCGACGCGCGTGATCGGCAGCGTTGTGTATCCCGCCGCCGTGCTCACAAAGCCTGGCGCGGTCGAGGTGGTCGAAGGCAACCGTTTCGGCCTGGGCGAACCGTCAGGCGAGATCACCGAACGGGTCAAGGCGCTCTCTCAGAGTCTGACCAAGGCCGGCTTCAAGGCGCCCGTGACGAGCGATATCCGGGGCGAAATCTGGCTGAAGCTTTGGGGCAATTTGAGCTTCAACCCGATCAGCGCGCTCACCCATGCCACGCTCGTCGACATCTGTCAGTTTCCGCCCACGCGGAAGCTTGCCGAGGAGATGATGGAAGAAGCACAAGCCATCGCCAACAAGCTCGGTGTCACCTTCAAGCTCGGGATCGACAAGCGCATCGCCGGAGCGGAGAAGATCGGCGCCCACAAGACATCGATGCTGCAGGATGTCGAGGCTGGACGGCCCATCGAGCTCGAGGCCTTGGTTGGCTCAGTCGTCGAGCTTGCGCGCCTCACCGGGACGGAGACACCGCGGATCGATGCGGCCTATGCGTTGATGCGGCTTCTGGTGCAAACCCTTGACGAGAGCAGGGGCAGGCTTCAGATCGAGCCGCGTGCGTAAGCGAGTGAGTGAGGCGGCGAGTGATAGGATATCAGGAGAGCCCGGCGCGGACCTTGTGGGACCTGCTTGAAGCTGGCGACGGTCAACAAAACGCGCTCGAAGCCTTCGACCACGAGCCGCTCAGCTTCGAGGCTCTGAGATCGCTGATCGATGCAACCGTGGCGATCCTCAACGCTCATGGCGTGGGGAATGGCGACCGCGTCGCTGTCGTGCTGAATAACGGGCCGGCCATGGCAGCCTGTTTCCTCGGGGTCGCTGCCGGGGCTGCCGCGGCGCCGCTCAACCCCGCCTATAAGAGTGAGGAATTCGAAGTCTACCTCACCGACCTTGAGCCCAAGATCCTTATCGTCGAGGAGGACCAGTCATCACCGGCCGTCGATGTCGCCGCGAAACTCGGCATCCCGGTGGTGCGGCTTAGAGCTACGCCCGAGTGGGGAGCAGGCCATTTCACGCTCCTGTTCCCTGGTGAGTTGAAGGGGCGGAAGCCAGCGAGTAGAGGATTCGGCAAGACCGATGATATCGCACTTCTCCTTCACACCTCGGGCACGACCTCTCGCCCCAAGCTCGTTCCGCTCCGGCATAGCAATCTGTGCGCCTCGGCCTTCAATATCGTAACGACGCTCAGGCTCGCCGAGCATGATCGCGGCCTCAATTTGATGCCGTTGTTTCACATTCATGGCCTGGTCGCCGGCCTCCTTGCGCCACTCAGCGCGGGCGGTCCGGTGATCTGCAGCAGAGGATTCAATGCGCTCAAGTTCTTCGGCTGGATGGCCGAAGCAAGACCGACCTGGTACTCGGCCGTACCGACCATGCATCAAGCGATCCTCGGGCGCGCAAGCAAGAGCGCGGACATCATCAAGAACAATCCGCTGCGCTTTATCAGGTCCTCATCGTCCTCCATTCCGCCACAGGTCATTCGCGACATCGAGGAAATCTTCGGATGCCCGCTGATCGAGTCTTACGGCATGACAGAGGCATCGCATCAGATGGCAAGCAATCCGTTGCCCCCAGGCGTGAGACGGCCCGGCAGTGTCGGGCTCCCTGCCGGTCCTGAGGTCGCTATCGCCGACGAGAATGGCCGGCGGCTCAAACCCGGCGAGACCGGCGAGATCGTGATCCGCGGCGAGAACGTCATGAATGGCTATGTCAACAATGAAGCGGCCAACGCAGAGGCCTTCACCAGTGAAGGATTCTTCCGCACCGGCGACCAGGGCGTGATCGATCATGACGGCTATCTCAGCATCACCGGACGGCTGAAGGAGATCATCAATCGCGGTGGCGAGAAGGTGTCGCCGCGGGAGATCGACGAGGTGCTGATGGATCATCCTTGCGTGGCGCAATGCGTGTGTTTCGCCGTGCCGCATGCCAAGCTCGGCGAGGACGTCGCGGTGGCGATCGTGCTGCGACAGGCGGCCACTGCCGACGAGCATTCGATTAAAGAATTCTGCGCGAGCCGACTTGCCAAGTTCAAGGTGCCGGAGACGATCGTCTTCCTCGAGGAGATCCCTAAGGGCGCCACCGGCAAACTTCGGCGCATTGGCCTTGCCGCGAAGCTCGGGCTTGCTTGACCTTAGTCGCAGGCTATGAGCCAGGCCACTTTGGTGCAAGTCGCAGATACGTGGTGCTGACCAATGTGGGCCGTCTTGATCGGTGCGAGAGCCGTGGCTAGCTTATCAGCGACACTTAGCCAAACGGCAGAACACTTCATTGGAAGTTGCCAGCCCACCGCCTTTCCGCCCAGGTCCGCCGCAGCCTTCGACGATCATCCGCGCTTGCTCTCAGCGAAGAACGGCGGCTTAATCGCCGTTGCGATCCACGCCGGCGATCATGTGCGGCTCGTCGACGTGGAAGGCATGCAGCGTTGCGAGTGGCTGCCGACAGCGCAGGGTTAGTCGATCCCGCCATGTTGGGCGTCCGCGGCAATAGCGAGGCGATGGGTCTCAAAAAGATTCTGAGCGGCGACAGCGAAAGTGCGCGTTCGGTTCGTTTGGGACTTGAACGCCGCGGCACCGATCTTGCCGCCACCCGTGCCATCAGCTTGTTCGGTGGTGACTCTCGCACCGGGGATGCGGCAGAGTTCGTCGTCTCGCGAGACGGTCTCCTCATTGTGGCAGCTGCTGGCGCCGCCATGGAAGCCGGCGCGCAGGATACTGTAACGCCGATCCGCGTGCACATCTTCCGTAGCCGCCTTCGTGCGCCGAATGAAACGCCCCTCCCCGACCCGCTCGCCGATCCTGCGCAGGACATTCGCGTCCACCGCGCAACGGCCAAGGCCTATTTCGTGCGCGCGGCGAATATATTCAGATCATCGATGTCGACGGGCGCCAGTGCACCGATTTCCAGTGCTTTGCCGCGCGCAAGCTCGACAAGGGGCTAGAGCATCCGCTCGACGTCACTGCGACGCGCTCGCTGGTGGGTCAGAACTATCCGCTTCCCGGCCTTTTTTCCAAGGTCTTCGACCAGGATACTCAGCCGCTGGTGGAAGTGGTCCGCGACGGTCGGGCGGCACGATGCCTTCAATTTCGCTTGTCACGCGCGCTATTACGCCGACCAGGGTTATCCCGGCCACGTCAACTGCACGGACAACTTTGGGCCGACTGCGAGCACTTCCAGGAATCGCGCTCGTTATATGAGTGGTAATGGTCGTGAATGAGTTACGCCGCATCCGGCTCTGGCACCGGTACGTCGAATCCATTCAGCGTCACAGATACCAGGCAGTAGAGTCCGACTAGGTAGATGAGCTCGGCGGCGCCATGTTCGCCGAATGCCTGGACTGCTTGGCGATAGGTCAGCTCTGGCAGCACGCCGTGACCGACCAGCGCAGATGCAACGTCATAGGCGATTGCCTCATCGCGCGCCAAGTCATTAGGGCGCTGACCGGCCACGATGGTCGCGAGCTTCTCGTCGGAAAGCCCGCGACGTTCAGCCAACATGACGTGGGCGTAAATCTCATAGGCTGCGCGGAACTTTGCACCGGTGACGAGGATCGCGACCTCCCGAACAGGCTTCGGCAGCGAAGGCGAGAAGGAGAGCGCTTTGGTCAGCTCCCAAATCGGCTTTCCGAACTTCGGCTCGTGCAGCCACGGATTCCACGGCCCCATGAGGGCGCCACCCTTGGCGATGGTGCTGAAGCCCTGGAAATTCTTCTCGATGCCGGTACGCATATCTTCGTAAACCGGGCGCTGCTCGGGGCTTAGGTCGGCTGGCGCGATCAAACGCAGGCGCATGATAATCCTCCGAATGGTTGAGTGAGGCACGCCCCCTATTCATATAGCCACCGGCAAGCGTTTTTGAGGAAAGCGACAATGTCGTCCTCCCGTTCCTCTGAGAGGCCAAGGTCGCAGCAGTTCACCCAGCGTCAGCGTTGCCAAATGACAGCAGGAAGCCCGAAGCCTCGGCACTACGGGCAGTCACCAGTCTGCATGGCATCGATCACGATCTTCATGAGGCCACTAGCCGGTAGCCCTTGCAATATTTGTCTAATCTTCCGGATGACAAAATCGGCGGACGGTGGACGCGACCGAGCCCTCGACGGCCCCCACGACTGCCGTGGAAAGTTTGAGTACTGCACGAACGTCGCGTTGCCATGTCGCCATTTGGATGAGCCGGTTCACCGCGTAAAGCTGACCTTTGAGGTCCTCGATTCGGTTGTGCTGCTCCCTTTTGACTCGCAACATCAACTGTTCGAATCGATGATTCTCATCGTTGATCTCTTGCTTGATCATGTCGACTCGGTCTTGCAGGTCGCCAAGAATGCTACGCATTGAATCACCCCGCCTGACTTGAGGCGCCGCTAACGCTCAGGACGCCAACTTAACGACCGGCCGCGGCCTCATTATGTCTTGTCCTGCGGATTGCGCCTGCGGGTTCTGAGGCTGGGGTGCCAGGGGCCAAGAGCCGGCAAGCCGGCGATGCTCTTTCTCCGTTAGGAGCTTTATGGCTTCCAGTTCGGCCTTAGGCTCTTTCAGCCTGCGCTGATGCTCCAGCTTGAGCCGCTCGACGAGCTTATCGAATTGATCCTGCGCAGCGCTCATTTGTTTCTTGATCAAATTCGCGCGGTCTTGCAGGTCGACGCGGATGTCACGCATGCTTGTCCCCCTTTCTAATTCTCGGGCTGTAAATTAGCAGTGGAGCTGAGCCCTTTAGCGATACGCAGGTCGACGTTGCCGCCGTGACCCTCGTTTGTACGCCCAAAGGCCAACCTCGATTTCATGCTCATCGAGGATTCGCTCGCAAATATTCTGATACTCGCTCAATAGACGTCGTAACGGCGTAATCGGGCGAATGTTGGAGCGCGTTCGGAGCTCGGTGGTCTCTCCCCACTCCGTGACTTGTTGCCCCGCCTCACGTTCGATGTGCCGGCGGTCTTCCGGATTTATTGCCGCAAGCCCGCGGTAGCCAAGCTCGCAAGCAACCAGTTCGCAGATCTCGGCGAACTTCTTGCGCTTCTCAAGATTAAGCTGGTCGAGTTTGGTCATTGCTCCAACCCCTCTTTGCTGGCGGCAGCATCCCGGCCGCCATTGGAGCTTCCCCCTGCACCAAAACAATGATGGAGGGCCCTGGGTTCCCGGTGCTCAGCAGTCGACGTTCAAAAAAGACGGGTGACCTTGCAGCGAAGTTGGACAAGTGCGGACTTAGACGCCGGGATGGTGTATAATTCCGCTTATCGCCCTCGCCCCGCGGCCAGTTGGCATCAAGCCACTGATGCTAGCCCCCGGGACCCTTGGACTTGGAGTTCGGGAGGAGCGAACATGACAAGCCGAGAGCATATCCGAAACCCGGTAGAGTGGACGGCAGACCAGCTATGGCTTGCGTCTCTGACCGTCGGCTCGCTGGGTCACTCCGTGCGGGGGAGCCGGGACATCGCGCTGCCGACGGTTCGCCGGATCAGGACCTCCGATCTCAGAGCCGTTTTGATGAGAGGGCTTGCCGATTTTGAGGCCTATCGGTCCGACGTCATCTTCATCTGCCTCATTTACCCGCTTGTGGGCATCCTGCTCGCATGGCTGAGTTTCGGTTACCACTTTCTGCCCCTGCTATTTCCACTCGCGTCCGGCTTCGCACTGCTCGGTCCGGTCGCAGCAGTCGGCCTTTATGAAATGAGCCGGCGCCGTGAGCAGGGCCATCGCATCGGTTGGATCGATGCCTTCGGCGTGGTCCGCTCGCCCGGATTCGGTGCGATCCTGGTGCTGGGACTGGTGCTGTTGGCGATCTTCGTGCTTTGGATGCTCGCGGCTGCTGTGATCTACCAGCTCACACTCGGTCCCGAGCCGCCGCTCTCGATCACCGCGTTCGCTCGCGACGTATTCACCACTTCCGCAGGCTGGACGATGATCGTGGTGGGGGTTGGGGTCGGCTTCCTATTCGCTTTGCTCGTGCTCGCGATCAGCGTGGTGTCGTTTCCGCTGCTGCTCGATCGCGATGTCGGGCTTTACGGCGCGGTGTCCACGTCGATTCGCGCGGTAGCTGCTAACCCCGGCCCGATGGCGGTGTGGGGCTTGATTGTGGCGGGCGGGCTTGTCATTGGCATGATCCCCGCTTTTCTCGGTTTGATTATCGTGATGCCAGTGCTTGGCCACGCCACTTGGCACCTCTATCGAAAGGTGGTGCGGTGACGCTTACACTGCCTCGACGTTCCCCAGCAGAGCGAAAAGACCTTCGGCGAGTGTCGGGTGAATGAACATTTTGTTCTCAAGCACCGTGTAGGAAGCGTCGGCTAGCATCACCGCCATCAGGATCTGAACCAGCTCCCCGCCCTCGGCTCCGAGGATCGTTGCGCCGAGGATGCGATCGTTGTCGGCATTGATCACGATCTTCATGAGGCCGCTGGTCTCACCGCGCTCGATGGCGCGCGCCACGTATGACGTCGGCACACTGCCGATCTTCAGGCGATAGCACTTGGCCCTCGCCTCGCGCTCGGTGAGCCCGATCCGGCCAAGCTCTGGATCGGTGTAAAGCGCGTAAGGCACCACGCGGTTGTCGATGGTGCGGTCCTTGCCGTTGACCACATTGTCGAAAATGACGAGATAGTCGTCATAGGAGACGTGGGTGAAGGCAGGCCCGCCTTTCACGTCACCAAGCACCCAGATGCCCGGGACGTTGGTCTCGAGTCTGCCGTTATGTTTGATGTAGCCGTTCTTGTCGGTCGCGACCCCTGCCTTGTCGAGGCCGAGGTCGTCAGAGTTCGGCACTTGACCGATCGCCATGAGAAGGTGCGTTCCCGCAAGCGCCTCGGCGGTCCCATCTTTCTTCTCAAGGGTGACCTCCAATCCGCCTGCCGTCTTGGCGACCTTAGTGGCTTTCGCGCCAAGGTGAAATTTCATGCCTTCGGCTTCGAGCGCTTCTTTCAGGCTTTCTGAGACCTCAGCGTCCTCGCGTGGGCAGATGTTATCTGACATCTCGACAACGCTCACTCCGCTGCCGAGACGGCGAAACGTTTGTCCGAATTCGAGCCCCAAATAGCTGCCGCCGAGCGCGATCAGGTGATCCGGCAGCTCCTTCAGATCCATGATGTTGCGATTGGTAAGCACCTCGATCTGGTCGAGTCCTGGAATCGGAACGATGCGAGGCCGCGTGCCGGTGTTAATGAAAATCCTGTCGCTCTTGAGCCTCTCGCCGTCGACCTCGATCTCGTGCGGGCCAATGAAGCGGCCGTGGCCGCGATAGAGCGCAAGGCTCGGACTGCTGTCGATCTGGTCCTGTACGCCGCTCCGGAACGACTCCACGATCTCGTTCTTGCGCGCCACGACCTCTGCCATATTCACTTTGATCTTGCCCAGATGAATGCCGAACTCCGGTGCGACTCTCGCGTAGTGCGCGATCCGGGCGCTGGAGATCATCGTCTTGGTCGGCGTGCAGCCGTAATTGATGCACGATCCGCCGACATCGGCCTTCTCGATCAGTGCCACCGACCAGCCTTGATCCGCGAGATTGGTTGCAAGCGGCACGCCGCCCTGGCCAGAGCCGAGGATGATTGCATCGTAGGTTTGCATGGCTCCCTCCCGGATGCGCGGCATCTGCGCTCGGCAGCCGGCTCTCCTCTGCTTGCTGTAATACCACCTGTTCTGCGCCGCGCCGGAAATGCTGATGAATGATCGACACCATAGCCGGCCGCTATTGGACCTTGCCCGGCTGAACGGGCCAAATCAGAAGCCTACCAGCGCGCAAGCCGCCGACCGCGTCCGAGGAATGACCAAACCGAAGGCCCTAATGTGCGGGCCCGGGTCAATTGACCGTCGCGAAGGATCTGACAGTGCCGGGGGCAAAGGAGCCAATCCATGACAACTCCGGCATTCGGCAGTCTAGGAGAGGCCTTCCTTTATTGCCGCGACATGGTTGCATCGTTGAGCGAAAGGCTCGACGCTTTCAGTTCCGCCACGCGATACCTGAATCCCGGGTATCAGGAGGCCGTGGATCGATTGGTGAGACGGCTGAAGGCTTATGACGCAGGTAAAGCTGCGCCGAAACCTGGGGAGCCGATGCCGCCTTTTGCCATGCCTGACGAACAAGGGCATCTCGTAAGGCTCGACGTATTGCTCGCCGAGGGGCCGTTGGCAATGACTTTCCATCGCGGCCACTGGTGCCCCTATTGCCGTATCAGCACAAGGGCCTTCGCAGAAGCGCAGGAACGTATCGCCTCGAAGGGCGCAAATCTCGCCGCGATCATGCCCGATCGTCAGCGTTTCGCAGCACTGCTCAAGGCCGAGGGAGAGGCGCGATATCCCGTGCTGACCGATATCGACAATGGCTATGCACTTTCGCTCAACCTCGCGATCTGGGTCGGCGACGAAATGCAAAAGATTCTCGAATCCGGCGGCCGGCAGCTCCCCGACTATCAGGGGAATAACGCGTGGGTCTTGCCAATTCCGGCGACCTTCGTCATTGCCAGGGACGGCACTATCACTGCCCGCTTCATCGACCCCGACTTCCGCAAGCGCGTGGCCATCAAGGACCTGCTCAAGGCGCTGCAAGATGCCCAATCGCAAGAGGAAGCCGGCAGGAAAGCTTGAGAGCGCAGGATGATGATCGCCGCTGTTCACGCCAAGGTCCCGATGGTATGGAGAGGCATCGGGGAACCTTGTGCAATTCCAGCTCTGTGCGTGCTATTGCGGGGCGTGTTGGCGCCCAGCCTAAGGTCTTATGAATGAACGCAAAATCGCTCTCAGTGGCGCTGGAAGAAGCCTTTATCAAGTGCCGCGACATGGACGCCTCGCTCGCCGAGAGGCTTCAGGCCTTCGCCGACGCGGTTCGACGGCACGGGCCAGATTTCCAAGAGGCAGTCGACAGGCTAGTGACGAGACTGAAAGAGCACGACGTCGGCGAGAACGCGCCCAAGCCAGGCGATAAAATGCCGCCTTTCATCCTACCCGACGAGAACGGAAAGCTCGTCAGCCTCGACAAGTTGCTCGAGGGCGGCCCCGTTGCAGTCACCTTCCATCGCGGACATTGGTGCCCTTATTGCCGCATCAACACGCATGCTCTCGCCGAGGCGCAAGAAGAGATCGCGGCGGAGGGCGGACAAGTCGCCGCCATCATGCCAGATCGGGAGCATTTCGCTGCCGAGCTTAAGGCGGAATCCGAGGCGCCGTTTCCTGTCCTGACCGATTTCGACAATGGCTACGCGCTGTCGCTCAATCTCGCGTTCTGGGTGGGCCAAGAAATGCAGGAGCTCATGTCGAGCGCTGGCTGGGACGTGGCACGCTCGCAAGGGAGCGACACATGGCTGCTTCCAGTTCCTGCCACTTTCGTGGTTGGCACTGACGGCGAGGTCAAGGCGCGCTTCGTCGATCCCGACTACCGCAAGCGCATGGCCATCGAGGA